>Ga0190359_1000586_pt1 | contig 24380 bp, 17 predicted proteins | sample 48721823_MG_FD_161269 | JGI IMG/M metagenome (GOLD analysis project Ga0190359, IMG submission 161269) | Hydrothermal vent microbial mat bacterial communities from Southern Trench, Guaymas Basin, Mexico - 4872-18-2-3_MG | ecosystem: Environmental > Aquatic > Marine > Hydrothermal vents >... | reverse complement strand
GGCTGTTCCGGGACCGGCTCCTCGGGTGGTACAGGCTGCTCTTCCATGGGCTGCTCCATTCCCTCCGGGGGCATCTCGCCTCCCTCCATCGGAGCCTCTCCCGCTTCGGCAGGCATCCCCTCACCCATCCCCGGCTCTTCCGGTGCGGGCTCCTCCTTCTTCTTGCCCTTCAGCACCACCAGAATGATGATCAGAAGGATCACCAGGCCAACGATGATGGCAAGGATTATCAGGATAGTCGCCAGGATGTTGTCGGCCTCATCTTCCTTCTCCACTATCTTGATGGTATTGGAGTCCTGAGAGACGGTTTCGGTGCCGTCATCCACCGTGCAGGTGAAGGTATAGGAAAGCCCCTTCTGGAAGTAATCACCAGGAACTATCAATGTCGCACCATTGCCGGTCCAGGAGGAGTCCTGGTCGTTGGTCCAGGTGTATGTGAGCTCGTCTCCCTCCGCATCAGTGGCGGTACAGGTGAGTTCCACATCCGTCCCCTCCTCGACCTCGCCCTTGAGAACGAATTCTGCAATATCGACCGCTCCTGCATTCTCGAGATCAGCGGGATAGGCGTGCACTGATATGATAGATGGTGCGGTATTCGCAACCTCAACGTTGACCATGAAGTATCCGATGGCAACGGTCTCGGTGCCGTCGGTTATCTCAGCGGAAACGTTGTAGGTTCCTGCGTCACTCCAGTTGTAAAGGAAGTAATCCGTGTCCAGAGTTACAGCCGTCCCGTCTATCTTCCAGATAATGCTCACGGTATCTCCGTCAACATCCGCAAGGTTTGCAAGGGATACGTTGACCTCTTCGCCGGTCTTGATATTGAACTCGGCCTGATATGAATCACCCCATTCTCCGGTAGGAGCATCATTTACGTTCTCTATCGTGAAGTAGAGCCATATTTCCTGATAGAGTTCACCGTCGGAAACGTTCAGTGTTGCCCAGAAGTCACCGTATTCGTTCTCTTCGAACGTAACGGTGAAGTTGTAGGGTATGGTCATATTTGTCTCGTTCAGGTCCTGTGCGGCCTCGAAGGGCCCTCCGAGGTTATCGATCTCGTAGGTGAGGTTCATCATGGGTGTCTCGACATCCATTGCGCTCACCATGAACGAGATGGGCACTTCCTCCTCACCGGAAATGTTGACCACATTCCTCCACTCGGACATGTTGCCCTCCGTCTCATCGACCCATGTGTAATTCCAGAGTTCGATGTCGAGCTGGGTGTCGTCCATCATGAGGTATTCGATCTCGGGAGGATCGTTCACCGGTGTTATGGTAACGGTGAAGTTGTGCTCCATGTATCCGACATAGGAGTCGGTGGCATTGATCACGACGGTCACCTCACCGTTGAAGTTATCCACTGCCGGTGTGATGTTGTACACATAATCATCTATCATGACCGCGTCCAGCTCGTCGGGCCATGTGATGGTATATGTGAGACCTGCGGGTGTGAATGCATCCGTTAGGTTCCATGTGAACGCCTCTGCCGCATCCTCCTCTATCTCTATCGTATCATCGAACCCCGTGTTGAAGGCTACGACGGGGAGAACGGTTATCTGCCCCTCTGCAACGAGATAGTTGGAAGAGTTTCCGTTATCCGTGATGTTCACCGAGTAGTCGAATGTCCCTGCCACATCGGCTGTCCACGTGTACATCCATACGATGCTTCCACCCACGTCGGAGGTGTCCCAGAAAGACATATCCGCCTCGAGCGGAGTGGATAGCCCGATGGTCAGGGTTGCAGTCAGGTTGTCGGAAACGTTCATGTAATCCGATGCATCAATGAAGGGCTGAGCATCAACAAGGAACACAAAGTCGTCGCCGACATAACCTATTTTATCTTCCAAATTCCCGCTTTCATCACCCACGACTATCGTGAAATCCGCGGGAAGATCCACCCCCACGGCGAACAGCCCGACAAAAGCGGCCAGTGCGAATCCCATTGCCAATGATAAGGCAACGGCTCTCTTTCCGAATAGTTTCTCCATACTCATCACCACCTAGTTTTCACATAGCTTCCTATGATTTATTGTCCCAGGTGAGGCTATGTCCCCTTGAAGCTCACCTTATCAGTGAAAAATGGCTATGGATTATTTAACAGTTTCCCGTTTTTATTCACTCATTGACGAATTGTTTGTGTTTTTTCATATGACAATGCTATATTCTCAACTATTTGAATAATGCTTTTTTTTTCTTTTTTTTTCTCTAGCCAGTTGAAAAAGGTCCTCCAGGTCCCCGGAACAGAAAACATTGTCCACTTTGAAATGGTAATCCGATCCCTTTCCCCTGCGCGAGGAGAGAATGTACCGAACTCAATGCAGGGGCCCTTTCGATCGGGAATGAAATGAAAGTTCGGAAATGCTAATAAGGTGGGATGGAAGGGTCACCCATAAATATCAGTATTGATTTCAGCGCCAAGGAAGGAGCCGGTTTCGGCCCTTCGTAGACGTTCGGGAGTTCTGATCCCATGGACGATGAGACCATCTGGAAGCGGACCAAGTTCGCCGCCGAGATAGGCGAGGATGATTACAACACGGAAATAACTCTCTGCGGGTGGGTCCAGTATACCAGGAACCTGGGGAAGATGGCCTTTGTTCATCTCAGGGACCGGACCGGTATCGCACAGATAACCGCCCTCTCCAAGACAATGGACAGGGAGCTTTTCGATCTGATAGTTTCCGTTCCAAGAGAATCGGCGGTATGTGTTCGCGGTATAGTGAAGCAGTCCCCGCAGGCGAAGGCGGGGTGGGAAATAATACCTTACAAGGTGAAGATCGCCGGAGAGGCCAAGACCCCGCTGCCACTTGGAGTGGTGGACAAGGTGGATGCGGACATGGACACCAGGTTCGACAACCGCTTTCTGGATCTCAGAAAACCACAGATACAATCCATTTTCATGATAAGGTCGACCATCCTTGATGCCGTTAGAGAGGTATTCCTCGAGGAGGGCTTCATCGAGATACAGACCCCGAAGATAGTGGCTACGGCCACGGAGGGAGGGACTGCCCTCTTCGAGATGAAGTACTTCGACCGCAAGGCCTTTCTGAACCAATCACCCCAGCTGTTCAAACAGACAATGATGGCCACGGGTCTGGACCGTGTGTTCGAGATCGGTCCCGCTTTCAGAGCCGAAGAGCACGACACCGTGAGGCACCTGAACGAGTACACCTCCATCGACTGCGAGATGGCATGGGGAACGCTCGACGATTCCCTTGATGTTCTTGAAAAGGTCATCCAGAGAGTATATTCCAATGTATTGAACCACAATTTCATGCAGCTCGAATCCATGGGGCAGACTCTCGTATCACCGGAAAGACCCTTTCCGAGGCTCAACTATAACTGCATAATCGACAAGCTCTCCGCAAGGGGTATAGAGGTTGTAGATGAGAATACGGGTAAGAAGAGGGTCATCGAATGGGGTGACGACATTCCCATGGACGGCTTCAAGGAGATAGCAAAGGACAGACCCTCCCTCTATTTCATAATGAAATGGCCCATGAAGCTCAAACCCTTCTACATCCAACCGGATCCGGACGATCCGGAGGTGTCCCAGGGTTTCGATCTCAATTACGGGGAAAAGGAGCTCGTCTCCGGCGGCCAGAGGGTGCATGACCCGGAGCTTCTCAGGAAACTCATCAGAGAAAGGGGGATGGACCCAGAAGATTTCGGATTCTATCTCAAGGCGTTCGATTACGGAATGCCCCCCCACGCGGGATGGGGTCTGGGAGTCGAGAGGCTTACCATGATAATCACCGGTTCCTCGAACGTGAGGGAAACTGTCCTCTTCCCCCGGGACAAGCACAGACTCGTCCCCTGAAACTCCATACAGGTTTATAGGACGGTCTTCCTCAACCGGTTCCTTGGCACGGCGCACAAGCTTCAAACCCGCCTGGCTGCGATCGCCGGAAAAATGTCGCTGCATGCCCGTGATGGCCCGGTAAAATGTATATGTCAAGTTCCACGGGGGGTAATCCAATATATACCTGTATGAACTTTACACCATTCCCAGGGTGATAGGATGTTCTCGTCTTTCCGTCATTATGTTCTGGTCCTCTTTCTGATATCCGCTGCCGTTGGCATCTCTGCACTTCTTCCCACGGGAAATGATGCCTATTCCAATGAATATCTGTTCGAAGAAGCGACCGACATATATTATGACACCAACCCCAGGTTCGGAGACCTGGATTCCGTGAATACAAGAGATGTGTACAGGATCGTAGGATTGATCGGTGATGATCAGAACGGGGGGGCGCACGCACAGCGTCTTGTCCTCTCTCTTACGAAAACGGATGGAGCGAACGTGGAAGGCTTCCTCTATGAACCGAACGGCCGGCCCCTTGCAAGATTGTACTCGGACGGGGAAATATCTGACATCGAGTTCTTCGTCCCATACGATGGTGATTATTTTCTGGAGGTGGTCTCCGATCCGCCGGGAAGCTCCTCCAGCTACAGCTACCAGATGGGAGGCCAGCAGGACGAGAACAACAACCTCTTCGACGGCAACAACAAGCCCGGAGCGACAGGTTTCTCCGGCAGCAAGGAGGTGGGGGGAACCCTCCACCCCACACACGACATCGTGGATTACCACCAGTTCGATCTTCAACCGAATCTTGCGGTGGAGGTCTCCCTCATCACAAACTCGCCATTCAAACTGGATATACTCAACTCAACCGAGGACCTGCTGTCCACGGTGGAGCCCGGAGGCTCGTTCGAGAGGAGAAATGACGGCCCCCTGGACATCAGGTTGATATTCAGGATATACCTGGAGCTGGATGGCAATACCCAGTATGTTCCCGTTGCCTCCTCCTACTCGCTCAGGGCCATTGTATGGTCCTTCACGACGATCCCCCAGATAAACGGCTCCGACCCGTGGCCCGAGAGATTCAGCAAGGCCGAGGACCATTCGCTCGAACCCCCGCTCAATCTGTCCACCCATTTCATAGAATCAGGGGGGGACCCTCTCGGATTCGAGATAACCTCATCCAACACATACCTGGATGTGAGAATGGTGAACCATACGGTGGGAAAGGGGCAGGACGCATGGAACTATACACTGGTCGAGATAACACCCATGCGGAACTGGTATGGTGAGGAAGTTGTCTCATTCAGGGCATACGACAGGGATGGCTCGGTGACCGACAGCTTCATCATGGAGATCAGGGAGGTCGACGATCTCCCATTCATCACCAGGATAGGCGGTGCAGTGCTCGAGGGTCATCTGTTCAACATGTATGGTGTCGAGGATACAACGATGGTCTATACGATGGAATACGGGGATGACGATGACCCTCTCGAGGCATTATCCTTCACGACCAATGCGACACATGCGGAGATGCCGTTCCTGGAGGTGTTCCCCAACAACGGGACCGTCTTGATATCCCCCCTGCAGGAGCATGTCGGCAGTTATCTGTTCAACATAACCCTGGAGGATGGGAGAGGGGGCTACTTCATAGTGGATGTCGCTCTCAGTATCGAGCCCAGGAACGATCCCCCCACGTTGGGAGGTATCGAGATCATTTCGGGAAACATGACGCTTCTCCCGTCGGAGACCATCACCCTCTGGGCTTCATCATATGGTGACCCGGATACCGAGGATCTCATTTTCACATGGGACTGGGGTGACGGTTCCACATCGACCGGGGAGACGTCATCCCATGTCTACTCCACCTCACATTCCGGGAATGTCACCATCACATTGACAGTGAGCGACGGGGAGTACACCGTATCCCGCAACCTCACCATATATGTGGAGGCTCCGGAGGATATAGCCAAAGGAAACCTTGAGAGGGAGATATCGGACCCCGAGGGAGACGCTGTCAAGACCGAGGAGGAATGGAAGACCTCGGAACCGGAAACGCGCGTATTCAGGGTATCAACCCTGAGCGAGAGCGGTGTGGACATACTGTCCCTGAGGACCCAGAGAAGGGGGAATACCCTTCAGATCCTTCTTGACGTCAAGGACTCGGTCATCGTGGACGGCTCGGTACATTATCATGTATTCGTGGTCAGGAAGGCATTCTCCGAGGAGTACGTGGATTTCTCCAATCTCTCGTCATGGGACCAGATTCCCTCCAGACTGCCCGAAGGACCCATGATCATCTCGAGCAGAAGCTACCTGGGGGATTCGTCACTCAACGAGAACTCCACAGGGAAGATAATGGATAAAGGCACTCTTGTCTGGACGATACCTTTCCAGGAGCTCACGAAGAACGGTCTGGAATATCCCATCGATCCCGACCTCTTCGATGTATTTGCCGTGGCGGTCCATGAGGTCCCCTTTATTGACCTGGGGGGTCTGGCGGAGAGATACATCGTGACCGATACCTGCGGCGAGGGAGCACTTACGGTGGGAGAGATATCCCCTCTCAAGAACGGGACCGGTTCATCCTCCTCTCCATTCGGAGACTTCGCACGTCCGTCGAATCTGATGGTCGTAGCGGGGATCCTGGTGATACTGGTCATATTCGGTGTTGTGGGATTTGTTCTGGTCCGGAAACAGAGGAAGGAAAAGGAGAGAGAGGAGAGGGAGTTCCTGGAACATATCGAACGGCTGAAAAAAGACGGAAAGGACCCGTTCGGAAAGAAGCTTGAAGAAGAGATCGGCCCGGGGAAGGTCTCCTACGAGGAGCTCTACGGCGCCCCCAAGCCCGAGGGACATGTGGAAAAAGCGTCCCCGGTGGACATGAGCTCCCTGCCCGGACCCGGCCTGGGGGGAAACATTCCGGTGGAATCCAACGTGAGCGAGATGAAGATAGGAGACGAATGATCTCGAGCTCCTTCCTTCGGATCCTCGAAAGAAGGGATTGATCGATCAACCCCCTACGAGAGAGATTCCCTTCAGAAAATATCGGAGCCACCCTCGATTCCGGTTGTTTCACATATTCGGGATTCTTTATCATATAGGAATTTCAATATCCCTTACGCAAAGTGATCTTATGGGATATTGTGGTAAGTCCCTTCCGCCGATTGGAAAGAGAATCGGGACTTTCCCATCTATCAGCACCGGATCGTCGATTGGAGGATACCGGTGTGCAGAGGTTTGAAAGATTAATAGTATCTGACCGAATATCTCTTTCAAACCAAGCATCCAGTCGTCTGTCTCTTCAAATACTTCTCAATTCCCTTGGCCCACCATGCCCCGGGGGGCGGGGGTTAAGAGTTCGGATACGAATGTATTATCAATCGTGTCCGATTTGTTACACAAGTTAATTAGATAAGAAAACTTATAAAGAAATCAAGTATAGAAATCAGGGGATATCTCTCATTCTGGAGGTGCTTTGACCATGGTCTTGGAAGGGAAAGTCTCTGTCGACAAGAGGATCGCGGAACTGAAGGAGAGACTCACTAAACTGCAGAGCGGGGGTCATGACGTTGGCAAGGCGATGGAAAGCCTTGCGAAGATGGAAAAGGTCGCCTCCGCGGCTTCCGGCGAGGACCTCGAAAGGGCCCTGTCCAAGTTCGAAAGCTACATGGACCGTCTCGAAAAGAAGCTCTCCTCAAGAAAGAGAAAGGTAAAAAGCCCATCCGGAGAGCCGGAATCCAAAGAAAACGGGAAGAAAGCGGACACGGCTTCCGGGAAAGAGACACCTCCGGATTCCGAAAAGGATGATATCGGACAGGAAAAGGCCGAGGTGCAGAAAGAGGAAAAAACTCCGAAAGAAGAAGATGTCTCCGGTGGAGGAAAGGAGACGGATATCCCTGCCCCGGAAGGAGAGAAGGAAGAAGCTCCCGAAGAGCAGAAAGCCGGGGAAGAGAAGGAAGCTCCTGCAAAAGAGATGGAGGAGACCTCGGTCAAACCCAAAGAAGAAGCTCCAAAAGAGCAGAAGGCCGAGGAAAAGAAGGAAGCTCCTGCAAAAGAGATGGAGGAGACCTCGGTCAAACCCGAGGAAGAAGCTCCCGAAAAGCAGAAGGCCGAGGAAAAGAAGGAAGCTCCTGCAAAAGAGATGGAGGAGACCTCGGTCAAACCCGAAGAAGAAGCTCCAAAAGAGCAGAAGGCCGAGGAAAAGAAGGAAGCTCCCGCCCCGGATCCCAAACACAGGGAGATGACGGAACGGGTGAAGGAACTCGAAGAGATCACAAAGGCACTCGGCGGCGACTCATCACCCATACTTGCCCACATCAAGGCCATGGACGAAGCACTGGAATCCGGAAACGTTCAGCTCTTCCAGCAGTATCACGATATCGCAAGGGATTGGTTCGAGAAATACCTGAACTCCCTACTGCCGCCGGTGATCAACGATCACATTGCGGACATAAGGGCCCTGGAATCCCAGTACCTGGACATGGGCAAACAGGACAGGCTTGAAGGAAAGATCCCGGACATCACAAGGATCATGAACAGCACATCCGCAGGAGATATCGATGCAATGATCGTATCCTGGAGAACCCTCGGGGACTCACTGGAGGAGATCAAGAAGGACCTTGAATCCCTTTCACCCGACCTGGAAGAGGAGATGTCCGGCAGCATGTCCCGGTTCGACGGGATGCTGGCAAAGGTACCCGATGAGAACGTGAAGAAATCGTTCAGGGAAAGGATGGAGAAGCTGAAGGCGGAATCCGACATACTCTCGAGATATGCATCTTTCCGGTCGATCATGAGAGACCTGTCCGAGGAGGCGGATACTGCGGAGAAGAAGAAGTTCGAGAAGATACTGCTGTCGGTAGAACCCCTCATTCAGAGAACTGCGGAACTCAAGGGTGATGATTGTGAAGAGTACTCTTCACTCATCAGGGAAAAGGACCGTCTCCTCTCCCTGTTTGCAACAGATATAGAGGGAGCCATGAAAGGTATGGAGGGTCTCCTGGACAGGGCGGCCCTCGAGGTTGCACAGATCGAGGAGAACAAGGTTCAGGACCTCATGAAAGTCGTCAAAGAACTTGAAAACAAGCTCTCGGACCTCTCCGGCATGATGGACGTCGAACCTGCCGCAAGGGTCCACAAACTTTGTCAGGACAAACTGGAGAATGGCGACATCGCAGGTGCGGAGGAACTTCTTGAAAAGGCCCGCTCCATATTCGAGAAGCTGAAGGAGAGGTCCATCAGGGATCAGGCAAGAAAGAGCCTGGACGAGATAGTTGCCAGCCGAAAACAGCTGGAAGAGAAGGGGATTGACACGTCTCCCCTGGAGGAACCACTATCAATGGCGGAAAAAGCCCTTGATTCCGGAGATATGCTCCTGTTCGAGGAGAATATGGAGGCCCTCAGGGAGAGGATCGGTTTCATGAGAAAGGAGGAGCTCAAGGTCGAATATCAGCAGCTTCTCATATCAATAATGAATGCTGTAAAGGAAATGAGGGACAGGAACGAGGATGTTGCCCAGTTCGAGAAGGGACTGGATGAGATAAGGGAGCTCAGTCTATCGGGCAATCTGGGAGAATGCATAGAGAAGCAAAGGACCCTCCTGAAGGAATTGATGAACAGGAAGCTATCGGAGAAGGTGGAGGAGAGGATCGCCCATCTGGGCAATACCGTTTCCGAGGCTGAAGGATTGATGATCGAGACAGATGAACCCCGGAAGATGATGGAGCAGGCCCGGGAGCTGAATTCCTCGGGAGACGTGGAAAAGGCTCTGGATATCATCACCGAGGCACAGGTCATGCTGGAGGAGAGAATGACAAGAAGGTCATTCTCCCTGATCGAAAAGCAGATCAGGGATCTGGCGGCGGAAGGAAAGGAATACTCGCTGGAAGCAGAGGATATCGACGGGAAGATTGGATATGCATACAACCTTGCGGATGAAGAGAGGTTCAAGGAAGCGATGGAGCACCTCTACGGCATCAAGAATGATCTCACTGCTGCCCTCAACGAGAAGAAGGCGGCCCGCCTCATGGAGGAGATCTCGAATAGGATAAAGACGGCAAGGTCCCTCGGAATGAGGATAGCGTCCTTCAAGGCCGCCCAGACCAAGGCCAAGGTACTTCTCGATGCGGGGGACATGGATTCGGTCATAGACCTCCTGGAGAGACAGATACGCGAAATTGATAAGCAGATAGAGGAGCGGAAGGGACTTCAGTCAAGGCTGGACGAATTGAGGGGACATATGATAGGTATCGAGACCAAGATTCAGAAACTGGTGGACAATGGTATGAGTGTCGCATCCATACGGGAGAGGATGGAGCGCATTTCCGAACTCATCGAAGCTTCCGATGCCGATGGGGCCGAAATGGAGATGTCATCCGTCGAGGCGGAGATCGATTCCCTGCTCTCAGGAGGGGATGAGACCAGATCCCGACAGCCGGAATCCGGAAAGACCGGCTTCAAGGAATCCCCGACCACGGCGGGTTCGGGAGACCGGGTGGATGCGGAAACCGCGAAGAACCAGCTCCAGTCGCTTGTGGCAGGCATTCTGGAAGAGGTCAAGAGACGCAATATCAAGGGGATGGACACTTCATCCCTCAAGAAGGACATAGAGCGTATCCAGAATCTGGTCATCATGAAGGATTACACGAGTGCTTACGAGGCTGCAAGGAATTGTCTCGACAGCATCATCAGCATGGAGTGATAAGGAAGCAACTGCCGCACTCCGGAGCTGCTCATGGAAAGGATTAAACAGCAATCGATCATTTCCATCTCGAAGTGGTTGTTCAGATGAATGGAAGGAAGGGGGCCGGCCACACACTTTCGCGCGAGGAGATATACCGTAGCAGGGGATGGAAGGATCCTGCCCTCTTCAAAGTGGCTGCGGCGATGTCATGGCTGCCCCTCTTCATCCTTGCCATCGTTCTTTTCTCCGTCTCGCTGGCAGCTCCCATTTATCTCATCCGGTTCGTCCTCTCGATATACGGGTCCATAACCTCTTATCTCCTTATCGATACACTGCTCCTTGGAGCATCCATAGGGGCTGCCTACATCCTGTTCGGCCTCGGACTGTTAATCTTCGGGCCCGGATTGAAATGGATCCTGGGCATCTTCTCCCATCAGAGGGAGGGCGAATATCCGTTCCTCTCACCGGCTGCCGGCTACTGGTCGGTGGTCAATGGCATCATCCTTTTCAACAGGCTTCTCTTCCTTGAACTGACGAGGACAACCTCCCTGATAACCCTGTTCTACAGGCTCATGGGAATGAGGATAGGGGTGGGGACGCTAATCAATTCCACCTTTCTTCATGACCCCGATCTGGTGACGATAGGAAAAAGGGTGACCATAGGAGGGGATGTGATGATACTCGGTCATGTGGGAGAAAGGGGGGTCCTGAAGCTTGAGAGGGTTGTGATAGGGGATGATGTCGACATCGGGCAGTCTGCACTTATCCTTCCCGGAACCAGGATAGGGGAAGGAGCGGTAATAGGTGCGGGTTCCCTCGTGACAAAGGGATCGATAATACCACCCAACGAGATGTGGGCAGGTGTTCCGGCCCGAAGGATGGGGCATGTGAGACATCCCTGATGTCATCACCACAGCATCAGAATGACAGGCAGGAGGAGAACGCCCATGGCATGCGATCTCCTGATGCCGATGTTGGGAGCGATCATTCCGACAGCGGTGGATACGGAAAGCATCAGAAGACCGAGCAGCCCCGTGAACGCGAAAACCATGACCACGATCAGCCCGATTATCCCTATGACAAGTTTGTCATAAGGTATCCTGGGTATGAGATTCGCGAACCTTCCGCCAAGGAATGTTGTCAGGAAGAACCCTGCACATGATGCGATGAGAACCGAGATCAGCAGCAGAACAAGATCGGGGGGTGGAATGATACCGTTCCATTCAACGGCATCTATCAGCTCGTTGACCACGATGGCAGCTCCGGACCTTGGTCTCAGTATCAGAAACAGCGCTGACAGGACGAAGAATGAATTTGCGGTATTGATGGCCGAGAGCGTGAGGATGACGAATGAGGGCTTCGGCTCCTTTTTACACATCATCGCAATAACCGTTGCAACGCCTCCACTCATACCGGGCAGGAACCCTACAAGTGAGCCCGCTGTCGAACCCATTGCTATTGCACCACCGGCTTCTCCCGGATCGAGCGATACCTGCTCCCTGTGCTGTTCGGGGACGGAAGCACCACCTCTCAGGCTCTCCAGCAGCGTCGATGTTCCGAAAAGTCCTGACAGCAGCGGAAACAGGGCTGTGGCGGGAAGCCCGAACGGGGATGAGACCGGCATGTTCAACGCTGCCGCCCCCAGACACCCCGACAGGAGGAACAGAAGGAATGCCGCGGCAACACCCATTGTCCTCGAGAGGAGGCCTTTCCTCCAAACAGCGCGCCCGTTCTCGTCCTTCTCCCTTCTGTAGGGTATCTCGGCCGTCTCGGTGACGAGCATCAGAACGACCACACCCATGAGGACCCATACCATGTATTCCTTCAGGATCTGGTATAGATTCACGGGTTCGTTGATCATCAACCTGAAGGGAACCAGGAGCAGACAGCCGAACATCACGGCACCGAAGCTCCCCGCGGCAGAGAGGAATATGGCCCGGTAGCCCCTCCCCTCGAGGAGCATCCCGTGGGCCGGGAGGACGGACAGTGCCGTCTCCGGTTCGGGAGCGCCAAGGAATGTGGATGGTATGAAATCAAGGAATGTGTGTGTCATCGACGTGGCAACGATTGATGATGATACCATCAGAAGGACTACCCCCTCATCGAGATGAAGGGCCCCTTCAAGGGATTCCACGATAAGCGGGGATACGGAGAGAAGCAGTATGGCGACATTGTTGACATGCAGCCCCGGTATCAATCCGGTGAATACTCCGAACAGGGTACCGACAATGGAGGCGGAAACAATGAGGAGAAGCGTATCCATCATTGTACGTCCTCACATGCTTCAAGGTAGAAGGCGTTCCCTTCGGGGTCCATGCGAATCCGTCCCCTCACCTCCGAACGCTCCCCTTCAACGTATTCTCCGGTCCCTCTCATTTCCAGCTTTGCCCCGTCATCGACGACGAACACGGCATCTCCCTCTCTCACGATGTATCCCTCGATCAATACCATGGCTCCCTCGTAAGGGGACACACCGTATTCCAGATTCGAAAGGTCCACCCTCCAGGGTCCGTGAGGAGAGATGACCTCCGCACTTTCCGCAAGGAGCGTATATCTGACCTGCTCGGCATCCCATCTGAACGTTGTATTGTGCAGTTCGACAAGATCTCCCATGTGAATGAGAGGATTCCTTTCCGGAAGTAACACCTTGATGGATATCAGGGATCCCGCAGGCTCGTCGCTGACATAGATGGTACGCGAGGAGGGTTCATACCTGATATAGGCCTTAAGGTCCATCTTTCCCCCGGGGAGGTCCGAAGGAGACAGAGCTGCCCCCTCGATTACGGAGAGGAGAGCGGACGTTGCGGGTTCCGGTCTGGAGAGTACCTCCACACTCCCTTCGCCGAAGCAGATCATGCGTCCGCCAGGATACATCAGGCCCTCCATCCGGACGATATCTCCCGATCTGAGGTCGCAATCGGACCGTATGAGGTCGACATCGATGAACATTGTCCTTCCCTCCTCTTCCATGACAACCTCGAGCTCCCTGCCGCTTCCGAACCCGGAAGAGGCATACACGATGGTCCCGTTCAGGAGGGAAGCTTCCGCCACTTTGACATCGGTTCGTGTGTTCAGTGTGGAGGCTCTCCGTACGACATCGATGCCCCTGTCCGACTGTACGGTGATCGTGATCCCGTATCCGTCATCAAGGACCTCTCCCGTTGCGCTGATGACATCTCCCGTTCCATAGTTCTCGGAGGACCTCTCGATGAAAACCTCGGCACTGGCGTTTCCGTCAACGATCATGATAATGGAGGAGCCGTGTTCGTTGAAGTATTGACCCACGACGGTTCCCTTCGTCCTTACCTTCCTTCCGTCCGAACCCTCGAGCTCCCCGAGAGCGAGCTCATCCGGCTGCGCAAGATATGCCATCAGGGTCAGAAGAAGGACCCCCGTTACCGAGAAGATGATCACTACGGCTCTGACCCTGGCCTCGCTTATCCTGAACGCCGACATGGCACTCATCCTCGGCTGACCATCATCGAAACCGGATAAATATCTTTTGAGATGAATCTCCCGAATGAACATTCATGGACGACCGATCGCATCTTCCGGATCGATCCCGCCGACTGATGGGTCATTCATCGAGAGGACATGCATTATCCCGGAAAGGGAAGAGGGGAGCTCGCACTAGGCCAATGTTAAATAGGGGTCAATTCAATATAGGTGAGGTAGGGATAAAGGTACAACAGGTTCGATCCACATGCCTATCAACAGAGACGGTACCTCGGGTTCTTCGACTTTTCCGGGAAACAAGGATGATGTGATATCCCGTCTGGTACTTGCAAGAGCGATCCAATCATCGTTCGTGAAGAAGAACGACGAGGGGACCATCGAGACGGATGTAGCGGAGGAAATGGCGGAGCATGTTCTGAATTTTTTCGGTTTCGGGGAGAGGATAATAGACAACATGCTGAAGACCGATGACAGGGACATATTCTACATGCTGGAGGATCTGGGCATACTGAAGACGGAGAGGGAGGAGACCACTCTCTACGACGGCAGGGAGTGGAGGATCAACTACTGGACATTGAAGAAGAAGTACATCGCAGATCTTTCCGGGATGGGGAGAAAGGGGGAAGGCCTCCATCGCGGCATTCCATTTGACGATGAAGAGATATACGAAGAGCTTCCGGATGATATCTGGTCCAGATGAGCGGATTTACTTCACACCTCTGTGTAACATTTCTGCACAAATATTTTTATAGGAATATGTATCAAGCCACTTCGAACCAAGGAGTAGATCCCATGTCACTTATGGATGATGAAACAAAAGGAAAGGTCAAGGAAGCACTTCTGGAAATGGAAGAACCCGTTCACATTCTGATATTCACCAGCAAGGACAACTGTCCGATGTGCAATGATACCGTGAAGATAGCCAAAGAGGTCTCGGAGCTGGCTGACAAGCTTACATTCGAGGAGCTGAACCTTGAATCCAGCAAGGATATTGCAGAGAGGTTCAAGGTCGACAAGACGCCGGCCATGGTGCTCCTCAAGGGAAAGGACAGAAACGGCTCCTATATGGGCATAAGATTCTTCGGAATACCTTCCGGGTACGAGTTCACATCCCTTCTGGATTCCATACTGACGATATCTCACGGGAATGTCGGCCTCTCCGATGAGGCAAAGGAGTATCTCAGGAACCTCAACAAGGATGTTCACATGCAGGTGTTCGTCACACCAACATGTCCCTACTGTCCGAGGTCCGTTGTACTTGCCCATCATATGGCCCTCATGAGCGACCGGATAACCGCCGACATGATCGAGGCCCAGGAATTCCCCGAACTCTCCCAGAAATACCAGGTCATGGGAGTTCCGAGAACGGTAATAAACGAGGTCCATCATCAGGAAGGGGCGGCTCCCGAGAACATGATACTGGACCTTATCAGGAAAGCCTGAAAGGTCCTTCGTGGACTGCAGTGGTTCCTCGATGAACCCCGGCAGGCCGTTCCCGCGATCTGACGGGCAAAGGCGGGTGGGTCCGGCGGAAATGCCGCCCGCTCCGGTATCTCATTTGATATCACCGGGGAAAAACACATATAGAATTTCCCGAAGTAGAATAATGGGATCCTCGGAACACTGAAGAGATGACAATTTCGGGATGTATCCCGAGATGAAGGAACGTCCATGCGAACATATGAGACGGGGGGACAAGGTTGAGAAAGGCTCCAGTAGATGATGGCAAATATGCTCATATCATCGAGGCAGCATCCCTCGCCACCTGGGAATGGAACGTTCAAACGGGGGACGTCGCTTTCAATGACAGATGGTTCGAGATGATAGGATACGAACCGGGAGAGCTTCCCCTCCGCATTGAGACCTGGAAGAATCTCGTGCATCCCGATGACTTGGAAAGGGTGATGAACTCACTGGATGACCATCTCGAGGGAAAGACCGAGAATTACTGCTCCGAATACAGACTGAGATGCAAGGACGGGTCATGGAGATGGGTCCTGGATACCGGAAAGGTCATAGAAAAGGACAGCAAGGGAAAACCTCTGACAGCGGCAGGTATTCATATCGATATCGATGACAGGAAGAGGATGGAGGAAAGGCTCCATCTCAGCAAGAAGAAATATATCTCCGTACTTGAAAACAGTCCCATCAACATCTATCTGGTGGACAGGGATTCCATGAGGATCATCGAGGCGAATTCGGCACTTTCCAGGCTTCTCGGCTGCTCAAGGGAGGAACTCCTCGAGATGACCCCCTATGATTTCATATTTCACGACAAGGAGGATGTTGACGGGAAGGTCAGCGGTTTGCCCGAGGAGCACTACGGATTAGTGGGTGAGAGGAAGTACGTGACAAAGAGCGGAAAGGTATTGGATGTGGAGGTTTCGGCCAACATCATAGAATTAGGGGAGAAGAAGGTCATCAGCGTGGTCTCGTGGGACGTCTCGGAGCTCAAGAAGGTCCAAAGGGAACTTATGGAAATGAACGAGGTTCTGACCCTCATAGGGAAGATATCGAGGCATGATATCCGAAACCGTCTGACGGTCGCTCTGGGCCTCATAGGTCTGAGGAGAGAGGGTCTCTCGGATGATCCGATGATGATCGAGGAGGCGTATAAATCGATCCAGAGGGCCGTGGACATCACGAAGAGGATGAACGATCTCGAGAAACTCATGACGGGGGGAGGCAGGCTGGAGAGGAGGGACATCAACGAGATAATCGAGAACGTGCTCTCCTCACACTCCGTGAAATACCGCATCAAGGGAAGATGCCAGGCATTCGTGGACGATGCATTCGATTCCGTCGTGGAGAACCTTGTCACCAACGCCATCACACACGGCAGGGCCACCCGTATCAATGTCGAAATGACCGAGCAGGACGGGAAATGCAGGGTATCCTTCGAGGATAACGGAAAGGGGATACCCGAGGACATAATTGGTGAGCTCTTCAATGAGGGCGTGTCCTGGGGTGAAACAAGGGGTACGGGACTGGGTCTGTACATCGTGAGAAAGGTCATCGAGAGATACGGAGGAAAGGTGTGGTTCGAGGCGGCCAGATCCGGCGGGGCAAGGTTCGTCCTGACCCTGCCGAAGAAAATGAAGGAGCTCAAAATCGAGCCGGCGGTTTCGAATGATAACTGATCTCTCTTTGATATCCGGGAAAGGGTAAAGCACGGGAAATGAATATATAACGAAATCCGATATCGTTCTTCGATATCAATGTACGAGAACAAGGTTGTTCTTGGTCTTATCCGGGTCCACATCCTCCATCATTCGGATTCTGATGAGGGATTCTACGGTTCCTGGATGATGGATGAACTCAAACGGCACGGATACAGCATCAGCCCGGGCACCATCTACCCCATCCTTCATGAGATGGAGGGGGATGGCGTGATCAGATCCGAGAAGGTCGTATCGAACGGCAGGGTCAGAAAGGTATACCGCATAACTCCGAAAGGCAGGGAGGTCCTGAGGGAGCTCCTGGGCTATGTCAAGGAGCTCTCCGACGAGGTGCTTTAATGAACATCTACGAGATAAGGAATGTGGAGGTGGCCCTCGGAAGGAAGAAGGTCCTGAAAGGGATAGACCTTGATGTCCGGAAGGGGGAGATAATGGCGCTGGTGGGTCCTTCCGGAAGCGGCAAGACCACCCTTCTTCGCTGTCTCAACAGATTGATAGACCCGGATTCCGGGAGTATAAGGTTCGAAGGCAAGGATATCCGCTCCATAGATCCCGTCGAACTAAGAAGGAGCGCCGTCCTTGTTCCCCAGGAGAGCATAATGCTCGATGGAACGGTGGAGAACAACATCCTCTACGGTCCAAGGATCGCGGGAGCTTCCCGGAAGGTGGATGTTGCCGGATGCCTCGAGGATGCGGGGCTTCCCCCGAAGATGTCCGGGAGGGAAGCTTCAAGGCTTTCCGGCGGGGAGAAGAAGAGGGTGGCCCTTGCAAGGGCCCTTGCACTCGAGCCCCGGGTGCTTCTCCTTGACGAGCCCACCGTCGGTGTGGATCCGAGGAAGGTGGATCAGGTCGAGAGGACCATACTGCAGTTCTCCGAAAGGAGGAGATTGACAGTTGTATGGGTCACGCATGATGTACCCCAGGCTATGAGGGTATCGACAAGGATAGCGAATCTGAAGGACGGGAAGGTGAGGGAAGTGAAGGAGACGTCGGAATTCGAATGGGAGGGAGTCTATTGACAGGAATACCGTACACACCCGAGGAGGGGGCCCTTGTCCTTGCCGGAGCCTCTGTACTGCTCATTGTGGTGCTGCTGATATCCGTATGGAAGAAGATGGGGATCGGCAGGGAGTTCGTCGTGGGCCTCTTGATGGGGGGTGCCCAGCTCTTCGGGATCGCCGTTCTGTTGACGTTCCTTTTCAGGTTCGATGATGACGTGAGGATCTGGTTCCCTCCCGTTATCGTGCTGATCGGTCTGATGGCGGTCATAGGCGGGAGGAGGTCCGCGAAGAGAGCTTCCGGGATGCCGGGTGCCGTTAGAATAACCACTCCCGCCATCATTGCAGGGGCAGCCGTTTCGCTCACCGTCCTTGCCCTGTCCCGGGCCATGCCTCTCAAACCCCAGTTCATCGTTCCCCTTGCCGGCATGGCATTCGGGAACTCCATGACCATATGCTCCCTGGCACTTGATCGTCTCGTCAGGGAGTTCGAGATGAACAGGGCCGCCATAGAGACCAGGCTGTCCCTCGGAGCCTCCTCGAAACAGGCCATGGAGGATCTGTCCAGAAGATGTGTTCGGGCAGCACTGATACCGACAATTGACAGATTGAAGACCCTGGGGATCATATTCATCCCCGGGGCGATGGCCGGACTCCTTATAGCCGGGACGGATCCCCTCGTTGCGGCGGAGTACCAGCTCATAGTCTACCTGATGATAGTGGGAGGCGGCATCGTCACGTCCCTCATCGTGGCAGTCCTCTCGAGGAGCAGGTTCTTCAATGAGAATGAACAGGTAAGGGACTGGATATGATCGGGTCGTTCCGAGGTCCTTCCATGCATGATATTATCCTGTCCATTATCTCCTTCCTTTCTCTTGAAAGGTAGAACATGTGGCCTCCGCGGTAGGTGTATCTGATCATGTCCCTTCTTTCTATTGCGGAGATGGAGACGATCCGATCGGCGGGAGAATAAAAGACGATATCGTCCTTCCTGGGCTCCGGCATTCCGAGCTGGGCCTTCCGCATCTCGTGCACCGTCTTCGGAAGGATGTATTCGGGTATGCCGTACATCTCCTCGTCTGTTGCCAGGGGGCCCGCATCCTCCTTTTCGAAATGTCTCTTCAGGGGAGGCATGTTGATCCTTGCAAGAAGTGACAGAGCCGTTGTAAGGCCCCTGAATTCCAGTCTGTCGCTTATACCCCAGAAGGGACTGAGATAGACGGTCCGAGAGCTCCCCTCGAGGTATGCGGCTGTCAGACCCCCGAGGGAGAACCCCGCCGTAATATGATCTCCAAGGGAAGCTCCTACCTCCCTTGCGGGTTCCACCAGCTCCTTCTTGAAATCCCTGATCACCACGGGGAGCTGTATGTAGGTCACCCCGAACCCGGCTTCCGTGAACCGGTTCAGGGCCCATTTGATTCCGGGCTGGGAAAGATTCCCTCCGAATCCGTGGATAAAGAGGAGCTTCCTCCTTCCCGAGGAATAGTCCACGGCCTTGAATCCCTGCGGGATGCTGGGCATGAGGGGGAATCGGGAGCCTGGATGAAATCATTTTCGGGAGGTGGGGTGGAGCTCCATTGCAATTGTTGTGACAATAGCAGCAAAAGCATGAATATCTCTCTTAAATTCTATTGCTGCAGGAGGGAAGCAGAATAGAAGTTTCTTTCCGAAAAGAGCAGGGCCCATACTGATAACCGTGTTGTTTCCAATATCAGGTCTGGTGACGAGCACACTTATTACTTAATTGTCAAACATAAGGGACAAATGAAGGATGATACCACTTACGCAATATTGCCGTTTAGGAAAAAAGAATATTGCTTCTCAAGATTATGAATAATGATTTATTCCGACATATAATCTTTTGATTTATCCTCGTATAAGAGATGCTCTGAATTGCCTTGGGTATCACCAGTAGCTTCAGGAATCGAATTATCATCAATCTTTTCTGACAATTTCTTTCTTTTGAATATTATTATCATAACTACTATCAAAATTACAAATATAATTAATATTGGAATTAAAACAAAAAGAATGTTTCTATTTTCTCCATTTTCTACATTTGAATTATTGGAGAATACTTCAATGTTAATATAACCTAATGCAATATTATTATCTTGGTCTTTGACAGTTATTGATATATTGTGATGGCCTTCTGGCAAATTGCATACTGCAATTTCTCCATATTGAAAAATACCGGAAATATTTGACTCCCATGTGATATTCAAAACATCCCCATACAATATATCAGGATCAAAGACCGAAACTGAAAAAATTACCACATCGTCTATATTGATTTTATTCACATAATCTATTGATATAATTGTTGGAGGATCAGAAACTGGTTCAACAGTTAAATTGAATGTAGTTGTTACTGAAAACTCATTGTCAGAGATTAATAACATAATTATTTCATTTCCTGACCAATTTTCCATAGGTGTAATATGCAAATACTCACCAATAATTCTAAGTGAAATATTTTCATTTTCTTCAAATGATATCGAAAGTACATCATTGTCTGGGTCAAAGAAATATTCACTTAGGTTTAATTTGAAATCCGTATTATCTTCATAAATAGACTGTTCTGGAATGGTATAGATGATAGGTTTATCATTGACATTTATGATTTTAATTGTGAAATTCCTATAGCTTGAGCCATTATTTCCATCATTGACGGTTAAATTTACCCATTGATATCCAACATGTTCATTGTTAGGAATTCCTGATACTGTTCCGTTTCCAGAATCTAAGGTTATCCAGGATGAATTCGTACGCATTTCCCAGGAGATTTGACCCTGGCCATCATCGTCAGAATCATAATCATTATAATAATATTCATTCTGATTAACTTCATCTATGTCAAATCCGATAATTGTTGGGGGTGCGTTAATTACTGTAATTGTGAAATTTCTAACAGCATATCCATTCCTTCCATCAAATAATATGATCTTCACCCACCATTCACCTATGTCAGTGTTATCAGGTGTTCCAACTAATTCTAATGTAAATTGATTCCACTTTAACCATTTAGAATTCGTTTCCATACTCCATACTAAGATTTCGTCATCTAAATCAAATCCTGAATAAGAATTGTTGTAATACTGATCTTCTTTTGCTAATAAGTTGTCATCCCCTATTATGATAGGAAAGGAATTCCTATGCTTTTCTTGTAACCAAGGGTGGATTACAACATCTCCAAAAACTGGATCTCCTTCTCCAGTAGGGTTATTGATATCGTGATAAGGACCAGTAATATCTCCCCACCAATTCATTGATGCAATTATGTTTGTTGAACTTGCATTGTTTTCCACACCAATTTCATTATTAATAAAATCACAAAATGAAATATTTACAGCATCTGATGATAGCAATTCTATTGCTTCTCTATTTCGAATAAATGAACAATTTGTCACTGAAATTGAATTACTATTGTGAATTTTTATTCCAATGTCATTTAATGTAATTGTTATATTACTTATTCGAACTTGTTCTGAATTAACTATATATATACCATTTTCTTTTGAGAATTTAACTTCACTATCATATAATAATATATCATCTGAAAGGATGATCTGAACTGAATAATCTGTATCAAATTGTTGATTTCTCAAGGTTACTGAACTTGAATTAATGCATATTATCTCACCATAATTGCCTGAATAATCTACATCCTCTTTGTTTTTAATATACAATATATTATTTCCATTCAGTAGATTATCTTCAAAAGTATGGGATATAAAATCTTCCATATATGTTGTTAAATAAGGAGAATGAAAGAATATCTTGTTATTCTCTAAGATATTATCTTTAATAATACAGTATTGTGTTCTTTTAATTTCAATTCCATAAAAATTATTGAATATATTATTTCCAATTATATTGGCACCATTACAGAAAATTAGAAAGATTCCATGATATTTGTTTTCAATAATTTTATTTTGAAATATATTAAATTCTTGAGAGTAACTTATAAGCAACCCATTCCTACTGTTATCAGTTATCGTGCTATTATTTATAGTAAAATCATTGCATAAATAAAATTCAATTCCATTACCATCATTATTCATAAAATTACTTTTTTCAATATTAATATTTATTGATTGGTCAAAACTCATAGATGTTCCGAAATTATCAATAAATGTACAATTATTGATTTCAATGTTCTTTATTCTTGAGAAAAGGCCTGCATCAGAGGTAGTATTCCTGATTCTACATTTCAATAAGCTTATGTCAATACAATCATCAAATTTTATTGGATTGTTTATAAATTCACTGTTGGTTACAGATATCACATTGGATCTTTCGGATAATAATCCCATTTGATTGTTCGCATATGAGCATCCTACAACAGAAAGATTATCAGATTTATAATAATACAAACCATTAATGCAATTTTGAAATGAGATGTTTTGAAGAGATAGATAGCTTACATCATTCGTATAGATTCCATCTCCATATTCATTGGAAATCCTTAGATTCGAAATCGATAAATTCTTACTGAAAATTCTCATTACTGCGTTTGTATCTGTTCCAAATATTGTTGTACTATCGATTCCCTCTCCAATAATTGTCAATGATTTTGATATCAATACATTTTCAAATATATTCCCTTGAGGGATTATTATTCTATCACCATCTGAAGCATTATCTATGGCGCTTTGTAGGGTTGGATAGGTCCCCTCGCCATCACCAACTACTTGGATAAATCCGGAGGCTTCTGCTTCTTCAATAATATTAAAAGTAGAAAACAAAGATAGAATTAGAACTGAACACAAGATCAAACTAATTCTACCTCTGGTTAAAGTAGATTGATTTCCCCATCTCATAAAGGAAAAATGACTTATCAAATATTTAATAATTTCATGAGTCAATGTCCATATCTCCTGACGTATAATTATCTTCCATTTGAGGTATATCGTCGGTGGGATCATTGTCTTCTACATAGTCAAATGCATCCTCTACTTTCCCACCGCAACTCTTAAGGCCTTCATAGAACAAATCCATGAATGGTATTCCATTATTGGAATAATAATAACCTAATGCATCACTTGAGGTTTGAGAGATAACAATAGTATTCGTGTCAGAACAGTCATCAAGGAACTCACCAGAATAACAAGCCCCTATGACAATCAATTTCTTTGCACAGTCGATATTTTTTGTTAACTCCCCTTACCTATCATCAGTCATATAGCCAGATCCGATAGAGATAATTCCATCTTCACCATCTCCATCAGTTTCATCGCTATTTGAATCGGGTATTCTTCCTCCATGATCGCAATGACATCCTGTAAATCAGATTCCCGGATCGCATTTGCCAAGGAACTGGCACTATGCGTGGCACCAGGAAGTAACTTCATGAATCCCGGTCTATTGTTGGATGTTCCCCACATCAGAAGTATTTCCAGCTGTGGTTTCCAGACATCCTCCGGATTATGTCCCAATTCCAGCCAATTGATGTTCTGGCTATTACTGAATATGTGGCTGAGGTCGATGGCCATGTGTTTTTCATCTTTTGATATTTCTTTGAAGAATTCTCTCTGAGCGTTCCATTGTCTTCCGATGCGAGGAAGCAATCCTGTGATACTGTTCTTGCTGAGTGCAGCTCCTGGCCACAATCTTCTGGACCAGCTGGTATCGTGCCTTATCTTCATTCTGGAAAAAGGTTCTTGGTAGCAAAGCTTAATGCAGGCAGACGAAAGAATGTTTTGCCAGTCCTTAGGAAAGATCTCGATCAAAGGTTCTGAGATGTTGTCAATGAACCTTTTGAGGAAAGCGATGTGTCCAGCTTCCAGTATCGCTCCGATCTCTGTTTTTTGTTTTCGCATGGAAGGTATGATTCCTTCTGGTGTCACCTTTCCAAGATACTCCAATGTCTTCTTTTGTGGTCTTCCTTTGTCAGGGTCCCATACAGAACAGATTCTTCTGGCATAGTAATTGTTACCTTTTCGTTCGATCTCTATGCCTTTCTTTTTGTGTTTGAGGACCCAATCCGGCATTTTTTTCTTTGCAGGCATATTACCGCAGTGGGTAATATGTTTATTCATGTATAAACCCTTCGGAACTTTGACAGATTCTATTTGAAAAACAAGGGCAGGAATGGTTCCTAGCCTACCTATTACCCATTATTTGGGACTTTAGGGTTTCTAGAAAGCCTTGTATACGAAAACTATTTATCGGAGGGAGGAAATTATTGAAGTACTGATCCAAGATAAAAATATAAATAATAAATGTGCCATGGATGATTTGAATGAATGAAAAGATTCTTT
>Ga0190359_1000585_pt1 | contig 24380 bp, 15 predicted proteins | sample 48721823_MG_FD_161269 | JGI IMG/M metagenome (GOLD analysis project Ga0190359, IMG submission 161269) | Hydrothermal vent microbial mat bacterial communities from Southern Trench, Guaymas Basin, Mexico - 4872-18-2-3_MG | ecosystem: Environmental > Aquatic > Marine > Hydrothermal vents >... | reverse complement strand
GGGATGGGTATGGGTCTGGCCATTGTGAAAAAATATGTTGAAGATACCGGAGGCAGGGTGTGGTTTGAGCCGAATAAGGAGCAGGGGACAACATTTATAGTAGAATTGCCTCTTTATGTTCCCGACAGTAAATAAAATTCCGGGGTAAGTAAATTGCAATAATAAAGGTTTTAATTATTTTTGTTAATAATTTAGGCGAAAATTGTGCTGAAGAAAAGACAAATTATTTTATTGATCCTTGGAGGATATCTTTTATTTGCAAAAGGGTATTCACAGACTTATATTTCCGGTATAGTAAACCAGTATGCACGGGTTGTTTCCATAGATGGTTTTGACAGGATAACCCTGTCGGATGCTTCGGTATTTTCTGCCGGAGATACGGTATTGTTAGAGCAGATGAAAGGGGTGGGTATTGATGTGACAGGGATAAATTTCGGGGACCCCCAGAATCCCAATAATACAGGGAAATATGAGTTTCTGATCATTCAGTCGGTTATCGGTAATCAGGTGATATTTACGGTTGATATGACCAATACTTATGATGTTAACGGAGATGTTCAACTGATCAAAGTGCCGGGATATAATAATGTTACCGTTAACGGAATTCTCACCTGTCCTCCCTGGGACAGTGCTGCGGGGACCGGGGGGGTCCTTGCTATCATTGTTGGCAATGTCCTAACGTTGAATGCAGATATTGATGTCAGTGCAAAGGGTTTTAAGGGGGGTATTCCTGTGGATGGGAACGGAGAGTGTACCAATGTTAATACCGGTTATGATTCCCTTTATTTTTCAGCTACTTCCGATAGCGCGGGGGCGAAGGGTGAAGGATTGACGACTTATAACTTTTTGACCGGTAACCCGGTATATCCACAATATGCCAGAGGACGTGGCCCTTTATTCAATGGTGGCGGTGGCGGTAATGGCCGGTATTCCGGAGGTGGAGGTGGAGCAAATATGGGTGCCGGAGGATGGGGAGGTCCTGAAGCTTTAACCTGCGGAACCCTTCGGGACAGCTATGGTTTGGGAGGGAAAGACGTGTCCGGAGGAATCTCTACCTGGAAAGAGGATAAGAGGATTTTCATGGGTGGTGGCGGCGGATCAGGAACCCAGTCAGATGGACTTACGGCAACACCCGGAGGAAGAGGAGGCGGAGTAGTTATTATTCTGGCAAATACACTCGTGGCAAATGGCCATATTATTAATGCCAGTGGGGAAACAGTGACCGCAGTTGCTACTGCTGCTGCTGGTGGTGGTGGCGCCGGAGGAACTGTATTGCTTGATGTGAATGAATATATAGATAGTCTTACAGTAATTGCAGCGGGAGGACAGGGAGGATCTACAACCGGATCAATCTGTTCCGGCCCCGGCGGCGGTGGCGGCGGCGGTCTTATATGGTACAGAAACAATTCATCTTCCGGAAATCTTACTTTTAATATTGCAGGAGGAGCCAAAGGAAATATCGAAGGAGGATGTACAAATACTGCAAGTGACGGTGTTCAAGGAATCTCTTCGAACGATTTGAGCTTGGTTTTGTCAGGATTTCTTTTTAATTCCATTTACTCCATCCGCAACGGAGAAATTTCTGATACCCTCTGTGAAGGAGAAACCGTTCCGGAAATCCTGGGTTCGGCACCCAAAGGAGGAATGGGTCCTTACAATTACAAATGGATAAAAAGTGATGACAGAATAGTATGGGATACTATCTCCGGAGAAACCGGAGATAATCTGAATCTGAATATCAATTTATATGATACAGTGTATTATAAAAGAATTGTTACGGATAATTCACCAACAAAGATTGTGGATGTCAGCAAAGCAGTTGCCGTGATTGTACAGCCGGAGATACAACGAAATGTATTCAGTTTTGATACGGTGATCTGTGCCGGACATATAACGGATGCTATTTTGCCTGCTTTTGATTCACCTGTAGGTGGTGACGGAACCTATTTTTATTTTTGGGAGGAGAGCACTGACGGTATAACCTTCACTCCTGCCGAAGGGATGAATACAGGAGATATTTATATGCCTCCAGCCCTTAAAGATACAACTTTTTACAGGCGGACGGTTTATTCAGGAAAATGTTCGGATATCAGCGATACGATAGTCATTAATGTGTTGCCCGTTATCGCCAACAATATCATCGGAGATTCCCAAACTATTTGCCAGGGGGCTACATTTGCCCAGTTGACGGGCACAAACCCGACAGGGGGAGATAATAATTATACTTTCCTGTGGATCGAAACACCGGATCATAATTCATGGAATTTGGCTTATGGTGTAAACAATACATCCATATATCAACCGGATACATCATCGTCGTTGTTCCCGGGACAGGTGTTTTACAGGAGAGTGGTCTTTTCCGGATTACGCCAAACTTGTGCTGATACCAGTAATGAGGTTCTGTTGTGTGAATGGCCTCGTATTGTCAACAACAAAATAACAGCAGACCAGCACATTTGTGAGGGAGAAACTCCTGTCCCCCTGATTGGCACCAATCCCGGCGGAGGGAATGGTGCTTATACTTATTTGTGGGAGGAGAGCCTTGACAATGTGAATTTTACGGCCGGGTCTCAAACAGATACAGGCATTGGTTACAGTCCGGGACCTCTGTCAGACACGATTTACTACCGCCGTATCGTTTTTTCGGATGTATGCCGTGATACGTCTGGACTAGTTACGATCCTGGTGGATCCGGCTATCGATCATTATAGAATACAGACTCTTTCCGGAGGAAAGGACACCACTGTCTGCGCAGGACAACCACTTAACAGGCTGGTGCCTGAGGCAACACCCATCGCCGGAGGGAACGGCACTTATGATTACACCTGGAACATGAGTGTAGACGGAGGAACCACTTGGAACAACACCGGGGAAAATACTCCGGATTATGATCCGGGGGTTTTAAATACCACTACATTAGTGCGAAGACAAGTTACCTCGGGCATGTGTCAGGTTATCAGTGATACGATCGCTTTACATATTTTACCGGCGATTACGCAAAATTTCCTGCCTGCCGATTATTCCATCTGCGAGGAAGATTCGACACTCATTATCGGCAGTGCCCCTGCTGGTGGTGACGGTTCTTATATCTTTACCTGGGAAGAGAGTGATGATAATACTGTGTGGAACAGTGTGACGGGAAACAGTACAGAACAGAACTATCAGACACCGGGACTGACGACAGAGAGGTATTACCGGAGAATTGTTTTCAGCGGGCTGGCCCACACATGCAAGGATACAACACCTCCAATAAGAATAAACATTTATCCTCTGCCCTCGGCGATGATTTTACCTTTAGATACAACTGTCTGTGACGGTGCCGGGGTGGATCTTGTATTTCAGGTTAACGGCGTTAATGGTCCATGGACAGTTGAATATGATGACGGGAACGGGAATACGGCTACTGTCGATATCAACTCCACATCTTCTGAGAATGTTCACGTATCGCCGGGGTCTTCAGTAGCTTTCACACAATACACTTATACCCTGTCGGCGTTGACAGATCAGGTTGGATGTAAGGCACGGCCAACCGATCTGACCGGCTTGGCAAGCGTGCGGGTGGACGGACAACCCCAGGCTGATGCCGGCGGGAACGATGAGGTGTGCGGGTTATCCTATACGTTACAGGGAGTAGCTCCTCCCTATGGCAAATGGTGGTGGACAGCCCCTGCCGGGATCACCCTGTCAGACACCCTGGATATCCGTGCTGTAGCCACCGCTGACTCAGAAGGTGTCTACGATCTTACCCTGCATGTTGCCAATGGAGTGTGTCCTGTCAAAACGGATGTTTCTTCCATTACTTTCTGGCAGGAGCCCGGGGATATTTTTGCCGGAGCTGATACTATCCTGGAGCCCGGAACAAATGAGGTGACTCTCTCTGCCACATGGCAGGATCCGCAGGTGGGGGAACTGACATGGACTTTTGAATCCAGTGCTATCATCGATGATGTACATAACCTTATTATCCATGCCAGAGATCTGGATATGGGTGAGAATGTTTTCTATGTGTCGGTTGTTAACGGTGTGTGTCCGGCCAGGGAAAGCAGTGTCCGGGTGACCGTGCTTGATTTCAAAGCAGAGAATTATGCGATCTCTCCCAATCAGGACAATATAAATGATTATCTTGTTATTACTGGAGCGGATAATATTGAAAATAAATTGATTATTTTTGATAACAAAGGGAATACGGTGTTCCGGACGGATAACTTCATGCATGCGGAGAATACCGGGACAGTTTGCGGATGGAACGGCGTAAATAATAACAACGAACCCCTGCCGGACGGCACCTATTATTATATACTTGAGTTGAAGGGGACAATACAGAAAAATATTAAAGGGTATATTGTGATCAAGCGGAATAAATAATGAACCGTATGATAAAGAAAATTTCAGGTATATTGTTTTTCATTTTGGTTGTAATCGCAGGGATACAGGGTCAGTATAGCCAGTATATGGTCAATGGTCTGGTGATTAATCCGGCATATGCCGGCAGTAGGGGCGTTTTCAGCCTTTCGGGTTGTTATAAACAGGTGTGGACTGCCTTACCCGGCTCTCCCATCTATCAACAAATTGGTGCACATATGCCTCTGAAAAATGATCGTGTCGGCCTGGGAATGGTGCTGGGTAGTAATAAGGAAGGAGCTTATCAGACAATGTATGGTTCTTTTGATTATGCATACCGGATTCATTTTGAGAATTCGGTATTGTCCATGGGGATCAGGGCTACGGCCGAGTGTAAAAAGGAAAACTTTGACGGTTTGAAATACGATCCTTCCGATCCGGTATTTGTAAATAATTCCGTGTTTCGACAGAACTTCGGTTTCGGGGTTTATTATTATAACTCGCGATTATTTGCAGGACTGTCCGTGCCCGGGATGATTACCTACGGTATGACGGACACGTCTTTCACCGAAAAATTAACATCTTTTAATCCGGTAGACTATCATTATCTGGCAACAGTCGGCGTTTTGGTAGGAAAAGGAAAGTTTAAATGGAAGCCTACCGTGCTTTTCCAATATTTAGGTTTACAGAATGACTACGGTCTGGATTTCAATTCTTTCTTTATTTTATTTAATGATAAGGTCTGGCTGGGAGCATCCTACAGGACAGGAAGTAAGTTTGTTGCCAATCAGGTAGTAGGATTGGTTGAGGTTAAAGTCACCGAGCAGCTTATGATCGGTTATGCTTACGATTATACCATGGGGCCGTTTAGTTCCACGTTAAGCGGATCCCATGAAATTTACATAAGGTTTGAACCTGTACACACGATAAAAGCCATAAACCCGCGTTATTTTTAGCGAATGAAACGTTTTTATTTTCAGCTGTTGCTCCTTGTTGTCTGTCCTTTTCCGGGGACCGGCCAATCTCTCTGGGAGGTTAGGGTTGCGCCTTTCAGTATGGGGGTTGCCAACGACTATGCTCCTTTCCTTTTTCAGGATGGTGTGATTTTTTCGTCCGACCGAATTGATAATATTTTTAACCAATACAGGACGATGTCAGGTGAGCGAACCAGTAATTTGTATTTTGTCAAAAAAAAGGACAGCGTTCATTTCGGACGACCAAGGAAGTTGTTGTTCCAGATCAACACCTTTGTCAATGAAGGCCCGGTCTCATACGATGCAACGCATCATGTGCTGTATTTTACACGAAATCTGTTGCTGGACAAGAAAAACAAAAAACAACCTAACTACACGGGTATTTTTTACATTGATTATAACAACGGGAACTGGGGAACGGTTCATCCTTTTGTTTACAATAACCCGGCTTACAATGTCGGGCATCCTGCCGTTAGTCCGGACGGAAAAATGTTGTTCTTTGCTTCTGACATGCCGGGAGGTTATGGAAGGTCAGATCTTTATGTATGTTACCGTCAGGGAAACGGCTGGTCGAAGCCCAAAAATCTCGGGAAAAATGTGAACAGCGCCGCCTCGGACCTGTATCCTTTTTTTCATCCTTCCCGGAGGCTGTATTTTGCTTCAGACCGTACCGGCTTTTTAGGTAAGCTGGATATTTTCTTTACCTTTTTTAATGACGGACAATGGATCCTTCCCGTCCACCTGGATGCTCCGTTTAATTCTCCTGCCGATGATTATGCTTATGTGGTTGACAGCTCTATGCATGCCGGACTGTTTACCTCTACGCGCCGGGGACGTGATAATATTTTCATGTTTACTTCCTTGTTGCCGGAGATGAAAGGATGTAACCCTGTGGAAGAACCGGTAAACTGTTTTCTCTTTTATGAAACCCAAAGTAATAATACTGATACGATTCCAATAAAGTATAAATGGGATTTCGGCGATGGTACGGTGGGTTACGGACATACGGTAGAGCACTGTTTTGATAAATCCGGACAATACCTGGCCAGGCTTTCGGTAACAGATACGATTACGGGGGAGACGCGTGAATCGGTAGCTACTTACCTGGTGGAAGTGGTTGAGTCTCAGGAACCGTTTATTACCGCGCCTGACACTTGTTTTACCGGGGAGGAAATTCACCTGGACGGATTGGAGACCAGCATCCCGGGTTTTCAGCCCGAACAATATTTCTGGGATCTGGGCAATGGAAATCTGGCTGAAGGGGCTGAAATAAAAACCATCTATCATACCCCGGGTATCTTCATGGTCAGATTGCTGGTTAGAGGAATGACCAATACAGGAAACCGGGTGGATAAATGTGTATATAAGGAAATCACAGTACTTAATGCAGGGCAGAAAAAATAAGAAAATCTTTTATAGGGAGTATTCCTGATCTTTCACTTCTTCCGTATTTTTAAAATCTTTATTACATTCTGTCAATTTAATATGGATCAAAGAAAAGAACTCCTGATGGATGTTTCATTTTTTTTTATTTATTTTGAAAGGAAAAGAGGAACCTTTCTCGTATAATATCGTTTGAAAGTAAAGAAACAGAAATATTTTTATATGCGGAGCGCGAAACTAACAGGTTGGTTTATTGTAATTGTCATGTTCTTTTCCCCAAGCCTGTCAGCACAGCCTGTTCCTGCGGAGGTGGAGAATATTCCTCATCTTGTGACTTTTGGGAATAAAGCAGAGACCTCATGGGGAGATGATGATTTTTGCAACATTTTCTTTTTTATAATCCCGAAGACCCATGATGGTCCGATATATATACGCGTGTATGACCCCGACTGCGGAGGGGATATTGATGAACTCAATGTGGTTTTTAATACGAAAACAGAGTATTCCATATACGGGGGAAAAGGATGCTGGACGGAAGATATAGACCCCGGTGGAACTTTTAAGAAAGGGAATCTTTTGGCTTATAAGGTGTTTGATACACAAGTGAAATATGATAAAAAATGGTATACGTTTGGACCGCTGAACCCTACCGAAGGAGAATATGCTGAAGAATTTCAGGGTTATATTTTGAAAATCATCGTGCTTGGAGTGGATGGCGATGACGGCAATCTGTATAACTTTTTTCTCAGCACATCTCCTGATAAAAACATTCCGGTGGAAGGAGGTGATGCATTTACTTATGAATATGGTTTCCGGTTATGGAACGACACTGTAAATATCTCGCATATATACCCCTATGTTGATAACCGGGTGATCTCAATTAAACAGACCAATTTCGACTGGGATAGCGACGGAGAGATACGAACGGTTACTGTTGCCCGCCTGTATCAGTTAAATAAGGTTTCTGGAGAAGATGAATGGGAGGAGAGCGAGTTTAAGATCTTTGACAAGGAAAAGAATACTTCTTTTGATTTTCAGTTCATCAAGAAAAAATTACCGATGGTTCGGAATAACAATGTAGTGATTTCCGTGAGAAACCAATACGGTGAATTGCTTCCTTTCCATACGGTTCCGATTGGTGGTGTCCCTAAGTTCCGGTATGGAGCCGCAGCCAAACCGATTAAACGCCATTAATAATAATCTGATAAAGATTTATGAGACAAATTCGTAGTCCGTTTATTGTCCTGTTTTGTCTGGTTGTTTTTTTCATTACGATTCCGGCGAAGGGACAAACCTGTCATTTCCTCCATTATGGCGTTGAAAACGGATTACAGAACAGATTTGTCTATACCATCAATGAAGACTCCAACGGATTTTTGTGGGTAGGTACCGGGACCGAGCTGGTGAGATTTGACGGGAAGACTTTCCGGAAAGATATGTTGCCCGATTCCCTGCAACAAAGTTTTGTGACCACAAGCCTCAAAGATAATCAGGGAGATCTGTGGTTTGGTTTTAATGACGGATATGTTGGATATTACCGAGAGGGAAAGTTCAGATTTTTTGATGTACACCGTTTTTCGGAAAGCCGCATTTTCGGGCTGGCACAGGATTTTCACGGAAATATACTGGTGGCCTCGCAGAACGGGGGTATATTCAGTATTGAGCAGGAAGAGGAAGATCCGGTTCATCCCCTGAATCTTAAGGAAGTCCATCAGATCAGCGCGTTGGCAGTTTCCGGAAATTATTTGTTTGTCGGCACTTTTGACGGATTGTATGTTTACCGTTTTGATGCCGGGGGAACACTTCCCGTACTGGTAAAAAAAGTGCCGGAAATTTCGACACGTGTGCAGTCCATCCTTCCAGGCGACCATGATGTGCTGGTTGGAACCATTGATTCCGGAGTGTACCGGTTGAAGCTGGGGGATAAGCTGACGACGGAAAACGTCGGGAAAATATGGGGTATGGAGGAGGCCAACGTTACGGATATCCTCCGGGATTCCCGGGGAGACTACTGGTTTGCTACTTTTGGAAGCGGTGTGATCAGAATACATATAGCCAGGACGGGATTTGTCAGGGAAGACTACACTGAAACAACAGGACTGGCTGCCCAAAACATTCAATGTATTTTTGAGGATTTCGAGAAAAATATCTGGATAGGCACCTATGGAAAAGGGCTGGTGTTATTCCCCGATGATGCTTTGTTGTTGTTCCATTTCAAGGGCAGGGTGCCTGGGGACAATGTCACGGCTGTGACGGCTTATGACGACAGAGTGGTTCTGGGAGGAGATAAAGGCATCCTGATACAAAACCCGCAGATAAGCGGAAAAGGCATTATACTGACAAAAGCAAACGGACTACCGGGCACGAGCATCAATGCCCTTTTTGTTGATACCAAAGGAAAACTGTGGATAGGCACACGTGGATCCGGAATTTACCTTTATAACAAGTCGAAAAATAAAGCATCTCCCTTGTTTCAGTCGGGGAATAAGCTGGAAAATACCATACATAGTATCATTGGTAATGACACCCATGTATGGGTAGGTACTGCCAGTGGAGTAATGGTGTTTGATCTGCAAGGACATTTGTTGAAAAAACTCTCCACCTATGAGGGGTTGCCCTATAACAATATAAATCAGATTTATCTGGATAAAGACAATGAGGCCTGGCTGGCCACTATGTCGGATGGTTTGTATGCCATCAGCCTGGATAATGGGGCCTCAAGAAAATATAAACTACCCGAAACGATTGCCCGTTTGCAGATGAAATCCATCGTCCGGGATCTTTCCGGAGGCTTCTGGGTGGGGACTTACGGGAATGGTGTGTTCAACATTACAAAGGATACCATTCTGAACTATAATGAAAATTCGGGCATGATCTCGAACTATTGTTATAGTTTAACCATTGATTCTGCCGGATGTGTTTGGGTGGGACATAGTTCGGGAATAAGCAGAATCTACCCGGATAAGAAAAAGGTCAGGACTTATTCACACAAACAGGGTGTCGTTGCCGAATGCAATTTGAATGCTGCTTTTACCGACCAGCAGGGACGAGTGTGGTTTGGGACCTCCAACGGTGTGATACGGTTTAACCCTTCCCGTGAAAAACCGGATACCATCCCTCCCAAAACAAACATCCTGTCAATTACTTTTTCAGATAAAAAAATTCCGGTACATAAAAAGATTGTGATGCCTTACGGCCGCTACCGGGTGAGAATAGATTTTCTTGGAATAAGCTACAGGGATCCTCAGGAGGTTATGTACCGGTATAAGCTGGAAAACTACGATGATAACTGGTCAGATCTCTCTTCCAATACCACAGCGTATTACGGGCGACTGGAAGACGGAAAGTACAGGTTTCTGGTGCGTGCTTATAATAATGCCGGCTATACCACACAGGAACCGGTAAGTCTCTGGATTATTATCAAACATCCTTTTTGGAAGAGCTGGTGGTTTGTCCTGCTCTCCGTGCTTGCCCTGATTACGGTGGTATATATCATTATTAAAGTACGGGAGCGGAATCATATCAAAAGGGAAGAGTACCTGGAAAAAGAACTGGAGAAAAGATCGAGAGAAGTTTTGGAAAAAAATGCAGAATTGGAGCTGAAAAACAAGGAAATTACCGATAGTATTAATTATGCCAGAAGGATTCAGTCCAGTATCCTGCCTCCTATTCAAAGGCTTAAGGATGTATTTCCTGATTCCTTTGTTTTCTACCAGCCAAGGGATATTGTAAGTGGCGATTTTTATTGGTGGGGTTATGTGGATGTTGACCGTTTCCTCATCGTATGTGCAGACTCCACCGGACACGGTGTCCCGGGAGCTTTCATGTCTTTGATCGGCTCTACGTTGATTAAAGACCTTACACAACAGGGCAGGTATGAGACCCCTTCTCAACTGCTTGGTTTTCTGAATCGTGAGATCACCAGTTCGCTGAACCAAAACCTTGAATCAGGTAAGTCGGATGACGGAATGGACATTATTGTGCTGGAGGTGAACCTGAATAATAATCATATTAAGTTTGCTTCGGCTATGCGGCCTGTAATTCTCTTTATGGATAATGAAATTTATACCCTTCGCGGAAACCGTAACGGCGTAGGTGGCGAAATTATTGAAGAAGAGAAAAAGGTGTTTAACGACCAGGAGTATGATCTGAAAAAAGGAGATATTATCTACATGTTCTCGGATGGTTATCCGGATCAATTCGGGGGGCCGAGAGGTAAGAAATTTAAAATGGGTCCGCTACGGAAATTGCTTGAAGATATTCATGAGCTGCCCATGGATGAGCAATATGAAATAGTGAAGAAAACTTTTGAAGAGTGGAAGGGTGATAACATGCAGATTGATGATGTCCTGTTTATGGGCCTGAGGTTTTAGCCAACGTTATTCATGTCAATCAGTTGATTCAGAATAGCGTATACCGTTAGACCTGAGACGGTCTTTATTCCCAGTTTACGGGTGATATTTTTTCGATGTGTGATAACCGTATGCATGCTTATAAACAGTTTTTCGGCGATCTCCTTGTTTGTATAACCCAGCGCCACAAATCTCAGAATGCTTTTTTCGCGTTCACTGAGTTTTTCTTCCCGGACTGTGGCTTTATTCGGGGGGAGGTTGTTTTTCGTAATCTCAACGAGGGAATGTAATATCTCACTTTTGGGTTGGGACAGATCAAGGAAATGTTTGAAGAATCCGGATGACAAAAGGTTATTGTCTTTCCTGTGATGGGTCAGGGCAATCAGCACAGGCCATTCTTCTTTATCCCCGGAACGGACCTGTTTATATAAATCTTTCATGTCCGGAATATCTGAATCTACGAAAATATAGTCTGCATTGCTTTTCCCTATCTGGGATAAATCTTCGGAATAATGTATTTTCCCTGTAAAGGACATTTCTTCCAGCAAAGACCGGAGTCCGGTTTTGTATACAAAAGATTCGGTTATGACTAAAAAATTAATTTTTCTCATCCTGAAACCGGATTATTGGCGGCTGTTTTTGCGTCTGATGACTTTCTCCATCATGGCCACTTTCGGAACAAATACCTTTTCTTCTATACGACTGTGGTCATTCATGTCTTTTTCCAGATTGAACAACAGTACGATAACCCGGTAGCAAAGTCTCGGGTTTTTAGGGGGCGGAAGATATTTAATGATAATGTTTTTCAGGTCAAAAAGTTTTTCTTCTACATCATCATGCTCCTGCAGGTAGCGGGAGATCGTGTAATCCCTGAATTTATCCGGCAGGCTCTCTGCAGATTTTTTTTGCAGATAACATTGCTCGACCTCGAGAGCATAAGGAAATACCTGTTCGTCTTCTCTTTTAATGTGGGTGATCAGCTCATCCTTATATTCTTGAAAAAAGGTATTCATCAGGAAATTGTGTTCTTTGTCTTTATAACAGATCCCTTCTCTGCCTGAAATGACACTTTCTATTTCGGGGATAGTTTTTGTCAGATATTCATGGTGTGTTTTGGTGAGATAATCAACGATAAGCCGGATCGGGAAACTCTTTAGCTGTTCTCTGGGGAAGTAATCATGGTCCAGAAAGGAATTAACGATTTCCAGAAAGAACTGCAGGTCAATCTTCTTTTCTTCACATATCTCTCTGATTGTCTTGTCTCCGAACCCCAGGGATATTCCAAAACGGGAAAAAACTGAAATGAGGACATGATTCTTGTGTACAAGATCGACCATTTTGTTATTTTCGTTTATCATGGTTGCAGGTTATGAACGGAAAAACTACTACTCCAAAGGCAGGATCAGGACAGGTGTTTTTTCGGTATTGCTTCTGTTGCCGGCCCGGTCTACGACGTAAAAAGAATACTGAATGGTATCCCATGGAAAGTCCCAATAAAAGAAAAGTACCTGTATTTCCCCTTTCATTGCCTTATCTTTGCCTCGCATGTGAATATAAGGGATACGGTAATTAAGGGGGGTCTTAATTTCGTCTTCATCCGCTTCGACCATGGTTCCCTCTTTCATATGATATAAGGTGAAAAACAGGTTTGAATTGGAGGTGTCGCCAGGGGAGACTGAATCCAGCTCCTGCAGCCCGAGATCGCCGTCCCCATCAATAAAAGAAAAAACCAAAGCGCCTACAAGCACCTGGTTTCCCAGCGGGCCCACTGAATCAAATACGGAAAAATCCCTGAAAGCAATTTGTGGCTCCGGGGGATAACTGATTGTTTTCCTGCAGGCCCAGAACATGGTGAGTAAAAGCAGAGGCCCCAATATGTATTTGCTTTTCTTCATGAAAGAATTATTCATTTCTATAACTCAAAAAAAGTGCCAATTATTTCTTGCGGAAAAATATTTTAAGAGGGACTCCGTGGAAATCGAAATTTTTTCTCAATTGGTTTTCCAGATATCTTCTATAAGGATCCTTGATATACTGGGGTAGATTGCAAAAGAAAGCAAAAGCCGGTGTTTTTGTGGGAAGTTGTGTAACATATTTTATTTTGATGTATTTGCCTTTCACCGAAGGAGGGGGATATGTTTCAATAAGCGGTAACATAACTTCATTCAGCTGGGATGTCGGGATTCTCCGTTGTTTGTTGTGGTATACTTCTATGCCGGTCTCCAGCATTTTCAGAACCCTTTGCTGCTCTTTGGCCGAAATGAAAATAATAGGAACATCCTGAAATGGCATGATTTTTTCTTTGATCCGGGCTTTGAATTCTTCCATGGTGCCGGTTTCTTTGGCGATCAGGTCCCATTTGTTTATTACAATAACCACCCCTTTGGAATTTTTCTGGATAAGCCTGAAGATATTTACATCCTGGCTTTCCATACCGCGGGTAGCATCTATCAGCAGAAAATTGACATCCGAGTATTCAATGGCCCGTATAGCCCTCATGACAGAGTAAAATTCGAGGTCGTCAGAGACTTTTGTTTTTTTTCGGATACCGGCAGTGTCCACAAGATAGAAATTATGATTAAACCGGGTATAGTGAATATGAATCGTATCGCGTGTGGTGCCTGATACCGGGGATACGATCTGTCGTTCTTCTCCCAGCAGGGTGTTTACGAGAGTGGATTTGCCCACATTGGTGCGACCCACTACAGAAAAACGCGGGATATCTTCTTCCGGCATGACGGTTGGTTTGTCAAAGGAACTGACTACCTGATCGAGTAAATCGCCGGTGCCGCTGCCGTTGATCGAGGAAACAGGATAAATCTCTTTGAATCCCAGTTTGTAAAAGACATCTGCCTCGTAGCTTCTTTGTGTGTTATCCACTTTATTGACCACCAGAAAAACTTTCTTGTTGCTTTTTTGCAGAATCCGGGCCACTGCCTCGTCCAGGTCGGTGATCCCGCTTTCTACATCGGTGACAAAAAGGATCACATCCGCTTCTTCAATGGCCATAAAAACCTGTTTGCGGATCTCATCCTCAAAGATAGCTTCCGGTTTTGTAACATATCCTCCCGTATCAACAACCGAGAAAGTGATGCCGTTCCATGTGCAATGTCCGTAGATTCGATCGCGGGTAACACCTGAATATTCGTCAACGATAGCCTGACGACTTTCCGTGAGGCGGTTGAATAATGTTGATTTGCCGACATTGGGTCTTCCTACTATTGCTGCTATATTCCCCATAAGTTGTGTCTATCTGTATCCAAGGTTCCTTAATATCCGTTCCTTATCCCGCCAGTCTTTTTTCACCTTCACAAAAAGTTCGAGAAATACCTTTTTATTAAAAAAGTCTTCCATTTCTTTCCTGGCTTCCGTCCCTACTTTTTTCAGGGCTTTTCCCTGATGACCGATCAGGATTCCTTTCTGGCTGTCCCGCATGACAAAGATCCGGGCGCTTATTCGGATAATCTTTTCTTCTTCCTTAAATGATTCAACGGCTACTTCTACGGAATAAGGGATCTCCTGTCTGTAAAAAAGAAGTATTTTTTCACGGATGATTTCCTCGACAAAGAACTTTTCTGGCTTGTCCGTGATCTGGTCTTTGGGGTAAAAAGGAGGGTTTTCGGGTAATAGTTCCAGAATACGGGCAAGCAGCTTATCCAGGTTGGCTCCCAGGATTGCACTGACAGGAAAAATTTCCGCTTCCGGTAATTTCCCGCCCCATTTCTGAATGAGCATTTCCACAGATGCAGAATCGGAAAGATCGGTTTTGTTGATTATCAGCAGGACGGGGACATTGATGGTTTTTATATTGTCCATCATAGGATGATTCTCGTCCGGATTTTCAGTCACATCTGTCATGTAGAGAATAATGTCCGCATCGTCCAAAGCGGTACGGACCGTTTTTACCATGAACTCCTGCAATTTGTATTTGGGACTGACCATGCCGGGAGTGTCGGAGTAAACGATCTGAAAATCTTCTCCATTGACGATGCCCAGTAAACGGTGCCTGGTTGTCTGGGCTTTAGACGTGACAATGGCCAGTTTTCTGCCTACAAGGCGATTCATGAGGGTTGATTTTCCGACATTGGGATTACCTATAATATTTACAAAACCTGCTTTGTGTGTCATACTGAGGGGATGAGGTTTGCTACAAAGGTAGAAAATTTTCGTGCAATGATTATTAGAACAGTTTCCGGTGCAACATGCTTATTTCCTTGTCGGTCAGGTAGCGCCACTTCCCCCGGGTCAGCCCTTTTTTGGTGAGTCCTGCAAAAGAAACGCGGTCCAGACTTTTTACCTGATAGCCCAGTTTCTTGAACATCCGGCGCACCACCCTGTTCTGACCTGAATGGATCTCCAGGCCTATCACTCTTTTGTCTTCGGGGTTAACATAGGAAGCCGCATCGGCAGAGACTGTTCCTTCTTCGAGGGGGACTCCTTTTACCAGTTGCTGCAGGTCGTTACGGGTTACCTCGCGGAGAAGGGTAACCTCATATACTTTACGGTGCTGGTATCTGGGATGCATCAGTTTTTCTGCTAAGTCTCCGTCATTGGTAAGCAACAAAACGCCGGTTGTGTTTCTGTCAAGCCGGCCTACCGGAAAGAGCCTGGTTTTTTCAGGAAGCCGTATCAAATCCAGTACTGTTTTTCTGCCTACCGGATCTTTTACTGTGGTGATGGTGTCCTTAGGCTTATTGAGAAGAATATAAATCTTTTTTTCCGGCATGATCTTACGTCCCCGGACCCGCACGTCCGCTGCAGGAGAAACCTTTATGCCCATTTCCCTGACCACTTCGCCGTTTACGGAAACCCATCCTTTTTTAATATATTCATCCGCCTGACGCCTGGAACAAATCCCACTGCGGGATAAATACTGATTTAACCGGAGGGATGTCTCCTTTGAAGAATTGATTTTCTGCTTATGTTTTTTTGAGGGACTTTTCCGGGAACCCGGTTTTTGTCTTTTCTCAGAGTTGTTGTTCATATTTAATTCAATCAGGGACAAAATTAATTAAATTAATCATAAAATATTATAAACTGAAATGTAGTTCACTAAAATAATAAATCGCAAACCTTACGATTGTTTTTTAGTATTTTTATATTGTGTAGGGGAAGAGTTATAAGAGGGTAAGAGGGGAAGATGTCTTGTGTCTGTTTACTATCTTTGTTTTTTTGTTATATAAAAAATCGAAAAATGACATTAATTAGTTCAATATCAGGAATACGAGGCACAATTGGAGGGAAACCCGGAGAGGGATTAACGCCGGTAGATCTGACGAAATTTGCCTCGGCATATGGTTCTTGGCTTTTGAAAAAAAACGGAAAGAAGAAATTGAAAGTTGTTATAGGCAGGGATGCCCGCATATCCGGAGATATGGTATGTGGAATTGTATGTAATACCCTCAATGCCCTTGGTGTAGATACTATCGAACTGGGTATGGCTACTACCCCGACAGTGGAAATCGCCGTTGTGTCTGAAAAAGCCGACGGAGGGATTATAATCACAGCAAGCCATAATCCTGTTAACTGGAATGCCCTGAAGTTGCTCAATGATGAAGGGGAGTTTTTATCTTCAGAAGAAGGGGAAGAGGTGCTACAAATGGCCGGTGAAGAAAAATTTTCTTTTGTTCCTTGGGATGAGTTGGGTATCCGGATTGTCAAAAACGATTATCATTTTAATCATATTGAGAAAATCCTGGCTCTGGATTTGGTTAAAACCGATTTGATAAAGAAAGCGGGTTTTCGTTTGGTGGTAGATGGTGTGAACTCCGTTGGTGGTTTTACCGTGCCTGAATTGCTGCGGAAGCTGGGAGTGCATGATATCATAGAGCTCAATTGTGAGCCTACCGGTCTTTTTGCTCATGACCCCGAGCCTTTACCAAAAAATCTTACCGGCCTTTCAGAAGCTGTGGTACAACACCGTGCTGACTTGGGTATTGTGGTGGATCCGGATGTGGACCGCCTGGCTTTTATTTGTGAAAACGGCGAGATGTTCGGGGAAGAATATACGCTTGTAGCTGTGGCAGATTATGTGTTGTCCAAGTATCCGGGAAATACGGTATCCAATCTTTCTTCTACTGAAGCATTATCGGTTGTGACGGAGAAATACGGAGGGAAAAGATATCTTGCAGCTGTTGGAGAGGTGAATGTGGTACGGATAATGAAAGAAGTGAATGCCATAATCGGGGGCGAAGGAAACGGAGGAGTAATCTTCCCGGCGCTGCATTACGGCCGGGATGCTCTGGCAGGAATCGCATTGTTTCTTTCCCACCTTGCAGAAAAGGGGAAAAAGATAAGTGAACTGAGAAAAACATATCCCGATTATTTTATGGCAAAAAACAAAGTTCTTTACGACGAACGGACAGATGCAGAAAAAGTTTTTTCAGCGGTAAGTGATCATTTTAAGGAATATCCGCAGAATACCATTGACGGATTGTTCATAAAACTGGAAAATGGATGGATCCATTTTCGCCGTTCGAATACCGAACCGGTGTTCAGAATATATATTGAGACAAACGGTCGCGAAGAAACGGAAAAATTATCGAATCAGGTTGTGAACCTGGTATCAAATCTCATATCCCACGCATAAAATATCAGGTTTTCCAATTTTAATAATCAGAAAATTTTTTTTTCTCGTGGTTTTACAGAAATTTGTCCATCAATATTTATAATAATCATTAAGATATGGAATAAATCATACCGATGGTTTGTCAAATAATACTGCAAATAATTAGATTTATAAATTGGAAAATACAATTTTGTTATTTTTTATCGGATATTTCAGTAACTATAAACTATAAATCTTGTTGTATTGAAGTCGGTTTTCGATCTGTCCAATAAAATACTTGACTAAATGGGAAATTCAAAGAAAAAGAATATGCGACGTACCCTGATTTTTTCAGGGATTGTTATGCTTTTGGCTGTGGTGGCATTGTGGTACTACTCCAAAGATCAGAAAAAGGAGAAGATTATGCAACTTTACACGGAAGTTAAAAGGGGGAAATTTGAGATACTTGTTACAGTAACGGGAGAGTTACAGGCTGAACATTCTGTCAGGATCATGGCTCCAACCGAGCTCAGGAGTCGTAATCTTCGTTTCAGCCAGATCAAGATCCAGGATCTGATCCCGGAAGGAACGGTAGTAGATTCGGGCGACTATGTAGCATTGCTGGATAGGTCGGATGCAAGTAACCGTTTGAAGGATATGCTGGATGAGCTGGAACAAGATCAGTCCAATCTTATGAAGACCCGGCTTGATACAACCATGCAATTGCGCGGCCTGAGGGACCAGTTGATTAATCTGCAATATGCTGTGGAAGAAGCGCAGATTATCTTAGAGCAATCCAAATTTGAACCTCCGGCAACCATACGCCAGGCCAAGATAAATTTGGATAAGGCTGAAAGAGCACTTGATCAGGCGAGGAAAAATTATTTTCTTAAAGTTAAGCAGGCGGAAGCCGACATGAAGGAGGCTGAATTCAATCTAAAAAAACAACAACGACGGGTTCAGGAAATGGAGAATGTGATCAGTAAGTTTGAAATCCATGCGCCTGGCTCCGGGATGATAATCTACGAGAAAGAATGGGGGGGGGAAAAAAGAAAAGTGGGATCTATGATCAGTCCGTGGGATCTTACCGTGGCTACCCTGCCGGATATGTCTTCTATGATCTCAAAGACGTATGTGAATGAGATAGATATCAGCAAGGTTGAAAAAGGACAGATGGTGAGGATCGGTGTGGATGCTTTTCCGGAGAAAAAATATACGGGTGTGGTTTATGAAGTGGCAAACATTGGTGAGCAATTGCCAAATACGGATGCCAAAGTGTTTGAGGTTAGTATAAAAGTGGATGGGAGTGATCCGATCTTAAGACCGGCCATGACTACCAGCAACCAGATTATCACTGCTTCATTTGACAGTGCCTTGTTCATTCCTCTGGAGTCTGTTTTTGTTGAAGACAGCATACCTTATGTATATAAAAAAAGCGGCCTAAAGCAGGTTGTCTTGCTGGGACCTGAGAATGAAAATGAGGTGATCGTGGAAAAAGGACTGAAAGAAGGGGAGAAAATCCTTCTTAATTTACCGGATAATTCTGAAAAATATTCCCTTGCCGGTGAAGAGCTGATCCCTGTGATTAAGGAACGTACCCGTCAGAAAAAACTCAAGGAAGAAAAAAGAAAGCGGGATGAGGAGATGAAAAGAACTGCCCGGAAAAATGCCCGTAATATCCAGGTGCAAAGAGGTTCCCAAGATACACCTTCTTCCGGTGGTAGCAGAAGTGACGTCATAAAAAAAGAAAAATAAACGGAAGGGTTTTTTATGCGCAGATATTTTCATGATATTATCATTGCCGTTGAATCTTTGATTGCTAATAAACTGAAATCTATCCTGACCGCTTTGGGCATAATCTTTGGTGTGGCTGCTGTGATCAGTATGATGGCTATTGGCAAAGGAGCCAAACAGGAGATTCTCGAACAGATAAAGATGGTGGGGGTGAATAATATTGTAGTCACTCCAATCATACAGGATAAGTCCAATGCTGGTAATAATAGTAGTGAGGGTGAAGTGAAAAAACAAAAGAATAAATTTTCACCGGGTCTGACTTTGCTGGATGCCGAATCGGTCAGGAAAATTATCCCTTCGATAGGAAAGATCAGCCCGGAAATATCCCTTAATTCTTATGTTATGCAAAGTGGGAAAAGATCTGCTGCCAAAATTGTCGGTGTGTCCCGGGATTTTTTTGATATTTACAACCTTAGTGTGATAGAAGGGGCCCCGTTCAACAACTATCAGGAAACACATGGTCTGCCGGTATGTATTATCGGATATAATATCAAATCACGTTTTTTCAGTCATGTAGATCCCGTCGGGCAATATATTAAGTTTGGCAATGTATGGCTTAAGGTAATCGGTGTTTTGCGTAAATCAAATGTAAAACTTTCGTCATTTGCAAATGTAGGGGTCACTGTCTATAATGATAATATTTATGTGCCGGTAAAGACAATGTTGATGCGCTTTGAAAACCGGGCGTTGGTAAATACGAAGAAACAAAACTCGGTAACAATTCGCAGGTCTGGTTTTATTTCCGTACGCAGCTCGTCTCCGAATGATAATACGGTAGCAAATTACAATCAGCTCGACAGAATTGTTGTTCAAGTGAAGGAAAGTGACCAGCTTCTTACTACCACGACGATTTTGAGTCGTATGTTCATAAGAAGGCATCTGGGCGTGAAAGATTTTGAGATCACTGTTCCCGAGTTGCTTCTGAAGCAGCAACAAAGGACAAAGGATATTTTCAATATTGTACTTGGGGCTATCGCCAGTATTTCGCTAGTTGTAGGAGGAATAGGGATCATGAATATTATGTTTGCCAGTGTTATGGAGCGGATTAGGGAAATAGGCACCCGCATGGCTATCGGCGCCAAGAAGAAGGATATTGTGGTACAGTTTCTGGCCGAAGCTATTTTGATCAGTGTTTCCGGAGGGCTGGTTGGTATTATGCTCGGTATCTTTCTGGCAAAAGCCATTTACCGTATTGCCGGAGTGTTGACCATTGTCAGTCCGGGGGCTGTAATTGTGGCATTTACCGTTTCGGCAGCGGTGGGAGTGATCTTTGGATATTCTCCAGCAAAAAGAGCCTCCGAAAAAGATCCTATTGAATCGTTGAGATATGAATGATATCATTTGAAAAAATTATTAAGATGAGGTTAATGATCCCACGTTTTTGTGTACTGATAATTTTGTTTCTGTTTTTTCAGATGTCTTTTTTTCTGCAGGCCCAGGATACGATACGCCTGACGCTGAACCAGGTGATTAAGTTGGCCCAGGAACAATCCCCGCAGGCAGTGTTAGCCAAACATCAGTTCAGATCCAATTACTGGATGTTCAGAACCTACAAAGCCAAATACCTGCCGGCATTGACAATGAATGCGACCTTACCTGATTTCAACCGGATTTTTGAAAGGGAATATGATTTTAACACCGGACAGGAATATTATGTGGAGAAATTCAGAAATAATGCAACACTTGGGTTAGCATTGACCCAGAATATCGGTATTACCGGTGGTACCGTATTTGTTAATTCCAACCTGACACGTTTTGACGAGCTTGGCAAAGATTCCAATACCCAATATATCACCACTCCGGTCAGTGTGGGCTTAAGTCAGCCTATTTTTAATTACAATCCGCTGAAATGGGAGAAGAAAATTGAACCGGTCAGATATGAAGAGGCTAAGAAAAAATATTTGGATGCCATGGAAGATGTTAACTACAGGGCGGTGAGTTTGTTTTTCAACCTGGTGCTGGCACAGATGAATCTTGAGATTGCCAGGGTAAATTATCATAATTCGGATACACTGTACAGGATCGCACAAGGACGTTACAATATCGGAACCATTGCGGAGAATGACCTGTTGCAGATGCAACTGAGGTTTCTGAATGCAGGAACAGATCTGAACAAGGCCGGTATAGATTTACAGATCAAAGAATATCAGCTTCGTTCTTTTCTCGGATTTAATGAAAACATAAAGATTGATCTGATCGTCCCGAATGAAATTCCCAAAATAACCGTTGAGGTATCGAAAGCATTGGCTCTGGCACAAAAGAACAACCCGGATATATTGTCTTATCAGCGGCAGTTGCTGGAGGCCAGACGGGATGTGATGAAGGCAAAACAGCAAAAAGGGATCAACGCCGAACTGTTTGCTTCTTTTGGTTATACCCAGCGAGCCTCCACATTCCCGGAAGCCTATCAGAATTTGCTTAATCAGCAAAGGGTGCAAGTGGGTTTCAGCCTTCCTATCCTGGACTGGGGACTGAATAAAGGAAAATACAAACTAGCCCAGTCCAACGAGGAGGTTGTTAAAACAAATGTACGGCAAAACCAGATAGACTTTGAGCAGGAGGTGATCCTGAATGTGGCACAGTTTAATCTGCAGGATGATCAGGTGGCCATTGCCGCAAAAGCCGATACCATTGCTCACAAAAGATACCAGGTTACCAAACAACGTTTTCTGATCGGGAAGATAAGCGTGCTGGATCTGAATGTGGCAGACACGGAGAAAGATGTTGCACGACGGGGATATATCAGTGCATTACGACAATATTGGAGTTATTATTTCAGCCTTCGACGTCTTACCCTTCATGATTTTATCACCCAAAAAGACCTGTCTGTCGACTTTACGAAGCTGGTGCAATAATTATTCCAGGCATTTTATTATCAACAGTTTTCATTATATCTGATTCATAGCGGGTATATGACCTTTTTAGAAATGCATTGACTCTCTCTGTTTTCTAAAAAAAAATCCTATCTTTGCCCGATATTTTTAATAGTAATAAACATATTAATAAGCTGAAAAATGCAAAATAAAGGGGCAATACTTTTTCTGGCCGTTATTTTGGCAGTAGTGAGTATATACCAGCTATCTTTTACCGCGGTTACTTTTAAGGTACAAAAAGATGCCAAAACATATGCGAAAGGCGATCTGAACAAAGAACTTCGTTATCTGGATTCTATTGCTGAATTACCCAAGGAAAAATGGAGTTTTCTGGGTAATACTTTCAGGGAATGCCAGAAAAAAGAGCTGAATCTGGGTCTTGACCTTAAAGGCGGGATGAATGTGATTCTCGAAGTGTCTGTACCTGACATCCTCAAAGCTCTATCCAACTATAGCACGGATACTACTTTTATAAGGGCGCTGAAACTGGCGGAAGAATATCAGAAATCCAGCCAGGAGGATTTTGTTAATCTCTTTGGTAAGGCTTTTGAACAGATTGCCCCCGGAGCCAGGCTGGCAGCTATTTTTAATACGGTAGAGCTGAAAGATCTTATTGGTTATAATTCTACCAACGAAGATGTGCTGAAAGTGCTTCATAAGGAGGTACAGGATGCCATTGATAACTCCTATAATATTCTGACCAACAGGATCGACCGCTTTGGGGTGGTTCAGCCTTCCATTCAGCGTCTCTCCACACAGGGCCGCATTATGATTGAGTTGCCGGGGGTAAAAGATCCTACCCGGGTACGTAAACTCCTGCAGGAAACCGCAGACCTGGAGTTCTGGGAAACCTATGAGAATTCGGAAGTGGGGACTTATCTGATGAAAGCCAACGAATTGCTGAAACAAATTTTGGATGTAACCCCTAAGAAAGATACCATCAAAACATCTGCCCCGAATAAGGGAAAAGCTGCTGCGTCGAAAAAACAAATATCAACCGGAAAAGATACAATTACTACAGCGGATTCTCTGATCAAATTATTGGAGAAGGATACTACTGATAGAGAGAAAACCCCGCAGTCGCTGGAAGAATTTAAAAATCAAAACCCCCTGTTTGCCGTATTGATTCCCAATACTACACGTGACGGAAAATATGTCCCGGGATCGGTGATCGGTTTTGCACATGCAAAGGATACAACATTGGTAAACAAGTATCTGAACATGAAACAGATCCGGGCTTTATTTCCGAGGAACCTAAGGTTCTATTGGCATTTTAAGCCTTATAAATATGATCCTCAGCAAACCTTGTATGAGCTGCATGCCATTAAAGTTACGACCCGTGACGAGCGTCCTCCGTTAACCGGAGAAGTGATCACTTCTGCCAGGGAAGAATTTGATCAAAATACAGGTGAAGCCAAGGTGACTATGTCAATGAATGCCGAGGGATCCAAAATCTGGGCACGTCTTACCCGAGAAAATGTGGGCAGGGCCATTGCCATTGTTCTTGATAATTATGTGTATTCCGCTCCCCGGGTTAATTCCGAGATCAAAGGGGGCAATTCTGAAATTACCGGTGACTTTACCATTGATGAAGCCAAAGACTTGGCCAACATGTTGAAATCTGGAAAGATGCCGGCTCCTGCCAAGATTATTCAAGAGGCTGTTGTCGGACCTACTTTGGGGAAAGAAGCCATCAATGCAGGGCTCACTTCTTTTGTAATAGCATTCTTGATGGTACTGGTATTTATGGTCTTCTATTACAGCAGGCGTGGCGGGTTGGTAGCCGACCTGGCATTGTTCCTGAATGTTTTCTTTATTCTCGGTGTACTTGCTTCGCTGGGAGCCGTGCTCACCCTGCCTGGTATTGCCGGTATCGTGTTGACGGTGGGTATTTCGGTAGACGCCAACGTGTTGATATATGAACGTATTAAGGAAGAGTTGAGATCCGGCAAAGGGATTAAAAAAGCCATATCAGAAGGGTACAGGCATGCTTATTCGGCAATTATAGACGCCAACGTAACTACTTTTCTGACAGGTGTGATCCTGTACGTGTTCGGGACAGGGCCGATCAAAGGATTTGCCACCACACTGGTCATTGGTATCCTTACTTCTTTAT
>Ga0190359_1000584_pt1 | contig 24404 bp, 21 predicted proteins | sample 48721823_MG_FD_161269 | JGI IMG/M metagenome (GOLD analysis project Ga0190359, IMG submission 161269) | Hydrothermal vent microbial mat bacterial communities from Southern Trench, Guaymas Basin, Mexico - 4872-18-2-3_MG | ecosystem: Environmental > Aquatic > Marine > Hydrothermal vents >... | reverse complement strand
AATTATTACATGTACTAACGTAAGAAGTATGTTCTTAATGAATTAAGAATGATAAGAGAGCCGATCATGGTAAATGTGTTGGAAACGCAACCATATTTTATGAATGACCAGGATCACCCATGGACGGGGGGAGTTGCGCAGAAACCTCGACTGGTGAATCATCGAAGTTAGAGACATGATTTTCTGGGGTCACGTTTTTGGGGCTTTGAGTTCTTGCTTTTTTAGGGAAAAAGTGGTACATTTCCCCTTTAATTTTTTTGCACTAATTTGATTTTAAAATGATTTCGGTCGATATAAGTTTAGTGGTCGTTTTTATCCTCATATGGGTTCTCTTGGCTGTTCTTACCAAAATATATTTCAATCCGGTCCGGAATGTGATGAAGAAAAGGCATTCAAAAATATCAGATGACGCAAAAGCCGGGAAAAAGGCGGATGAGAAATATGAAAAAATCATAAAAAAGATTGAAGAGGACCTTAAGGCAGCTAAAAATTCTTCTGTTAAAATAAAAGATAAGTTTGAAAAGGAAGCTCTGGAAGAAAAGGAAAAAATGCTGTCAGATATATCTTCCGAGTGCCGGGATCAGGTCAAGGAAGCGCAAAGAGTGCTGGATAAACAGATAAATGAGTTGAAAAAAAAGATACATAAAGAGAGTGGAGATCTGGCAAAAAAGATAGAAGATAAAATATTAGAATGATGTCCGATAAAAACGTTTTTTGGATCCTTTTATTCATTATTCCCCTTTTCCTATGTATGTCTCCTGAGAATACAGGCCATACATCAAATTCAGGGGAATTTTTGGGGAAAGTTGTCAATTTTACAGTGCTCTTCGGCGGGCTTTTTTTACTCCTTAGAAAACCCATAAAAAATTATCTGGACGAACGAAGCAAAAAAACAGACCTTTCCATAAAAGAGGCTGTGGAAGCCAGGAAAGGATCGGAAAAGAAGTTAAAGGGAGCTATGGGGAGGTTGGAGGAGATTTACGAAGAAGTAAAAAAAATGAAGGAAGAAGCCGAATCAGAAGGCAAAAAGCAAAAAGAAGACATCATAGAGAGTGCCAGGCAGGAGGCCCAACGCCTGAAAGAACTGACTAAACAGGAAATCGATTCTCTTTATGCTTCAGGAATAAAAGAGCTCAGAGTGTATGCAGCGGAAATAACGACCAAAGCGGCCGCAGACAGGATAAAGAAAAGGATGACCCCTGAACTCCAGTCTGCTATCATTGATAAGTCCATTGAAAGGCTTGATGAGTTATATGAAGACACAGATAGTCGTTAAAAGATATGCCCAGGGACTTGTGGGTTCCATTAAGGATGACAGGGAATTCTCCCGGATTCTCAAGGAACTGGAATATTTCAATGAGCTCGTAACTTGCCGGAACGACCTGCGTGATGCCCTGTTAAAACCTTTTATCCCTCCTTCAAAGGCCAAAAAGATTACGGAAGAATTATTAAAGAAACTCAAGGCAGGCCAAAAAACAATTCGTTTCCTCTTGCTGTTGATAGAGAATGAGAGGTTCGCACTGCTTGATGAGATTCTCACAATATTACCGGAAGCCTGGAACGAGAAGAGGGGCATACTGACCTTGGAGGTCTCTACGGTCATTCCTTTAAACAAAAACCAGGAAAAGAGATTAAAGGCAAAGCTGGAGAAAATCGAGAATAAACCTGTTTCGCTTAAATATAAGATAGACAAAAATCTCATGGGAGGTCTTTCCATACGCAAAGAAAATACCTTTTTAGATATTTCCGTAAAGGGAGACCTGATGGAACTTGGAGAGAAAATCAAAGAAGGATAGAAAAATGGAAATAAAAGCAGATGAAATAAGTAGAATCATTCAGCAGCAGATCGAGGGATACGAGACGGATATCAATATAAAGGAAGTAGGATCCGTGACTTCTGTAGGAGATGGTATCGCCAGGGTCTACGGGCTGGATCATGTGATGGCCAACGAGTTAGTGGAATTTCCGAATGAAGAGTTCGGACTGGCTTTCAATCTTGAGGAAGACAATGTGGGGGTCGTTCTTCTGGGAGAGAGTCAACTTATTAAAGAAGGGGATATTGTCAAGCGCACACACAAGATCATGCAGGTCCCTTCAGGCCCGGCCATGATAGGCAGGGTTGTGGACCCTCTCGGGAGGCCGCTGGATGAAAAAGGCCCTATAAAATCTGAAAATCAAATGAATATAGAGCGGCTTGCTCCGGGTGTCATTGAACGCATGCCGGTGAAAGAACCCCTGCAGACAGGCCTGGTGTCCATTGACAGTATGATCCCTATTGGCAGAGGGCAGAGAGAACTGATTATCGGGGACCGGCAAACCGGGAAAACAGCTATAGCTGTTGATGCCATCATCAATCAAAAAGGAAAAGATGTCATCTGTATCTATGTAGCCATAGGGCAGAAGAATTCCACTATTGCTTTTATTGTCAAAGCCCTGGAAGACCATGGGGCTATGGACTATTCCATAGTCGTCTCTTCCTCGGCCAGCGATCCGTCTCCCCTTCAGTATCTGGCTCCTTACAGCGGTTGTGCCATCGGTGAGTATTTCAGGGATAAGGGAGAACACGCTCTGGTCGTGTATGATGACCTTTCAAAGCATGCGGCTGCCTATAGAGAGATATCTCTCCTCTTGCGCCGGCCTCCCGGAAGGGAGGCTTATCCAGGGGATGTTTTCTATCTGCACTCCAGGCTTCTTGAGAGAGCTGCGAAGTATTCAGAAGAAATGGGTGGAGGCTCTCTTACCGCCCTTCCGGTCATAGAGACCCAGGCCGGGGATGTCTCCGGATACATTCCGACCAATGTTATTTCCATTACTGACGGGCAGATTTACCTTGAACCCGAGCTTTTTAATGCGGGTGTGCGCCCGGCTATCAATATTGGAATCTCCGTATCACGTGTGGGAGGAAACGCCCAGATAAAGGCGATGAAACAGGTGGCTGGAAAATTAAGGCTGGACCTGGCACAGTACAGGGAGCTGGTAACATTCGCGCAGTTCGGGACCGAACTGGACAGAACGAGTCAAGCCCAGCTTGACAGAGGGGAAAGGCTTACCGAGATCTTAAAGCAGGACCAGTACAAACCTCTGTCTGTAGGGCTGCAGATATTGGTCATTTATGCCGGCAACAGAGGTTTTTTGGATAAGTATAAGGTGGAAGATATCAAGGAATACAAGCAGAGACTTTTTGAATATGCTCAAAAAGAGGGAGCGGACGTTCTGAAACAAATAGCTGACAAAAAAGAAATAACTCCGGAAATAGACAAAGCCATAGAGTCCTTATTGATCGATTTTGACAAAGAGTTTAAAAAAGAGGAAGAGGCTAAAGAAGAGCCGGATGAGGAAACATCCGATAAGGAAGAGAAAAAAGACGAGCCGGAAGAAAAAGCTGATTTGCCAGAAAAGAGCAAGGAGAAAAAGCCAAAGAAAACTGGGAAAAAAGGAAAAAAGCCAAAAAAGAGCGGAAAGACAAAAAAAGATAAAAAATGACGCAACTAATAGAACTGAGAAGAAGAGTCAAAAGCGTAAAGAATACGCAGCAGATAACCCGGGCTATGAAGACAGTGTCTTCAGCGAAGTTCAAAAAAGCCCAAAGAGATGTCTTTGAGGGAAGGCCCTATTGGCATACTTATCCGGAGCTCATTTCATCTGTAACTTCCCACCTCAAACGTTCCCTGCATCCTCTTCTTGAGAAAAGAGCAGAACAGAGAGTTTTTGTTTTGGTCCTGACCTCGGATAAGGGATTAGCCGGAGCGCTTAATTCTAATCTGCTGGAAAAGGGATTTCGCTTTCTGGAGGAAAAAGCAAAGGAATGCAGGGTAAAATTGGTTTTATTGGGGAAAAAGGCCGTTGTGTTTTTCAATAATAAAGATTTTGAAGTCATGAAAAGGTATTCAGGGAATGTACAAAAATTCACAGAGCAGGACCTTGAGGAGATTACGGACAGTGTTGTGCGGGAGTATCTGTTTGCTGGAAGTGATTCTGTTTATATTGTATACAATGAATTCAAATCCATATTGAGACCAAAGCCGAGCATAACAAAGATCTTACCTGTTGAGCTGAGTGAGGATGAGGAAAAACATCCGGAAATGTCGTATGATTGGGAGCCTGGAGGGGAGAAGTTGGCCAAGACATTACTCCCTTTGTATGTCAAAAGCCAGATCCGGCATTTTTATTTTGAATCCATTGCCTCTGAACATGCGGCAAGGATGATGGCAATGGAGAACGCAACGAAAAACGCTCAGGATCTCATAAAAGACCTGACCTTAAGGATGAATAAGATCAGGCAGTCATCGATCACAAGAGAACTCTTAGAGATAATATCAGCTGTTGATGCGCTTAAATAATAACAGTGAGTATGGAGAGAAATAATGACAAAGGCAGCAAAAAAATTACATGACAAGAGTAAAGGGAATAGGGAAAAAAAGGAAGACAAGAAAAAGGATAAAAAAAGGCAGAATATAGGAAGAGTGATCCAGGTTTTAGGACCTGTTGTGGAGGTCGCGTTCAAGGACGCTAGGCTTCCGGAGATTTATAACGCGGTCAGGGTGACCAGTGAAGGCTTTGAGACCGAAAATCCCATAGACATCATCCTTGAAGTGGAACAGCACATGGGAGAGGATAAGGTCAGATGTGTTTCCATGCACCCGACAGAGGGAGTTGCCAGAGGGATGAAAGCCATAGACCTTGAGACCCCCATTCAGGTCCCGGTCGGGGAAGAGACTTTAGGCCGGATTATGAATGTCATAGGAGAGCCTGTAGACAATAAAGGCCCTATAAAAACAGATAAGAAGTACCCTATCCATCATAAATCTCCTCCGCTGGAACAGCAGAGCACAAAATTGGAGATGTTTGAAACAGGTATAAAAGTCATTGACCTTATCCAGCCTTTTTTAAAAGGCGGGAAGATCGGTCTTTTCGGAGGAGCCGGAGTCGGGAAAACCGTTATCATTATGGAACTGATACACAATGTCGGCCAGAAGCATGGAGGATATTCTGTTTTTGCAGGAGTGGGAGAAAGAACCAGAGAAGGAAATGACCTCTGGCTTGAGATGAACGATTCAGGGGTTATCAACAAAACAGCGCTTGTCTTCGGACAGATGACAGAGCCTCCGGGAGCGCGGCTGCGGGTGGGCCTTGCCGCCCTTTCCGTGGCAGAATATTTCCGTGATGAGATGAATCAGGACATCCTGCTGTTTATAGATAATATATTTCGATTTGTACAGGCAGGTTCTGAGGTATCCGCGCTTATGGGGCGCATGCCTTCGGCTGTGGGATATCAGCCAAATCTGTCTACAGAGCTCGGAGAGCTGGAGGAGCGAATCACATCCACAAAAAAAGGGTCTATCACTTCAGTACAGGCCATATATGTGCCTGCTGATGATTTCACTGATCCCGCCCCTGCAACCACGTTCTCGCATTTGGATGCCACCACTAACCTTTCCCGGGCTCTTACTGAAAAGGGGATCTACCCGGCTGTGGATGCTCTTTCCTCCTATTCAAGGATTTTGGACCCCAGGGTCATAGGGGAGGAACACTATCGAGTCGCCAGGGAGGTCAAGGAAATACTCCAGAGATATAAAGACCTTCAGGATATCATCACCATCCTTGGGATTGAAGAGCTTTCCGAGGAAGACAAGCTGATTGTCAGCAGGGCCCGAAAGATCGAAAGGTTCCTGTCACAGCCTTTTCATGTAGCTGAGGAATTTACGGGCAGGGAAGGGAAATATGTTCCTGTTGAAGAGACCGTGAAAGGATTTAAAGAGCTCGTTGAAGGAAAGCATGATGATAAACCTGAGCAGGCCTTTTATATGGCAGGAGGGATAGAGGACGTAATGGAAAAAGCAGAGGAACTGAGTTCAGAATGAGTCATGAAGTCCCCTCCTCATTAAAGCTGAAAGTCATTTCACCCAGCAGACTTGTGTTTGACGGCGAAGTTGCAGAGGTGACCGTTCCCGGGCTTGACGGGTATCTGGGGATACTTCCGGGTCACAGGCCTTTGTTCATGGCTTTAGGAGAAGGAGAGCTGGCTTTTCATCGGGCAGGAAGGGAGAGGACCATTTCTGTCAGGGGAGGTTATGCTGAAGTCACGCAAAGGTCTGTTCTTATCTTTATAAATCCTGGTAAGGATGAAAATGAACATTCCGATAAAGAAAGATAATGAGACCCTGGATGCATTTTATCACGGAAAAATCCGCATCATACAGAAAAGTCTGGGGTACCGGTTTTCAATCGAAGCCCCTCTCCTCGCTGACTTCATCAAAACTTACCCTGAAGATGAATTGATTGAGCTCGGTACAGCAAATGGCATCATATCTTTACTGGTAAGCATCAAGCCGTTTAAAAGTCTCTTGGCACTGGAGATCCAGGAGGCGCTTGTTGAATTAGCCTGCAGGAATGTTGCGTTAAACAATCTGCAGCAACGCATTAAGGTCATGTGTCAGGATTTAAGGATGTTTAGTCCGGGGAGAAAGTATGATATTGTGTTTGCGAATCCGCCTTATTATGAAAAAAATGCCGGCCGGATGAGCCAGTCAATGGAAATATCCATTGCAAAGCATGAAGTAAAATGTAACATTTTTGATGTGATGCGCAAAACAGCTGAACTGCTGCATGAAAAAGGAAGAGCTTACTTTGTTTTTTCATTCAGGCGGAGGGATGATTTTATTGAGGCTGTTCACAGAAACGGACTTAAAATAAAAAAGGAAAGGCATATCCTTCCGTATAAGGGAGAGGAGTCCAATCTTTTTTTATCTGAATGTGATTTCAGGACTGAGAAAACGAGTTATATGAAACCTTTGATCCTCTATAATACGGATGGCCGTTATTCCGAAGAGGCCGAACAGATTTTTTCCGGGAGAGCGTATGCTTCGTTTAATAAAAAAACTTAAAGGCTTGTACAAATACAGAGTCCTCATCCGGACTCTTGTCGGACGGGAGCTCAAAGCGCGCTACAGAGGAACTGTCCTGGGATTTGTGTGGTCTTTTGTGAATCCTCTGCTTCTGCTTACTGTCTATACTTTTGTGTTTGGATTTATTCTCAGGCCCAGAGACCCCAGTTTCGATGCGTCTCCCTGGTCCTATGCGCTTTTTCTTTTTTGCGGTATCCTGCCGTGGCAGGTCTGGTTTGCCGCTTCATCGCAGGAATCAGCCAATATTCTCATAGCGCAGGGGAACCTTATCAAAAAGATGCTGTTCCCGACAGAGATCCTTCCTATTGTCTCAGTGACGAGTAATTTCGTTCACTTTCTTTTCGGACTCCCCATTCTTTTGCTGTTCGTGCCTTTAATGGGAAAGACCTACACGCCTTATCTTTTGTTTTTGCCGGTCGTCATCCTGGTCCAGTACGTATTCACCCTGGGATTCTGTTTTTTGGTTTCGTCTCTGACTGTCCATTTTCGTGACATCAAGGATATCTTAACGAATCTTTTGACGTTCTGGTTTTTCTCGACCCCCATCATTTATGCCATGACTTTCGAGCCGGTCCAGAAACATCCCCTACTAAAGCTGTTCCTTAATCTAAATCCCATGACTCATATCATGTCGGGATACCAGAGCTGTGTTTATTATGGAGAGCTGATACACTGGAAGCGGCTCGGGGTGACTTTTTTGGTTTCCATAATCTTGCTTTTTATCGGGTATTATGTGTTTGACAGACTTCGAGATTCGTTTCCTGAGGAGGTTTGATTGCCTGCCATAGAAATTGAAAACCTATCCAGAATATACAGAAAATATTCGGAGCAGCACCGGTTCAAGACATTCAAGAGCGCTATTTTAAAGGGAGATCTGTTCAAATCCTTGAAGTCCGATGAAAAAGTCATGGCTCTGGATAATATCAGTTTCAAAGTGGAAAAAGGCACCACGTTTGGTGTCATAGGGGAAAATGGTTCCGGAAAAAGCACGCTGCTGAAAGTGGTCTCCGGTATTTCCAAGCCCACTTCAGGGCGTGTTCTCGTCAATGGAAAGGTTTCAGCCCTTATAGAACTCGGCGCAGGGTTTCATCCTGAGATAACAGGCCGTGAGAATATATACATCAATGGAGTGATGCTGGGACTCAGCAGGGAGGAAATAGACAAAAAATTCAATGATATCGTCAGGTTCGCTGAACTGGAGGATTTTATTGATGCCCCTGTCAAAACCTATTCTTCAGGGATGTATATGCGCCTTGGCTTTTCCATAGCCATTAATGTCAATCCGGATGTTCTGCTTGTGGATGAAGTGCTGGCCGTTGGGGATGCTTCCTTTGTCCCAAGGTGCCTGGAGCGGATTGATGAATTCCGCCGAAGGAAAAAGACCATCCTTTTCGTCAGCCATGACCTGATTACAGTAGAAAAAATATGTGACAGGGTTGCCTGGCTGAAAAACGGGAAAATGAAAGCACTCGGGGACCCGAAAAGGGTTATAGACCAGTATATCCAGGATGTGAAGTCCAAAAAAGAGAAGGACTTTGAAAAAAAACAGCAGGAAGAAGAGGCTCAGGGGGATCTGGATCAGGAGCGAAGGGAAAACAGATGGGGTAACCGGGAGATAGAGATCGAAAAAGTCAGGTTAATGGACCTAAGCGGCAGGGAAAAACGTGTGTTTACTCCCTCTGACGGCATGGTCATAGAAATGGATTTCCATACAAAAAATCCCATAAAGGATTTTGTTTTTGGGATAGGAATGTTCAATTCTCAGGGAGTGTGCTGCTATGGCACGAACACGGTCCTTGAAGGTTTTAAAAGTGAGTCCGTCCAGGGCAGAGGGAAGGTCTCTTTTCTAATAAAATCTCTTGACCTTATAAACGGCACGTATTATCTGGATGTGGCGGCGCACAGGCAGGATGGATTCCCTTATGATTATCACCGCAATCTGTATTCTTTTATGATTTCTTCTAAATTTATTGATAGCGGTATCTATAGGCCGCAGCACTCCTGGAAATTTTCTCCAGGTATAAAAATCACTAAAAAAAAACAATCCGAAAAAGAGAAACAGCATGGGTAAAAAGTCAAAAACAATTGAAGAACTCCTCAGCATCAGGAAGAAATTAAAAAGCTCAGGGAAAAAGGTCGTGATGACAAATGGATGTTTTGACCTTCTGCACGCAGGTCATATCCATTTGTTCAGAAAAGCGAAAAGATACGGGGATGTTCTTATCGTTGCCCTGAATGATGATGCTTCCATAGCAAGGGTAAAAGGTCCCAATAGGCCCATTTTTAAACTGAATGAAAGACTAGAAATTCTGGAAGCGGTGGAAACCATTGATTTTTTAGTGTCCTTTAAAGAAGAAACACCTAAAAAGCTGATTTCCCTTATCCTTCCGGATGTTTTAATAAAGGGCGGGGATTGGGGAGAAGATGAAATCGTGGGAAGGGAAGAGGTCGAGTCAGCAGGAGGAGAGGTAGTGGTGGTCCCTTATCTTCCCGGTTCTTCGACAACCGAAATCATTGAAAAGGTCCTCAAGCTAAACAGGAACTAAACAGGATTGGTATTCATTTTTGATTTTTAAGCTTGCTTTGATGGAATTCTTTGAGGCTTTCATAGAACCAGGACCAGATTTTTTTATGAAAGGAAAAGCTGGGCGGCGAGTTTTTCAGAGTTTCCAGAGGAATGAATTCTTCTTCGTCCTGGGGTGAAAAGAGGAAAGAAGCCTCCTGGTCCCAAAGAAGGGGAAATTCCGGATGGAATTGGATACCCAGTACATTTCTGTATTTTTCGTGCTCAACAGCTTCAATGACATTTTCGTCAAGGGTCGTAGCACAAACCTTCATTCCTTTTCCGAGGCTGTCCACCGCCTGGTGGTGAGAGCTGCAAATAAGAGGCGTTTCCTGAGGGCTGAATCCGAATTTCCTGACAAAAAGGCCATCCGGGGAAAATCTGATGGGATGAAGATTATAGCGGAAAAGGTTTTTTTCAGGATAAAGTCTTGAGTAGGGATTGTAATGCCAATTGTTTTTGTGGAGAGACAGGACATCCTCCAGGGAATATTTTTCATATTTTTCTGACCATATGTCCTGGATCATGCTTCCTCCTGTGCCTACATTCAGGGTTTGTTCCCCAAGACATATCCCGAGAACAGGAAAGTCCGGATATGATTCCAGGAGGGGAATAAAATCACTGTTTTGATAACCTCCTAAGAGGTGGAACACAAAAGACAGCTCAAGGAAATGCCTTATCGGCGTGCTTATGGAAGTAAGCAGATTTGTTTTCTCTCCGTATATATAAGGGGGAATATCAGCTCCTCCGAAGAAGATCATTCCATCGGATCGGGCAACGATTTTTTTGAATTCAGGTGTCAATTCATTTTCTTGAAAAAGACTGTCTTTGGTAAGGCTTCCTGTCAATCTGTGGAATTTTATCCAGTTGAGATTTTTTTCTTTGACCAGGGCCAGGGATTTTTGATAATCCGTACGTTCATCTTGATGAAAAATACCCACTATCTCTAAATTTTCGTCGCCGAATATTCCTCTCTCCTTCAGTTTTATTAGGGATTTTAGGCTGCCTGGAGAAGGATAGAGTATGGATAATCGGATATTTTCTGTGGGAAGCGAGTCTCTGTCAAAATAATTTAATTCGTGTTCGGGAGCAGGGGTTCCGCAGAAAAGAAAAAAAGTTAGTAATAATAAAAGCAGACCGCTGACTATGTTTCTTTTTGTCATGTTGCACCTCAATTTAATCGAATTCCTTTGTTCCTCATTTTTTCAATCTATGGATATTCTCTATTTTTTTCCTTTATAAACATCCACCTTATCTGTTTTTCCGGAATCAAAGACTTTGATGGAATAGGTCTTGTTCTCTGTTTCACAAACAAACAGATTGTATCTCTCCCCTGATTTAAAATCTGTTATTCTTTTTTGTTCCGTGATTTTTTTTATGGGGTATTCCTTCTCTCCGATGATTATTGACCTCGGAGTCTCATGGCTTTTATAGCCTGAATAAAATTGGGCGCATGGTTTATCCGCCTTGGGAACAGAGTCTTTTTTCTTTTTCATAAGGTCCCTGGCTCTTTCAATCAAAACATTACACTTTTCCCAACACTCTTTCAACCCTTATTACCTGTCACTAAGGCAACACCCCTAGCCTCCCAAACAAAAATCTTTTATAATGAACCTGACCTATTCATAAAAAAGTGGCGATGAGTATTTTTTTGTTTTGCTTTACAGGATAGACATGTTTTTTATAAAAATGATAAATGAAATGTTATTGCTTTTTTCACTTTCATTTTAATCGCCGTTTTTTTACCTTTTAGGCAAGCCGATCTCACTGCATCTGCTTCGTTACAGGGCACTCGCGGTGAAGGACCACAGCTTCGCACCCTGTGCCTCGCATCTGCAGCAACCTCGACTTGTGAATATTACAGGTGAATCGCTTATGAGTATTGATTTTATAACAAAAACAGAAGAATTTAAGAAGCTGATAAGCGGATTAAGCAGTGGAAAGGCCCTCAGTGTATCCGGGGTCATTGATCAGGCAAAACCTTATTTTTTGTCTTCAATAAAGAGGGAGACTGAGAAAAACATTGTGTTTCTCTGCCCTGTGAGCTCATCGCTACAAAACGTTAAGGAAAAATGCGATTTTTTTCTTTCCCAGTTGTCGATGAATCAGGAGTCTGACATTTTCCCTCATTTGGCTGACAGCCCTTATCAGGATACTCCTTGTTCTATGGATTCAGTCTCTTCAAGAATGAGGTTTTTTCGGAAATGGAACCAGGAACAGAACTCCATAGTCATAACCAATCTGCTTGCGCTGTTGATGCCGGTTCCCTGTAAGAAAGCCCTGAAGAAGCTGTTCCTGGAGATAGAAAATGGAGTCACATTGGACCGTGAGGACCTGATTGGGGTCCTTGAAAACTATGGATATGAGAGACAGGATATCATCAATTCGCATGGAGAATATGCCTTCAGGGGCGGGATTGTTGATGTTTTTTCTCCTCTGGAATCATACCCTTTCCGCATTGAATTCAGCGGAGAGACAGTCAGGTCTCTGAGAAAATTCGAGACATCTTCCCAGCGTTCGGTCGAGAGAATTGATTTTCTTCACATACCTTCCATGAGAGAATTTCCGGCCGCAAAGGATTCTGAACCTTGTTTTGTTTTCCACAGTAAAGTCAATGAGCAGCCTTTCTGCCGTTTGAAAGAATACCTTGGGGACTGTATATATGTCATTGACGATTATGATGAGGTCAAGAAGGAGTGGGGACAGCTCCAGAAAGAGTTTAAGGAACAATATGAAAAGCTCAGAAAAAGAAATATTTTCTCTCTATCCCCCGAAGAAATTTTCGAATTCCCTTTCTTGGATGAAGTGAAGGACAGCGCAGTACGTCTGAATGAAATACCTTCCTCGAGCCTAAAGGAACATATTGCTTTTTCCTTTCAGTCTGTCCCCACTTTTAAAAATAAGATTCCCTTCTTCCTCACCTACTTAAAGAAGCTGCAGAAGGAATCGGAGAGAAGCGCGATTTATATCTCCAGCAAAGGAGTTAGGGAAAAGGTCTCTCTCATTTTATCGGAAAATGAGATTTCGTTCCTGGAAGCAGACCACCCTTTTATTGAAGCAAAGGATGGATCCGTTGTTTTACTGATAGGCAAAATGGGCCGGGGTTTCAGTTATCCTGAGCTGAAAATCAATTATTTTTCCGAGAATGATATTTTTACAGAAGAGAAGGTTCTTGTAAGCCGTCCTAAAACCAAAGCCTTTCTTTCACATTTTCAGGACTTGAAGACTGGTGACTATGTGGTGCATACAGATTATGGCGTAGGGATTTTTAAAGGTTTGGTAGAGATGGGGGTGGACGGCGGGAAGCAGGAGTTTATAGAAATCAATTATAGGGATGATGACAAACTATTTGTTCCTGTTCAGGATTTGAACTTAGTCCAGAGATATTCAAGAGTCGGCGCTGCTTTCCCTAACCTGAGCAAACTCGGTTCCCCACAGTGGGTCAAATCAAGAGAGAGGGTTAAAAAAGGTATTGAAAAAATGGCCAAGGAGCTTCTGCACCTCTATGCCAAGAGAATGGCTCAGGAAGGGTACGCCTTCAGCCAGAAAGGAATGTGGCAGTCTGATTTTGAAAAAACCTTTGAATATGAGGAAACCGGTGACCAGGAACTCGCCATAAAAGAAGTCATGGATGATATGGAGTCATCTCTGCCCATGGATCGGCTCTTATGCGGAGATGTGGGATATGGAAAAACAGAAGTCGCTTTAAGGGCGTCTTTTAAAGCGGTTATGGATGGCAAACAGGTAGCTGTTCTTTGCCCCACTACTGTTCTCGCCAGCCAGCATTTAAAGACATTCCAGAACCGGATGCTCCTTTTTCCGGTGAGGGTTGAAGGATTGACCAGGCTGCAGTCTCAAAGTGTCCAGAAAAATATCGTGAGGGACATCAAAAAAGGTTTAGTCGATATCGTCATAGGCACCCATAGACTGATTTCCGGGGATGTGGAGTTCAAAGACCTTGGATTGCTGGTCGTTGATGAGGAACAGAGATTTGGCGTGAAACACAAAGAGAAGATAATGAAGATGAAGTCAGATATAGATGTTTTGACAATGACAGCGACTCCCATCCCAAGGACTTTAAATTTTTCATTGAGCGGGCTCAAGGACATCAGCCTTATTGAAACTCCCCCAAAGGACAGACTGGCTATCCACACCATCGTGACTCTTTACAGTAAAAAACTGATTTCCTCTGCCATAAAAAGGGAATTGAACAGAAATGGGCAGGTTTATTTTGTTCATAATAGAGTTGAGGATATTGATACAATGGCCGGGATGATAAAAAAGTGGGTTCCTCAGGCCCATGTGGTTACTGTCCATGGGAAAATGAGAGGGGCGCAGTTAGAGAAAAGAATGCTTGATTTTATTCAGGGGAAATACAATGTCCTGATTTCTACGACAATCATTGAAAACGGGATTGATATCCCGCTGGTAAACACTCTTATCGTCAACAGGGCGGAAAGGTTTGGATTGGCCCAGCTGTACCAGCTCCGGGGAAGAGTGGGGCGTTCATCACGTCAGGCATTTGCTTATTTTTTGGTCTCCCCTTCTTCCAAACTCACCAGAAAGGCCAAGGAAAGGCTGATCGCCATACAGGAGTTTGCTGAATTGGGCTCAGGTTTCAGACTGGCTGCAAAAGACCTTGAAATAAGAGGAGCCGGAAATTTTCTTGGCGAGGAACAGCACGGCTTCATGGAAGCCGTGGGGTTTGAATACTACATGTTCCTTCTGGACCAAACAGTCAAGAAGCTGAGAGGAGAGCAAACAGAACCCAGAAAGAGCCGGATTGATTTGAAAGTCAATATAAGGATTCCTGATGCGTATATTCCCCAGCTCAGCTTAAGAATGGATCTGTACAAGCGTGTATCTTCCATAGAAGAGCTCTCTGAACTGGATAAGATAAAGGAGGAGATAAGGGACAGGTACGGTTCTTTTTCTCAGAGCGTTATGAACCTGTTTGATTACGGAAAGATAAAGTTGCTTGCCCAAAAAGCAGGAATAGAAACTTTAGACAGAATGAGAAACAAGATCGTTCTTAAATTTTTTGCGGATTCGACCGCCGATGTTTCAAAATTAATCGGCCTGGTTGAGAAATATTCCGGGTCCATGACTCCGCAGGGAATAGTGACATTAATGTTGGGATCGGAAAATGAGTCAAACATACTGCATGAAACGATATGTATCTTGAAGCAGTTAACTTTATTGTAATATAATGAGGCTGGACTCTTGATAGCATGAGAATAGAAATGAGTTTATTTCAGTTGAAAAAAGACGCTTTGCTGGCAGTGGTCTGCTTTGTGCTTGTGACGTGTGCAGGAAAAGCCCCTGAAGAAAAGGCTGTAGAGGATTCTCATTATAACACTCAGGAGAATGAGGTCATATTGAAGATAGAGGATTCATTTTACACAAATTCTGATTTTAAGGATTATCTTTTATTGACCGTGGGAGAAGGTTATGGAGAGATGCCGGATTTGAGTTTAAGCAGGATGTTGGATAGTTTCGTAGAGGAAAAACTCTTATTAGAGGCTGCCAAAGGCAAGGGAATGTTTTTAACAGACGAAGAAAAAAAAGCATATATAGCCCGGCTTTCTAATGAATTCAAACTGAGTGAGAGAATGATTCAAAAAGAAGTCAAGATAGACACGCTTTTAGAGAAACTTCTCATAGAAAAGTTCACTCTTGGTCTTGTGGAGGATATAAGTGTGGATCCTGAGGAAATACGGGAATATTACAGCTCAAACAAAAGAGAGTTTTTACAAAATGAACAGAGGCGGGTCAGTCAGATCCTTCTGAAGACCGAAGAGAGAGCCATAGAAATATATAAACTGGTTAAGGGAGCGTCAGAAGAGAGATTCCAGCAGGTCGCCAGAGAAGAGTCTGAAGGAGTGGAAGCTTCCCGGGGAGGAGTGATGGGGATTTTTGAATTAGGCCAACTCCCTGTTGAGATGGATAAAGTGGTCTTCTCTTTGAAACAGGGACAGGTAAGTCAGGTCATAGAATCTGAATACGGTTATCACATTTTTCGGGTTGATGAGATCATAAAAAGCGCTCCTTTGCCTGATAAACCTGACGAGGAGATTTCTTCAAAAATAGAAATGAAGATCCTTAATCAAAAGATAAATGAATTTATGCACAATTACCAAGATAAGTTGAAATCAGATCTTGATTGGAATTTTTATCCTGATAGGCTGAGCTTTTCTTATCAGAGGAATGAATATGAATAGAAACATAAAAACAGCAGCTATTTTAATGATTCTGATATGCGCAGGATTGCAAGTCAGCGGAAATGAAGTCATAGATGCCATCGTCGCTGTCGTTAACGGGGATATCATTGCTTTGTCTGATTTCAAGAAGCAGGATGAAATCCTGTATCAGTCACTGGCATCTCAATATAGAGGAGAGGAACTCAGGGAGGCATATGAGAAGAGCAAAAAAAATCTTCTGGACGGGATGATCACGGATTTTCTGCTTGTTCAGGAGGCAAAAAAACAGGAAATTGATGTGAACACACAGAAGGAAAAAATGGTAGAGGACATGATGGAACAGTATGGCTTTAGTTCTATTGAAGATCTTAGAAGGGCGATGGGGCAGCATGGGGTCGATTATGATATTTGGCTGGATCATCAGGAGAGAGAGCTTCTGAAAGAGGGTGTTCTGTTTTATTCGTTCGGCAAAGACATTGTGGTGGATGATACGGAGGTCATTAATTACTACAGACAGCATCAGGAGGAATTCATAGAGCCGGCTAGTTTTGAGCTGAAAGCCATATATCTTTCTGGCACAGGGAAAGTTCAGGAAGAACTCAACGGAAAGATGGATGAGATCAAAGGCAAATTAGATGCTGGGGAGATGTTTGAGGACCTGGCGGAAAAATATTCTGAAGGTCCTTATAAAGAGAACCGGGGAGAATTAGGCAGTTTCAAAAAGGGGACCTTGGACAGAACTCTGGAGCAAGCGGTGGAGAAAATAGAAGTCGGAGAAGTCACGCCTTGGATACAAACAAGCAATGGGTGGTATTTGTTGAAGCTGGTTGATAAAGAGGAGGAACATGTCAAGGATTTTGATGAAGTCAGAGCAGAGATCGAAAACAGAATCTTTCAGAGGGAGCGTCAGGAAAAGACGATTAAATACCTGGAAGAACTGAGAGAAAAAAGTTATATAGAGATTAAAATACCGGATCCTTATAAAGAATTCTCCGAACTCTTTAATCATTCTTTTCATTGAGGCATCCAGCAGCCCAAAGCATACCTCTTTTCACGATCTCCCTGGCTTCCGGCACATCGAAATCTTTTGAGACATGACCGAGGGATGTGTAAAAGACCCTGCCTTTTCCATATTTTTTTGTCCATACCACGGGCATGACAACGCCTTTGATCCAGGAGGCGTGCTGGCCGGAAAAGGTGGTAGTGGCAAGGACATGATTTATGGGATCTACATGCATATAATACTGTTCTGAATGCATTTTAAAATCAGACAGGCCTTTGGTTATGGGATGTTCTTTGTTTGATATAGTGACTTCATAATCGATGACACCTCCCGGATGAGCCACCCACTGGCCGCCGACCATGAATTGGTACTCTGTGTTCTGCCTGAATGAATCGGCGAGGCCTCCGTGCCATCCTGCTAGTCCCACGCCGCTTTTGACTGCTTCCAGCAGCCCTTGTTCCTGCTCGGAAGTGATGGATGACATGGTAACAGCCTGAACGATAAGATCCAGTGATTTCAGCTTCTCAACATCAAGATAAGAATCCAGAGTGTTTGAGATCTCAACATCAAATCCCTGTTTTTCAAGCCAGGGAGCAAAAATATCTACACATTTCTTTGGTTCGTGTCCTTCCCATCCTCCCCAGACGAAAAGGGCTGTTCTCTTTTCTGTATCTCGATTTTCATATGATTGGAGAGTGATACCGGTCCATAACAAGATAAAAAGGACTGCGCATATTCTTTTCATTTAACGCTCCTTATGGATTTGAAATGATTAGCCTTCTCATATTATTTTTTTTTCACAATCAATTCAAGGTCATAAACGCAGAACCTCTCATGAAATGCTTTTTACTCAAATTCAATCATTGATTTTTTTTGTCTTTACAGTAAAATTGGTCTTGGATAACCATCCGGAGAAAAAATGCCAGACAGAGACAGATCCGTCAGCCGCAGAATTTTTATAAAAAAAGGGATCCAGGCTGCGGCAGCCGCTGTCATCGTTCCCAGGGCTGTTTTGGGTGGTAAGGGATTCACTTCCCCAAGTGATCAGCTGACCAAAGCTGTCATAGGCGTGGGAGGTATGGGAAGAGTCCATTTGCATTACCCCGGAGCGAGGTTGATGGCTGTCTGTGATGTGGATGAGAAACACCTGAAACTTGCTTTAGAGATGGCTGGGCCGGATGTTAAGGGTTATAAGGATTTTCGTGAAGTACTGGAAAGAAGCGATATAGATATCGTTCATATAGCCACACCTCCCCATTGGCATGGCATTATATCTAAAACCGCTGCTGAAGCAGGAAAAGACATCTGGTGTGAAAAACCTATGACCCGCACCATAGAGGAAGGGAAAAAAGTCGTCCGGGCTGTTCAGAAGAACGGGCGGATCTTTAGGGTGAACACCTGGTTCAGATTCAGTGATCCTTTTTATAAATTGGGGTCTACTGTACAGCCCATTAAAAAAGCAGTGATGAACAGGATGTTGGGATGGCCTTTGAAAGTGACGGTGAGCGGAGTCACAGGTTTTGATTGGAAGTTTTACTGGAAGGGCAGGACAGACTTAAAGCCTCAGCGCGTACCAAAGGAGCTTGATTACAACTTCTGGCTCGGGCCTGCTCCTTTGAAGCCTTATCACCCTCACCGGGTCCATACCACTTTCCGGGGTTACTGGGATTATGACGGAGGAGGACTTGGAGATATGGGGATGCATTACCTTGACCCGGTGCAGTACATTCTGGAAAAAGACGGGACCAGCCCCGTTGAAATAGAGGCTGACTGCTCTCAGCAGCATCCGGATGCCTGCCTCACATGGAGGAGGATCGAGCTGAAATATACGGATGGGTGTAAGATCATCCTGGATGGAGAGAACAGGGATAAAAAAGTGCCTTTTATTGAAGGGCCTGAAGGAAAGATATTCAGAGGAATCCGATCAGATATTTTGGATTTCAAACAAAGATTAGCCCGGCTTCCTGATCCTGCGCAGCAGGAAACTGATTTTTCGAACGCTGTCAGGAAGAGAAAAAAATTTGCTTTGAACGAGGAAAACGGGCACCGGTCATGCACTATCGTAAATCTCAGCAAGATAGCCGTGCGTTTAGGAAGGCCTCTGAGGTTTGACCCTGATAAGCAGTGTTTTATCGGAGACCCGCAGGCCGACAGGCTTCTCCATCAGCCAATGAGGGCGCCATGGCATATGTAGCGCCTCTCATTCCATCTGGAGATGTATAGATGAGAAAAGGGACAAGAACATTAGCTGTTGTCACGACTCTCTTTTTTATGACCGCCTCTGTCTATGGATCGGTGCTTAAAAAAGCATCTCCCGAAGATATCATCAATATACTTGCTGAATTTCCTGCTGAGAGTTCCGCTGATATGGAAGAATTGGCTTCTGAGATCTTGGGACTCGGCAGAGACGGAATTGTCGATCTGTGTTTGATGCTTGAGAGCGATGAAGAAGCAAAAAGAACAAGCGCTGAATATGCGGTTCACGGCTTGGCGGTCTCAACAGCAAGATTTTTGAGAGAGGATGACCGGTTTTTGGCTTCCAAGGCCTTTATCAGATCTTTAAAATTTTTGAAAGACAAGAACACAAAGGGATTTATCCTCAGTCAGCTTCAGCTCATCGGAAAAAGAGAGGCAGTGAAACCGGTCGCCCGGTATTTGACAGACAGGACACTGTGTGAACCTGCGGCCAGAGTCCTGCTTTCAATAGGAACAGAAAGAGCGGAAAAGGCTTTCATTAAATCCCTGGATACGGCTTCCGGTGATCGGCTTGTCACGGTGATCAAAGCTCTGGGTGAGCTTCGCAGCAGAAAAGCTGTTAAGAAAATCAGGCCTTATGTTTCAAGCCAGGACAGCGATCTCCGAAGAGTATCTTTATTTGCCCTGGCAAATACAGGAGATCCTTCCTGTATGGATTTGATGGGGAAGGCAAGGCTCAGATCATCCGTATATGAAAGGAAAAGAGCTCCCCTTGTTTATCTTCTTTATGTAAGCCGCCTCGCAGAGGCTGGTTATAAAGAGATAAGCATGAATATTTGCAGGGATATGATAGCCGGTTATACAGCAGAGGATGAAAGCCAGATTTCGTGTTCTGCTCTGGATCTGCTTGTGAGCATTGCCGGGGAAGAGGCCAGGGGTGACCTTCTGGAAGCTGCGGGAAGCCAGAATATGGAACTGCGTCGAAAGGCTCTTGAACTGTCTTTGGGCCTTTACAGTGCTGGAATGAGGGAGAAATGGATACAGAAAACAAAGGAAGTGTCTCCTGAAGTACAGGCCGAAATCCTGACCATGCTCGGGAAAACAGATGATAAATCTTTGGCTCCTTTTTTTCGGAAAAAACTTCACAGCGAAAGCCAGGTCATTAGGATGGCGGCTGTGATGCCGCTGTGTGCTGGTGAAGGGCAAAAGGCAGTTACAGATTTATTCGGACTTCTGCGCTCTGGTAAAGAGGAGGAGATACAGCTTGTCAAAAAGGCGCTTCTTGGTTTTAAGGCAGAGGCTGTGATTCCGGAGATAAAAACAAGGTTTAAAGAAATGCCTGTGAAGGCCCGCATGGCTCTTATGGAGGTGATTTCCGAAAAGCGTGCTTTTGACTGTGTTGATTTGGTTGTTTCTCAGATTGAGACCGGAGATGAGGATCTGAGAAAGACCGCTCTTTTGAGCCTGGAGAGCATTGTGGATGAAGACGATATTTCAATGCTCATTGATCTTCTGGGGCAGGCGGCTGATAAAAAAGAGATACTTTGGCTTCAAAAGGCGCTGCAATCTGCCTGTGGTTTTATTGAGACTCCGGAGATGCGGGCTGATAAGGTCATAAGCGCGTTGGCTGAAGCAGAGGGCGAGAAAAAGCTTCTCTTTCTCAGGCCGCTCTCGGAAATCGGAGGGATAAAAGCCCTGGACGCTGTTTTAGAGGCGCGGCAGAGTAAAAACCCGAAAGTGAGCCTGGAAGCCTTCTCTGCTCTGGTTCAGTGGAAAGGACTTGAAGCATCAGATGAACTGCTCGCCGCATGCAGGGAAACTTCTGATAAAAAATACAGATATCTGGCGTTAAGGTCTTATATCCGCATTGTAACCGGGTCAGAACTGGATGGTGAGGAAAAATCAGCCATGATGCGCAGGGTCAAAGACATACCGCAGGAGGTCGAAGAGAAAAGACTTTTTCTTTCAGGTCTAGGAGAGATAAAGACGCTTTGTTCTATGAAAGAGGCGGCTTTTTTTCTGGAAAATGAGGAGCTGAGAGAACAGGCGGCAGGTGTGATGGCTCAAATCGCCCTGCCCGAACCTCTTTGCAACGGGCTTTCAGGAGATGAAGTGATGTCTTTGCTGGAGAGGGCGTTGGTGTTCATTGAGGATGAGTATCAAAGAGAGCAGATTTTGGATTATATAAAGGAAATGAGGGATTCAAAAGAAAACAAATAAGGCATTGATAAAAAAAATTGAAATAAATATAATGAATCTGATGGTTATCCGGAATTTCCCCCTAATTTTATAAAGGAGTAAAAAAATGAAGAAGGTGTTTATTATGGTCATAATCGCTTGTCTCTGTGCGGTCACCTGCACCAAACAGGGAAAGAATCCATTTTTTAGTGAGTGGAAGACTGAATTTGAGGTCCCTCAGTTTGACAAGATCAGCAAGGAGCATTACCTTCCTGCTTTTCGTAAGGGTATCGAACAGCAAAAAGGAGATATTGAGAAAATTGTCGCCGACCAGAGCGAACCCACGTTTGAAAACACCATAGAAGCTCTGGAAGAAAGCGGGGCTCTTCTGAGGAAAGTGTCCAGTGTCTTCAATGTATTGAACGGATCCATGACAGATGATGAGATGCAGAAAATCGACGAGCAGGTCACGCCTCTTTTATCCAATCACAGGGATGACATGCTTTTTAATGAGGCGCTTTTCCAACGCATCAAAACAGTTCATGACCAGAGAGCGGAGCTTGATTTGACAGAGGAACAGGCCACTCTTCTTGAAAAATACTATCTGGATTTTGTTCGGGGCGGTGCCAATCTGAGCGAGGAAGACAAAGCTGAATTAAGGAAAATCAATGAAGAACTCTCGAATCTCACTATGAAGTTCGGCCAGCACGTGCTGAAGGAAAACAACCGTTATGAATTGGTTGTAGAAAGCGAGGAAGACCTTGCCGGCCTTCCCCAATCTGTGATCGATGGAGCAGCCAAAGCAGCCAAAGACAGAGGTCATGACGGGAAATGGGTCTTTACTCTTCACCGGTCAAGCATCACTCCGTTTTTGACCTATTCAGAAAAGAGGGGCTTGAGAGAAGAGATTTTCAAAGCTTATATAAACAAAGGCAACCACGACGATGAATTGGACAACAAGGAGATCGCATCCAGAATCGCATATCTTCGGGCGAAAAGGGCTCATATTCTCGGATATGAAACGCATGCGCATTATGTGTTGGAAGAAAACATGGCCAAGAAGCCGGAGAATGTATATGACCTGCTGTTCAAAATATGGGAACCTGCTCTGGAAAAAGCAAAACAGGAAAGAAGCGAGCTCCAGAAATTGATACGTGAGGAAGGCAAAGATTTTAAACTCGAGCCCTGGGATTGGTGGTATTATACAGAAAAATTAAAAAAGAAAAAATACGACCTTTCTGATGAGATGATCAAGCCCTATTTTGAACTGAACAATGTGAGAGAAGGAGCCTTTTACGTAGCCAATCAGCTTTATGGCATTCAGTTTGTTGAAAGGACGGACTTGCCAAAATACCACCCCGATGTAAAAGTATTTGAAGTCAAAGAAAAAGACGGCTCCCATATCGGGATCTTTTTTGCCGATTATTATTCCAGAGCTTCCAAGAGAGGCGGGGCATGGATGAACAGTTTTCGGAAGCAGTACAGGCTGGAAGGAAAAGAGACCACTCCTATTGTGACAAACAATTTGAATCTCACCAAGCCCAGCGGCGAAAGCCCCACGCTTCTGACATTTGATGAGGCCACAACCCTCTTCCACGAATTCGGGCATGCGCTCCATGGGCTGCTTTCTGACTGCACCTATCCGAGACTTTCCGGTACTTCTGTTCCCAGGGATTTTGTAGAGCTTCCTTCTCAGATCATGGAGCACTGGGCAGCGGAACCGGATGTGCTGAAAATCTACGCCAAACACTATGAGACCGGAGAGCCGATTCCGCAGGAATTAATTGATAAGATTGAAAAAGCCGGACATTTCAACCAGGGATTTGTCACTGTGGAATATGTCGCCGCTTCGCTGCTGGATATGGATTGGCACATTTTGTCCGAGCCTGCGGAATACGATGCTTTGGAATTTGAAAACAAGTCCATGGAGAAGATCGGAATGATTCCAGAGATCGTAGTGCGCTACAGGACTCCTTACTTCCAGCATATCTTTTCAGGAGGATATGCATCCGGGTATTACAGCTATATCTGGTCAGAAGTCCTTGACTGCGATGCTTTTCATGCCTTTAAGGAGACCAGCCTTTTTGATAAGGAAACAGCGCTTTCTTTTAGAACCAATGTTCTTGAAAAAGGCGGGACCCAGGATCCCATGCTGCTGTACATGAACTTCAGAGGAAAAGAGCCTGATGTCAAGTATCTGCTGGAGAAGAGAGGGCTTAATTAACCTGACCTCCTTTTTACTTTTTAAGCCAGGCTGTTAATTCGTTTATCTTCTTATCTATCAGTTGCCGGCCGATTTTATGCTTGTCCTTCCATTTATAGAAGGAAAGCATATGGGGAGGGTCTGGAGTGAATTTCGGCTCGAGTATAAAGAGATTTTTATTTCCCTCTCTTTTTGAGATCTGCTCCATCATCATATAGGATGTGTTCAAAAGGGAAGAGATGAGGTCCATATCCTTATCCGGATTCGGCTCTATATATCCCATAAGGTTTATGCCCACGATTTTCTTTATCCCCATATCTCTGAGAGGTTTGACCGGGACAGGGTCCAGGATCCCGCCGTCATTTAACAACCGGTTATTGATCTTATAAGGAGGGAAAATCCCGGGGATGGATATGGATGCCATGACCGCATCAATGATTTTCCCTCCGTCGAGATACACGCTTTTTCTCTTAATCGGGTCAGTGGCGCATACAACCAGAGGGACCTTGGTGTCTTTAAAGGTTGCGTCTCCATAATAATGGTTTGAGAGAAATTTTTTTATTTTTTCTCCTTTGATGAGGGAAATATTTGGTTTGTTGGGGTCAACGAGTCTTAACCAGTCCTTTTTCCTTAATTTTACGGCCTGTTTCAGGAGCGAGTCGGCCTCTCCATGAAGAGCGTAATAGGCCCCTATCAAGGCTCCTATGCTGGAACCGCTCACAGCTGTTATGTTGATGCCTTCTTTTTTTATTCTGTTGATAATAGGGAAAATGGCATAGCCTCTGACTGCACCGCTGCCCAGAGCCAGCCCGGCTTCATTCCTTTTTATAGTCATCACACCTGTCTTCAGCCTGACCTATTCATATAAAAATGGCGATTTATTTATTATTCATTTTGTTCCAGCGATATGCAAGATTATTTTAAGAATTACGATAGCAGCTCTTTTCCTTGTTAGGTATTTCATTTAAATCGCCCTTTTTTTTACTTTTGAGGCAAGCCGATGTGAAATTCAGGCGCGGACTGTGCCCCCGGCTTTCATCAGGCAGGCTGGTTCTTCAGCCCGCTGATTTTTCCCGGCGAGTAAAATCAGCTTATTCCTCGGCTCGCTCCCCTCTGCGAGGAACCATGCCCGCTCGCCTCCGGATGACTTCAGAAC
>Ga0190359_1000583_pt1 | contig 24448 bp, 19 predicted proteins | sample 48721823_MG_FD_161269 | JGI IMG/M metagenome (GOLD analysis project Ga0190359, IMG submission 161269) | Hydrothermal vent microbial mat bacterial communities from Southern Trench, Guaymas Basin, Mexico - 4872-18-2-3_MG | ecosystem: Environmental > Aquatic > Marine > Hydrothermal vents >... | reverse complement strand
GACTACATCGAGTCCATCGGCAGCGCCCTGGTCAGCGGCCGGGAGATGGAGATCCTGCACCTGTAGGTGACACCATGACCCGGCGGGGCACGATGACCATTCCCAACAGACGCGGCAACCGGGTGCTGTCTGTCGACGACCCTGGCGGCTCTCCCTGCAGTTGACAGCCCGGCCCCGGCACCCTAGGATGCCGGGCAGCATGGCCACGGTACGCCAACAACGAGTCGCCGAGCAGATCCAGCAGGAGATCAGCGCCCTGCTGGTCAAGGGCATCAAGGACCCGCGGGTGGGTTTCATCACCATCACCGGGGTGGAGGTGTCGGCCGACCTGCGGGTGGCCTGGGTCTATTTCTCCTCCACCGGCAGCGCCGAGCAGCGGGCCAGCTCCCAGCAGGGGCTGGAAAGCGCCGCCGGCTTCATCCGCCGCACCCTGGGCAAGCGCCTGCGCCTGAAGACCATTCCCGAGTTCCACTTCAAGTACGACGAGAGCCTGGATCGCGGCGCCCACATAGAGCAGCTGCTGACCGAGGTCAGGCAGAACGAGGGCTGGGACGATCCCCAGCGCGTGCGCGGCTCGGTGCAGGAAGTGGCCCGGGTCATCAGGGAAGAAGACGACTTCCTGGTGGTCAGCCACAGCAACCCCGACGGTGACGCCATCGCCTCGCTGCTGGGCATGCGCCTGATACTGCTGGCACTCGGCAAGCAGGTTCGCACCTACTGCCCGGAGCCGGTTCCCCACAACTTCGCCTTCCTGCCCGGGGTCGCCCAGCTGGCCCGGGAGCACGGTGACGGGCCCTTCGCCGCCACCATCGTCCTGGACTGTTCCGAGCTGGAGCGCTGCCCTCCCCTGCCCGACGCCGCCTCCCGGGGCCGGCTGGTGGGCATCGATCATCACCTGACCACCAGCCCACTGGGCGAGGCCCATTACCTGGATCCCGGCGCCGCGGCGGTGGGAGAGATGCTGGAGCTGCTGGCCGACGAGCTGGGCGTGGAGATGGACGCCGACATGGCCACCTGCCTGTACACCTCGATACTGTCCGACACCGGTTCCTTCCGCTACTCCAACACCTCGCCCCGGGCCATGCAGTGCGCCGCGCGCATGCTGGAGCGCGGGGTGCAGCCCTGGCCGGTGGCCTTCCATGTCTACGAGTCGCAACCGGCGGCGCGGGTGCAGCTGCTGGGCCTGGTCCTGCAAACGCTCGAGCTGTGCTGCCGGAACCAGGTGGCCATCATCACCGTCAACCGCGACATGCTCCAGCAGACCGGCGCCACCCTGGACATGCTGGACGGCTTCATCAACTACCCGCGCGGCATCGCCGGTGTCGAGGTGGCGGTGCAGATCCGCGAGACCGACGAGCAGCAGTTCAAGTTCAGCTTCCGCTCGGCCGGCCGGGTGGACGTGGCCGGAATCGCCGCCCGTTTCGGCGGCGGCGGTCACCGCAACGCCTCCGGCTGTACCCTGCCGGGCCCCCTGGACGAGGCCCGCCGCCTGGTCATCAACGCCATCGAGGACGCCCTGGAACAATGAGCCCCCGCCCGGCAGCAACGGCCCATGGGGTGTTGCTGGCGGACAAGCCCGCCGGCTGGAGTTCCTTCGACGTGGTTCGCTACGTCAGGCCGCTGTTCCGGCCGGCCAAGGTGGGCCATACCGGCACCCTCGACCCCCTGGCCACGGGCCTGCTGCCGCTGGTGATCGGCGAGGCCACCAAGCTGGTGCGCTTCCTGGCCTCGGCGCACAAGACCTACCGGGCGGTACTCACCCTGGGCACGGCCACCGACACCCTCGATGCCGAGGGCCGGGTGGTCGAGACCAGGCCGGTGCCGGCCCTGAGCGCGGAAGATTGCCGCCGGGTGCTGTCCGGCTTCCTGGGCCGCATCGAGCAAACCCCGCCGCGCTTTTCCGCGCTGCGCCGGGAAGGCAAGCGCTTCTACGAGCTGGCCCGCGCCGGCGTCGACGCCGAGCCGCCCTCCCGCCAGGTGATCATCGAGAGACTGCAGCTGCTCGAGTTGCGGCCGCCACGGCTGGAGTTCGAGGTCTCCTGCGGAGCGGGCACCTACGTGCGCTCCCTGGCCGCCGACATCGCCACGGCCCTGGGCACGGTGGGACACCTGTCGGCGCTGGTCCGGCTGGAAACCGACGGCTGGAGCCTGGAGCAGGCCCGGCCGGTGCAGGAGCTCGACCGCGGCAACCCCGGCCAGGCACTGCTGCCGCTGGACGAGGTGCTGGCCCGCTTTCCCCGCTACGATCTCTCCGCCCGGCTGGCCGAGCAGCTGGCACACGGGCGGGGCCTCGATGCCCGCCAGCTGGAGCAGCTGCTGGCCGGGCACCCGCCGGCAAGCAACCCGGTCTGGTTGCGTTCCCCTGCCGGCAACCTGCACGTGCTGGCCAGCATCGCCAGGGAGCCCGCTGAGCGGGGGTTTTCCATGAAGTTCGAAAGAACGCTGAAAATCAAAGAAAAACGTTGACTGTTTCATCTCCCTGGTGTATCAAGCCGCAGGATTCGAGCACGCGCCGGGCCAGGCCCCCGGTTGCGCAAGTGAAAGAGAGGCCGCCTGATGATCGAGAAGGGACAAAAGCAGGAAGTGATCCGCCAGTACCGCCTGCACGACAGCGACACCGGGTCGCCCGAGGTGCAGGTGGCCTTGCTGACCAAGAGAATCGAGTACCTGACCGAGCATTTCAAGCAGCACAAGAAGGATCACCACTCGCGTCGCGGGCTGTTGAAGATGGTCAGCCGGCGGCGCAAGTTGCTGAACTACGTGAAGAGAGGAGACGAGAAACGCTACCGGGAGCTCATCGCCGCACTGGGCCTGCGCAAGTAGGCCGGCGTGGTGATAGCAGTTTCCGCCCGGTAACATCAACCAGGCGCCCGGCCGGTATTTCCTGCCAGGACGGGGAGGAAGGGCAGGCCGCCATTGGTTCTAAATCCCCGTTCTCGAGTTCGCTGGCGCGGGCTGGAGGGTGGGGATGTAGGACTGATCGCTACCTGCCCTTGATTATCCGTACAGGCAAGGCATGTCCAACCGGGTTCCCAGCGGGAGATCCACGGTGGATGTTCCCGTCGTGCCCGGAGCCGCCAGGCTCCGGCTTCAAGGGAGAGAAGAAGAATGCAGAAAATCGAAAAGAGCATCAAGATTGGTGACAAGGAACTGACAGTGGAGACCGGGCGCATCGCCCGGCAGGCCGACGGTGCCTGCCTGCTGCGCTACGGCGAGACGGTGGTGCTGGTCACCGCGGTGGCCGATCGCAAGCCCCGGGAAGGAGTCCCCTTCCTGCCCCTGACCGTGGATTACCGGGAGAAGACCTACGCGGCCGGCAAGATCCCCGGGGGATTTTTCAAGCGCGAGGGGCGGCCCACGGAGACCGAGATCCTCATCTGTCGTATCATCGACCGTTCCATCAGGCCCATCTTCCCCAAGGGCTGGAACTGCGAGACCCAGGTGATCGGCCTGCCGCTTTCGGCCGATCCCGACAATCCCCCGGACGTGCTGGCCGCCACCGGGGCCTCGCTGGCGCTGTCGCTGTCCGACATCCCCTTCGGCGGACCGCTGGCCACGGTGCGGGTGGGTCGCTGCGACGGGCAACTGGTGGTCAATCCCACCTTCAAGCAGATCGAGGCCAGCGATCTCGATATCGTGGTGACCTGCTCCGAACAGGCTATCGCCATGGTGGAGGGCGAGGCCTCCCAGGTGAGCGAGGAGGACCTGGTCAAGGCCCTGATGTTCGCCTTCGAGCAGTGCCAGCCCATCATCACCCTGCAGAAGGAGCTGGTGCAACAGGCCGGCAAGGCCAAGCGCAGCTTCGAGGCCCACCGGGCCGACGAGCAACTGGTGGCGGCCGTGCGCCAGCAGGCCACCGGCCTGGTGCAAGAGGCACTGGGCAAGCGGGACAAGCTGGAACGTTACCGGGCCCTGCGTGAGGTCAAGCAGCAGGTGCTCGACAAGCTGGCCCCGGATTACGCCGAGTACCCGGCTTTCGAACTGGACGTCGAGCAGACCCTCGACGACATCAAGAAGGAGCTGGTGCGGGCCATGGTCACCCGTGAGGGCCGCCGCCTCGACGGCCGGGGCCTGACCGACGTCCGGCCCATTACCATCGACGTGGGGCTGCTGCCCCGGGCACACGGCTCGGCCCTGTTCACCCGGGGCGAGACCCAGGCCATCGTCACCGCCACCCTGGGCACCTCCCGGGACGAGCAACTGGTGGAGAACCTGGAGGGAGACTTCCGGCGCCAGTTCATGCTGCACTACAATTTTCCGCCCTTTTCCACCGGCGAGGTGAAATTCATGCGCGGGCCGGGCCGGCGCGAGATCGGCCACGGGCGGCTGGCCGAGCGCGCGATCAACAAGGTCCTGCCCAGCCACGAGGAGTTCACCTACACCATCCGGGTGGTATCGGAGATAACCGAGTCGAACGGCTCCTCGTCCATGGCCACAGTCTGCGGCGGCAGCCTGGCCCTTATGGACGCCGGGGTCAAGGTCAGCGACGCCGTGGCCGGCGTGGCCATGGGGCTGATGAAGGAGGGCGAGGAGTTTTTCGTACTCACCGACATCCTGGGAGACGAGGACCACCTGGGCGACATGGACTTCAAGGTGGCCGGCACCGCCCGGGGAATCACCGCCGTGCAGATGGACATCAAGATCACCGGTGTAAACGAGCAGGTGCTGACCCGGGCACTGGGCCAGGCACGAGAGGGGCGCCTGCACATCCTGGGAGAGATGAACCAGGCCATCTCGGCTCCGCGACCCGATCTCAGCCCCTACGCCCCCCGCATCACCACCATCAAGGTAAAACCCGACCGCATCCGCGACGTCATCGGACCCGGCGGCCGTGTGGTCAAGGAGATCGTCGCCCAGACGGGCTGTTCCATAGACATCGAGGACGACGGCAGCATCCATATCGGCTCCACCGATCCCGAGGCCGCCCAAAAGGCCATCGACATGATCCGCGAGCTCACCCAGGAGGCCGAGGTGGGCAAGCTGTACATGGGCACGGTGAAGAAGATCACCGATTTCGGCGCCTTCTGCGAGATCCTGCCCGGTACCGACGGCCTGCTGCACATCAGCGAGATCTCCGACAAGCACGTCGACAAGATCACCGACTTCCTCCGGGAGGGCGACGAGGTGTTGGTAAAGGTGGTGGGCATCGACCGGCAGGGCAAGATTCGCCTGTCGCGCAAGGAAGCTCTGGCGGCAGAGAACAACAACGTGGAAAAGTCCTGATCCGGCACGCGGCCTCATGAGCCTGCGGGTTTCCATAAGACGCCTGCCCCACGCGGCCGACCTTCCCCTGCCCCGTTACCAGACACCGGGCGCGGCGGGTATGGATCTGGCCGCGGCCGTGTCCACACCGCTGGAACTCGCCCCCGGGGACCGGCGACTGGTACCCACCGGCCTGCAACTGGCCATCCCCTCCGGCTACGAGGCCCAGGTCCGGCCCCGCTCCGGGCTGGCGGCAAAGTACGGGGTAACCGTTCTGAATTCGCCCGGCACCATCGATTCCGACTACCGGGGCGAGGTCAAGGTGATCCTGGTCAACCTGGGCCGGGAACCCTTCACGGTACGGCGGGGCGACCGTATCGCCCAGATGGTTTTCTCGCCGGTGACCGGCATCAACTGGGAAGAGCTGGCTACCCTGCCCCCCACCGGCCGCGGCCCGGGCGGCTTCGGTCACACCGGCTGAGTGAGACCCGCACCGGCACGGCCGGAAACACCCACGCCACCCATGATGCAGGCGGCGAGGGGGTGTGCTCTCGCGCGGAGCGAAGTGAGCACGAGAGTGCGGCCCCGAGCCGCCCAGCACGCCACGCACCGGCACGGCCGGAAACACCCACGCCACCCATGATGCATGGCGGCGAGGGGGTGTGCTCTCGCGCACAGACCAGAAACACCTTGTAGATCGTCGAAATCTGTGGTAGCGGAACTATCGACAGAAACCCACCTGGCCAGGAGTGGTAAATGCTTTGTTTTCGTTGCGGAAGTCACAATCCCGACGGAAGTGATTTTTGTAGCAAGTGCGGTCAGAAGTTCCTGGACCGCGACAACGACAAGTCCAAGTCCGACAAGCAAGCCCCGCCGCCGCCGCCGGGAAGGCACAAGATAAAAGACGCCAGTGAAACCGGCGAGCTCAACATTCGCGACATCCTGGCCGACCGCTACGAGATCCGCGCGGTGCTGGGCAGCGGCCCCACGGGCATCGTCTACCGGGCCCACGACCTGGAGATTGAAGTCGACGTGGCGCTCAAGGTCATCCACCCCAAGCTCCTGCAGACCCGGGAGGAGAAGAAGCACTTCCTGGCGGCCATTCGCTCCGCCCGCAAGATAAACCACTCCAACGTGGTCAAGCTCTACGACGAAGACGAAGATGACGGCCGGCTGTTTTTCACCATGCAACTGCTCGAGGGCCTGAGCCTGCGCAAGATTATCCGCCTCCGCCACGAGAAGCAGCAGAACTTCGCTGCCAAGGAAATCGAGCCCATACTGTCGCACATCTGCCAGGCCCTGGAAAAGGCCCACGAGAACACGGCACACGGCAATCTCAAGCCGGAAAACGTCATCGTCCTGCCGGACATGCTCAAGGTCACCGATTTCGGCCTGCTCGATGCCCTGCCTCGCAAGCCTTTCGTGGCGGCGCAGAAGGCCGCCTTTCCCGGTGGTACCTACCTGGCACCGGAACTGCGCCAGGGAGAAAAAGTACCTCAAGCGAGCGCAGACATCTACAGCCTGGGTGTGATCATCGGGGAGATGATCACCGGCCAGGTGTACCCCGGCCCCGACTCCAGCCTGCCGGAGTTTCCCGCGGAATTCTCGGCCTGGCAGCCGGCGCTGCTGCAGGCGCTCAACGAGCAGCCGGCCCGGCGCCAGTCCAGTACCCGTGAACTGTTCGAGCAGATCATCACCGCCGGCAAGAAGGTCAGCCACAGCCGTCCTCCCAGCCCTCCCCCGGCGCGTCGCGAGGCCGGCGGCGACCAGGATGCACCTTCCCAGAGCCGGGTGGCCTACACCGTCGGTGACAAGGATGCCTATCCCCCCACCGTGGTGAACGCCCAGACGGTTCCCGACGATTTCGAAACCATCAGCGACGACGAGGTTGTCGAGGAAGTCCCGGAGACGACCGGTCCCCTCGACAACGAGGAACTCCTCACCGACGAGGAGATCATCGAGGAGACCGGGGCAGACGAGGAATTCGACGAGGAGTTGCAGGAAGTAGAAGAGCTCATGGATGACGACGACGGCGAATTGCCGGCCGAGGAAGACGACGAATTCGATGAAGGGGAGACCCTGGTATCGCAGCCCACACCGACACCGGCCGTCGCCGCCGACTCGGAGCTGAGGGTAGCCAAGCCGGTACAGGCACCCCGGCCGGTGCGCAAGTCCACCGAGGTTCAAAAGGTGGCCATGCCGGTGGCCGCGCCGGCGCAACCGGCCACAACCCAGCCCGCACCCGTACCCGGGCAGCCCCAGGGTACGGTACCCAGTTACGGGCCGTTCAGCCAGCCCCCCTTCCCGCCGTCCTTCGTCAGCCAACCTCCCCTGCCGCGGCCATCGCGGACACCGGTTTACATCTTCCTGGCGGCGGTGTTGTTGATCGTGGGTGTGGGCGTGTACTTCCTGGTCGACTACCTGCGGGCCCAGACGGAGTTGGCCCGGGCCCAGGCCCAGGCCGCCCTGCAGAAGCCGTCGGTATCCAGCACCACTGTGGCCGCCGCCCCGGCCACGGCCCAACCAGTCCGGCCGGCGCCAACCGCCGGCCCACCACCTGCTGCCACCAGCAAACCGACCACCCCGCCCGGGGCGGTACCGGGCTCGACCCCGGACACCAAGCCCCTGGAGCAGAAGGCCTCGACACCGGCACCAGCCCAGAAGCCAGAAGAACCATCCAGCACCGACGTCAAGAAGGCAGCAGCCAAGGTAGCCGCCGCATCCACCAGCAAACCAAAGCCCAAAACCACCTCCCGGCCCGCGGCTCCGCCCCGGCGCTCACGCTCACGGCCGGCCCGGGAAGAACGTCGCTCCAGCCGCAGCAGGCCACCGGCCGGCAAGCCGCCTGCCGCCAGAAGCAAGCCGGTCAGCGTTGCCGCCACCACCCCGGCGCCCAGCAGCAAGCTGCCGGTGCTGGAAGAAGCCCCCGAGGTTCAACCGACAGCCGCACCGGCGGCAACAGCGGCGAAACCGACACCTCCACCCCCGGTTCCACCGGCAGCTGCTGCCACCAAGAAGCCGAGCACCCCACGGGCTTCGCCCGTGGAGAAGAAGACCACGCCGGTTGCCGCCGCCCAGCCCCCGGCCACCTCCAAGGGCAAGTGCCCCCGGGGCATGGTCTACGTTCCCGCCGGGACGGCCTACATCGGCAGTGCCAGCAACGATCCCATGCGCAACTTCGGTGAAATCAAGCTGCATGCCGAGAAAGTAGGCGCTTTCTGCATCGATCGCTACGAGTATCCCAACAGCCCCGGGCGCAAACCCCTTACCGGCGTCAACTGGAAGACGGCCAACAAGCTATGCCGCAAGCGCGGCAAGCGCCTGTGCACCGAGCAGGAATGGGAATTCGCCTGCAAGGGCAACAGCAATCGCAGCTTCCCCTACGGCAACAAGTGGGACGCCGACAAGTGCAACACCGAGGATGCCTCCGGCAATGACCGCACGGTGACCGGGGCCGGTGCCTTCCCCGCCTGCCGCAGCCCCCGGGGTGTGTTCGACATGAGCGGTAACGTCAGCGAGTGGACGGCGTCACCCTTCTCGCCGGGAGCCGCCGCTCGTACCTACAAGGGAGGCTCGGCCACCCGTCCCAACTGGGCCAGCCGCTGTGCATCGCGCTCCAGTGCCGCCGCCGGCATGCGCAAGGCCGACCTGGGCTTTCGCTGCTGTGCCGATCCCAAGTAGACCCTGCAGTTGCATAAGCGACGTTGGGGTTCAGCTGCGGATGCAGTTGCGGCCTTCGTCCTTGGCCCGGTACAGGGCTTCATCGGCCTTGGTTACCAGCTTGTCCAGGGAATCGATGCCCTCCCCGGGAAAGACGGCGATGCCGATGCTGATGGTAAGCGGGGTGGTCTTGCCAGCGAACTCGAAACGGTGGGCCTCGATTCGCGAACGGATGCGCTCGGCCACGATCATGGCCTGCTCCAGGTTGGTCTCCGGGCAGGCTACCACGAGTTCCTCGCCACCGTAACGGGCCACGATGTCGACCTGGCGCACGGAGTCCAGCAGTAAGCGGGCGCACTCCTTCAGCGCGTAATCGCCGAACTGGTGTCCGAGCTTGTCATTGACCCGCTTGAAATGGTCGATGTCGAGCATGAGCAGGGCCAACTTGGAGCGATAGCGCGAGGCCCGCTGGAACTCGTAGCGAAAGCGTTTCTCGAAGTACAGGCGGTTGTAGATGCCCATCAGGGGATCCACCGTCGAGATCTCCTGCAGACGTTGATTCATCCTCTTCAGGTCTTCGTTGGCCCGCAGCAACTCATCCTGCAGTTTCTTGAGTCGCAACATCGACTTGACCCGGGCCAACAGTTCCGCCTGATTGATGGGCTTGACCAGGTAATCGTCAGCTCCCAGTTGCAAGGCATCGACCTTGGTCTGCATGTCATCACGGGCGGTGATGAGGATGATGGGAAAGAAGGGAAACCCCTGGCTGCCCTTGATGATGCGACACACCTGGGGACCGTTCATGACCGGCATCTCGACATCGAGCAACATCAGGTCGGGCACTCCATCCCGCACCATGCCCAGGGCCTGGCGCCCGTCGCTTCCCTCCTGCACCAGGTAACCGGCACCCTCGAGCATGCCGCGCACACGGCGCCGCGAGGCCTCATCGTCATCGATCAGGTAGATGGTGCTGTCCTGGGCCATGATTTCAAATAATACACAATTGCCCGAAGATGTGAAATAAATTGCCCGGGGATGACAACGGGCTTGTGAAAGCCCGGCCCGGTTTGCTATTCTATGTCGGCAGGCGCTGGCCGGGTATCCAGCACGGCCCGCCTGTCTGGTTGTCTTCCAGGGGGTAGAGGGGAGCAGGGGTACAGGATGGAGCAAGGTTCTTTGCACGAGTTGGTGCAGGTGGCCCGCCTGGAGTCGTCATCCCGCGGCTTCCGCCACACCGGCATCTACCATCTGTTGTGGGCCATCTGGAAAAGCCAGCCCGACCTGTTCAGTGCCTGGCTGCAGTTGTACCGGGTGGAAATCCCCCCCTTCGTCAAGATGATGGAGACCATCCTGCGGCCACGCCGGGCCGGGGGTGGTGTGCCCCGGGATCGTATCGACGCCGAGTTGCTGGAGCGGGCCCTGGCCGCGGCCGACAAGCTGGCCGGCGAACGGGGTGAGAGCACCGAGGTGGATCACCTCTTCGATGTCTTCCCCTCTCTGCCCGAGGATCCCATCGTATCCCTGTGTCAGCGTTTCAGCCTGGACTACCGCCCGCGAACCCAACCGGCCGGCGAGTGAGGTTTACTTCACGCGCACCACCGCGGTACGTACCCGGTTGGCGCCATCGTGCATGAACTTCTGGCTCACCGGCAGGCGCCGGGGACCCTTCCAGAACCCCATCCACAAGGTGAAATTTCGGTAGGGATAGTTGGCGGGAACCACCATGCGGTAGCTGTCGCGGATCAACTGCCCCGGCTGCCACTCGCTGGTCGGGTACAACCCGCCCAGGGGGGCGTGGTCGCCGAAAATGCGGTGGGCCCCTCCCTGCGGGCCGTCTCCGTGGATGAACACCAGCCAGTCATCTCCCACGGGAGCACGGCAGCGGAAATAGTACGACACCACGAACTCCTGCCCTTGTTCCACCTCCTGCGGTTCCACCTGCCAGCCCAGCAATTCTATCTTGCCGTCGAAGTCCACGCTGGCGCGGTGTACCCCGGCCGGCAGGGACTGCAGCAGGTTTTCCTGCAGGCGTTTCTCTCCCTCGGGGTCCCGCTGCGTGGAGGCCAGGCAACTGAAGGGGTGGTCGTCGAAGACCACGTACAGGGACTTGCCCAGGCGCTTGCGGACTTCCGGGCGCAGGCTGGCCAGCAGAGACTTGCAATCGCGCCCGTAGCCCGCTCCCAGGATGAGAAACGACCGCGCCGGCCGGGCCAGGAACTCCAGGGCCCGCTCCAGGTTGGGCTGGTCTCCCCGGGACAGGTCGACCGCCTGGTTGCGAAAGTAGAACGATACGCTGCGCGACAGCCACCCGTTGTACTGGGCAACCGGCGCCCGGCCGCCGCTTTCCTTCAGGTATGCCTGGTAGAGGGGATACTGGGTGAAGGTAGGGGTCACGGCGGGCATGATCCAGGCCGTCAGGGTCACGCCCAGGGCCGCCGCGGGCAACCACAGCAGGCCCACCGTTCCGGGGCCTATCTTCCAGCGGAAGAACAACCACAGCATCAGGCCCAGCCAGATCCCTCCCAGCACGGTAAACAGCGGATAGGGGTTCAGCTCCCGTGGCAGCGGCCAGCCGTAGTAGTAATCGAACAGGTGAACAAAGGGGCTGTAATCATGGAGGATATCAAGCATCATCACCGCGGCCACGGGTACCGCCAGCATGGCGCACAAACGCATCTTGCCCCGATTCGGCTGGTCGCCCAGCCGGTCCAGGCCCACCGCTATCAACACCGCCAGGAAGGGTACCACCGGGGCGATGTAGTGGTGAAACTTGGTCTGGAAAAGGCTGAAGGCCGTCCAGGGGACCAGCACCGCCAGCACCAGCCGCAACTCGCGTCGCTCGCCACCCCCTGCCAGCTCCTCTCGCGTTTTCCCCAGCAAGCCCCACAGGGCCGCCGGCAGCAGGGCGATCCAGGGGTAGGTTCCGAAGGCAATCTGCTTGAAGAAGACGTCGAAGGTGCCCTCCGGCTTGCCGATGGTTCCGGCGGCACGCTCGAAGTGGTGGTAGATCACCGCTTCCCTGACGAAGGGCCAGCCGTGCTTGATGATCATGAACAGGTGCCAGGGAAGGATTATCGCCAGCCCCAGGGCGAACGAAAACCAGGCGTGGCGACGTTGCCAGCCTCGTTCTCCGGCGGCGTCCTGGCCCATCCACCACACCAGCACCAACGACAGGACCACCACCGTCAACATGCCCGCAAAGGCCTTGTCGGGCAGCCACAGCAGGAACAAGCCCCCAACCGCCATCGTGGCGCCCAGTCCCCCCAGCAGGTTGCCCAGGCCGATTCGCTTGAATACCCCCTTGTCCCAGCGCAGCACACATTCGCTGATCCAGATGCCCGCCGGGATGAAAAAGGCCAGCAACCACTTGCACAGGAAGGCCAGCCCCAGCAAGGCGTAGAAGAAGTAGAGGTGCCGCGGCCGTCCCGCTTCGGAACGCGCCACGAAGTAGTAGCCCAGCCCCGTCGAGACGAAGACGATGAAAGGCAAGTCGAACATCACCTGGTGAGCCAACAACAGGTACATGGGACAGGTGCCCAGCACCAGCGCCGCGTACATCCCCGTGCGCCGGTTGGTGAGGCGCGACACCCACAGGTAGGTCAACACCAGTCCCAGCAAGGCCACCAGCACGATGGGCAACCGTCCGGCGAAATGCAACCAGGGATCGGCGGGATCTTCCACCCCGAACAGGGCGAACGAGCCCCGCAACAACCACAGCGGCAGAATGGGCTTGGACCACCAGCGGTTCTGGCCCCGGTACCACGGTTCCATCCAGGTGCCGTGCTCGTGCATCTCCAGGGCCACCTGGCTGTAGTGCGGCTCCCAGGGGTCCCAGAAAGCATAAGAACCCAGCCGCGGCAGGTACAGCGCGGAAAACAGCAGTACCAGAAAAACCGCCGCCAGCAGGTCCTTGCGCTGCCAAAGCGGTATCTTGTTGGTCTTCATGAGATTCGACTCCACTGCCAGCCGTCAGTCACCAGGTCGCGTGATTGAAGCAGACCGGCAAGTGGCTGTCAACGCAGGAAGCACGAGAAAAGAACCCGGGATGTCGCGGGGGGGGAACGAGCATCCCGGGCCGGCTCCCGAAGGAGCCGGCTGCCATACCTATTCCGGACCGTCGAGCTTGTCAAGTATTTATAAATAATTTCAACAAATTTGTAACATATTCGCTCTCAGTTTTCCGGTCGTCCAGCACCCCAACGTTGCTTTCGGCAACGTTGGGGTGCTGAAAGGCAAGATTACCTTGACCCATCCCCCCCGACTGACACAGAATGAACATCGCCGGAGACTACGGAAGGAGTCATGCATGAAATCAGCAGCTTGGCGATTTTGGTTGTCGACATTCTACCTCGTTTCCCTGGTGCTGGTCGCCAGCGGCTGCGCCTGGGAATCGAGTGGCGACAAGCCGGACGCCAACCAGGCAGACGGTTCCGACGGCGGCTACCCTCCCCCTCCCTACGGAACCGAGTATGGCGATACCGTGGAAGATTTCCGTATCGACGAGGCCCTGTGCGGAGCGGGCACCTACAACCACCGGGCACTGTATGCCAGCGATTTTCTCGGCAATCCCGCCACCCTGTTTTCGGTTCACGCCGGCTGGTGCACTTTCTGCAAGCAACAGGCGGCCACCATGGAAGATTCACTCTACCAGCCCTACAAGGACCAGGGTCTCAAGATAGTTCTGGTCATCTTTGAAGACGAGCAACGCAACTCGGATTTCCAGACGCTGCTGGAGTACGCCTGCAGTTACCGCGAGCGCTACGGCCTGACCTTCACCATCGCCATCGATCCCGGGGCCGAGGTCATGGGCCGCTTCTTCCGTCCCACCGAGGCGGGCACTCCGCTCAACATGCTGCTCGACCGCAACATGGTCATCCGCTACAAGCTGGAAGGGCTCATTCCCGACACCCTGGAAGGCAACATCGAGTCCCTGCTCGCGGAGCACTAGCCACCGGCCATGAAAAGATACCTGCTCGTGATTTCCTGCTGCCTGTTGCCCGGCCTGTTGCTGGCAAGCGCCTGCCCCGCCGGCCACTCGTTGCGAGGCGAGAACTCCGGGAAAGACGCCGTGGTCGGCGATTTCACCTTGCCGGATCTCGCCGGGCACGACGTGCGTCTTTCCGACTACCGGGGCAAGGTGGTCTACCTTTCCTTCTGGGCCACCTGGTGCGAGCCCTGCCGGCTGGAATTGCCGCACTTGCAGAGGTTATGGCAGCAGCGGCGGCAACAAGGATTCGAGCTGCTGACCATCTGCGTCGACCCCGGTGATCGCGACAACCTGGTGCGCCAGCAGGTCAGGCGGGACGGCTACCGTTTTCCGGTACTACGCGACCGGGAAACGGAATTGATAGATCGCTTCAACCCCACCATGGACCTGCCCTTCGGCCTGCTGCTCGACCGGCAAGGTCGCATCCAGCACATACAACAGGGCTTCCGCCTCGGCGACGAGGAAAACATCCGCCAGAAGATCGACTCCCTGTTGGGGAGGTGAACCTTGCCGAATCCCCGGCCGGCGAGCCGCCTGCCCTGGTACCTGCTGTTGCTCGTGCCCCTGTCGGCCCGGGCCGTCGACTTCACCATGCCGCTGGTGGACAAGCAGGCCTCGCTGGAGATTACCGAAACCCTGGTCGGCGACTACCACGACGACAACTTCGACCAGGATCCCAGCAACGACGGTTACGGCGATCTGCGCAACCGGCTCAACCTGCGCCTGGCCATGGAGCGATGGACCCTGTCGCTGCGCCTGGATGCCAGCCTGTTCATCGAGGCTCCGTCCGCCGCCCGGCCCCCGTACCGCAACCGCCTCGCTCCCGAGAAATGGTACCTCAAGTACCGGGCCCGCAGCTGGCAACTGCAGGCGGGGGACTTCTATGCCTCCTTCGGGCGCGGCCTGGCACTGGGCATCCGCAAGGTGGACCAGTTGGGGGAAGACACATCCATCATGGGCATCAGGGGAAGCTGGCACCTGGAATCCTTCTCCCTGACCGTTGTCTCCGGCTTGCTCAATCCCAGCAACACCGACGGCGTCACCGAGAAGACCATCTCCGACTGGGTACCCAGGTCGCCCTGGTACGCGACACGCAGCGACTGGCTCAGCGGCCTGCGTGCCGAATGGCGCCCGTTGCCCGGCCTCAGCCTGGCCGGACACGTGGTCGGCCTGGTCTACGACCCCTACCGGCAAAACCAGCACCTGCAGGGCCTGATAGAGATGTCCATTCTCCCCCGCTGGGCCACCATCGCCGGGTCGGGCCTGGACTGGGCCGGTGTCACCGACTGGCTGGATGTCAACCTGGAGTTCAACTGGTTGCACAAGGACCTGCACCAGCAGCTCGACGCCGGCAACGGCTGGGGGTTGTTGGCCGGCAGCAACATCTACCTGGGCAACTGGACACTGGTGGCCGAGGCCAAGTTCTACGACGACTACGAACTGTACACGGAGACCGAGGCCGGTGATTACCTGCCCACCCGCATCGATGTCATCCGTCCGCCCACCCTGGAACCTGCGGAGATGGAAATCGCCAACAACCGCTCGGTGGCCGGCGGTCGCCTGCGCCTGTCCTGGCGCCCGGGGGGAGGCGGCACCTTGCTGGAAGCCGCCGGGGCCGGCTTCTGGGCCCGGGCCACGGCCGTGGCCCAGGATCGCTACTGGATCTACAACGTCTGGCTCACCGCCGAGCAGTCCTTCCTGCGCAGCGGCCTGGCTCGCTGCATCCTGGGCCTGCGCGAGGAAGTACCCCTGGCCGGGGGCGGGCTGGCCAAGCACCTGGTGTATCTCTACACCAGTGCCTCCATTCCGCTCTGGGGCCGCCATAGCCTGGAGCTGTCCGGCAACAACTGGTGGGAGCACAAGCACAACACCACCCTGGACAGCTCGACAGATTTCGTCAAGGGCGAATGGAGCCTGGGCTGGAGCTGGTCACCCCTGCTCACCGCCTCGGTGCTGGTCGGCTACGACAGCGAAAGCAGCGGCAGCCGGCAGCTGGAGATCTTCTACACGCCGGCGGGAGGCAGCCCCATCCGCCAGGTATTCCTGGCAGGGGATATCATGCTCAACTTCTCCGGCCGGGTGATCCTGCGCCTGCTGGCCGGCCAGCTGCGAGGTGGAGCCAAGTGCATCAACGGCCTGTGCCGCATCTTTCCCCCCTTTGCCGGAGTCAAGCTGGAGACCACGGTCCGTTTCTGAGCGGGAAGGCGTTGACATTGGCAAGCGGGGCACAGAGAATCGCCACAGACAAGGAGAACGGGCATGAAGGTGAAGCGATTCGAGATGATTCTTGCCACCGTGGCCGTGGTGCTTCTGGCCAGCGGTTGCGGCTCCAGCTCCCAGCAGGCAACCGACGGTGGTGATGATGGCAGCAGCGGCTGCACCAGCGACAGCGATTGCCCCAGCGGGCAGATCTGCCAGGATGATGGAAGCTGCATCGCCGATCCCGACGCCAACCGGGTCACCGGCACCTTCAACCTGACCATGGGCAGCAGCCAGATGGGCAGCGCCGAGGTTACCGGCAAGCTGGACGGCAAGGGGTTGTTCATGAACCTGGGCGGCCAGGTCGAGTTCCAGATGCAAATCGGCGTGGTGCACATGGAACTGTACGGTATTCTCACCAACAACCTGCTCAACGCCCTGGTGTTGCAGCTCCCCACCGATCCCCCCATCGACCAACCGGTTCGTTTCGGTCAGGGTGGAGCCGCCCGGGGCACCTTCGACCTGGTCGAACTCGACAATGACGGCTACGAGACCGGACGTACCACCCAGGCGGACATCGTGGGGGGAGAAATCGTCTTCAGCAACTTTTCGCTCAGTAACGGCCAGCGGGTGTCCGGCACCCTGGACGTGGAATTGCTCAGTCGCTGAATCCGCCCAGTTCCTCCTCCAGGGAAAAGGCCAGCACCCGGGCAATGCGATCCTCTCCGCCCAGGAACATCAGCAAGCGGTCCACCCCCAGGGCACAGCCGCTGCAGTCGGGCAGACCCTGCTCCAGTGCCCGCAGGAAGGCTTCGTCCAGTGCCACTTCCGGCAGTCTCCGGCTCTTCCTCAACCGCAGTTGCTCCTCGAAGCGGCGGCGCTGCTGCCGGGCATCCCCCAGCTCGTGGTAGCCGTTGGCGATCTCCATTCCTCCCAGGTACAGCTCGAACCGCTCCGCCAGCCAGGGACGCGCGGGATCCAGGCGGGCCAGCGCCGCCATGGCTGCCGGGTACTCGCTGATGAACACCGCCGGGTAGCGGTTCAGGCGGGGTTCCACCCGTTCGATGAGGACGCGGTTGACGAGATCGTCGAGGCCATCGTCGGCGGCATGATACACGCCGGCCTCAGCCAGGGCCCGGCGCACGCCCGCTTCCGCGAAATCCTCGGGCAGTTCCACCCCCGCCAGTTCGCGACAAGCCTGGCGCAGCGTCAGGCGCGGAAAAGCCGCAGCCTGCAGTATCTTCCGGCAGCCGGCCGCCAGCAGCAGGTTTTCCTGCAAGCCCGCGGCGCAATGACGAACCAGCAACTCGGTCTGCGCCATGAGTTGCTCGAGCCCCATCCCCACCTGGTACCATTCCAGGCCGGTGAACTGTGGATGGTGCCGGGGGGAAAGCTCTCCGCGGCGGAAAAAGGGGCAGATCTGGTAGATCCGCTCCAGGCCATCGACGAGCAGCCGCTTCATGAAGAATTCCGGCGAAGTGGGCAGGAACAGTTCCACCTCCCGGCCATCGGGCAGGCTGGTGCTGGTCCGGAAACTGTCCAGGTGCAGGGCGGGATCGGCGTGCCGGGCCAGGCAGGGAGTGCTCACCTCGCAGAAATCCCTCTCTGCGAAAAACGCCCGCAGCACGGCCAGCAGGCTGGAGCGGGCCCGTTGCCAGGCAACCCGTTCAGACCCCGTGGACAAGCGGGCCTCACTCCGAGCCGGGCTCGTCGCCCGCTGGCTCTTCCGTGCCACGCCGGGTGAAAAGGACGAAGGCCATGGCGGGACGCTTGGAGCTCTCGCGCATGGCGAACTGGATGCCATCGAAGTTCCAGCCGGCTGCCACCCAGTTGTTGATGATCTCCTCGAGTTCCTCGTCGGTAACGGTGCTGGTCTCCACTACCTTGTATCTGAGCACTACCCACCTCCTGCAGGGTGAAGATTATGCGGGGCCGGCCCGGATCTGTCAATAAACCCCGCAGTTGCATAAGCAACTGCGGGGTTAAAGTATTGCATGTAGAATCGTCGGGCACCGGCAGCGCTTCGCGCAACGGCCAAGGAAGTCACTTTTCGTGGTTTTTGCAGCTTGCGAAGCATGCCCGGCTTTCCGGAATCGGTACTTGATTATCTTGAAACCCGACGTTGCCACTGGCAACGTCGTGGTTAACATACGGCTTGATTGCCGACGGTAAACGCGCTAACTTGCGCAGTGATCGTATCGACAAGCGGAAAGGGCAGAAGCATGGAAACCGTTCAGCACTACCTCGAAGTCTTCCAGGAAGAAGGCGAGGAGACCTTTTTGGAGCGCTTCTCCCATCCCTTCCTGCTCTACCCCGAGAAACGTGGTGCCGGTGGCTTCTCCACCTACCACACGCGCATGGCCGACCGTTCGGCGGGTGCCAGCATTTCCGGGGCCGGCAAGGAGATTCGCCAGTTTCGGGTTCTACCCCCCAACCCGGAGCTGGGACAGAAGTACCCGGCCAAGATGATCATCGGCCGCTCCCAGGAACGTGATTTCTCCATAGACCACTCCACCGTGTCCAAGCGGCACGCGGTGATCATGCGCGATGCCGACAGCGGCTCCTACCGCCTGGGAGATGCCGGCTCCACCAACGGCACCTTCGTGAACGGACAGACGGTGGAGGCCGGCGAGCCCGTGTTCCTGAGGGATGGTTTCATCGTCTCCTTTGGAGACTGTGACTACATGTTCTTCTCCCCCGGCGGTTTCGTTGAACTCCTGAAGCGTCTCGTCCAGGACGGCTAGCGCCCCTCTCTGCCCACACAACGCTTTCCCGAACGGTTCCCGCGCCTTCGCAGCAGCAACAACAGCAACAGGAACATGCTGGCCGGCCTCGTCCCGGCCGAACCGCTGGCACAACCGCAGCCGCCGGCCCCATCGCCATCAGGCCAGATGCCCCCGTCGGCACCATCATCGCCCGTCGTGCCGCCATCGCCGCCGTCGGTCGGCTCCAGGCCGCCATCCCGGCCATCGGGACCGGCATCCTCCCTGCCGCCGTCGCGCTGCCCGGGCGGAACCACGCAGATACCGTCCCGGCATTCCGACGGCGGTGGACACGCCAACTCGCGGCAGGCATCGGGCAGGCATTCGCCCTGCTGGCAGGCAAAGCCCTCGGCACAATACACTCCCTGGCAGGGATCGGGCCGGCACTCGTTGTCCAGGCAACCGGTGCCGGGCGCCAGGCAGGTCACGCTGGCACACAGGCTGCGCAGGCAATCGCCCTGGAAGCAGATCTCGTCGTCCCGGCAGGAGCCACAGGCGGGCTGGCGACAGGCGCCGTCAAGACAGTACTGGCCCGGCGGACAGGAAACCGCGGCACAGGGATCCGCCTGGCACAGGCCCTCCCGGCAGCGCTGTTCGTCCGGGCAGGCATGATCGGGGAAATAGCAATCCAGCGTCACACAAACACCCATCCGGCAGCTTTCTCCCTCCGGGCACTGGCCGACATCCTGGCAGGGATCCCGGCAGGTGCCGTCCGCGGTGCATTCCTGTCCCGGGAGGCAGTCGGTGCCGCAACAGGGATCCACGCACCAGCCGCCACGGCACACCAGCCCCTCCACCAGGCATTCGCCGCTGCAGGCCTGGGCACAGGCTCCACACAGGCAACGCTCGCCCTCGGCACAGAGGTTCTCGCCGTCATCGACCAGGCCGTTGCAGTCGTTGTCGCGACCGTCGCAGATCTCGCCCCCCTGGCCCTCTACCGGCGGACAGGTCTCCACACCGTCCTGACAGACACTCTGCCGGCGGCAGTCGCCCCGGCCGCATTGGCCCGGCTGGAAATCCTCGTCGCTGTCACCGTCGCAATCGTCATCGAGACCGTTACAGGGATCGCTGTCGGCGCACCCGAATCCGTTGGCATGGGCGATGGTTCCCGCCGCCCCGGCCACCCAGGCCGACCCATCGGCCTGCAGCCACAGCGAGGTCAGTTCCACGCTCACCGGCAGGGCCTGGCGAATCCACTGTTGTCCACCGTCCCTGGTCAACCACAGGCCGCCGCCGGCGCCCGCCACCATGCCCTCGCCGGCACTGGCGAAGCTGACCGCGTTGAGATCTCCACCTGGACCGAGCCGTGTCTCCTGCCATCCGGCTCCGGCGTCGCTGGAATGCAACACAACTCCACCAGAACCCACGGCCCAGGCCTCCTGGCTTCCCGCGAAGGCCAGCGCGTGCAGGTCCCGCTGGGTGGGTACGCTCACCCGTACCCAGCTGACACCGCCATCGCTGCTGCGCAACACCGTGCCCGCCTCGCCCACGCAGAGTCCCACCCCGGCGGCGGAAAACTCGATGTCCCGCAACCATCCCGAAGCCGGCACGCTCACTTGCTGCCAGCTGGCACCCCCATCGTCGCTGTGCAGCAAGGTGCCCGCGTAACCCACCGCCCAACCAGTCTGCGCATCCTGGAAGTAAACGGCATACAGCAGCTGGGGATACTCCGCCAGGGCCACCTGCCAGCTGTTGCCCCCGTCCGCACTGTGGAGGATCCTACCCCCGCCCGCCCCGGAGGTTCCCACCGCCCAGACATGCTGGCCATCGGGACTGCTGACACCCGAAAGGCGCGAGTCGCTGGGAGATTCCACTTCCTGCCAGGTCTGGCCGCCGTCGTCGCTGCGCCAGATCATGCCCTGGTCGCCCACCGCCCAACCCAATCGGCTATCGTGGAACTGCAGCGCCCGGAACCAGCCCGGCAGCGGCTGTTGCAGCGCCTGCCAGCTCTGCCCGCCATCGCTGGTGGCCAGTAGCGCCCCCCCGTCACCGCAGGCCAGGCCGTGATCGTTGTCTCCGAAGGAAAGGCCCCGCAGGTTGACGCCGGTGCCGGCGTCTACCTGCTGCCAGTTCTCCCCCAGGTCCTCGGAAAGCAAAACCGTGCCACCGTCCCCCACTGCCAGCAACTTTCCCCAGGGAAACAGCTTCACGGCATTGAGGTGCCTGACGGAGATGTCCATGACCTGGTCCAGCAACCGGAATGATTCCCCGTCAGAGGAAAGAGACACCGTGCCGTTGCGACCCACGGCCACCACCATGCGGGCACTCAGCAGGTCGACGTCGTACAGGGTGTAAGAAGCCCCGGCGTGGAACTGTGTCCAGTGCCGGCCGCCGTCGGCGGTGACCAGGATCACCCCGCCCTCGCCCACCGCCGCTCCCTCCAGGCCATCGACGAACTTCACCGCCCGCAGGTCGTAGACCGATTGCGACTGCTGGCGGTGCCAGTTGCGACCAGCATCGAAGGTATGCAGTACCGTGCCGGCGTCACCGACCACCCAGCCCACGGCCGGGTGGGGAAAGCTGACGCCATACAGGTCCTGTTCCACCCCGGAGACCTGGACATGCCAGCTGGCGCCGCCGTCATCGCTGTGCAGGATGGCCCCCGAGGTGCCGGCAACCCATCCCAGCCCCCCGGACAGTAGTTGCACGGAACGCAGATCATGGCGGGGCCACAACCAGCCTGGCTGCCAGTGGCTTCCACCATCGACACTGAAAATGACCGCACCGTCGGCGCCGACGGCCACGGCTCGGCCCCCTGCCGGCAGGGAGATGTCTTCCAGGCGATGGGCGTGCGTTACGGGAAGCTGCAGATGCCAGGCCCCGGCCCGGGCCGGCAGCGGGGTCAACAAGCCCATCCAGAGCCAGGCCAGCAGCCTTTTAGGAACCACTGCCATCCGGGGTGTCAGCCTTCCCTTCACCCAGGTAACGTTCCACTATCCAGCGTATGAGCTTGCGCCCCCCGTCGCTGATGTTGATGAATTTCACGGCGAAACCACTGGGTTCCTGCCGCTGGCGCCAGACCACTTCCCCGGTGGCCTTGACCGGCACGCTCACCAGGGGCAGGAAAAGCTCCAGATCGAGCCTGGTCTCTTCGCTCAGCGGATCCTCGGCCAGTAAAAAAACTCCTCCCGGGCTGAGGTTGCGCGTGTAATAGTGGCGGCTGCCACCGTCGTGGACCACGCGAACTATCACCCCGATGGGTGCCCGAGGGTCACGTCTTCTCTCTCTGCTGCCGGTCTGCTCACTGCCGGGCATCATGATGCTCTCCAGTACCAGGAATCCTATGACCACAGCGAGTCCCTGTCAACGAGTAGCTTGGCACGAGCCCGATAAACGACTAGCATGGAACCACCGCGGGAGGATGCCATGAAAGTGCTGCGTACCCTGCTAACCGCCCTGTTTATCGCCCTGCCGACAGCCTGCGGGCTCGATGTCGTCGAGTTCGACGTGGTCGAGGAAGGAGGCGTGGGACTGGCCGGACTATCTCTGCCCGGGCTGCAGTCCTTCGGTTCGTCACTGTCGTCGGCACTATCGGTCAAGAACATCGATCCCGGCGACGTGGACTCCCTGCGCCTGCTCGGGGCCGACCTGGAAATGACCTCGGCGGGAGGATTGACCCAGGACCTGAGCTTCATCAAGAAGCTGGACTTCCTGGTCTCGGCCAGCGGCCGGCAGCCTACCCTGCTGGCCCACAGCCCGGAGATCGCCAGCGGCCAGAAAAAGGTCGACCTCGAGGTCATTCCCCAACTCGAACTCAAACCTTACCTGGAAGCCGGCGACATGAGCATCAGTACCGATGCCCAGCTGGATCCTCCGCCTCCCGACCGCGTGGATCTGAAACTTGCCTTTCACCTGCGGGTGGATGTCAACCTGTAGGGAATTTCCGCGCTACCAGGCCATTTCCAGGGCCGACCGGTCCGGGCTGGTAATGGATTGCACCAGGGCGGTCACCCGGGGCAGTGTCTGGTGCACGAAGAAGCGTGCCGAGCTGACCCTCCCGTGGTAGAAGGCCGCCTCCGGGTTGTCCCGGAGCAACTGCCCCTGGGCCTGCTCGTCCGCAGCCCCCTGGGCCTGGAAGGCGGCCTGCAGCTTCTCGTCGGCCACCAGTGCTCCGTGCAACAGGTAGTAGGCCACGGCCACGTGCCCGAAGGCCTCCAGATAGGGTGTGGCGTGAAGCAAGGGCACGGCGATGTCCTTGCCGAAGGCCTCCCCCAGGAACACGGTGATCTTCACCAGTTCTTGCAGCGACTCGGCCAGGCGTACAACCTCCCCGCCCAGGCGCGCATGCTCCTGGTGTTGTTCGACGAAGCGCTGTACCTGTCCGAGGTATTCCTTGAAATACTGGCCGTTGTTGCGGGCAATCTTGCGCCCCAGCAGGTCCATGGCCTGGATGCCGTTGGTCCCCTCGTATATGGACGAGATCTTCTGATCGCGCAGGTATTGCTCCACCGGGTATTCCTGGCAGTAACCATAACCACCGAACACCTGTAACGCCGTCTCGTTCACCCGGAAGCCCCAGTCGGAGCCATACGCCTTGCAAACGGGAGTGAGCAGTTCCACGATGTGCTGGTTGCGCTCGCGCTCGGCGGCGTCGGCGGCATGCTGGGCCAGGTCGATGTGGCGGGCCACCGCGTACATCAGGGAGCGCATTCCCTCCACCAGGCTCTTTGCAAACATCAGCATGCGGCGCACGTCGGGATGTTCGATGATGCGCGCCCGGGGAGCGTGGGGGTCCTTGCCGGCGGTGATGCCGGCACCCTGGGTGCGTTCTCCGGCATAGTCCAGTGCCGACAGGTAGGCCGCCGCCGCCAGGCCCAGGCCCTGGATACCCACGCCCAGGCGAGCCTCGTTCATCATCTGGAACATGCAGCGCATGCCGGCGTTGACTTCACCCAGCAACCAGCCCCGGCACTTGCCCTCGTCTCCGAAGTTCAAGGTACAGGTGGGCGAGGCCTTGATGCCCATCTTGTGCTCGATGTTGCCGCAGGTGACATCATTACGCTCGCCCAGGCTGCCGTCGGAATTGACCAGGAACTTGGGCACCAGAAACAGGCTGATGCCCTTGGTGCCGGCCGGGGCCCCCTCGATACGGGCCAGCACCGGGTGGATGATGTTCTCCACCAGGTCGTGTTCTCCGGCACTGATGAAGATCTTGCTGCCGCTGATCAGGTAGTGATCCCCGTTGGGACGGGCACTGGTCTTCAGGTTGCCCACGTCGGACCCGGCCTGCGGCTCGGTCAGGCACATGGTACCCGTCCATTGCCCGGTGTACATCTTCTCGCAGTAGAGCTTCTTCATCTCCTCGGTACCGAACTGCTCGATGAGATGCGCCGCCCCCTCGGTGAGGATGGAAGTCAGGAAGAAGGCGATGTTGGCCCCGGCGAATATCTCCGAGGCCGCGAACTTCATCATGTTGGGCAGACCCTGCCCGCCGAATTCCGGATCGTGAACCATGCCGATCCAGCCACCCTCGGCGAATTTCTGGTAGCCCTGGCGGAAGCCCTCGGGGGTGAAGACCTGGCCATTTTCAAAGCGCAGACCCTGGCGGTCGCCCACCTTGTTGAGGGGAGCCACCACCTCGGTGGCCATCTTGACGGCCTCGTCGGTGACCATTTCGAACAGTTCCCGGTTGAATTCC
>Ga0190359_1000582_pt1 | contig 24477 bp, 20 predicted proteins | sample 48721823_MG_FD_161269 | JGI IMG/M metagenome (GOLD analysis project Ga0190359, IMG submission 161269) | Hydrothermal vent microbial mat bacterial communities from Southern Trench, Guaymas Basin, Mexico - 4872-18-2-3_MG | ecosystem: Environmental > Aquatic > Marine > Hydrothermal vents >... | reverse complement strand
CAAGTGCCTGGCCGGCGGGGTGCTGGTGCTGCTGGTGCCCCTGGGGTTGATAATGTTCCGGAGGAGAAGGCGGGTGGTGGGCGTCATCTCCGGCGGTGCGCTGGTGCTGCTGGTGGGTGCGCTGCTCACCTGCGACGGCGACTGCGGTGACGTGGTGCAATCGAACTACTACTTCTACCACAACGACCACAGGGGAGCGCCAGTGTTCATGACCGACCGGGACGCGCGGGTGGTGTGGACGGCGATGTACCGTCCCTACGGGGAGGCGTACGTAGACGACGACCCGGACGGAGACGGCACGCTGGTGACCAGCAATCTGCGCTACCCGGGGCAGTACGAGGACACCATCGAGGACTTCCCGGAGGGGGAGAGGCTGTACTACAACGTCATGAGGTACTACGATCCGGGACTGGGGAGGTATATGACTGCTGAGGCCTCGGGACCAGCGACACGAGATTTATTTGTAAACAAATACCAGTACGCGCTATTGAATCCGCTGAGCTATCTCGATGCTGATGCAAGAGATCCATTTGCAATCAATAACTCAAACTATGATTTCTGGAGGTTGGTGTGGGGCGTATCTTCATCCAAAGACATATTGATAGAGATGAACGACAATGCACAGTCCATGATGAATAATATATCAGGTGGCTTGTCAGCATTAGAGTCTTTTACATCAGATATATTCTCGGCAATGGTATCCACATTCTTGATGCCAGCATCTGTAGTCTACGAAGTTGCTTACTACTATAATATTAAAACTCTTATGAGGGCAGACCGGGATAAATTTTTCCACTGCCTGGTTTCCTGTAGATCTGCAGAGGTATCTCCGGCACCACCCGTTATCGTTGGCATAATAAAGGAATTTATCGATCCATGTATCGGTAGAACTAGGGATCTCGGAGATCTGGTGGCTGACCAATATGGAATAAACATTGCAATTCTTGGAGGAGATTGTTTTGAAAAATGTGCAGCGTATTATTGGAGGTAGACATATTAATATTGTTGCCATTTTATCGATAGCATTCTTTCTAATGGCTACAGGAGCGATAGTTCTGTTTTATGTATTAGGTGATGTATGCCCGGTAAAGGTTGGTATGACAAGACAAGAAGTAGATAGACTGATGCCTTATAAGCCTTATAAGGTTCTGACATTTGATGCTGTTTCAAAATCATTTCATCCTGCATTAAAAGACAAGGTAGAACATGGAGAAGTACGTGTCTACTGTAAATGTGATGTCTCCGGAATTATCTATATAATTACGATCATCAATGACGTGGTGGTAAATAGATGGTGTCGAGGCTCATAAACGACCACCGGGGAGCGCCGGTGTTCATGACCGACCGGGACGCGCGGGTGGTGTGGACGGCGGTGTCACAGGACGTGGTCCACTGGGTCTTAATGGACGCGAAGTTTTACGATCTCGGCGAGGCTGGGGCATGGCAATGGTAGGATATCCTCCGACAGGAAAAAGAGGAGTCGCTGCGGAGCGGAGCAGCGACGCGGTCGCCGGCGTGATCCAGGAGAAACTCGCGATTGTGAAACCTCGAGATCACATGGAGCAACCCACCAGTTACATGAAGACGCGCATTTCTCGGCATTTCGAAAAGAGAATCTCAGCGTGAAGAACAAGGATCAACCAAAAAAGTTAAAAAGTTGAAACCGTCCCCCATTGTCTTCAGATGGGCCTGGGCAAGCTGGTCCTGCCGCCAGAGCGAGTGACGCGAATCACCATGTAGCCGCCGGGGGAATGTTCCCGGGCCACGGCCGCTTCTTGACCATTTTAACAGCAGATGTTGTTTTGGTCAGACAATGAAGAAACGCACCCTGGCACCGGCCCTGCAACACTTGTGTTTTTCGGACCACAAGATCGCCCTCGTCTCCGGCCCGCGGCGCTGCGGCAAGACCTTCCCCGGGCCGATGCCGATCTTGTCTTTTTCTGTGCCCGCCAGTAGAATTAGCGCATGAGATCCACGGCAAAATACCTCCCCGCATCCGCCTCCAGGGTGATCCTGCTGCTGGCCACGGGGCTCGTGCTCGGCGATGCCACCCCGGCCCGGGCCCACTGGTGTTCGAACATCTACCAGACCTTCGCCCGCATCGTGGTCAAGCCCGAGCGGCAGAACATCAACCTGGGCGTGGGCGAAAGCGGCGACCTGCGCGTGCGCGTGCGCAACAACTTCCCCTACACCCTGTACTGGCTGAAACTGCGCGCCAACCCCCCGGCGGAGCTGGACGTCACCGTCACCCCCAGCGAGGCCGAGGCCGAGCAGAAACGCGTCTACCCGGGGCACGAGGTCACCTTCGTGCTGCACATCACCCGCACCGCCGCCGGCTCGGACGACGTGGCCGCTCTCAACCTGCAGGTGGCCATGGAACTCACCAGCATCATGGACGGCCAGTGGCTGGATCTCGACCACAATTGGTTACGCCAGGACGTTACCGAGAGTGAGGTGCGCAATCGCATTCAGAATCCGTCGCAGACGTTGTCTCTGAACAACGCCCTGCTGGCCGACCTGGGTTGCAACGGCTGCGAGGCGGACGGTGTCGACGGCCTGCGCCAGGCCTGGGGGGCAACACCGACTGACTTCGAAAACCAGATCGGCGAGCAATGCATCCGCGCCGGCCACCAGCTTTCCGTGCGCCTGGCCTGGCGGGCCTTCAACGAGGTCAACCGGGGAGACGTCGTCGGCGACATGATCAGCAACATGGATCACGACAGCGACTGGGTGCGCGGCCTGGCCGCCTTCTTCGCCGCCTACGGCGGCTCGGATGCCGGGGTGGCCAGCCGCATCGACCAGATGGCCTCCTCCGACGCCAGCCAGGCGGCCCGGCGCATGGCCCAGGCCGCCCAGCTGATCCTGGGCGAGAGCACCGAAAGCCAGGTGCGCGCCTGCCTGAACGACGGCAACGAGGACCGGCGGGTGCGCCAGGTCTGCGCGGCCGCCCTGGGCATCATGGGAGACGATCAACCCATCACCGATTTCCTGATCCCCGACGGCTTCGACGGCCTCAACCACAGCGACAACTACCCGCGCCTGCTGGGCGCCTATCTTTTGCAGCTGGTGGTCTTTTACCGCCGCGGCGGGCCCGAGGGAGTGGGCACGGTGTCGTTCCTGGACGAGGACGTCGTCGTCGACGAAGTAGCCCCGGCCGCCCCGGGCAACCTGGTGGTGAACCCCATCTAGAACGAGCGTGCATTTCCACGGCCGCAAGCGAGGAGGGATGAACCATGAGTAGATACGGCGTCATCGTGCTGAGCGTGTTGTTGTCATCGTTGCTGGCGGTAGTCGGCTGCGGTTCTTCCGGCGGCGGCGAGCAGGTCGATCTGGTCGACCTGCTGCCGGCCTCGGGCCAGATCAGCGGCTGGCAGGAAGACACCAGCCGGGGCGAGGCCGGTCCCGAGGTCACCAGCGATCTGGCCGAGGCCACCATGTGGGTGGACGGTGCCATGGACACCTTCACCGCCACCGGCGGCTGGGTGGCCCTGGCCCAGGAGTTCTACGTGAACGGTGAGATCACCATAGACCTGCACATCTTCGAGATGAGCGACGCCGACAAGGCCTCCGCCGTCTACGACGCCCTGGCCGACTACAGCGGCATCAGCTGGACCGACGAAAGTTATGGCGGTGGCGAGGCCAAGGGGCGCTTCGGCTGCACCGCTCCCTTCTACTGTGGTGCCGATGCCCAGAAGGGCAAGTACTTCATAGAGACCAACACCAAGCCGGCCACGGCCGAGAGCGAGGCCAAGGCCTTCATGAGCGCCGTCCTGCAGCAGATCCCATGAGCCACCACGGTCGCCTGCGGCTGTGCCGCGCCGGGATGGCCGCCCTGTTGTTGCTGGCCGGCCTGTTGCCGGCCTGCTCGCAGCGGCAGCAGCTGACCATCTTCTGCGCTGCCAGCCTGTCACGGGTCGCCTCCGGGTTGGGACGCCGGTTCGCGGAGCAGCACCCGGGCTGGCAGGTGGTCGTGGAACCCAGCGGTTCCCAGGTGGCCGCCCGCAAGGTGGCCGAGCTGGGTCGCCGGGCCGACCTGGTGCTCAGCGCCGACTGGCGAGTGCTGCGGGACATCCTCTTGCCGGAACATGCCCCGTGGCTGGTGCAGTTTTGCTCCAACGAGATTGTCCTGGCTTACGGGCCGCACTCTCCCCATGCCGAGGAGATGGACGCCGGCAACTGGCCCCGCTGGTTGCTCGCCGAGGGGGTGCGCCTGGCACGCGCCAACGAGCGCACCGCTCCCATCGGATTTCAGACCCTGCAGGTGTGGCAGCTGGCCGAACGCCACTATGCCGGCAAGGCCTGGGCGAAGAATCTCGCCTCGAACCTGCGCGCCCGGGTCGCCCCCCGCCACGTGGTCGATGACATCGACAAGCTGGTGGGACTGCTGCAAACCCGGGCAGTTGACTATGTCTTCGTCTTCCGCTCCAGCGCTGAGGAGTACCGCCTGCAGTTCGTCGCCCTGCCCGCGGCCATCAACCTGGGTGATCCCGGCCGGGCCGACACCTATGCCCGGGTTGCCGCCACGGCCGAGCTGGGCAGCGGCCGGCGGGTGCAACTGCCGGCCCGGCCGGTGATCTACGGAGCCTGTATTCCCGCCAGCGCCGTCCACGCCCGGCAGGCGGCTCAACTGCTGCGGATGCTGCTGGAGGCGCCGGGTGCCGCCGAGCTGCGCCGCAGCGGCTTCCGGCCCCTGCAGCCGGCCAGCTGCCGGGGCAGCTGTACGAAGCTGCCCGGGGTGCTGGCTCCCCTGCTGCGCTAGCAACCCCCGGAGCGGCCGTCAGTCCTGGTCGTCGTTCTCGTCTTCTGCAGGAGGGTCGCCCAGCCCGTCCGCGGCCGAGACCGTTTCGGCGGTGTGATCCTGGCCGTCGTAACGCAGCAGGGTGTGCTTCTCTCCCACGATGGTCCTCACCATGACCGGGCGGGACCACAGCCGGTAGAGCGCTTCCATGGTAGAGCGGGCCCAGTCGAGCTTGAGATCCACGCCCTCGTGCCGGTGCACCAGCAGCAGTTCACCGCGGTTGGCGTGGTTCATGTCCACCACTTCGATGAGCGGCTGGCCGAAGTTGGTGAGAGAAAACAGCAGCCGCTTCTTGATCTCCTTGAAGGCGCGGGTGTCGATCTCCCAGTTGCCGGTGCTCTTGTTGAAGCGGTAGCCGAATAGTTTCTGCTGCAGGGCGAACTCCTCGTCGAGGAACTCGTCGACGAAGGTGACATCGTTGTGCAGGCGCCGCACCTCGAAGATCTTCTCGCGTCCCAGGCCCAGCTTCTTGTCCCAGCGGCGCTTCTTGTCCAGGTCCTGGCATTCCTCGTAGTCCTTGCCGAAGCGGCCCCGGTTGTACTTGTCCTCGATGTAGCGGTAGAGCTCGATGCCCAGCTTGTAGGGATTGACGCGCCCGGGTTGGGTGCCCATGGTGCCGGAGTGATGATCGGCGAAGTCGATGATCTCGGAGTCGTCCAGCGCCCGCTGGGTGCAGATGGTCGAGTGCCAGTAGGAAGCCCAACCCTCGTTCATGATCTTGGTCTGCCCCTGGGGCGCGAAGTAATAGGCCTCCTCGCGGATGATGCCCAGGACGTCACGCTGCCAGCGGTTGAGCGGGGCATGTTCCATCAGGCACAGCAACACGTCGCGTTCCGGCTGGGCGGGAAAGCGCCGGGCCTGGCGCCGCTGCTCGGCCAGCTTCTGCTTCTGCTTTTCGATGAACTCGGCCGGGTTGATGTAGGGATCCAGGTAGCGGCGCTGCACCGGCAGCCGGGGCACTTCCCGGCCGCGGCGTTGGTTCGAACCGGCGTTTTCCCCGCGGGCCGGGGGCCGCTGCGCGGGCCGCCGCCGGATCATGGGCGCGTGCAGGTCGATGAGGTTTTCCAGCGACAGGCAGGTGTCGATGAACCCCTCCACCCGGTCCACCCCGTGCCGGGTCATGTAGCGGCGGATGCGGGTGGCGTGGTTGGCCATCTCGTTCATCATCTTGCGGTTGGTGTCCTTGAACCAGACGTTGTTCTTGAAGAAATCGCAATGGGCGTGGACGTGGGCCATGACGATCTTTTGATCCACCAGCGAGTTGCCCTCTTGCAGGTAGGCGTAGCAGGGATCGTTGTTGATGACCATCTCGTAGATCTTGCCCAGGCCGTAGGTGTGGGTCTTGGACAGCTGTTCGTACTCCATGCCGAAACGCCAGTGGGGATAGCGGGTGGGAAAACCTCCATAGGCGGCGATCATGTTGATGGCCTGGTAGGGCAGCACCTCGAAGATGATGTCGAAGAAGTCCAGGCCGAATTCCCGGGCATAGGATTCGATTTCCTGCTGCAGCTCGTGCAGGTACAGGGGCAGGGCCACGGTCAACGCCCCTTTCCCAGGAAATCGCGGATTGACTGCACGATGGCCTCGTGATCGGCAATCTCGCTGAGAACGAGCTTTTCCTCCTGGTCCCCGAAGGCCTCGCGCAGGTCCTTGATGAACTGCCCGGAACCGTAGGGACTCTCCACCTGGCCGTAGCCGAACTGGTTTGACGCCGGCAGGATCTTGGTGCGCAACAGCTCGATGCAGGTCTTGGTGTCGTCGCTGGACCAGTTGTCGCCGTCGGAGAAGTGGAAGGGGTAGATGTTCCACTCTCCCGAGCCGTAGTCGTTGGCGATGATCTCGGCACACAGCTGGTAGGCCGAGGAGATCATGGTGCCGCCGCTTTCCCGGGTGTGAAAGAAGGTGTGCCGATCCACCTCGCGCGCCGCCGCGTCGTGGGTGATGTAGCGCACCTCCAGGCCCTGGTACTGGCTCTGCAGCCAGGTGTCGAGCCAGAAGGACTCGATGCGCACCAGTTCCTTCTGCTCGTCGCCCATGGAGCCGGAGACGTCCATCATGTAGATGATGGCGGCATTGGACTCCGGCAGCCAGGACACCTTCCAGGAACGGTAACGGCGGTCCTCGCGGATGGGGATGACCACGGGGTTGTTGGGGTCGTACAGGCCGGAGGCGATCTGGCGCTTGAGGGCGGCCTTGAAGGTGCGCTTGAAGTGACGCAGGCTCTCCGGCCCCACGCGGTGGATACCGGTGTAACGGGTCTTTTCCGACTCCAGGCGGTGCTTGCCGCGTGGCTCGATGCGGGGCAGCTCCAGTTCCTCGCCCAGGATCTGGGCCAGCTCCTCGATGGTGACCTCGACCTCGAGCACGTGCTCGGAAGGATCGGAGCCGGCCTGGCCGGCCTCTCCCTCGACGTCTCCGGGCTGCAGCACCGTGCCCACCTCGCCCTCGCCCTGGCCCACCCCGCCGGTGTCCTTGTGGCCGTACTGGAAGCGGGGAATCTGGATCTGCGGCAGGGGAATGGCCACCACGTCCTTGCCCTTCTTGCCCAGGATCTCGCCCTTGGTGATGAAACGGCGCAGGTTGTCCTTGATCTTGCCGCGGACAATCTGCCGGAAGCGGGAGTGATCGCTGTCAATCTTCTGAGCCATGGCGGCGGCACCTCGGTGGCCGGGGCCGGGGTGAAGCTAGTCTTCCTTGGCGTCTCCCCGCGCGAAGATGGAGGCCACGAAACTGAGCACGTCGGTGGCGCAGATCTCGCAGTAGCCGTAGTTGCGGATCATGCGCTGCTTGACGACGTCGATCTTTTCCTGGGTTTCCTTGTCCACCACCGAGCTGACCAGGCTGGTGAGCTTGATGGAGTCTTTCTGGTCCTCGAACAGCTTAAGCTCCAGGGCCTTGCGCAGGCGCTCGTTGGTGCGGTAGTCGAAAGTACGCCCGTCCACCGCCAGGGCGCCGATGTAGTTCATCAGCTCGGTGCGGTAGTCGTCCTTGCGGCTTTCGGGGATGTCGATCTTCTCCTCGATGGAGCGCATCAAGCGCTCGTCGGGCTCCTCGTACTGGCCGGTGTACTTGTTCTTGACCTTCTCCTTCTGGGTGTAGGCCTTGACGTTGTCGATGTAGTTGGCACAGAGGTTGGCGATGGCTTCCTCGTCGGCGGAGATGGCCCGCTGCACCTCGTTCTTGACGATGTCCTCGTATTCCTGCTTGACCACGGTGAGCAGCTCCCGGTAGCGCTTGCGATCCTCGTCATTGGTGATCAGGGCGTGGTTGCGCAGGCCCGATTCCAGCTCGTTGAGCACCAGGAAGGGATTGAGGCAGCCCTCGCCCTTTTCCGACACCAGGGCGTTGGAGATCTTGTCCTGGATGTAGCGGGGGCTGATACCGTCCATGCCCTCGCGGGTGGCTTCCTTGCGCAACTCCTTGATGTTGTCCTGGGTGAAGCCGGGCAGGGTTTTGCCGTCGTAGAGCTTCATCTTCTGCAACAAGGTCAGGTTGTGCTTCTTGGGTTCCTCCAGGCGGGTCAGCACCGCCCAGGCCGAGGCCATCTCCAGGGTGTGGGGGGCGATGTGCTTGCCGCGGATCTTCTCCGCGGTGTAGTCCTTGCTGTAGATGCGCACCTCCTCGGAGGGCTTGGTGATGTAGGGAATGTCGATCTTGACGGTGCGGTCGCGCAGGGCCTCCATGAACTCGTTGTTGAGCAGCTTGCGGTACTCGGCCTCGTTGGTGTGGCCGATGATAACCTCGTCGATGTCGGTCTGGGCGAACTTCTTGGGCTTGATGAGGTGCTCCTGGGTGGCTCCCAGCAGGTCGTAGAGGAAAGCCACGTCCAGCTTGAGAATCTCGATGAACTCGATGATGCCGCGGTTGGCGATGTTGAACTCGCCGTCGAAGTTGAAGGCCCGGGGATCGGAATCGGAGCCGTACTCGGCGATCTTGCGGTAGTTGATGTCTCCGGTGAGCTCGGTGGAATCCTGGTTTTTCTCGTCCTTGGGCTGGAAGGTGCCGATACCCACGCGGTCTTTTTCACTCAGCACCAGCCGGTGCACGCGCACGTGCTCGATGAGCTTCTTCCAGTCGCCGTCGTACTTCTTCATGAGGTGGTTGTAGGTGAAGCGGCAGACCGGGCACAGGTCGCCCAGGTCGGGCAGGGGATGTTCCAGCTTGTCGGGGTGCAGGTCCAAAAACTCCAGGGCCTGCTGGCGCATCTCCGGGGGTATCAGCTTGAAGGGCTCCTCGTGCATGGGGCAGGGCACCACTTCCTGGTTGTCGCCGCCCTGCCAGTCGACGTGCCAGCTGTAGGTGTAGAGGGCGCCGGCATCGGTGCGGCTGTAGTGTTCCAGGCCGCGCTTGAGCAGGCGCACGATGGTGCTCTTGGACGATCCCACCGGGCCGTGCAGCAGCAGTACCCGGCGCTCGGTGCCGTAAAACTGGGCGGCGCTCTTGAAGACGTTGACCAGGCGCATCAGCGGAATGTCCAGGCCGTAGATGGCATCGGCCCCGCCGCCCACCGGATCGGCGAAGAAGTTGTAGCGCACGATCTTCTTCTTGGAATCTACGTATTCCTCGGTTCCGTAGGAGAGGATCATGTCGTAGATGCGCTGGTAGGCGGTGCGCATCACCTGGGGCCGCTGGCGGACGATCTCCAGGTAGTCGGGAAAGCTGCCCTCCCAGTTCAGGGCCTGGTGAAGCTGGCGATCCTGCATCGCGGCGATGTGTTCGAGCACTTCCAGAGCATTGGCCATGTCTTTTCTCCTCCCGCCGGGTCAAGCGATAAACGGCCCGGAAAGATGTTACCAAATGGAGGCCGGGGCGGCAAAGATTATAGCCGCTAGCGCAGCCACTCCACCGCGTTGCGGAAAAGCCGCAGTCCCAGCCCTTCCTCGGGCAGGCGGGCCTGGCGGGTCCAGCGGGGGTGGTGGGTGCGGTGCAGGTAGCACTCCGGGTGCGGCATGAGCCCGAACAGGCGCCCGCTGGGGTCACACAGCCCGGCGATGCCCGCCGGAGAGCCGTTGGGGTTGGCCGGGTAATCCACGGTGGGCCGGCCGCTGCGCGGATCCAGGTAGCGTACCGGCACCAACCCGGCGGACTCGATGCGTTCGAGCAGTTCGCCCGGGGCCACCAGCTTGCCCTCGCCGTGACGCACGGGAAGCTCCAGGCGGTCGAGACCCCGGGTGAACACGCAGGGGCTGGTTGCCTCGCAGCCCAGCTCCACCCAGCGATCCTCGAAGCGCCCGGAGTCGTTGAAGGTCAACGTCACCAGTTGCCGGAAATCCCCCGGCTCGAGCTGCGGCAGCAGCCCCAGCTTCACCATGAGCTGAAAGCCGTTGCATATGCCCAGCACCAATCCGCCCCGGGCGACGAAATCGCGCAGGTCGTCGAACAGGCGCCGCCCGCTGTCTCCCACCCGGGCGTGTCGCCAGCGATTGGCCGCGGCCCGGGCGGCACCCAGGTCGTCGCCGTCGAGGAAGCCTCCCGGCAGGCACACGAACTGGTAATCGGCCAGGTGCCGGTCACCGGCCACCAGGTCCCAGATGGGGACGGTGTCCACCCGCCCGGCTCCGGCCAGCCGGCAGGCCTGCGCCGTCTCTCGCTCGCAGTTGGTGCCGTTGCCGCTTACCACCAGGACCCTGACCGTGGCCATGAGACTACTCCCGGAAGGCCAGGGTGGCCTGCCACGCCTGGCGCAGTTGCTCGATGGGTTGGTTGCAGATCTCCCGGCCGGCGAGCCCGACGATGCGCAGCCGGGGTTGGGCGGTGACCGTACCGATGCGGGCCAGCGCAACCCCGGCGCAGCAGGCCTCGAAGTCCTCGGCCTGTTGCGGGGGCACGGTCACCAGCAGCCGGCCGGTGCTCTCGGCGTACAGCAGCAGATCGTCGCGCGGGCAATCCGTGGCCGGTACCCGGCGCAGGTCGACATCCAGGCCCAGGTCACCGGCCAGGGCGCTTTCGGCCAGGGCCACCGCCAGCCCGCCGTCTGACAGATCGTGGCAGGAGGCCACCAGTTGCCGGTTCATGGCCCGGTGCAGGGCCAGGTAGGTGTTACGGTTGGCAACCACGTCGGTGACCGGCACTCGACCCCCGGACCGGCCGCAGTGCGCCAGGTACTCCGAGGCGCCCAGTTCCGGGCGGGTCTGCCCCAGCAGGTACACCAGGTGACCGGCGGCCTTGACGTCCATGGTGATCGCCCGGCGGGCGTCGTCGAGCATGCCCAGCAACGACACCAGCAGGGTGGGAGGAATGGAGATGCGCCGGCCCTCGATGACGGCGTCGTTCTTCATGCTGTCCTTGCCGGAGATGAGCGGGAGGCCGTAGGCGCAGCAGGCTTCGTACAACCCGCGGCAGGCCCGCACCAGCTGGCCCAGCTTGAAGTCTCCATCGGGGTTTTTCTCGCTCAGCACCGGGTCGCACCAGCAGAAGTTGTCCAGCGCCGCCAGGCGCCGGGGATCGGCGCCGCAGCAGACGGCATTGCGCACCGCTTCGTCGACGGCGGCGCTGGCCATGGCGAAGGTGTCGAGATCGGAGTAGCGCGGGCAGATGCCGTGCGCCACCACCACCGCCTGCCAGGAATCGAGCAGCGGCCGGAAGACGGCGGCGTCGCTGGGCCCGTCGTCGCGGGCACCGCACAGGGGCTTGACCACGGTGCCGGCCTGCACCTCGTGATCGTACTGGCGCACCCAGTATTCCTTGGAGCAGATGTTGAGCCGGCCCAGCATCCGGCGGAGCAGTGTCCCGTGATCGGCGGGTTCCGGCGGCAGGTCGCCGCCGGCCGGCGGAGGGTTCCAGCGCGCCTCGAGCTGCAGGCGGGGTACGCCGTCGTGGAAGAAATCCATGTGCAGCAGGGCCACGCAGCGGCCACCGTCGTCGACCCGGAACAGGCCCGAGTCGTCGAAGCAGCCCAGGTCGGTGGCCTCCACCTGGTAGCGCCGGGCCAGCAGCAGGAAGCGCTCCAGCCGCTCCGGGGGCACGGCCACGGTCATGCGCTCCTGGGCCTCGCTGAGCAGGATCTCCCAGGGGGCCAGCCCCTGGTACTTGAGCGGGGCCCGGCTGAGATCCAGCCGGCAACCGCCCGGGTCCCGGGCCATCTCCCCCACCGAGGACGACAGCCCCCCGGCACCGTTGTCGGTGATGGCGCTGTACAGCCCCTGGTCCCGGGCCAGCAGCAGGAAGTCGGTCATGCGCTTCTGGGTGATGGGATCGCCGATCTGCACCGCCGTGGCGGGAGAGCCCTCGTGCAGCTCCTCGGAGGAGAAGGTGGCCCCGTGGATGCCGTCGGCACCGATGCGCCCGCCCACCATGACGATGCGATCGCCGGGACGGGCGGCCTTCTCGTGGCCGGGCCTGCCACCCACCCGGGCCGGCAACAGCCCGGCGGTGCCGCAGTAGACCAGGGGCTTGCCCAGGTAGCGTTCGTCGAACACCACCGAGCCGTTGACGGTGGGAATGCCGCTCTTGTTGCCGCCGTGCTCCACGCCCTCGCGCACCCCCTCCAGTACCCGGCGCGGATGCAGCAGCCCCCGCGGCACCGCTTCCCGGCGGAAGGGATCGGCGAAGCAGAAGACGTCGGTGTTGAAGATCAAGCGGGCTCCCATGCCGGTGCCGAAGGGATCGCGGTTGACCCCGACGATGCCGGTCAGCGCCCCGCCGTAGGGATCCAGCGCCGAGGGACTGTTGTGGGTCTCGACCTTGAACACCAGCGACCAGTCGTCGTTGAAACGCACCACCCCGGCGTTGTCGACGAACACGCTCAGGCAGTAGTCGTCCTCGCCCAGCTGCCGGCGTACCCGCTCGGTGGTACCGCGGATGTAGGTGTCGAACAGGGAGTCGATCTCCTCCGGCGGACCGTCGTTTTCGCGGTAGCTGATGCGGGCGTTGAAGATCTTGTGCTTGCAGTGCTCGGACCATGTCTGGGCCAGGGCCTCCAGCTCGACGTCGGTGGGTTCGTCGCGCAGCCCGTGTTGCCTCCGCAGCTCGGCCACCTGCGGGCGCCGGAAGTAATCGCGAATGGCGTGCAGCTCGGCCAGGTTCAGGGCCAGCACCCGCTGGCGGCTGAGGCCGAGCAACTGCTCGTCGTCGCCGGCCAGGGAGATGTATTCCACCGGGGGCCGGCCGCTGCCGGCCACCCGGGGCACCTGCGCGGAAAAGCCGCCCCGGCCGCGGAATTCCCCGGCAGCGAGGATGCGTACCGCCTGGATGAGTTCGTTGGCCAGCAACTCGCGGGCGATGCGCTCGACCTGGTCCCGGGTCAGCCGGCCGTCGAGGCGGTACTGGCGGGAGGTGTGTACAGATTCGCCTTCCCGCCAGGGACGGTCCAGGGCCAGGGCGATGGCCTCGGCGGCGGTGCGGCCCACGTTGTCGGTGACGCCGGGGCGCAGGGCCACCTCGATGGCCCAATCGAACTCGCCGGGTGCCGGCCCGTCCACGAACGACTGCTGGATGACCGGGTCGCACAGGGGGTCGCCGGCCACCAGCCGCAGCTGCTCCGCCGTCAGCTCGGCGTCGATGGTGTAGACGTCCAGGCAGCGCACCCTGGTGACGGAGTCGATACCCAGCTCGCTGCCGATGCGCCGGGCGATCTTCTCGCCGGCGGCGTCGCGGATGCCCTGGCGCAGGGCGACTTCGATTCGATGGGCCATACCCTCCTCCGGGTTGCCGGCAGCATTCCAATATTGCCGGAGGCTGTCAATAGCCCGACCCGTGCTTTGCGCCGGGAGCTTCTGATTCCAGGAGGGTCTTGATACCACGCCCCAGGGAGGGGAGCTTGTTGATCACGACGTCCCAGACAATGTCGTAGTCTATCCCGAAATAGTCATGAATCAGCTTGTCGCGCATCCCCGCCATTGCTCTCCACTCGATTTCCGGGTGTTGTTGCTTGAACTCCGGTGATACCTTCTTGGCAGCCTCGCCGATTATTTCCAGGCTTCGCACGAAGGCTCTTCTGGTGGTTCCATCGGCCTTGAAACGTGCCACGTCAAGATCTTGCGAGTGGTTGCTGATAAAGTCGATTTCATCCCTGATGTGGCGGAGGAAATCAAGATCGGAAATCGACATATTCGACCTCTTGCATGATGCGGGGCCCGATATAGGGACTGAGTGCTTCCCTGGTCACCAGCTCCACCCGGCAACCCAGTATTTCCTCCAGGAAGGTGGCCAGTGCGAGGAAATTATCGAACGACTTGCAACCCTCTTCGAACTCCGCCAGGAAATCGACATCACTGCCGGGCTTCTGCTCGTTACGCACCACGGATCCGAACAGGCCCAGTTTGACCACGCCCCAGGAGAGCAAACGCTCCTTGTTGGCGTTGATGACCTGGAATACTTCTTCCTTCGAGGGCGTAATGCCGTTCTCGTCGTCTCGCTTCATTGCCCGTACTCTACCAAAGTCGAGGCCGTGGCGGCAACCGGGAAAGAGCGGTCCTGGATGCGGCGAGCAGACCGCTTGTCTGTTGCCTCGGCCTGTGCTATCGCTGGTTGCCCGTGGCAGCGGGCCGGGCCGGCCCGCTGGCGGCCGGGTTGCGGGAGGCATTGTCATGTGGACGACCATCCTGACGGTGGCTACGGCGCTGCTGGCGCTGCTGGTGCTGGTGCTGGCCTGGGCCTGGCTGGCAGCGCGCCGGCGGGCCGCCGGACTGCTCGAGCAACAGCAGCAGCTGCAGCAGGCCGAGCGCCAGGCGGCCCAGCGCCTGGAGCAGAAGTGCGGCCAGGCCGACAGGCTGGGCGGCCAGCTGGAAAAGGCCCGGGAGGAAATCGCCCGCCTGAAGAAGAAGCTGCACGAGTCCGAAAAACAGCTCAAGCAGGCCCGGCGGGAGGCGCCCAGCGGACAGAAGGCCGGCAACCGGCCGGCAGCCGGGGAAGATGCCGACCGGGAGCACGAGCGGCAGCTCGATGAGTTGCGCCAGCGCCAGGCCGAGCTGGAGAAGAGCAACCGGGAGGCCGCCGCCAGGGTGGAGAAGTTGCGCCGGGAGCTGCAGGAAGCCCAGCAGAAGCAACAGGAGCGTCACCAGCAGCAGATTCGCGAGCGCGCCGCCGACAGCGACAAGATCAGACAGCTCGAGGAGGAAAACCGCCAGTTGCGCAAGAAGCTGGAAGGAGCCCGGCGCAAGGCCCGCACCGACGAACAGGTCTACCGGGTCACCAAGAGCAAGCTGGAGCTGGCCCTGGAGAAGCTGGCGGCCCTGCAGGCGGGCCAGCCTTCAACCCAGCAGCAGAAGACCGACGGCGAGGGCGACAGCGAAGACGACGACCGGCAGGCGAGTCGGCCCGCGAGCGAGTCGTGCCCGGAATAGGCATCATAAACAATCCCCACTCGCGGCAGAACCGCAAGAACCCCCAGGGCATGGAGAGCCTGGGCTACATCGTCGGTTCCCAGGGCCAGGCCGCCGCCACCCGCGACATCGACGACATCCACCAGATGGCCCGCCTGTTCAAGTCCGAGGGGATCGAGGTGCTGGGCATAAACGGCGGCGACGGCTCCAACCACGTCACCATCACCGCCTTCATCGAGGAATACGGCGACGAGCCCTTGCCCAAGATCGCCTTCCTGCGCGGCGGCACCATGAACACCATCTCCAATGCCTGCGGCATCAAGGGCAGCCCGGCCGGGATCATCATGAACCTGGTGCGCAAGCTGCGCGAGGGCATCCCCTTCGAGACCGTCTGGCGCGACACCATGCTGGTGGAGGGGCGCTACGGCTTCATCTTCGGCAACGGGCTCATCCACAACTTTCTCGACGCCTATTACGGCACCGGCAATCCCTGCCCCAGTACCGCCTTCCGGGTGTTGGTCCGCGGGGTGGGTTCGGCCCTGGTCGGCGGCCCGCTGGCGCAGCGGCTGTTTCGGCCCTTCCGGGCCCGGGTGACGGTGGACGGCCGGACCTGGCCGGACACCGTCTACACCGCCATGGCCGCCGGCACCGTGCACCAGATCGGCCTGGGCTTCACTCCCTTTTTCCGCTGCGAGGAGCGCCCGCACAGCTTCCACTTCCTGGGTATCAAGTGCTCCGCCGCCGCCTTCGCCGCGGCCCTGCCGCGTATCTACCGGGGTCGCAAGGTCTCCGAGCGCAAGATCGTCGAGGCCGTGGCCGAGCACGTGGTCTTCGAGTCGGAACAGGACATCTGCTACACCCTCGACGGCGATACCCACCGGGCCGGCCGGCGCCTGGAGATAAGAGTGGGCCCGCGGCTGGAGATCGTGGTGAGGTAGGTTCATGAGAGCCCTCAACGACACCCGCCGCACCGTGGTGGCCGAGCGCGTCGAGGAGGCCGCCAGCCTGCGCGCCCGGCTCCGGGGATTGCTGGGACGGGACGGCCTGGAGCCGGGTACCGCCCTGCTCATCCGCCCCTGCAGCTCGATTCATTCCTTCTTCATGCGCTTTACCTTCGATGCCGCCTTCCTCGACGGCCGGGGACGGGTGCTGCACCTCGTCGAGCGCATGCGCCCCTTCAGGTTGTCGCGCTGGGTGCCTCGGGCCCGGGCGGTGCTGGAGCTTCCCGCCGGGGCCCTGGCCCGCTCCGGCACCCGGGTGGGCGACGTGGTGCGCTTCGAAGAATGAGTGGGCATGGCGACATTCACAAGGCCGGGCAAGGCCGGGGACAGGCCCGGGGTTTTTGCCTTGTTTTCATGTGGTTGTGAGGAGAGAAGGGGACGGGGAGGGGGCCGGAGAGCGCGCGTACAGGTATCCGGCCAGGGCCAGGAAGACCGCCCCCAGCGCCTCGCCGGTGACCGGCCCGGCCACCCCGAACAGGCCGAAGAGCACGCCACCGATCAGCCGCCCGGCCATGCCGCCGGCCAGGGAACCCAGGCCGAAGGCCCAGGCGGCCCGGGCGGCGTTCCACCAGCCGGCGCCCGCCGTGCCGCGCAGTCCGAACCATTCCACCATCGCGACTACCCCCAGCACCAGCAGCACGGCCGCCTCGCCCAGCAACAGCCGCCCGGCAGCCTCGGCCGCCAGTCCGGCCGTGAGCACGCGCCGGGTCGCTGGCGGCAGCCGCAGCAGGTGCACGGCAGCCACCGCGCCCAGCTGCGCCCCCCAGGCGGCGGGACGGATGGGGGCGCCCGCACCCAGCACGGATTGCCAGGGCAGGTGTCGCTCCAGCGCACTGGCACACAGCATGCCGGCCGTGGCCAGGATGGCGGCATGCAGGCAGGTGCGTACCAGCTGCGGCAGGCGCCCGGCCGGCCAGCCGGCCTTCCCGGCCGGTGAACGCCGGGGAAAGAGGCGTTGCCCCCGGCTGGCCCGGAGCGCCGACCAGGCCAGCAGCACGGCCAGCAGGACCTTGAGCAGCAGCAGGGCCATGAACTCGTATCCGTGCGGCAGCAGCAGGTCTCGTTGCCGGCCCAGCGAGAGGATCCGCCACAGGTCGAGCGCGGCCACGGCCACGAACGAAAGGCCCAGCATGCGAAACGTGGCCAACTCGCGACCGTCCGCGGGCACCATGCCCAGCCCGGCGGCAACCCGCCGGGCCGGCTCCAGCAGGGCCGCGGGCAGGCGGCGCCACAACGTCAGGGTGTGCCCCAGCACCACGGCCAGCAGGATGGCGATCTGCCCGGCGGGCGCCACCGGCAGCAGCCCGAACACCAGCCGCTCGAAGACCAGGTAGATGACCATGGAGCTGGCGAAGCAGATGGTCAAGGCCAGCAGCAGCAGGTAAAGCAGCCACGCCACGGCACGGCCGTGATTGCCCGGCTTCCTGTTTTCCGGGTTCACGGTTTTCCTCCCAGCAGCAGTCGCCAGGCGGCCTCCCCGCCGTTCATGGAGATGAAGGTGAGCCACCCCGCCAGCAGGAAAAGCCCCGTCCACAGCGCCGGCCAGCGCGTGCCGGGCGGCAGGCTCCAGCGAAGACCGTCGAGCAGGCGGGCGCCCCGGCGCCGCAGCTCGTGCCCCAGCCCGGCGAAGGCGTAGGCTCCCAGCACTCCCCAGCGCAGACAGGCGGCCAGCAGCCCCGCGCCCAGCAGGACCAGCAACAGCAGCGGCTCGCGCCAGCGGTCGACGAATGCCGGGGTTGGCCGCGGCCGGCCGCGGGCCGGCGGCGGGGGAATGCCATGCTCGAGGAAGGACTGCACGTGGTAAACGACCTGCTGGCGGTGAAGAGCCACCTGCAGCGAGCTGCAGCCCTGCCGGCGGCAGAGCCCGTTGAAGTCTTCCGCCTGGCGGCCGAGCCGGTGCAGCCGCTGCCAGACCTGTTGCCGGGCAGCTACACGGGAAGGCCCGTCTGCCGGGCGCCGGCTGCTGTGCCTTTCTTCCCGCCACAGTTGCTGCCACCAGGCGATTTCCTCCTGGCAGGGGTAGCTGCTGCAGTGGGGATAGGGATCGAGCTGGAGGAAATCGCTGTCGCAGGCGCCCAGGGCCAGCGGCAACAACAGCAGCCAGCCGATCGTCCTGCCCGTCCTGTTTGGCGACATGTTCACTCGACACCCGCGCCCCGGTAGTGTTTCCTCCAGTCGGCAACCTGTTGATAATTGTATGTCGGCGCGCCCGCGCGTCCCATCGGTAGATCGTCCGAGGGCGCCTCCCCGGCTCCCGCCGGAGAGGCCCCACCCCGAAAAACCACGTGGGGATCACTGCCGGGGAGGGATGCTGTCGAAGCCGGTGTAGGGTGCCAGGGCGGCGGGGATCCTGACCGAACCGTCGGCCTGCTGGTGGTTTTCCAGGATGGCCGCCAGGGTGCGTCCCACCGCCAGCCCGGAGCCGTTGAGGGTATGCACCAGCTCGGGCTTCGAGCCCTTTTCCCGCCGGAAGCGAATGCGTCCCCGGCGCGCCTGGAAGTCCTCGAAGTTCGAGCAGGAGGATATCTCCCGGTAACGATCCTGAGCGGGCATCCACACCTCCAGGTCGTAGGTCTTGGCGGCGGAGAAGCCCAGGTCACCGCCGCACAGGTTCATCACCCGGTAGGGCAGTTCGAGCTGCTGCAGCACCGCCTCGGCGTGGGCGGTCAATTGTTCGAGCACCTGGTAGGATTCTTCCGGGCGCACCAGCTGCACCAGTTCCACCTTGTCGAACTGGTGCTGGCGGATGATGCCACGGGTGTCCTTGCCGTGCGAGCCGGCCTCGCGCCGGAAGCAGGCGGTGTAGCAGACGTAGCGGAGCGGCAGCTCCTCGGCGGCCAGGATCTCGTCCCGGTGCAGGTTGGTCACCGGCACCTCGGCGGTGGGTACCAGAAACAGCTCCGGGTCGACGGTCTTGAAGGCATCGTCTTCGAACTTGGGCAGCTGCCCGGTGGCCTGCATGCTCTCGCGCAGCACCAGCTGCGGCACCCACACTTCCTGGTAGTCGTGCTGGCGGGCGTGCAGGTCGATCATGAAGTTGATGAGGGCGCGCTCGAGCCGGGCCCCGGCGCCGCGCAGGACGGTGAAGCGGCTGCCCGAGATCTTGGCCCCGCGCTCGAAGTCCAGCACCCCGAGTGCGGGCCCCAGGTCCCAGTGGGCCCGGGGGGCGAAGTCGAAGTGTGGTGGTTGTCCCACCTGGCGTTCCAGCCGGTTGTCGGCCTCGTCCCGGCCGGCGGGCACCGTCTCGTGGGGCAGGTTGGGCAGCAGCAACAGCTGTTGTTGCAGCTGCTGTTCCACCTCGGCGAGTTGCTGTTCCAGTTGCTTCTGCTGCTGGCCCAGCTGGCGCAGCTGCCGGCGCACCTGCTCTGCGCGGGGTGGGTCTTCCCGGGACAGGCGCTTGACGTCGTCGCCGGCCTGCTTCTTGTGATGACGGAGGTCCTGTACCTGGCGGATGAGGGTACGGCGGCGTTCTCCCAGCCGGGCCAGCGAATCCAGGGGAGGGAGCGGGCCGCGCCGGGCCAGTTTCTCACGCACCAGATCGAGTTGATCGGTAACCAGGCGAAGATCAAGCATGGATGGATTCCTCGGAGGCAGGGAAATGCTCACTCGTTGAGCAGGTAGTCGATCTCCTCGCGCACGTCGTCGGCATCGGGAGCGTCTGGCCGCAACTGCAGGTAGCGGCGGAATTCACTGATGGCCTGGCGGTTCCTGCGGCCGGCCTTGTAGACGTAGCCCAGGTAATAATGGGGCATGGGATCCCTGGGGTTCAAGCGCACCGCCTCCTGGTAGAACTTGGTTGCCCGGGAGATCTTGTCCTGGTCATGGTAGGCACGTCCCACCAGGTAGGCCAGCCCGGGGAACTTGCGGTTCTTCCGGTAGGCCCTGGTGAGCACCCGCAACGCCTGGCGAGCCGCTCCCTGCTTGAGATAAGCTTCACCGAGCGCCAACTGTACGTCGAGGCGTTGCGGATCCATGGCCACCACCCGCTTGAACTGCTCGATGGCCTCCTCGAACTGCAGGCGCTGGGCCTGGGCCTTGCCCAGGGCGATACGAGCGTCCAGCAACTTGGAATCGAGCTTGATGGCGGTGCGGTACTCCTCCAGGGCGTCGAGCATCATGTCCTGGTGCTGGTAACACAGGCCCATGTAGTAGTGGGCCCGGGCGTCGTTGTCGTTCTGCTCCACCACCTTCTTGAACAGTTCCCTGGCCCGGTCGATGTCCTTCTTGCCGAAGAACAGCAGGCCCAGCTGGAAGACGGCCTCGCTGTTGGTGGGGTTCAGGCCCGAGGCCGTCTGGAAATAGTTGACGGCCGCCTGTTCATCACCGGCACCCAGGGCTGCCAGGCCGGCCCGGAAGTAGAGCCGGTCGTCCTTGGGGTTGCGGGTGATGGCGTCCTCGTACATTTTCAGGGCATCCTGGTACTGCTTCTTCAGGTACAGGGTGTAGCCGTGCTCGTAGGCGAGATCGGGATAGCGCGGGGCCAGCGTGGCAACCTGCTTGAACTCCGCCAGCGCCCGGTCGAGCTTGCCCTGCTGGCGCAAGGCCAGCGCCATGTTGAAATGGGCCCCCGGCAGCTCGGGATCCAGATCCATGGCCTGCCGGAATTCCCGGACTGCCAGGCGCAGGTTCTCCTGGGCCAGGTAGATCTCGCCCATGCCGTTGTGGACGATGGCCGAGTGCGGGTTGAGTCGCACTGCCTCGCCCAGAACCCCCAGGGCATCGGCCGTCTTGCCCTGCTTCATCTGCAGCTGGGCCATGGCCACCCGGGCCAGCAGGAACTTGGAAGATACCTGCAGGGCCTGCTGGTAGTAGTTCATGGCCTGCTGTGGTTTCTGCAGGTCCTCGCTGATACGCCCCAGCAGGTAGGGAGGGCGCGGATCGCGAGGAGCGGCCTTGGCGGTTTTTTCCAGCAGTATCTTGGCCTTGACTATGTCTCCACTCTTCCACATGGCCCGGCCCTTGCCGATCTGGGCGTCCACGTTCTTGGCATCCTTGGCCAGGGCCTTGTCGAAGAGGGCATGGGCCTTGGCGTACTCGCCGATGTCGAGATAGTAGTTGCCCAGTTCGGCCAGGTAGGAGACCTTGGCGGGCATGAGATTGATGGCCGTTTGCAGGGAGCTGATTACCTTGTCGTGCTGGTGGCGCTTGGCGTAGATGCGCGCCTGCAGGGCATGCGCCTTGGCTTGTTCCGCCGGTGCCAGGTTGTTGAAGTACTTCCCGAACACCTGTTGCAGGGACTGCGAGCCGGCATCCAGGTCGTCGTTCACCTCGATCTGGATGCGGGCCAGTTCCACCAGCGACTGCACGTGCCGGGGATCCTTTTCCGCCGCTTTCTGGTAGAACAGGGCGGCACTCTTGAAGTCGCCCTGCAGGGCCTGGATGTCCCCCAGGGCGTGGTAGGCCTTGGCAAAGTCCGGATCGATGACCGTGGCGCGGTCGAAGTAGCGGGCAGACTCGGCCCATTTCTTCTGGTAGGCCAGGGCCCAGCCGGCCAGGTACAGGGCTTCCTTGTCCTGGGAGTCCTTGCCCACCAGCGGTTGCAGTACCTTGAAAGCCTGTTGGGGATTGGGCAGGATGAGCAGGGCTGCTTCGGCCTTGATGGTCTGCTTGCTCTCGGGGTCCTCGTCTTTCATGGCCACCACGGTGGTGCGGCCCGTTTTCAGGTAGGCCTCGTTGGCTCCGTAGTTGCGCAACAGCGCGGCCACCGACAGCACCGCCAGCAGGCGATCGGTCTGGGTGTCATCGCCTTTCTTGTGCATTTCCTTAAACCGCTGGTAGATGGTGGTGTAGCCGGCATAGCTGTCCTGGTAGTAGTAGGAGAGCAGATCGCTGGGCCCCCCCTGGCCTTGTTGGCCCGTCGTGGCGGCGGTCTGCTGCCGGGAAGCCGTCCCGGAACCGGTCAGGGCCTTGATGCCGAAGAAGCCGAACCTGGTGAATCCCAGGGCCACGCCGGCGATGATGACCAGGATCAGCACCCCCAGGGCGATCATGATGCCGGCGCCGGAGCCGGATTTGCCGCTGGTCTCCTCCGGGGGTTCGGCGAAATCAACACCCTGGGGGGCCACCAGGTCATCGCCGGTCGACGGGGCCGGGCTGGAGGGTGGCGGGGGAGCGGAAACCTCGGCCTGGGCCACCGGCTCGTCCATCAGGGCCCTGATGGTGGTCGCGAATTCCTCGAAGGCACCCAGGGGCTTGTAGTTGACACCGTCGAGCGAGGCCTCCTCGTTTCCCATGAGCTGGTGATCGACCAGCATCTTCTTGACGGTGTCCTGGTCGAAGGGTCCGAAGACCTTGCCGCTCTTGCGGCGGATGCGATAACGCACCGGCCCGCTCTTCTCCGCTTCCTGGTCGGAGGCGATCTCCTGGTCGAGAAAGTCGAACAACTGGCCGCCGGCTCCGGCACTGGGCTGGGGAGCGGCCGGAGTCGAGCCCGGACCCGCCGCGGACTGTCCCAATGGCGGCAGGGTGGAGCCTCCCACCGGCGGCAGGGTGGAGCCCGGTGGTTGAGCGGCGGCCGGGCCGGGAGCAGGTGGTGCGGCCGGGGCCTGCTCCTGGGGCAGGTCCAGTTCCAGGTCGGCGTTGCCGCCGGCGTCGCCGGAAAGATCCACCGCCCCCAGGTCGAACATGTCGCCGGCGGTGGCCGGAGCCTCGGCCTGCCGGGGGCGTACCATGAAAGTTGCCAGGCACTTGGGGCACTTGATTTGCAGTCCCGCCGGGGGAACCCGGGACTCATCGATGTTGTACTCCGAGCCGCATTTTTCGCATTGCACCTTCATCTGCCGCAGCCTCCGCTGAGAATTCCTTCGGGAACAGATGCCAACCGTTACAACCAGTCGTGGCGAACATTGAATCACAGCGGCCGCGACCGGGTCAAGCAACCTATGCCGTGATTATCGCGGTGGTTATCTTGCCTCGGCTGCGGGCCTCTGCTACACTGGCCCGGGTTTTTCTGAAAGAGGATATCGCCTTGGTCGAGCACAAGAAGTCACGCATGGTCCTGGGGTTCAATCACAATATCAAGCACAACGGCCGTATCTACCACGTGCAGACCGAAGACAGCGGAGTCGACAACCCCCATATCATCACCCACCTGTTCGTGGGTGGAAATATACTGGCCACCAAGAAAACCAGCTATGCCGATATAGTTCAGGCCGAGAACCTGGAGCAGATAGTCCGGGAACTGATGCAGGAGCAGCACAAGGCCATGCTGCGCAACCTGATCAACGGGGTCTACGACAAGGTGGAAGTACCCGGGGAAGCGGCCACGGTGCAGCATGCCGGGGTCCCCGCGTTACCCGTCGACGGGGCCGACATAGTCGCCGGCAAGGACATCACCTCGGTGCCGGCACCCGTCCCCGCGGCTTCCTCGGCCCCGGTGGAGGCCGCACCGGACCGCTTCCCGGCACCGGCTCCGGTTCCGACACCGGCGTCGACACCAGCCCCGAACGTGTCGCCACGCACCCAGGTGGGCCTGCCCCGCCACGAAGCCCCCACGGTCCAGGCCATGCCCGCGGCCAGAGGCCAGCCCGCTTCCGGCGTCTATCCCGTGGCACCCGCACCGGAATCTGCTCCGCCTCCGGCACCGGCCCGTCCACCGGTGGTTCTCAAGGCCGGTGCGGAGAAGTCCGCCGGCAGCACCCCGGCCGATGCGAAGCCGGCGGAAAGAAAGCTGCCGCCCGAGGTCATGGCCGCCCGCCGACTGGCGGAAAAGCCGGTGCCACGCAACACCTCGGGGCCGACCATCTTCGGCGAGAACCTGATAACCGAAAAGAGCCTGGACGAGGTCATCCTCAGCTACCTGTCGGGAGAGGAAGAAGACGGCTGATCCCGGAGCGGGTTTCGGCCAGGGCGGTGGTGGGACATGATCGAGATGTACCATGTACACATGTCGTACGGACCCGACAGCCCCGCCCTGACAGACATCACCCTGCGTATCGAGAAGGCCGAGTTCGTCTTCATCACCGGTCCCTCCGGTGCCGGCAAGACCAGCCTGCTGCGACTGGCCTTCCTGGCCGAACCCTGCCAGGCGGGACAGATGCTGCTGTTCGGCAAGAACGTGGCCCGGGTCAAGCGCCGGGAGATTCCCCTGCTGCGCCGCCGCATCGGGGTGGTGTTCCAGGACTTCAAGCTGATTCCCACCATGACGGTGCGGGAGAACGTCGGCCTGGTTTGCGACGTGATGGGAATCGGCGGCCGGGAACGCCGCCAGCGCATCAACGAGGCCCTGCGGGTGGTGGGCCTGGAACACAAGGCCGGTTCCTTTCCCCTGAAGCTTTCCGGGGGAGAGCAGCAACGAGCGGCGATTGCCCGGGCCATCGTCAACGATCCCCCCATCCTGCTGGCCGACGAACCCACCGGCAACCTGGATCCGGAGCTCAGCCGGGCGATATACCGGCTGCTGAACGAGATCAACGCC
>Ga0190359_1000581_pt1 | contig 24495 bp, 22 predicted proteins | sample 48721823_MG_FD_161269 | JGI IMG/M metagenome (GOLD analysis project Ga0190359, IMG submission 161269) | Hydrothermal vent microbial mat bacterial communities from Southern Trench, Guaymas Basin, Mexico - 4872-18-2-3_MG | ecosystem: Environmental > Aquatic > Marine > Hydrothermal vents >... | reverse complement strand
AATACCCTCAAGTCCCTCAATCACCCAATCAAGCATGTCCCCTATTCCAATCTTATGAAATGCAGATATGGTGAAAATGGGTTCAAAACCAAGTGAGGTGAACTCAGCCTCAACAGAGGCATCCACACCCTTATCCATCTTAGCAATAACAACAGCAACGGGTTTTTCAGGTGCCTTCTTCTTCAGGTGCTCTGCAATCTCCTTATCAAGGGGATGCAGACCCTCCCTGCCATCCACAACAAACAGGATTTTATCTGCCTCATCAATGGCAAAATCAACCTGCTTTCTGACCTCTGTGGTTATGGGGTCATCTGCAAAACTCAATCCACCTGTATCAATAACTATAAAATGGGTATCCAGATATTCACAAAACCCGTATATCCTGTCCCTTGTAATCCCTGGCCTGTCATCTACAATTGCCTCTCTCCTTCCTGTAAGTCTGTTAAACAGGGTGGACTTGCCTACATTTGGCCTTCCTATGATTGCCACAGCACTCATCCTATAACCCCTGCAAGTTCAGTAATATCTGAAGGAGCAATATAAATCCTTCTACCAGTAAATTTTCTCAGGTCATTCAGGGAAAAGTCATCTATAAATTTCCCATCCTGGTTCACAACATCCGGGGGAAGAATAATGTTCTCTCCCTCAATCATTGAAACCATGGCAAGTATATCCCACCCTGGAAGAAGTCCAGCAACAGTAACAGAAGAACCAAGGTATCTGTTCTTAACCACAACGGTCTCAGCCCTCTGTCCAGTGTTTTTGAATTTCTCTTCAAGTTTTATTACAAAGGGTTCAGCAAGCACACCTGTTACAAGGATTGTCCTCCCACTCATCTGTGGTACTTCCATATCTTCAAGACCATCAAGAAACCTTCTCACCATTCCAATCCCGTTCTCTATCTGGGGGAAATCATCGTAATACTCTCTTTTGGGTATCTCTTCATCTGCAAGTATGTAAAACTCATCTGCAAGGTAAAGGAAGGTAATACCAAACTGTGCCCTGAATTTTTCCTGATAGGGTTTTGAAATATCAAGGACTTCCTTAGCCCACTCACCATCCGGTGATATAATAAGTGGAAGTCCCTCTCTGTGGCCTGTTAAGCCAACAGGAACAACACCTATGGATAGAACACCAGGATACATTGAAGCAAGGTCCTCAACAGTTGAAAGGTACTCCTCTCCATCATTTATTCCAGGCAGAAGAACAATCTGCGTATGCAGTTTTATACCAGAGGAAATCAACCTCTCCATCTGTTCCTTGACCTTCCTGGCATTCTTGTTTCTCATTATGGATTCCCTCAAAGAGGGGTTTGTTGTATGAACAGAGATGTAAAGAGGAGACAGCCTCAGTCTTTCAATCTTTTTGAAATCATTCTCAACAAGGTTTGTCAGGGTTATAAAATTCCCATAGAGAAAAGACATCCTGTAATCATCATCCTTAACAAATAGGGACTCTCTGGCATCCCTGGGCAACTGGTCCATGAAACAGAAGATACAGTTGTTCTGGCACCTCCTTATAACAAAATCCTTCACCTGAACACCAAGATCCTGGTCTATCCCCTTTTCAACATAAACCCTGAATATCTCTTCACCCTCTCTTATCTCTATCTCAAGAACCTCATCAGCAGTATGGAATCTGAAATCAAGGGCATCATCAACCCTCTCTCCATTGATTGAAAGTATATACTGGCTTGGTTTCAAACCAGCCTTATCTCCTATTGAACCCTTTTCAACATCTGTTATAAGAAGCATTAAAGCCCTTTAACCTCCAGATTTACAAATTCAACCTCCCCAAACTTTCTCAACTTGTCAAGGTCTATCTTTGTGGTATCCCCCACAATCAGAATGTAAAGTTTGTCAGGGTTTATGTATTTTCTTGCAGCCTCAAGCACATCCTCAATACCAACGTTATTTATATTTTCTGCAAGTTTTGAGTAATAATCAAGTGGCATATCCCTGAAGTAGAGATTCACAATCCTGGGGATAAATCTCCAGTCATTGCTGTACCTTGTTATTGTGCTGTTCAGGTAAGAATCCTTTGCTACCTTAATCTCTTCAACAGGAACCTTCTCATCCCTTATCCTCTTTATCTCATTCAAAATGGCATCTATTGCATCCTGTACAGCATCACTCCTTGTAGCACTGAAGGCATAGAAGTGAGGAGGTAAGGGACTTGAAAAGAGGGAAAAGTATGTATATGTACTGTATGCAAGCCCCATCTCGTTCCTTACCTTTAACACAATCCTTGATGTAAATCCACCACCACCAAGTATCTCGTTCATCAGCATCACCCTGTATAAATCTGATGGTTCTACCCTGACCCTCTCCTGTAGAAGGATATATCCCTGCGGGATTTGTAGGTTGTAGAAAAAGACCTTCTTCTGTGGCTCTTCGGAAAATGGCTTCACATCATCCTTGAAACCTTCAGATTTATAATCTGGCTTAAAATCCTTGAACGCATTTCTTATTTCCTCCTCTGTGACATCCCCAACAACACCAATAACCATGTGTTCTGGCACAAAGAACATCCTGTGAATCCTTTGAAGTTTTTCCTTCACCCTGGATTCAAAAACAGTAAAATCAGGTAGAGAACCTGCAGGATGACCATCATATGCAACATAATCAGACAGAATCCACAGTGCCCTTGAAGGGGTTTCAAGATTCTTCCTCCATGTATCTTTAATGTTCTGAATCTCAACCTTCATTATCCTTTCATTAAAGGACGGGTAAAAGAGAGCCTGTTTCAAAAGGTAAAAGGCTGTATCAAGAACCTCCTTCATACAACTCAATCTGATTGTGTAATGGTCAACACCCTGGTCAACTGAAAAGCTTATTGCATTAAAGTCCAGTATGTCAGAGAACTTTTCAGGGGACAAATCCTTTGTTCCTCCCCTTTCCAGCATTGGGGCAAGGAGTTCGCAAACAGCCCTGTCAGTGGGGTCTGTATATAAACGACCTCCCCTCACATAAATTGTGATTTCAACAAGGGGTAGATTATGGTTCTCCTTCAAAAAGATTACTGAACCATTCTCCTTCAACATCTTGATATCCTTACCCACCTCTGGCACATCCCACTTCAGTGGTGGAAACTTCATCCTCTCCACCTCTTTTGCCATTGGTGATTTCATCTCACCCGCCAGAATTGAAAGGCACAGAAGCCCTATTAACAGAATCTTTCTCATTTCTCACCTCCGAGTGTAACTATTGTTGCCCTATCCAGACTGATGTATTTTTTTAGCACATTCATCACATCCTCTATCTTTATTTCTTCAATTGTCTTGAGAACCTTAAAACTATATTCAGGGTCGCCCATCACCCTCTCATTTGACGCTGCTCCTATTGCCATCCACAACACATTCTTCTGCCATGATAGAATGTCTTTTTTATAGTTGTTCTTTGCCCTTTTAAGTGACCTCTGACTTATGCCTTCCTTCTTTATACTCTCCAGTATGGAAAACACGGAGTCCTCAACCTCCTTGAAATTCTTTCCAGGAGCAGGATTGACAAATATGGTCATAAGGGATACCACCTTCTTATCAAAATCCATAACATATGAATTCACAGATGTGGCTATACCTTTATCAACAAGTTCTTGTCTCATTATAGAACTATTACCATCAGTAAGAATCATACTCAGGAGTTCAAGTGCAAAGTAATCCTTTGTACCATAATAAGGGCCATGGAATGCAATCCCCATCCTTGGGGTAGCCCTGAATTCTACGTGTGCCCTTCTTGTGCCTCTCTGCTCTGGCTCCTGTGTTATTCTTATCAGAGGTGGCTTTCTCTTCTTCCATCTACCAAAGTACTTTTTCACGAGTTTTATATCCTTTTCAGGGTAAACATCCCCCGCCAGAACAATGACGCATCTCTCCGGGACATAGTTCTTTTTATAGTAATCCATAACCTCCTGTGGTGTTATATTCATAATGTCACTTTCCCATCCGATAACAGGCCATCTAACAGGAGCGGCTATATAGGCAGTTGCAATAAGATTATCCCAGAGCACAGAGGACGGATTGCCATCACCCATTCTCCTCTCCTCATTAACAACATCCCTCTCTGAATAGAATTCTCTCAACACAAGATTCTGGAACCTGTCTGACTCTATCTTTGCCCACACCTCTTTTTTATTTGAGGGAAGAAGAAGAAAATACTGAGTTGAGGTATTCCCTGTTGACGCATTCATACTTGCTCCACCCACCCTGTAATAAATCTTCCATATCTCCTCTGAAACCACCAGTTTTTTCTCCTCCTCCTTCAATTTTTTCAACTCTTCTCTAAGTTTACTCCTCTCAAGTGAATCTGCATATGGAAGTTTCTCATAGATATCCCATATCCTCTGGATGATTTTTTTCTCCCTACCATAGTCTATTGTCCCGAGTTTTTTTGAACCCTTGAAAAGCATATGTTCCAGAAGATGTGAAACCCCTGTTATCCCGGGATGTTCCAGATATGAACCAACATCAAACTGCACAACTCCGGCAAAAACAGGGGCTGAATGGTCTTCAACAAAAACAACCCTCAATCCATTATCCAGCACATATTTTGTCACCTCTGGACCACTTAAAACACCAAGCATTAACAACAATAGCATAAAATCCTCCTATTTGAATTTCTTTAGGGTTTCTGCATACTCAGACAACTTCTCCTCCGCAAGTTTGAAAACCTCACTGGCAGGTCTATGGGTGAGCAATTCAATACCCTCTTCAACAGTCTTAACAGAATACAGGTGGAACTTCTTCTTTTTTATTGCCTCCACTACCTCCTCTTTGAGGATAAGTTCATCAACATTGGTCTCTGGTATCACCACACCCTGTTTCCCTGTCAAACCCTTTATTTTACATACATCAAAGAATCCCTCAATCTTTGCATTCACACCACCTATTGGCTGAATCATGCCCTTCTGATTCACTGAACCTGTTACTGCCAGACTCTGGTCAATGGGCACACCTGAAAGGGCTGATATAATGGCATAAAGTTCAGCAGATGATGCACTATCACCATCTATTCCTGTGTAGGATTGCTCAAAGCAAATTGAGGCATTGAGGGAGAGTGGAAACCTCTGAGCAAACCTTTCCCTCAAAAAACCTGCAAGTATTAAAACCCCCTTGGAGTGGATAGGGCCTGAAAGTTGAACCTCCCTCTCTACGTTCACCACCCCCTCATTCCCAATGGATACAGTTGCTGTGATTCTTACAGGTTTGCCAAACTCAAGGTCACCAATGGAATAAATCTCCAGCCCATTTATCTGTCCCACTGCAAACCCATCAACATCAACAAAGATGTCCCCACTCCTTATCATATCCAGGATTTTCTCCTCAATAAGGTTTGACCTTCTGTACCTGTGCTCAATCGCCTCTCTTATCTCCTTCTCAGTAATAAACTTCTTCTTCTTCTGCCTTGCCCAGTAATTTGCCTCCCTCACAACATCAGCAATCCTGTTGAATTCAGTTGAAATCTTCTTTCTGTTCTCTGCAAGCCTGACCCCATACTCAATCAACCTCAGAACCGCATCCTTCTTTACAGGAAGAAGTTTCTCATCCTCGGATACCTTCTTAATCACATACGCATACTGCATTGCAGATTCCTTACACAAATCCATCTCATTATCAAAATCAGCCCTCACCTTGAAGAGTTTACCAAATTCAGGGTCGTTGTTATAGAGGAAAGTATAAAGATAGGGTTCGCCTATCATAATCACCTTCACATTTATCCTTATTGGTTCAGGTTTCAATCCTGTGAGGGCGAAGATTCCAGGATACTCTCTTGGCTGGATTTCAAGTTCACCATTACGCAGTGTCCTTTTCAATTTCTCCCAGACACCTGGCTCGGTGAGTACATCGTATGCATTAAGGACAAGAAAGCCTTCATCGGCCTTCAGGAGTGAACCTCCCCTTATCATTGTAAAATCAGTTCTTATTGCACCATTACTATCAGTGGTCACCTCTATGGTGCCAAACAACTTGTTAAAGGTTGGAGAGTTTTCAAACACCACCGGGGCAGTCTTCACATTACTGTTGTCAACAAGAAGGTTAACCCTGTACTTCAAAGGGAAACCCTCGGATTTAATAAGGTTGTTCAGGTCACCCATTAAATCTTCAAGAAATGCATCAAGGAATTTCCCAACCTTTTTATCCCTGAAATTCTCTTTGAGTTCAGCAATTTTCATTTCAACCAGTGGCCTTAAAACATCCATTATTGATTCTTCAAGTTCAACTGCCGCCCTCTTATTCTCATCAGATATTGTTTTGAGAACTGTCTGGAGTTCAAATGAAAGTTCCCTGTAAACCCTCTCAATTCTCTCAAACTCTGTCTTCTTCACCTTTCCCTCACTAACAAGTTGCTCAAGTGACTGGAAATCAATAGCATCTCCATCAATAATGGGTTTCAAAACAGGCTTCTGTAAAGGACCAACCTTAACAACAGAAACCTGAAATCCCTTTTGCAATGCCTTTTTCTCAAAATCCTTGTAAAGTCTGTCTTCCTTTTTCTTGTACTTCTCTATGATTCTCTCCCTTATCTTCTGAACAACCTCCCCCTGTAAAACCTCTGGAATCATTGTAAGTAATGCAGAAACAAGTGATTCAAACTCCTTCTTAAATTTTCTTCCCATCCCTGCCTTGAACCTGAGTAGAATTGGTGAATCAGAGTTAGAGAAATTGTATACATAGCATTTATCCTCTGGTTTCCTTTTCCTCTTAGCCTTTTTCAATATGTGCCTGACTGCTGTGCGCCTCCCTGTTCCTGGCGGCCCTGAGACAAAAACATTGTAATGAGGCTGTTCAGTCTCTATGGCAACCATAAGTGCATCAAGCGCCTTTGTCTGACCAACAATCTCCGTTTTCCCCTTTATTTCACCAGTGTGTTTGAATGGAAGGTCTGGAGGTTTGAAAAGAATTTCATCGTATTTCAACTTCCTGTATCCCATCTTTTCCTCCTGTTTTTGATAAATATAAGTTCAATAAAAATTAAGTCAATCAATTTTTCAAATAAATTCTTGACAAACCCTTAAGATTTCTGTAAAATTCCAGTAGAAAAAAAGGAGGAGATATGAAAGGAAAAATCCTGATAGTTTCTTTGATTGTTTTACTCGGTTTTGCTTTTGGGTGTGATTTTGTTAGAGATGCCCAGACCCAGATTCATACACCTGAAGTATTTATATTGGCCACGAATCCAGGTGGCTTCATAGTTCTCTACGACTCAACATATCAAGACACGGCTGGAAATTGGATAACGATTCCAGTGTATTATGTTGATGTAATTATTGATTCCGTGACATTCGTATCCTGGAACGGTGTTGATGCAGTCATAAACGGCTTTAAGGTAAAATTTTATATCCCTGATGAGGATACAGGGAAACTTGTTTATACAAGCCACATTTATGGTTTGCGGAGGTACATATTCTCCTCTGGTGAATCGGATACTGTTAAAAACACCATTTACAATATCCCCATCGTTACAGAGGACGGGATTGATTCCCTCTTTGATGGCCCAGTCTCTCCTGACCCTCACACAACCATGAGGATGAGGGTGATCTTCTTTGGCGAGGATGCATATGGATATAATGAAGATTTTGAAGTCTATAATGACTATGTTTTGATAGATATTTCAACTTTAGAATAAAAATGGAACTTGCCAGAAAGCCTGTTCTTGGAATAAAGCCCTATATCCCTGGCAAACCTATTGAAGAGGTAAAAAGGGAACTGGGGATTGAAGGGGATATAATTAAACTTGCCTCCAATGAGAACCCACTGGGTCCCTCACCAAGGGCAATTGAGGCAGTAAAAAAGATGCTCAACTCCCTCCACCTTTATCCAGATGACGCATCATTCTATCTGAAGAACAAACTATCAGAACATCTCAACATTCCAGTTGATTATATCATCACGGGGAATGGCTCTGTTGAACTGATACATCTTGTTGCAAAGGCATGCATCAACCCTGGTGAAAAGGTTGTTTTGAGTAAACCTACATTCATCATGGGAAAGATAGAAAGCCAGATTTTTGAAGCAGAACTCGTTGAACTCCCTGTGAAAGGCAATAGACATGATATTGATGCCATAATTGATGCCCTTGATGACAAAACAAAACTCCTTTACATTGACAATCCCAACAATCCACTTGGTTCAATGCTCACAGCAGAGGAACTTGACCGTGTGGTGAAGTCACTCCCTGAAAATACCTTGCTGGTTGTTGACGAGGCCTACAGGGAATACATTACAAGGGAGGACTTTCCTGATACGATTGATTATGTGAGAAAGGGGCTGAATGTTGTTGTTCTACGAACATTCTCCAAGATTTATGGGCTTGCTGGTTTAAGGATTGGTTATGGAATAGCAAGGCCTGAAATCATAAATATTCTCCTCCGTGTCCGTCTTCCCTTCAATGTGAACAGCATAGCGCAGAAGGCGGCCATTGCAGCACTTGAGGACACTGAACATGTTGAAAGGTCAAGGAAACTTGTTGAAGAGGGTAAAAGGTTTCTCTACAAAGAGTTTGAAAAAATGGGTATATACTACATACCCTCTGAAGCGAACTTTGTTACCATAAAACTTGAAATGGATGCAAAGGAAATAAATTCAAAATTGATGAAGAAGGGGATTATTGCAAGGCCATTGAACCCATATGGTCTGAAAAACTATTTAAGGATTACTATAGGCACCCTTGAAGAGAATGTAAAATTTATTGATGCACTTAAAGAGATAATCACCTAACCCGGGAGGTCGAATGGAAAAGGTCAAGAGGGAAAGATGCCCTGTTTGTGGTGGGCTTAAAATGGTGAACAACTTTGTGAAATATGAAGATGGAACCATAAGGGTGTATGTTGAATGTGCACATTGTGGTAGTTTTGTTGCAAGATATACCCTGCAGAGATACACTTCAAACAAACCTTATGAGTCCCTTCTCCATTTCTTCAGGAAACCTGTGGATAGTGGAAGGAGTGTTCTAAAAAACATAGAGGCCTTTACTGAAGAAATTGAGAAGGAGTTTAAAGAAGTGAAAGAACGGATAAAGGAAAAAGAGGAAAACCAAAAGATTGAAGAAATTATATGTGGAATTGAGGACAATTAGGAGGTAAACATGATAGGTCTTTTTTTATCCCTTGTTCTGCTCTCCCCATCAAACATTGAGAGGTCATTGTCACTACTTGAGAACCCTGCTGGGCTTGGTATTCATCATGGATATGAATTCACCTATGTATATCCTGATAATTATTATCTTCTCTCCTATGGTAAATCAGGTTTTGGTGTTCGTTATAAAGGGGATACAATCCATTTTATAACAGGTTCAACCATCTTCTCGTTCAAAGACAGGTTTTCCACGGGGCTCGGGTATGATGGTGAAATGGAAAGGTATCTTATAGGAATGACAATAAGGCCCATTTATGGTGTTTCCATTGGAATAACAGGTTTCCTCAGGTCATTCTCGGACATCTATACACACATCGGAATAAGCCTCCAGCCACCAAATTCAGATAGAATAACAATAACAGGCAGATATGACCTTGAGGTCCTCCCCGACCTTATTGGTAAAAAATCATTTGTTGAGATTTATGGCGAACCCATAGATGGTCTGGGAATGAGAATCGGTTATCAGTTCCAGGAAAACAGGGTCTTTGGAGGATTGATTCTATCACTGGCAAATTTAAGAGGAAGATATACTGGCACTTACTCAAACAATATTGAGTCTTACAATGCAATGATTACAGCATCACTCATGCCATTCCCATCACTCCTGAGAAAATATAGAACCCGTGTTGTGGTTGAGATTGAAGGCAAATATCCTGAAGTACCAACAAAAAGATTTTTCGGAAGGGGCAAATGTTTCCTTGATCTGTTACAACTATTGAAAGATATAAGGGAGACAAAGTATATAAAAACAGTTCTCTTTGTGATAAAAAATAACGACCTTGGTGCTGCTCAGGCGGAAGAGGTGGGTAAAATAATTAGAGATATAAGCAAAGGGAAAAAGACCTTTGCCTATGCAGATGAACTCACACTCAAAAACCTCTTTATTGCCAGTGCCTGTGATTCTGTAATAATACCACCTTCAGGTGGTGTCTCCCTTCCAGGGGTGGTTGTTATAAAGAGTTATCTAAAAAGCATGCTTGACAGGATCGGTGTTGAGGCAGAGTTTGCAAGGATAGGAAAATACAAGAGTGCAGTTGAACCGCTGATTTCAGACACCATGAGCATTGCTGACAGGGAACAATTGAACGCATACATAAAGACCATTGTTGACGTCATGATAAATGGGATTGCATCATCAAGAGGCATATCACCATCAGAACTTGCAGGATTGGTTGACACAGTGGGATACTTTACACCAGAGGAAGCAGTCAGGTATAATCTTGTAGATACACTAATGTATCTGGATGACCTCAAAGAACACCTAAAGATAAAAAAAGAGGCAAGGATACTGCATGGTGAGACAGTACCACGTGCACTCGTCAGGGGTTTTAAGCCAAACATTGCGGTTGTTGTTGCTGAAGGCAGTATAGTTAATGGAAAGAGTTCTGAACCCCTCCTTCCCATTCCTATAATCGGTGGAAAGACAGTGGGTTCAGAAACATTCGTATCCACAATAAAAAGAGTCATGAAGAATCCATCAATAAAGGCAGTGGTGATACGAGTAAATTCACCAGGTGGTGATGCCCTTGCCTCTGATATTATGTGGAACTCTATAAAAAAACTATCTGAGAAAAAACCCGTTGTCATCTCAATGGGTGATGTTGCTGCATCTGGAGGTTACTACATCTCTGCTGGTGGACAGAAGATTTTCGCTGACAAAACCACACTCACGGGTTCCATTGGTATATTTGGAGGAAAGTTTGTAATGGAGAAACTTTATAAAAAGATAGGGATAAGCCACGAAGCAGTTAAATGGGGGAAGCATGCAGATGCCTTTGCTGACTACAGAAAATTTGACCAGCTGGAGAAAAACAGGCTTGAAAGGGTTATAAGGTATGGATACGAACTTTTCCTTGACAGGGTTGCTGAAGGAAGGAAGATGGATAAAGACTCCATTGATTCCATTGGAAGGGGTCATATCTGGAGCGGTGCAGATGGAGTAAAGATTGGTATTGTTGACCAAAATGGGGGCTTGCTTGATGCCATTGAAGAGGCAAAGAAAATGGCCGGCATCAAGGGAAAGGTGGGAATTACACTATATCCACATCCTTCCTCTTTCCTTGAAACCCTGCTTGGAGGTGATGAAAACACCCTTGTGGATATTCCCATACTGAAACTCCTTGATAGCCCATTCCTTTACCTTGAACCTGTGATTGTGAGACTAAAATAACCTGGAACTTTTCAGCCTCCTGAAATGTCTTCTAATATGAAAATGGATGAATGGGAAGACATCTATAATGCGGAGGCTGAATTTTTATACAGGTTTATATATGGAATGGTCCAGGACAGGAATGAAGCTGATGACATTCTGCAGGAGACTTTTTACAGGGCCATAAAACATGGGAAGAAAGGGGTTAAAAACATACGTGCCTATCTTATGCGTATATCAAGAAATATCATATATGACAAATGGAGGAGAAGAAAGAGAGAGGAAGGCAAGGCCATCCAGATTGAGGAAAGGGATACAATGGCTGAGGAAAGAATAGAGATTGAAAGGGCAATTCAGAAACTCTCACCTGAATACAGGGAGGTTTTTATCCTCAGAGAGATGAATGGATTGAATTATGAAGAAATCTCACAGTCATTGAATATCCCTATCGGGACCGTGAAGTCCAGACTCAACAGGGCAAGGCTTGAATTAAGAGAAACCCTGAGGAGGAAACTTGAACTGTAAAGATGTAAAGAAGTACCTTTCAGATTACATTGATGGACTCCTCCCTTCTGAAATGAAGGAGGAATTTGAGTCCCATTTAAACCAGTGTTCTGAATGTAGGTCCCTTGTTGAAGATGTTAAGGCCATCCAGAAAGAGACGTTAAGAATAAAGATACCACAGTTAAATCCATATATGTTCCAGAGGATTAAGCACAGGGTTGAAAGTGAAACACAACCATCGCCATTCAGGGTGCTTTACAGGGTTGCAATGGGCATGTCCTTCATACTTATTGCAATTGCACTATCCCTCTACTTCTTCAAGCCCTCCTACAGGATTGCTGGAAGGTCAAAAGACCTCTACATCATCAAGGAAGAAAAGAGTGGATATCAGTTCCCTGTCTATACAGCGGAGGGGAATTATGTTCTAACATCCTACCAGGGAGGGACCTTCTAAACATGCTTTTGCTAATATTTTGTTCTCTGCTGACTACACTTGACAAAAATGTGAGGGTCTTAACCCAGAGGATATCAAAGTATGTTGTAATGGTTGTTTCTGATGAAGGAAACGCAACTGGTACTATAATTGATAGAAATACTGTTGTTACCGCTGGTATGTTCCCTGATAAATTACCAGTAACCTTGATAACTTATGATGATAACACTATAGAGGGTGTTGTAGCAGGTGTTGACGAATTCTCAGGAATTGTGGTAATAAAAACAACCGAATCATTCAATCCACCTGCTGGAATAAAAAATCCTATTACTGGCCAACTTGCTATTGTTTATGGAAATTCATTGGGGACACTTGGTCCAGTTGGTCTGGGAATAATCCATAAAGATAAGGACATCTACAAGATTATAGTACCACTTAACCCCGGGAACAATGGAAGCGGTGTTTTTGATATGAATGGTAGACTGATTGGAATAATTGGTGGGGTGATGAGTCCAATGTCTATCAGGGAACTGGTGTCTCTTCCACAGGATTTAAGTCTATTTTATTCTGGAAACGTTGGTATTGTAATACCCTACTATCACATCAAGGTTATTGCTGGAATCATATCAAAAAAAGGCTCAATTAGAAGAGCCTGGCTTGGCGTCTCTTTGTATGAGAAAAACGGAAAAGTCTATATACGGGATGTTGTGCGAGGTTCTCCTGCAGAAAAGGGCGGTCTCAAGAAAAACGACATCATTTTATACATTGATAGAAAAAAAATAACAAGCATGGAAGATGTTGCATCATATATAAAAAGTAAAAAAAGAGGTGATCGTATAAAAATAATTGTAAAAAGAAAAATGAGGAAAATTCCCCTCAACATAACACTCGGACAGGCGGCACCTCCTCTTAAATACAGGAACCTCCATATCAAAGGACCCGAGACTGGTTCTCTGAAGCCGCAGGGAAGTCCTCCACAAGGTGGTGGTAAATGAACTTCAATGTTCAACCATCAAAAAGGAGGTGATTCAGAGGCTGACTTCTGGCCTTAAGCCCCTGTCTTCGCCCTCCGGACAGGGGCTTTTTTTATATCTTACTGAGAACCCTTATAACATTTCTGTAAAAAATCTTCTCAACCTCTCTTCTGGAAAAATCTGCTGAAAACAACCTCTCCTTCAATAATATCAGGTTAATAGGTGTATCTAACCCCTCAGGTGTTGAGGAAATGCCATCAAAATCAGAGCCTAATGCCACATAATCAACCCCTGCAATATCAACCATATACTTTATATGCTCAACCAGTTTCTCAATACTACAGGTTGAATTTCCCGAAAGGAAGAAGGGGTAAAAGTTCACACCTATAACCCCACCTGTCCCGGCAATCTCTTTTATCTGATAATCTTTAAGATTTCTGTGATGTGGATTGAGGGAATAAACACATGAATGGCTGGCAATAACAGGACCCTTTGTTATGGAAAGAATATCCTTAAAGGTATCTTCGGATGCATGGGATACATCAGGAAGAATCCTCCTTCCTTCAAGCCATTTTATCAGTTTCTTCCCCTCCAGAGTGAGCCCTCCCCCATCATCCTTTGAACTTACAGCATACCTGTTGGAATGGTTATGCACAATTGTAACATACCTGACACCCAGTGAGACTGCCCAATCCCTGTTTCCGGGAATGTCAAGTATTTCAGCATCCTCAACACATGGTATTGCAATAACATTATTTTCAGAAAACTCATTGATTATTATCTCGGGTGTTTTCCCATGAATAAATCCATGGTCTTTGAGCAACCCCCTGAATCTATCCAGTTCCTTGAAGAGAAATGGTTTCGTTTTCTTTTCTGGTGGGAGAAATATTGCAAAGAACTGCGCTCTAACAGGTGAACTTTTCAGTATTTCAGGTGATGTTACACAATCCTTTCTGCAGGAAAGATAATCGGAATGAAGGTCAATTGCAGGAATAAAATCACTTTCTGATAACATCCTTGATTCTCATAAGACGGGAAATATTTCCCCTCTCCATCTCGGAGAGTTTCATGTAAATTGTCTTTATTGCCTCCTCAATGTCAGGTATGAGTATAAATTCAAGGGCATTCACCCTTCTCCTTGTCCTTGCCATTTCTTCAGAGAGTAGAATTATTGCCCTCTCCTTCTCAGCAAGTTTTATCATCTTCTCAAATACTGCATGAAGATTTTCAAGGGCAAGGTCCATCTCTCCAGATGTATTCAGAAAACCATAAGAGGTCAATAAACCCTCAAATTCGCTTTCATAAACAGGTATCTTCACATTCATTACGCTCCTTCTTGCCTCTGTAATGGAGAAGGTTGATGTGCTTATCATGAAGGCATCCTCTATGTACATGGGTTCAGTTACTGCCCTTGCCAGAACAAACCTTTTCATCGCCTTGATTAACTCATCCTCAACCTCACGCCTCATCTGCATCACTTCTTTGATTAAATCCTGCAATACCCTGAGGAGTTCATCCTGCTTATCCTTGAGTAACTTGTGACCCCTTCTGGCAAGACCCAGTTTTTTCTTCTGGTTCAGTAATTCCATTCTTGTTGCAGAAACCTGCTTCCTCATCTCTCTCCCTTCTTGAACTTCTCGTAGTACTTATTCAGGTATTCCTCTCTTATCCTCTTGAGTTCTGTCCTCGGGAACATGGAGAGAAGTTCCCATCCAAGATTCAGTGTATCCTCAATACTCCTGTCCTCATACTCTCCCTGACTTATGTATCTTTCCTCAAATTCCCTTGAAAATCTCAGGTAGAGTTTGTCCATGTCTGAAAGTGCTGCCTCACCAAGTATAACAGAGAGCTCCTCTGCCTCTTTCCCCCTTGCATATGCTGCATATAACTGGTTATAAAGGTCTGCATGGTCTTCCCTTGTTTTACCCTTTCCAATTCCCTTGTCTTTAAGCCTTGAAAGCGAAGGAAGAACATCTATAGGTGGTGAAACCTTCTTCCTGTGAAGAGATCTGGAAAAGATTATCTGTCCCTCCGTAATGTAACCTGTGAGGTCTGGTATTGGGTGTGTCTTGTCATCCTCTGGCATTGTAAGAACAGGAATCAGGGTGATTGAACCCTTCTTCCCTTTAATCCTTCCTGCCCTCTCGTATATTGTGGCAAGGTCTGTGTATAGATACCCTGGATATCCCCTTCTACCAGGAACCTCCTTCCTTGCTGCTGAAATCTCCCTGAGTGCCTCACAGTAGTTGGTCATATCTGTAAGGATAACCAGAACGTGCATTTCAAGGTCAAAGGCAAGGTATTCTGCTGCTGTGAGTGCTGCCCTTGGAGTTGCTATTCTCTCAATCGCAGGGTCATTTGCAAGGTTGAGGAACATCACAACCCTTTCAAGTGCCCCTGTTCTTCTGAAGTCCTCCATGAAAAAGTTCGCTTCCTCAAAGGTGATACCCATTGCACCAAACACAACAGCAAATTTCTCCTCTTTCCCCAGAACCTTTGCCTGCCTTGCAACCTGTGCAGCAAGCCTGTTGTGGGGAAGACCTGAACCAGAGAAAAATGGAAGTTTCTGTCCCCTCACAAGTGGGTTCAATCCATCTATTGCAGATATGCCTGTCTGTATAAACTCATTCGGATATTCCCTTGCATAGGGGTTTATTGGAGCACCATTTATGTCCCTCTTAACAACGGGTATAATTTCAGGTCCTCCATCAATGGGGTCTCCAAGTCCATTAAAGACCCTTCCAAGAATGTCAGGGGACAGAGAGAGTTCTATCCCCTTCCCCCTGAAAACAACCCTGGTCTCAGGTATATCTATTCCCTGTGTTCCCTCAAACACCTGAATCAATGCCCTATCATGATGCACCTCAAGCACCTGTCCATTCCTTTTTGAGCCATCAGGCAGTATAATCTCAACAAGTTCACCATATTTTACGCCCTCAACCTCTTCAACAAGCATCAGAGGGCCTGCAATGTCATTAACAGTCCTGTATTCAACTCTCATACATTCACCCCCTGAAGGGAAGAAATTTCCTTTGTTATCTCATCCCTGATGGATTCAATCTCATCCATCCTGTCTTCTGGAACAAACTTCATCCTTGCAATTCTTTCAAGCACAGGAAGTCCTGACAGTTCTGATACTGTAACACCCTTTTCTATAGCCTGTAGGGATTCCTCATAGAAGTGAATGATGTTTTTTAGCATGATGTACTGCTTCTTTATAGAGGTGTATGTATCAACCTCATGGAAGGCATTCTGGTGGAGGAAGTCCTCCCTTATCATCCTGGCAACAAGCAAAATTAGCTGGTCTTTCATTGAGAGTGCTTCCAATCCAACCAGCCTGACAATCTCCTCAAGTTCTGCTTCCTGCTCAAGGAGTTTCATTGCCTGTCCCTGAATATCATAGAAGTCTTCAGCAACATTGGTGAGTATATAATCCTTAACATTATCAGTATAAAGAGAGTACGAAGTAAGCCAGTTTATTGCAGGGAAGTGTCTTGCATAAGCAAGCCTTGCCTCAAGTGACCAGAAGACCTTAACAACCCTGAGTGTTGCCTGAACAACAGGGTCTGACAGGTCTCCACCAGGAGGAGAAACTGCACCAATAACAGCAAGTGAGCCTTCCCTCTTGTCCTTTCCAAGACATATAACCCTACCAGCCCTTTCATAGAATGATGCAACCCTTGAACCAAGGTAGGCAGGATACCCCTCTTCACCTGGCATCTCTTCAAGCCTTCCAGAAATCTCCCTCATTGCCTCTGCCCATCTGGATGTTGAATCTGCCATGAGTGCAACTGAATAACCCATATCCCTGAAGTACTCAGCAATGGTTATACCTGTATAAACAGATGCCTCCCTTGCTGCCACAGGCATATTGGAGGTGTTTGCTATAAGCACGGTTCTCTTCATCAAAGGCTCACCACTCTTTGGGTCAACAAGTTCAGGGAATTCAATGAGAACATCTGTCATCTCATTACCACGCTCGCCGCATCCAATATACACAATGATTTCTGCATCAGTCCACTTTGCAAGCTGGTGCTGTGTGACTGTTTTCCCTGAACCAAAAGGTCCTGGAATACATGCAGTTCCTCCCTTGGAAACAGGGAAGAATGTATCAATAATCCTCTGGCCAGTAAACATTGGAATCTCTGGAGCAAGTTTCTTCACATAAGGCCTTGGTATCCTCACAGGCCACTTCTGGAGCATTTTAATCTCCTCAACACCTGCACCTGTATCAATCCTGCATACAACATCCTCAACCGTGTACTCGCCCTCTCTTATCTCAACAATCTTTCCCTTAATTCCAGGTGGAACAAGTATTCTATGCTCCACAAGGACTGTCTCCTGAACGACACCAAGAATATCACCAGGTTCAACCTCTTCCCCTTCTTTCACTTTCGGAGAGAACTTCCACTTCTTCTCCCTGTCAAGACCGGGTATATGTATTCCCCTTGTGATGAAGTCACCTGCCATCTCTCTTATCTTATCAAGTGGTCTCTGGACACCGTCGTAGATTGATTCAATCAAACCAGGTCCAAGTTCAACAGAGAGTGGAGCACCAGTGGGATATACAGGCTCACCAACTCCAATACCACCTGTTTCCTCGTACACCTGTATTGAGGCAATTTCACCCTTGAGTTCAATGATTTCACCCATGAGTTTTTTATCACTCACATAAACAACATCATACATCTTTGAACCCTTCATCCCCTCTGCAACAACAAGGGGCCCTGAAACCCTTATTATTCTTCCTTCTTTCATTTCTCTCCTCCTAAATCTACACCAACTGCTCTCTTTATTAACTCTCTTATCCTTTCCCTTCCAAAACCTGTCTCCCCACCCACACCTGGAATGGGGACAACATTAATCTCTGTCTCCATTATAATCTTCCTGTCTTCAAGCCTGTTTATTGTATCTTCGGTGATGAAAACAATTCCATAATCCCTGCCAAGAACCTCCCTGACAATCTCATCGGGCTTTTCACCTACAGCATAGGTATCTGCACCTATTGCCCTGAATGGTATTATCCCACTTTCAGGCCCTATAACTGCTATCTTCATACCACAAGCCTCTCTGCAAGGATTTCCTCTTCAACCCCATTAAACTTTCCAACAAGTATTATCCTCATATTTTTAATCTCCTTCATTTTCTTTAGATAATACGCAATAATGGGCTCAACCCCAAAGACAAGATACCTTGTTTTATCAATGTAAGTTGAAAGGAGTTTCTCTACCATGGCTTCATATCTTATAAAAGAATGATTTGTGTTCAGATACTTTGTTCCTTCAAGAAACACTGGATAATAAATCCATCTGGAAAAAACACCTGGAATCTGTTCAACTGGTTCGCCAATCAATTCAAGGAACATTCCCTCTTGTATGAAACCTCCAGGAAGAAGAACATCCCTGAAACGTGACTTATCCAGTTCCATAACCTTCCATCTTAATAGAGACCTGAAATTCGTCAGGTCAGTGAGAAGCCTGTAATAGTCCTGTAAGAATGGAGGATACCCACTCACATTCATATGTTCAATAAAGGCCCTGTCAAAGGTAAAATCAATCATCCTGGGCTCTTTAGAATTATAGTATGAAGAGATGGCGTCCTGGATTGCCTTAACAAGATTTTCAGGTAGTTTTTCATACTCTTCATTCTCAAATATCTGTTTCATTTCATCCGTGTTCAGATTACCAAGGGGAACAAGAAAATCTGAAACATCCCTGTCAAAGATTTTTCCCTTCAGCAGAACCCTGGCATTGAAGTAATCAAATTCAAGATGGAGGAATTTCCTCACATTCTCCTCAAAAATAAGGGTATCAATAAGAGTTAGAATCCTTTGCTTTTCATTCTGGAGCGCATTCTCAAATGTTGATGGATTGAGGAGTTCAGAAAGGCTGTGGGAATAATCAGTATCCACCAGTATCCTTCCCATCTCCTCAATTCCCGCCTTGAGGAGTCTCTCAAACCTCTGCTTATCAATCAGGCTCACCTCAAGGGCCCTTACCCTTCCCACGGCATAAGCGTATTCCTGATTTTCAAGAAATCGCTCAGGCAGTTTTGTCAGTATCTCCAGCAAAGAGCCTCCTGGCTACCTCAAGTTCAATTTTGTCTTTAAGTTCATCCACTATATCCTCACCCGTGAATTTGATTTCTGTCCTTTCCTTTTTTATAACAAATCCAAAATCAAAGTCGCCATCTTCCTTAGCCACCTCAAACTTCAGGTTTCTGTCTCTCTTAATCTTATCCAGTTGTTTCCTCAAAGCATTTGAATGGAGCCTGCCTGGAACAACTAATTCGTCACCGGTTGAGATGGAGAGGATTATCTTCTTCGCCACATAATCAACGTATCTCTGAACCTTCCAGTTCTTCAGGTCCTCAAGTGCCTCCTCAAAGACCTTATCCAGCACTTCCCTTTTCATTGCAAGCAGGTTCTTCTTCTCTTCAAGTTTCTCTATGGTGACCAGCCTCTCCTCCTCCCTCTTCTTCATCTCTTCACCGGTCTTTTCAGCCTCCTCTTTAATCCTTTGGGCCTTCTCCTGAGCAGATTTCAGTATTTCATCTGCTTCCTTCTTTGCCTGTTCCAGTATCTTTGAGGCTTCCTTCTCTGCATCCTGTATAATCTTTTTGGAGACCTTCCCCTGCATCTTGCACCTATCCTAATTTAAGTATAAGGAAGATTGTTGTGAGTAGCCCAAGAATGGCGTATGTTTCCACCATTGCTGCATAAATAACTGCCTTCATTGATGCCTCTGGTTTCTTTGCAGTCATATCCACACCAGCAGCGCAGACCTTACCCTGATGGATACCTGAAACAAGTCCACCAAATCCAACAGGGATTGAAGCAATCAGAAACTGGACACCCTGCCAGACTGTGATGTCAAAATTGGGTGTCCCGAGAAGACCGAGTTTTATGATGATGAATAGTGCTGCAATGAACCCATAAAAGCCCTGTGTTCCAGGGAGAGCCACCAGGAGGAAGAGTTTACCAAACTTATTCGGGTCTTCAGAGAGAACACCTGCTGCTGCCCTTCCAGGAAGACCAACACCTATACTTGAACCAATACCACCAAAAAGTGCAGCCACTGCTGCTCCAGCCATGGCAATCCAGAAACCCGCCATTATACCTCCTTTTCTTTTTGTTTCATTATAACAAACCTTTCAGACCTCTTGAATGGAACGAAAGGTTCTCCTCCACCTTCATAAAACTTTGTAAAGAACTCTACATACTGAAGCCTCAGTGTGTGGACAAAGGCTCCAAGAACATTTATAGCAGTTGAGAAAAAGTGGCCGAATATAAAGATAAACACACCAAGTACAGGGCCAAGGTAAGGTATGGGTCTGATAAGATTTATCACTATATTAACAGACATTGCAATACCCGCAGTAACCATACCAAGTGCCATCACCCTTGAATAGGACAAGACATCACCGATAAAACCAAAGAAATCACTGTACAATTTGTACAGTCCTTTGAGTATTGACTTTGTGAGTGTGCTACCCCTCCAACCAAAGAGGATTATCAGCACCACAGGGATAATCAATGGTAAGCCAAGAAGCCCAATACTTTTGTGTCCTTTCATCATCATGAACACAAGGAAGAAAAGGTAAATCCAGAAAAAGAGCCAGGCAAATTCATTCCCGAGGAAATCAAGATACTCCTTATCGCGTATTTTGTAAATTGCACCTATCACCCATCCATAGAAAATCTGGAGTATCCCCAGTGCAAGTGCAATACCAAAAAACACAATGGGTTTCTCAAAGGGGTCAAAGAGCATGAACTTATGTCTGAATCCATGAAGAGCGGGTATCAATGAATCTATATCACCGAACCACCCACCCGTGATTGCTCCGGTAAAGATGGTGAATATACCACTTGCAATCAATATCCAGAGAAACTTTTCACCACCTGGTATTTTTTTGAGGAAGTAGAGACCCAGCAGTGCCAGAATAATTCCATAACCAGCATCTGTGAGGCAGAAGGCAAAGAGAATTACAAAGAACGGAGCAAGGAAGGATGAAGGGTCAACCTCAAAATACCTTGGAAGCCCGTAAAGTTCAGTGATAACCTCAAATGGTCTACCCCACCTAACATTCTTAAGCTTAACAGGTGGATTCTCCTTCCTGCTTGCTGGGGTGAATTCAAAGTCTATGCCTGAAAAGCCCTTGAGAAACCTTCTTATCTTCTCCTCATGCTCCTTCTCAACATATCCCTCAATAATAAAAACAGAGTTCGTGGAGAGGAATGAATTTGGAGCCTTCTTCTTCATAAGTTCGCTATTATAGTAATCATACGCTATCAAAAGATTGGTTCTGATACTACCATTCTTAACCAGTTCCTCTTTAAGTATCTCCACCCGCCCATTCAATCTCTCCTCACGCTCCTCCAGTTTATTCAATTCTTCAAGGGGTGTATCTTTGAACTCACCAAGTTCAGGAATCTCATATTCAAAATCCGAAAGTGCAGCAAGGACTTCCTTTGAATCCTCATTCAGGTAAACCATGTGAACCCCTATCTCTGTTCCTGATGCAAAAACAATTTCATAATCCACAGGAATATCCTTTAGCGCACTTTCAAGGGTTTCAACAGATACACCTTTGAAAATGGCAAGTGTGGAGGTTATCCTTTCAAAACTTCCTGTTTCTGAAAGGGGTAATTTTAAATCCCTCCATGGAATAAGTTTTTCCCTCTGGGTTTTTATTGCCTCAATATCAGAAATTGTTTCCTTTATCTCACTGTGAATCTCCACCACCCTCTCAGCATCCTCCATACTGAAGCCTTCAAGATACGAAGCATATTCTGATGGTGAGAGAACCACCTTCATATCTATGAATCCAGAGAGGGGATTCTTGTTCGGGTCGTACGGCTCAAGGATTTCAATTGCCTGCTGTATTCTATTCAGGTTCTCCTCAAGTTCAGCATCAGTGAAATCTTCCTGTGGAACCAGGTCAGGATACTCCTCCACAAGGGGATGGTTCCTTAAATTTGATATATGGAAAACACCTATCTCCTGAAGACCCTTTAGAAATTCATCCTTTTCCCTGTGGTGAAGATATATTGTTATCCTGGTAAGGGGAACAGTGGCCATTATAGAGGCTTACTCAATCCTGCTGATTACAAACTTTACCATCTCCTCCACCCTATCCAGATAGGATTTCTTCATCTCTTCAAGTTTTTTTTCAAACTCCTTCCTCATCTTCTCCACCTTTTTCTTTCCCGATTTCCTGCCATCCTCAACAGCCTTCTGAACCATCTTCTTTGCCTCTGTTTCTGCCTGAAGGATTATCTCCCTTGCCTTCTCTTCAGCATCAAGAATCATGGAGGAAGCCTCTTTCCTTGCATTATTTATGATTTCAGAGGCTTTTTTTTCAGCCTCCTTAATCTCCTTTACCAGTTCCAGACCCATTATCTCCTCCTGTTTGGCAAAGCATAATAAAAATTGAATATTTGTCAAGAGAAGGGTTTCTCAGAATTTTTGGCTAAAATTCAAAAAATAGGTTTATCTAAAGAAACAATACGAAAAATTCATATACATAGTTGCATATAGCTGTACTGCTGTACCCTCAAAAAATAAATCCCTAAATGGCATAATGTTAACCCTTGTCTCTCGGGAATTAAATACAAATCATCCTTTGCCTAAGGACCATACTGTTTTTTTATCTAACAGCATACAGGCAACCATCATTACTTCCAAAGAAAACCATACCTTTTGATACTGCAGGACTGGACACTATGCTACCCTCTGTTTTGAATTTCCATTTCTCCTGCCCTGTTTTCATGTCTACCGCATATAAGCAACTATCAGCACTTCCAAAGAAAACCAAACCCCCTGATACTGCAGGACTAGACCAGACCGCATCCCCAGTCTTGAATCTCCATTTCTCTTGGCCTGTCTTGATATCTACCGCATACAAGCAATGGTCAAAACTTCCAAAGAAAACCAAACCCTCTGATACTGCAGGACTGGAATGTACCGAACCCTCATTTTTGAATTTCCATTTCTCTTGCCCTGTTTTCATGTCTACCGCATACAAATAACCGTCATAACTTCCCCAAAAAACCAAACTTTCTAAGACTGCAGGACTGGATAGTATGCCACTCTCGGTTTTGAATTTCCATTTCTCCTGCCCTGTTTCAATGTCTACCGCATATAAGTAACCATCAGCACTTCCAAAGAAAACTAATCCCCCTGATACTGTAGGACTAGACCAGACCGCATCCCCAGTCTTCAATTTCCATTTTTCCTGCCCTGTTTCAATGTCTACCGCATATAAGTAATGGTCATAACTTCCAAAGAAAACTAATCCCCCTGTTACTGCAGGACTGGACCAGACCTTGTCCTCCGTTTTGAATTTCCATTTCTCCTGCCCTGTCTTGATATCTACCGCATACAAGTAATGCTCATAACTTCCAAAGAAAACCAATCCTCCTGATACTGCTGGACTAGAAAATACCGTACCTCTAGTTTTGAATTTCCATTTCAATTCTGTTAATTTTATCGGTGCATCTCCGCTGTAAAAACCAGTATGCTGAATATTGCCACGAAAAGTACTCCACTCACTTTGACTTGAATCCTCACTACATCCAACCATCATTACAGATAATAAAAAAATCCCTGATACTCCAATAGCTTTCATTTATACCTCCTTTTTATAAATCCAGTATATCGGTTTATAGACATACTAAGTTCCCAGAGAAAAATTTTTGAGTAGGCTCTTATCTATTGAAGTCGTATTTCCCCTATTAAGTAAAGTGGCTAAATGAAAAAGGAACCGTCTTAAGTTTTGATACTTATAGGCGCTCAAATATTTGCCCTTTACCTCATGATGCTTGGGGTAATATTTGCCATATAAAAATAACCATATATTTTTCTCAGCATTATTAAAGACCACAAAGTCGCCTTTCCCTAGAATCCCATTTGTTAATACTGTTTTCTGTGAACTACCATTGGAAATGATTACTTTTTCCAGAAGTGTAATTTCATCCTCTATCTCTGCAATAATTATGTATTTATAATTTTGAATGTTTATCTCTTCGTATCCTTTCGATAAGAGATCTTTTATATAAAAGAATTTATCATCTTTGTAGCCTATAGCATAAGGACAAGAACCTACACAAAATCTTTCAGATACCGTTAACATGTTCGTAACATCGAACCTATGAACTTCTTCCATCTTTCTTCTAAGTTTTATTCCCTTTATTCTCAAAGAAGGACCCAATAGATAAAATTTATCTTGCGTCCTGATGTTAGTAAAATTATAAGAAAAACCAAATTCAAACCCAAAGTTATCGTATTTTAATTCTTTATTG
>Ga0190359_1000580_pt1 | contig 24519 bp, 20 predicted proteins | sample 48721823_MG_FD_161269 | JGI IMG/M metagenome (GOLD analysis project Ga0190359, IMG submission 161269) | Hydrothermal vent microbial mat bacterial communities from Southern Trench, Guaymas Basin, Mexico - 4872-18-2-3_MG | ecosystem: Environmental > Aquatic > Marine > Hydrothermal vents >... | reverse complement strand
AAGCTCGCCCCTGGAATGATCATTGGCCGAAGCTTGACTCCCAATAAATTGGGGCATTGGGAAAATATTTCCTAACAGCAATAGGTACGGCGGTTCTCTTTTCAGTGATTATTCTGGGCCCGGGTGCGTGAGATCTTGATTTTTCAAGGTATCTTATCTTCCTAAAAAGGCATGCAATTTGCGTAGACTTCTATCATGAGTGGAAAATCTTTACTCCGAACAGAGAACTGGGGGACATAAGAAAAATGGACAGCAAAGAAGATTCTCATGACAAACCCATCAAAGGTAAGGCTAGACCCACCATAGAACATGTCTTTGACTCTCTCCGTGACCTTGATTCTAATGTTGAAGAAATTGTGGAGACGAATAGTAACAAGGGCACGCTCTTCAAAGACACTGTACCGAGAACTTGAACAATAGGTGCCCCCCTAATTCTAGCCTAAAAACCTTTGACATACTAATCAGATCCTGCTTACCAAGATTTCAGTCATGGTATTACACTGGAAGCCACCTACCTTATATCGACATAGGAAAAGTACACCCTCTTCCCACAGCTTCTTAACCTTTTGGGATTGGAGCTCGGGCCATCGAACATCAAAGTATGCCTTACATTTGAGGCCAGCCCTCTCTGTTTCAATAGTCTCATCAATTATTCTCTTTACCACCTTTTCATTAGGCCCATCTAATCTGCTCACCATCAAGACCTGATCCTCATCAATTTTCAGCCTTTTCCTCTGAAAACCTAAGAAATATGGGTTCGGTATCCAGCCATTTAGCCGATATTCCCTGGCTTTCACCAAAGCAACCTCCGAATCGAAAGCTGATCTCCAGTCGCCCTTGGATACGGTTCTTATCTTTTAGATAATCGAGTAGCATAGGAATGACTTTCCTATCATAATCCTCTCTACTGAACGTTTCTTTGTCTGTGATCCATATTTGCAGGAGGTGATCATTGGGGATGCCCCTTCTTTTCATGTAGTACTTTGCAATGCCAACGCCCTTCGAATCATTCTTGTTTGCTATAACCAGGATCTCTTCAGGAGAAAGGGCAAATAGGTTATTAACCGCAACGAGAATTGAAAACAGTATCCCTAACAAGCTCCATTTTTGGAACATATTTTTTCCCTTCAACGTATTCTTCAAGGTCGAGGGGGCTAAATAGCTTTCAAAACATGAAGTTTCCTTAAAGCTGTTTACGAAGGATATTGTACACGGTCTTTCTGGAAACCCCCAGTTTCTCAGCTATCTCCTCCCTTTTGAATCCCCTCGCTACAAGTTGCTCTATCAAGTATCTCCTGGCCTTCATGCTTTGAGGCTTACTCATGACTCCTGCTTTCTTCAACTGTTCAATTTGGGCTTCAAGCTCCACCATAGGTAAGAGTTCAAGGCCAGCCCCAGCAGGCACCCTATTCTTCTTGAACACATGATCTAGGGCAAGCCCGAACATATTGTGGAGCTTCATTGTGAGTTTATCGATGGCCTCATCTTGCTCCATTATGTTCCCGAGCTCCAATTCTGCACCCCTGCGTATAAGGTCCTTGTATCTTTTTTTCTGAGTGGACCCCCTCTCGTGACCACCCTCGCCAATAAGACCAAGGATAAGGGTTGGATCAACAAAGGAATCCCCAGCAGAGTCACTGCAGTATAGCCTTGCGGAAGACCAGCGGTACCGCGTTGGGCTCGAAGCCAATCCAGCCTTCACAGGGTTTAGATGAATATAGAGAGAGGCAGCTAGGATGTAGGCGTCATCCAGGCATACAGATTGTCTGAATGGGCCTGCAAATAGGTGCCCTTTGCGCTCGTACTTCTTGTTGAACCTCTGGGCATATCTGGAAAAAAGGTTACGCATAGACTCAGAAAGATTGGACTCACTCAGGCTCAACAGGAAATGAATGTGATTGGGCATGAGGCAAAAGGCGTGCATGTTTATGTTATGGGTCCTGCAAATCTCCTTCATCAACACGAGCATTGAGAGATAATCATCTTGTTCCAGAAATAAGGGTTCGTTGCCGGCGGCACGTTGGGTGATATGGTAGATGAGCCTGGGATAATTTAGCTTTCTTCTGGCCCGAAATACCCGCTTTATCTTCCCTTTCTCCATCAACTCAATAACGTCCATTGCGTAGCCCCCCAAAACATGAAATGATCCTCCAAATTCACCCGACTCGCTCCACTCTCTCTGTTATGCATAGTCGATATGAACACAACAGTCAAGATTTTTTACCCAAAAGTGGTTTGACCCGTTTTGGGTAATGGAAAAGGTAATTAACTAGAATTACAGAGACTATTGGGGAAATAAGGGAAAGTGATCTGGAAGGAATGGAGACAAACTTACCCAAAAGTGGTTTGACCACTTTTGGGTAATGGGAGAAAGGAGGGGTTGGGTTTAGTTTACGGTGATGCCAGATGGTGGTGCTGGGGGTGTGGCATCGGGATTGACGGTGATGGTAATGGTGGCCTGGCCCGTGGCGCCGTCGTTGTCCGTGACCGTAAGGGTCACGGTGTATTGGGTGTCTGAGGATACACGGGCATATGTATGAGTCGGGTTCTGGGATGTTGAGGTAGCGCCATCACCAAAGTTCCATGAATAGGAGGTAATGGTTCCATCACTATCGCTACCCGAGCCTGAAAAGGCAACTGTGAGTGGTGATTCACCGCTTGTGGGTAATGCGCTTATCGAGGCTGTGGGGGGCTGATTGCCAGTTGTGCTACCAGGAGTGGCCACGGCACGGGCTGTCTGGCTGTAATTGCCCGAGCTGTCATACGTAAAGGCCGAATAGTAATAGGTTGTGCCATTTTGTAAACCTGTGTGCACAAAACTGTCCGAACTGCCTGGTGCACCCTTTCTTTTGCAAACCAATTGCCCGTCATTGTAATCACTGGGCCATGTGTCAGTCCTATACCGAATTATCACGCCCGCGAAATCGCTATCCGTCGGATTGGTCCAAGTCAAGGTCACCTGCCGGTCCCCAGGCACCGCCGTGAAGTTCCTCACATCACTGGGAGGTGTTGTGTCTCCAACAGATGTTGGTGGATTGGGTGAGTCCGTAATCAAAATTTTGTCGGCTCGTGCCAGTTCTTCTCCATGTCCGATTGCTATACGGTTTATACCTGCGTTAAGATGGTGAATGTAATTGTCAGATTTATGATCCACTTCAACCCTCACCCATTCATATTGGCCAGGCTCGCTTGGATAAACACGATCAAAGGATCCATTTGGCCCAATGTACAATGCGTCGTTATCTGGGCTCGGGCCGTACATCAAAAGCCAAATGTAGTAATCCCCGCCCTGCTTTATGTCCACATCATAAATAGCTTCAGCAGAAGGATTTGTTGAATTCCCTGTTCCTTGAGGCGTTGCAATATATTCACCATTGGAAGCTGAGTTATCAGTTTCTATTCGCATGGGTGAGTTTATAACACCGTTTTCTGCCTCAATCCATATGCTGGTATACCCATTGCTATGGTCAGGAAGGGTAGTAAAAGTGTAATCATTAGACGTGCCCGTATTTCCGGAGCCGTCCTGACTTATTACCCGGAAGTGGTAAGTAGTATTGGCAGTTAGGCCAGTAAGCACCATGCAGTGATTTCTAGAGAGACTGGAATCAAGAGAGGATACCTCGCCATAGCTAGAGTCCATACCATATTCCACCTTGCCGTTAGCGGGTTGGTCCGTTATCCACCTAATTGTTACATTCTGATCACTTGGGTTAAGAGCCGAGACCTCTGATATCACCAAGCTGCTCCCATTGGACGATTGAACCGTAACCCTCACAACATCTGAATCTGTCGCGCCTTCGTTGTCCGTCACTTCCAAAGTAATATCGTGAATTCCAACCGCAAGTTGAACATTAGCCATTTCACCCTGAGCAATTTGTGTCCCATTTTCTTTCCATACGTAACTTACAATTGCCCCATCCGGGTCATCCGAACCAGAGCCGTCGAGTGATACAATCTCATATCCATCATGCCCACTGTCTTGAACAGTTACGTCTTTTCCAGCAGAGGCAATAGGAGTGGCATTTTCACTGTCTCCGTAGATTTCGGAAGGAATTGAATTACCAAGGTATTCCCAAATATACTTCGTTAAAGTTTGTCCATCCTCACAGAATCCTCTCCTCGTGTCATTCACTGTCGGAGAAGCACCAGAATTCGGATTATTCGTCTCTCGAAACATTGCTCTAATTCTTTGTTCATTGGGCCAAGGCCACAAATCTAGATCTTGTTGGCCTCCAGTGCCGTCCTGCAATTTATCATATCCAGCTTCCCCCCAAAAACTTCCAGGCTCACCATATCTCTTTATCACTTGAGCACCGACCGTACTGCCTTCCGCTCGCAGTATATATCTAATAGAGCCAGAATTTAGGAGCACGGGTTTCTCTCCAAACGCCTGCTCACTCGGGTAAAAGGCATTTCCCCTGCTGATCCCCCAGGTTCCCACTTTTCCTATGCTCCTGTTACCCCAGAAAAGAGTATTAGTCAGGATCTTGCTACCGGCAGATCCGGAATTATAATTTCCAATACCCGCATCACAAGCACCAAACGTACAGTGATCTATCGTGATTCCATTTCCGGATCCCCTCAAGTTAAGCGCCTGAATAGTTCCTGAACTGTTCTTGTTTCCCCAGGAAATACAGTTCTCCATTACTAGTTCACCCCCTTTCATTTCCAAAGGGGCAAAACCTCCGTATATGGCGTCTTGATTTAGGACGATACAGCCTTGAAGCTTGGCTTGAAAAGCATTCTTTGGGAAATAGAACCCTCCCCAAACAAAGGAATATTGTCCAAGTCCGGTAGACATCTGATTTCCGTCTATCGCTATACAGTTCTGAAACGCCATGTTGTTCGTGCTGGTGCCACTATTATTCCCATAGAAACAAAATGCGGCCATCGGTTGGTTTGAATCCGAATAATCAGTACGCCCAACACATCTCCTGAATATATTATATCTGGCACTCGAATTCGCCCCTCCGGTCATGAATAAGTACCGGCTATGTCCTGTAGCTGCACAATCTTCAATAAGGTTATAGGTACCAGCCATTACAAAGCAACTACAATAATTATCTGCCACTCCTTTCCTTACCGCAATGCAATTCGTTATCTTGCAGTAGCTGCCTCCCAGATAAAACATGTAAGGGGGATAGTTCGTGTTTGAAAATACACATATAAAACCATCGATATGAATGTATTTAGATGTACTTCCCAGCTTAACGAAAGAATCGTAGTAGTTGAGAGTACCCCGATTCTCAATCCTTACCATAAGTGGGTGTCTTGCCTTAATTACCGTGAACTTGTCTCTCGATGGCCCATTGGGGATGTTAACTTTATCTGTGTTGATAAAGTTCCCATTTTCTACATAATAGGTTCCGTCATCCACAACCACTTCGTCTCCTGGAGACATCAAACGAATCGCCGCCTGAAGATTGGGGAAACAGTTAGATGGGCTCCAATCCCCAGGGACTGAACTCCCAGAATTCTTTTTGCCATCACCACTTACATAAAAAACCTCACCAAAAGCCGCAACCGATGAAAGACAAACAAATGATAAGGCAATGACTAATGTCATAACCATGCGAATTCTCTTCCAAAAGTATTTCATAACACCCTCCAGTCTTCATAGGATTAGGCTGGCCAACTAAAGCCACGTTGAATTTATTTGCAATTTCTATGCCTCAATCAAAGAGATTTTTAAATTCTTCCATTTGGGACCAAGACTTTTTTCCCTGAATCAGGTGCTGATAACCTCCTCATCAGCTATATGCTGCTGCTAAAACTTAGCCTGAGAGCTAACTTTGCTTGAAAGTATCTGTTCATAGATTCGGCAATATCTATGGGCAATATTAGACCATGTATATTTACTAACGCTAGAACGAAGTTCCACCGGCCGCCATTCCTTGGCGAGCGCATCAATCAATTTTTTTTCTATCTCAACCTCATCTCCAGGTTCAAATAACATTCCATTTCCATCATTTACTATTTCCGGGATGCCCCCTACGGCACTTGCAGCAACAGGTATACCGCACGAAAGCGCTTCCAGCACTACATTAGGTTGCCCTTCATCAAGGCTCGGAAGACACAGAATATCTGATGCCGCCATCCATAAAGGTATTTCGTGGTGTGGTCTTATACCCACAATTCTGACCCTTGATTCTAATCTTTTTGCCAAAATAAATCTCTTGACCTCACTCCTCAGGGGACCATCTCCCACAATAATCAATTTTAAATTAGGCACTTGTTTTCTTACCATATTTCTAACGGCCATGAGTAAGAACCTAATCCCTTTTATTTCTTTAAGATTTCCCACAAAAAGAACAATCTTATCCTCATTAGAAAGGCCTAAAGATCTACGAACAGCAGCCTTGTTTCTCAATCTGAAAGCCTTCTTGTCTACTCCATTAGGCACAAAGTAAGCAGTAATTCCGGTTCCCCCGAGACCTCTAAGTTTAGTCAAGAGTGCTTTACTCACCGCTGTACATCCATCGACATTTCGCAATGCCCATCTTATCTGAGATCGCTTAAAGAAATGCGTAGCTTCAATATTAAGATCTGACCCCCTTGCAGACACAACTACGGGTAGTCCTAACATCTTCCCAACAATCGCTGATGCAACACCTTCTGGATATAAGTAATGGGAATGAATCAGGTTGTATGGGCTGTGGCGCGATTGCTTCTTTATATGCCACAGTAAAATAGATGCCACCTCTGCGGCATGGAACGCTTGAGAAATCCTTGGTAGGACAAAATAACGAGGGAAAAAAACAGTAATGCCCCTCCACGACCATCTTCTCGGCAGCTTGGAATATACCCTCCAATCCCCAAACCTCGAGGCACTTGAGGATTTTGGGAAAAAAGGTATTGGCTTTACCACTTCCAAATCGTAAAATTTATTGAGATGAAATGCAGTCTCACCAATAAAAATCCCCCATTGAGGTCTCTGCGGGTTTGGAAAGGAGTTTGTAACAATAAGGATTCTGCGCCTCATTAGTGGAGGTTGCCCATGATTCTTGGTGATACTACTGAAACCTTGGAATTTTTCCATGTAAGACAAGAATTTTCCTTCTCAACTAAAATCCTGACAAATCACGTCAGAGGCGCATAAATTTTGTCACATCGTGCTGGGCATGTTAGTTCGCTATGAGACGGCATCTAGACCAGCTGAGAGAAGCTGCAGGTGGGAATAACGCCACTTAAGAAATTTCAACGAAAAATTGCATTGACTCTCTCAATCACCTTCTTGGCATTAGCATTCCAATTATACTGCACCTCAATCGATTCCCTGGCTTTTCTTCCCAAATGATTCTGCAATTCCCTATTATTCAATACTCTCATGACTGATTCTGCTAGTTCCACTGCTGATCTCTTGCTAAAAATCAAGCCATTCTCCCCGTGCTGTATCACGTCTCTAATGGGAATGTAGTCCGGAGCCACAACAGCTTTTCCCAATGCCATATACTCAAAAATTTTCATTGGTGATCCATATTCATTTGAGTCGGGCATCACTGCCACATCAAAAAGGTTAATATACTCTGGAAGTTTATCATGCGGAATGTCTCCAATAAAGAGCACTTTATTCTCCACGCCGAAAGACCTCGCTAAAGATCTTATCTTAGGCAATTCTGGGCCTTTCCCTATAAGGATCAGAGTGCATTCGGGAATCTCTTTGTGGATTATATTGAAAGCCGCCAATAGTAAAGGTAAGCCATGCCACTTATAAAATCCTCCAACATAACCTATTACTTGTTTTCCTACAAGGCTTAGCCTTTTCTTAAAATGGCAATTTACGGGTCGGTTGCAGAATTTATCTGCATCAGCTGCGTTAGGCAGGACAATGATCTTTTCAGGTGTTATACGATACTGTTGGCAGATAAGATCGCGTAAAAAGGTCGAAACGACGAACAGTACATCGGCATTGTGAAAAAGCTCCTTTTCTATTAACTGACACCTCGGCCTCAGTAGTTTGGATCGGTTTCTCACTAAAGGGGTATCACACGTATAATTTACCTCTAGCACAAATGGCAGCCCTTTAGTTTTGGCAAACTCTAAACCGCTTCTACCAAACAATGCATATCTTTCATAAACAAAATCGATGTTACATAATCCACAAAATCTTTTTAGTCGGCTCCTAGCAGATCTCTGATAGGCAATCTCAAGGGCTTCGAATAAGATCTCAGGAATACTACTGCTAAATAAGCTGTATGCAGATCTCCTGAGGGTTCCCCTGGAGTACCCTCTGAGATTGCTCTTCTTCTTTGACATGCAAGATAATCCTTGGGGCGAAAAGATGCAAACATTGTTTCCCAAAGATTTCCATGCGTTAACCAGTCCTTGGATATGAACTCCCTCTACCCCCGATCCTCTTGTACGATGAATGTATAGTATATTCAGGCCGTTGAGTTTCGCCATCTAAAACAAAAATTTTCCTTTAAACTTTCGATTCCTGGCAAATTTCGTACATCATTTGGAAGTTTTCACCTTGGCGTCCGTTTCTTCCCACTCTCTTTTACCTCTTTCTTCTGATTGGCCAAGAAAATTGCTCATAGTGTAAATCTTGTCCCCCGCAAGCTCTTTTACAAAATCAATTATCTGGACTATGCGATCCATATCTATTGAAGAATCAACGTTAGAATGATGAATTAATATACCAACAGGTTGAAACGTCTTTTTGGCCTTAAGGATTTCCCTTGACACCTCACTAACAGGCTTAATTTGGCCACTCCTCGATGACTCGACAGAAATAGATATTTCCACTACGGAGCGAGTCAGCGGGAATCTGAATCCGTGATAGCTGACTTTTTTGCCCGCTAAGAAATTTCGTCTAAGCAATCTTCCCACCCAGTAGAAGACTTTTCCATCGAGGGTAGGCTTAAGTTGTTTCGAAAATACCTTAAATTCGAGCTCATCCACAACAGAAATGGTATCATCTGTAAAGATGTGCTCAGGAGGTGTAAAAATAACAGGGTAGTAACCAATTAATCCTATCAATATATCTCTGCCTTTTTCGATCAGTTTCCTTTGGCGTGCGCGGCCTGAAGTATGGGAAAATTCCTCCAAATCGTGTGAATATCCATGTTGACCAATCTCAACTAGATTAGGGTGTGCTTTTTTTAAAGTTTTGATATAATCTGCGCTTTCCTTGCTGAGTGTTGTTGGTATTACCTGCAAGCTGAACGGTATGGATCTTTGGATAAACTTTTCCACCAATGGACAAAGCAGTTTAAGGTCCGAACTCCAATTACCGACATCGTCAATTCTGAAAAAGAAACCATCTTTTCTTGCTAGTCCAAACCTCATTCCCTTGAATGCATTCCTCTCCTCGATAAAAAGGTTTTAATCTTGTATCTCAGATTTTTTAAAAGGGCAGATCTAGCAAGACTCCATTTCATTTTTACTAAAATTCGGGCACCCACTGCAGAGGAAATCCGCCTGTTGAAAAGGACGTATTCATTTATCCTCCTGGTATTATTCGTCCATTCAAATTTATACTCCTCTTCCCCTCTTAGAAAATCATATTCCTCCAATTTATTTTCAAATGCGTCTCTAATTCGGTTAATTAACAACAAGCTACCAAGCCTGTATCGCGAAAACGAATTGTCATATCCGGAATTGTAGGCAAACACCTTGTTGTCGAAGACGAAACTGAATGCATATGCTCTTGGCGTTCCGCCCACAAGGGCAAACCAAAGATCGAGCCATCCTCGCTTCATAAAAGACTTGAACACATCCTGAAAAAATTGTTCAGTTTTACAATCCCCCTGAAGCCTTGGATTGCCCTCGATGTATTTCCATGTGCGCCTCTCAATTGATTTCGCCTCCTCAAATAGGTTTTCTGCAGGTCCACATTTGTCATTCTCAGAACCCTTAAAGTGAACCACTTCTATGTCGCCGCCCCTGAGTATCCTCCTTTCCTTTTTTCTAACCCTCTTTTTTTTGCCTGTCGCTGCCAAGTATTCGTCCCATGTCATGTTAATATGGATATAGGGGCTTTTTGTATAGGCCCGAGAAGCAACTTCCAACCCATTTTTCTTCGCAGCTGCCAAAAAGAACTCCCTTTCTTTATCAGACCAGCAGATATTGTTGAGAACAAATAGGTCCCAATCATCCGCTCTTGAGGCTAAATAAGACAAAACCTGCCCGATTACAATGTCTCTAACCCCTCCTCGAGCTATGAAATCCAGATAGTCAGACCTGTCAGGACAAAGAAAAGCCAGTTGTTTAAAAGGGCCAACTGATTTTAAGTATAAGGGGCATATTCCCAAGCATAGAGGACCGTCAAAAACAACCAATATTCTCAGCTGGTTACCAGCACCAAATGCATCCCACCACGCCTTGCACCACTCGTATGACTGAAATGGATACCTGTGATCAGCTTTAAAAAGAACTTCGTCCCATAGACTTCTAAGCCTTCTGAAGCCTTCCTCATCAAGAACAAGTTCTATATGGGGATCTCTTGTCACTTCTTCATCCAAAGGCGTTATTTGCTTCTTTTTTGAACAATGGACCCCTGAGACAAAATTTCCTTGTACAGTGCTTCGTACTCATTCACGGTTTTCTTGATCGAAAACTCCTTCCTAACACGCTCAGAACCTTTTCCCCCCATGGTCACTCTCATTGTCTTGTCCAAAATCAGCATATCAAGGCTCTTGGCAAGGGAATAAGGGTCTCTGGCTGGGACAACTAGGCCAGTAACACCATCTACCACGATATCCGCATTCCCCCCTACTGATGTACATACTACGGGTAGTTCAGCAGCCATGGCCTCCAAAAGAGTTAATGGGGTCCCTTCGCTCACAGAGGAAAGCGCGAAAATATCCATGCATGCCAGCAACTGCGGCACATCCTTTCGATTACCAACAAAAGAAACATTTTCCTGGATGCCCATGCTTTCTGCCAACAAAACACATTCATCCTTCATAGGTCCATCTCCGACTATGAGTAGATGGCATTCTCTGCCCCACCGCTTCAGTAACGAAAAAGCCTCCAACAGAGTTTTATGATCTTTTTCCCATGCAATTCTTCCAACATTTCCGATAACTATGTCGGCGTTAATTCCTAAGTACTTAGTCCGATCCATAAAGACTCCCGCAAACCTGTTTACTTCTACTCCATTGATTATAGTAACTAGTTTATGCGCGGGAAATTTATCGATATTAACAGCTACTTTTTTGACGTCCTTTGAAACGCATATGATCTTATTGGAAAGGAATCCGGATATCCTGTTGAGCCAGAACCTGTTATATGGCTTTTGATAATTGCGTCCGTGTTTGGTATGGACTACAGGGATTCCCGTAATTCTTCCCGCTATACTTCCATAAAAATGAGGTCCAGGATTATGGGTATGGATCAAGTTGATTTGATAACGGTAAATAAACCTTACTAGACTGTATATTGTTCTAAGCTTGTGTCGCCCGTAGTTATGAAGCTCACTCCACGGCACACATTTGTCAATCAAGAGATCCTCATTATCCCAAATCTCATCAAGACAAACTAGATGCATTTTGATATCGTCAGAGCTGTGTGTTATCAAATCTAAGACAACTCTTTCCAGACCTCCTGTTTGTAATCCCAACACAACGTGCAAGACATTAATTTTCTCTCCTTTTCTGAGCTGCAAACTATTCCTTTTTACGCTGTCACAGAGATTAATATGGTATTTAATAGCACTGCAATGCAGAGGGCACCACCCACTTCTACCTAGCTGTATCCACCTTTAAGGCGCCCAGCACAATCATTAAGAAGCAAGTTGAACCCTTAGGATCGAATAGAGCAAACAACATCAGTTAAATCACCCGCATCTCGACACACAGCTTACCTTTCCTCATATTATTTCGTTAATGGCAATCAGCCATATTGCTACTAACACTAACACCATCGAAAGAAGAATGATGCGAGCGTCCTTCTTGCCGAACCCATCTAACCCTAAACATCTGCCTTTAGCAATCATCAGTCGTTGTGCACACGCCATAAAACCTAGTAGCAGAAAGAGGGAGTCATTTTCCAACGTAATAAAAAATGTGGCAATGCAATACACGCCTAGACCAACTAAAAGCATTCTCGACTGAACATCAAGCTCCGAATCTGCTGAGCGAAGGGTGTAACAGGATACTGGTTTGAAGGCAAAATAGAGAATCCCCATCCAGATGAAAAAACCTACTAACCCTGTCTCGGCAAACACTTGTACATAATTATTGTGAGCCCTCAGCCCTGTTTTAGGGGCAAATATCCCCTTCCCTACTCCAAGAAGAGGATTCGCTCTTAACATCCTTAACCCCCTCTCCCACATCCAGGTTCTCTCGTGTGCAGAACTATCAGAAGACGACAGCTCCTTCATCCTTCCAGGCATAAATTGTGATATTATTATAAGGCCCAGTACTATAATTATAATTGCCCGGGTTAGGACTTTTGCGTTCTTTGCGAACCTAAAAATACCCACGAACAAGATACCAGAGCACATCGCCAGGACACTACCTCGGGAATTCGTGTAGTAAATACCTGCAAGGGCCACTATGAAACCCAACACTGCAAGAACTCGTTGGATAGAATTCTTTCTGCTCCAAGCAAATTCTAGCAACATTGACCCGGCTGTTGCCAAGATAAGCCCGTACACATTAGGTCCATCCCAGTCACCCACCCATCGTACCCTTACCACATCATATCCTGGATGAGGTGTGACCCCAGCCCATCCAACCCCTGTAACTCCTTGCTGTACAGCTTGCACTCCCAGGACAGTAACCACTATGAGGAAAAATGCGATGCCTCGCGCTAAGGCCTTTTCATCCTTTACATTTAGTAATACCATAGTAAAGACGAGCCCCCGTTGGACCCACATGACCATTTCTCCAACTGGATCATGATGCTTACCATAGCTCAATAGGACTGACATCAAAATAACGCCTATATAGACAAAAACCAGTATTTCAAGGGATGTTTTCACCTGTTTTTCTCGCTTTTCGCCAAGAAATGCTCCCCACAGTAATCCCGCCGGAATTAAAACATAACTCACCGGGAAACCGTGAAACACAGGCATCCAATCTTGAGGCCTAATAAAGACGGCTATTATGTATAAATAAAGGAAAATCAATTGCGAAGGCCTTCTATTTCGTTTTATAGCGACTCCGAATAGGCTGCTGACCTGTACCCTAGGTAAAGATCTTTGGGAAAAAATATGTAGCGACCAGTCGATGAAGTGTGTTTGGAGCCGATGTCCGCCTGATGTCAAGAGGTGTTATCTTCTCCCATCGATTAATACCCGTATTAAACGAAAATCCTAGTCTAAACCCACATTCTTTAGCCACCTTGTGAGTATGCAAATCTATATGGGCATAATTCCCCACAGGATATGCGATTGAGTTGACTTTCTTACCAATAGTTTCTTCCAAGATGCGCTTTGATTTGATCATCTCCTCCTTCTGCTCATTCGGTTCTAGGGTGCTCAAGACCCTATGAGAATGCGTATGAGTGCCTAAAGCCATTCCATGCGAAGCCAATTCCCTCAAGTTATCCCAGGTCATCAACTCAGAATTTATCTCTTCAATGCCCGGCATTTCTACTTCACACACCTGTGAGAGCTCTTCTAACATACACTCTGTGCTACCTGCTTTCTCTGATTTCATAATTTCCTGAAAAAATCTTATCGCCTCTCTCGGATGGCTTTCAATATCAAAGTTTCTCCCGCGAAATCTTATTGATGACTTCTTTGACTTTTTGACCAGATATGCGATGGTATCCCACCAACCAAGCTGTCTTTCATCTATTAAAAGAGTTGGTATAAAAAATATCGCCGGAATATTCAATTCCTTTAATAAAGGAAATGCTAAATCAAAATTATCTCGATAACCGTCGTCAAACGTGATAAGAACGGCGTTGCGAGGCATTGCCTTTCCCTCATATAATACCTCTAAGAGTTCCGCTTCTGTCACCAAATGTGTATTCCTTTTCAGCCATATTAACTGCCTCTTAAATTCAGATCGGTTTGGGCCGAATACGGCATCATCGAACGCTGTTCGGAATTCGAGCGAATCTGGCCTTATCCTATGGTAGTTAAAAACAGCCAGGTTGCCTCTTGACAGATAATTCAAGAAAACCCATAGACCTGATACATACATGAGCCTGGAAAGTGCCTGTTTTTTCCCTTTCACAGAATCTCTCTCCTTTTTTCGAACGGATTCGATGTTTGCTAATTAATCCGGACTCCTCTTAGGAGTTGTCAAGTTCTCGCCCTGGTTTAGTTACCCTGGTGGATCAGCTTATCGCCGCTCCCAATCTTACTCTGATTTCCCTTGTAAAATTTTTTATCCTATCCACTTCCGCCTCAGAAAAAAATCTTACAAGAAATAGCAACACCGGAAAACCGCACAATGCCCCTAGTTTTAATGTTGCCGAAACATATGGGCTCTCGGCCCATCTGAAAAACACAAAGCATCCGATAAAAATCCCTGTGAATCCAATCTTGACAAGCCTATTCCATTCGTATGGCACAAAAAAAGCTCGCTGGGCGAAGACAAGAGTAATCCCTGAAACAAAGGCATGAGTAATACATTGGGCCACGCTGGCTCCGTACACGCCCCACGTGGGCACCATTATCCACATTAAGATAATGTCCAATATAGCTGCCAAACCAAATATCACAGACAATATGCGGGTGCTTTTTTGAAGGTATATGCCCAGTTGAAACATGTAATAAAGCCCCGACCCAAAAAGAGTAGATAAAAGTAATATGGGGAGTAGATTAAATGCTTCCCAGTACTCCTTTTTAGCCATTATCTGCAACGCCTCACGAGACAGGCCCAGGATCGCCAAGCATACCCAAACGCAAATTAAAGTAAAGTATGTTGTCACCCTCGAGTAAATCTCTTTGGCATCCTCTTGTCGTGAGATTGCAAATCGAAAAGGCCCGTAACCTTTTGTGAACGGCTCAACGGCAAGGAACCTAAAGACGCTGGATATTCTTACCCCAAGTGAGTAAATACCCACCGCACCTAAACCTAAAAAGAAGTTCAAGAAAAACCTTCCAAGACTTCCTATTATCGTTCCACTTATTCCCACTGCAATGAGTGGAATGCAATACCAGAGCATCTCCTTAAACTTACTGGAGTCAACCCGGATCCCACACTTCCTTACAGTGAACCCGGCCAAGACCAACCATGTCAGACTTTCAGCTATTAGGTTTCCCATAAGGACGCCTAGCACAGCCCAGTCGAGAACTACCACCAAATATATGGAAAGACTAAGCTTCGCCACGAGTGAGAATACAGAAAGCTCAACGAATAAGACAGCTTTCTCTATTGCTCGTATGTAAGACAATAGGATTTCCTTGGAAAGCCCGAAAAATAAGGTGACTAAAAGGACTATAAAATGAAGAGAATACCGGTTGCTTGAAAAAAGACCGATCGAAAGATATTTAGAAAAAAAGCATAATAGGAAAATGATAGGCCCAACTACCGCACAATAAAGTACGAAACTGCTACTAATGACAAGACGCCTCTCGGCCTCACTATCATACTCAAAGTAAAACCTGAGTGTTGCGTGGGACAACTGTCTTCCTAAGAACACTGATAAGACACTGGATGTCATATATAATAATTCTAGAGCGCCGTATTGTTCAGGGGCAAGGTATCGGGTATACACAGGGAGCAGGAGAAAGGCGGCGACTCTTCCAAGCAAGTCACCTATGCCGTAAACGACTGAGTGTCTTCCCAATTTTTTTAGCTGCTTGAACATTCCTTGCGTTCTCGAGAGAGCCGGGCCACTATACTATCCATATCTTGGCGGCTAACTGAGATCCCCACGTAACATCGCTCCCTCCTGAGAGGCAAAACGATGCAACTTACAGATATCCTACCATCATGCGCCCACCTTTCTGAGAAAAAACTCTAAAGGCTGCTTGATATTTATTTGATATTGCTCTTTATTGTAATTGGACATTAACGCTCCCCCTACATTCGTAATATAGTGGATCCAAAAACAAGCTGCATAATAAACCACTGCATCCTGACTTATTGCCAAGGCCTCCCTGTATTCGTCACACCACGCCTTAAAGCAAGGATCTCCTCCGCCGCTTGAAAAGCAGTTCATTATGAAATCGATTATCCCTTTCGATTTCTCATAGTAAAACGAATACCAATAGAAATAGAGGAGATCAACAAAAGGCAAACCCATAACCGTTCCAAGATCCCAGTCAAAGACGCCACTTACTCCCTCCGAGTCGAACAAGATATTCTCAATCTTGAAATCCCCGTGCATTAAACCAAGCCTCATTGTCCTTCCCATGAATCTTTCTTTCAAAACAGATTCAAGAATGTTAATTCTGTCTTCATCCTTGCCCTCCTTGCCGTACTTTTTGAGGGTTCTAATATCCTTACCGATAATTTGTGTGAATGTTTCTTCCTCTATTTTATGCTCCCGGCCATTATCGAGGACAAACGAAAACAAGTAAGGTCGAACCTTACCATACAGTTCCTGACAATTCGCCGAAGTCATCACACACATGCATCCTTCCAAATATGTCTCCAAAAAATATAGCTGGTTCTGGTATTCACCTTTCGTCACAGGTTTGGGGACTTTTTTCGAAATGAGAACTGTCCCCCTTAACTTTTCCAGCATAGCATAGTTTGTGCTCGCTCGCGCAATACTAGATCCAAATCCCAAAGGTATCCTGCAAATATACTTCTTACCAAAAGGTCCGCCCAGCCGCAGCAAAATCGTATTTGGGTTTCCTCTAAAGTATCTTTGAACCGTAAGTGGGCCTTCAACCAATTTGCTTGATTGGATGTTCTCAAGCAGCCCATCCATGATGCTTCTCTGATTCCTAAATCTAGACAATACCAACACCCTAGAAGGAAATCCCAAGATACTCGATTTTATTGCATGCTTTAGAGAATTGGATACCAGCTTTTTGGAAAGACAATTTTCTAAAAAGTAATCCCCTATTTCCTTCAAACTTTTTCTACTCCAATTTCTGCTTGGAAGGACTTCTCTTACGTCTTCAGGGGCCCTCCTAAAGAAGTAAGTTCTGGTGCATACGAAATTGAACTCTTTGGACAAGCTAACCAACTCGCGCCGACTAAACCCCCTTAATTCCCACAATGCCTTCCTTTCCATCCTCACCTTTTTTGGAGATAGGATAATATTGGTCCATCCTTGTGTGGCCCTGCCAGCAATTTCCCTGAGTACCGACTTTAAACCTTCCTTTAGAGTCGCTCTAGGCATGACATTTAGCAGGTCACTTGACAAAATAAAAATACTTAGCTCAATTTCGCATTTGAAGTTTAGAAGTGAATCAGAAACTACATCATTAAGGAAAACGACGTTCTCCACGCCCAAATGCCTTGCTCTTTCCTCTGCTATTTTATTCATATCAGGAAGAAATGACCAAGATAGAACCCTGTTATAAATCTTGGACAAAACTATAGGGGCAGCGCCGAACGTAACATCGGCAATAAATATATCCTTGCCACCTGGAGGAGGGAGAAGTAGTGCCCACGCGATCTGCCCAGAACTCATTTCATTAGTTATCCACCTACAGGCCTGTCCACTATCCTGCCAAGTCCAGCGCCTCAGCCCTCCAACCCATCCATGCTTTTCTACAAATTGAGCTAATTGCTTTACCTCTCTGCGAAATTCGACCATTACTTTTCACCACGCATTATTTTATGGAAAAACCGTGTGAGTTTATCCTTAAGATAAAGCAATCCCGGCCTTGGGTCTCGCAGATCGAAAGGCTCTACAGTTGGCATGGTCAAGACTTGTCTAAATAACCTGCTAACTGGCAATCCCCCATTACCAATTTTCTCTTTAACAACGGCCAAGTCCCTTTCAAGGCTTATCCAATACCTCTTTCGGCCTCCCTTGGAATAAATCGGCCGCTCACAAGAACACAGTCCCGCCAAGTCACAATAGGCCATGTAAGGAACATTCACCCTCATTCTGGTTGCCAATATAACCTGAGACCAGGATCTGGCATTTAGTTCAATTATCTTGAGTCTCTCGTCCCTTGCGTCTCTTTTGAATTCGATTTCGAAGATTCCTTTATACTTGAGTTCTGATATAAGCCTTTTTCCTAGTTCAAAAAGGCCTGGGACAAAAGCACCTGAAACACAGGTTCCAGCCCCAAAGTCACTCTGCCTAAGTTTATTAGTTATAACGCAACACCCTATCCGCCCCCCAGGTAATGAGTACCCCGCAAGCGCAAACTGGTTTTCCACGGGCCCGGGGACAATCTCTTGAATAATGTATTTCATCTTTCGCTTTGAGAGCCTTTCGCATACTCGCTTCAAATGGTCTACATCCTTTGCAATGTGAAGCTTTTTACCATCAACTCTTTCAAGCAAATGTGTAAAAGCTGGCTTAACTATGCAGGGGAACGAGGCTATTCCTCGACCAATTTTTCCGACTCCCTCATCTTCTGCATCTCCAAACCAGGTCTTTGGACTGGGGAATCCGTTTCCCTCAAGCCACAAATAAAATTTGTATTTGTCAACCGTGATATCAACGACCTCTGGTGGACCGCAAGCGATCTCTGCAAAGTCAGATACTTTCTTCCAGTGCGTCAAAAGAAACACTAGTGCGTGATCACTGGTAGGGAAAACCACAAGTTTTGGGATAGAGGCCTTACAGTTCAGATGCCATATTGAAAATATGGCGTCGATGGTCCTATTTGGGCATTTATCCATTGGAGGGACCCGAATGATATGGCGGCAATACCGTGAGCTATTTCTATATAGTTGCTTATCATCGTCATCAATAACGATGCTTCTGACACCTTTTTCGCCTAGGCTCCGAATAAGTCCAAGGCCCCCACTCCCCAATATTACCACTGGAGGTAAAGTATTGAGGTTGTAAAGAGGGAATTTTAGGTTCCCATTTCTAGTCACAGTATATTCAAAATTCAAATTGGCCTGATGCACTTCCTCTAGGACTGTCTCTCTACTATTGAGATACAGCCTCTAGCCGTCTTTTGGTGTTAATCTCCAGGAATTTTGCATAATTGCTCACGCATAAAGTTTATCTCCGAGCATGTAATTCGTGACACAATGGCCGAAAAATAAAAATAAGCGCACCACCTCCGGATAGCACTTTATCAAAAAAATTTTCGCCTATAATTCAACCTTGGGCAGAAGTCTTTTATACCTGTGCCAAGGGTTAATAGCCCTCTCAATTCTCATTCCACAATTTTTGCTCAGATGGCATTGTAAAACGTGGAGCCCCAGTACATATCCACAGTAAATCCACCCTACTTTCTCCAGACCAAGATTAACAACTGCTTTTATCGCTGGCTTGTTTATGGTTCTTATAATCCCATAAACTCCCTCAAACCCCTCGTTTCGCATTTCAAGCATGGCATAAGTATTAAGCCTTTGATACACTCTCTTGTTTCTGAACTCCGGTAGGACAAATCCATTGCTCGAATAATAAGATTTATCTTTCATATTAAGGAAAAAGTTCAGATCCTTTGAGTAAATTTTCCCTACCCCAGCCCATAAGAATCCTACCATACGACCCTCAAAATACACTGCGAAACAGCGGTGTCCTCTTGACAATCTCTCTTTGGCTTCTTCCATAGAAAAAAGATAGTTCCATTTCGTGCAATGGTTGTCGTGTAGCTTCATCAACTCGGGAATTTCCTTCTGCGTGACACGGGCGAATGATGCGCCATCATCTTCCTCCCGCTCATTTGGAAAGCGCTTAATAAGATCCAAGAGTGAACCTCCGTAGACCCCTACTGACTTAATAGACCAAAAAAGCTTGAAATACCACCTTATCTTCTCTCTCATACTTTCCCCAAACGCTTAGTTTATAAATCGAACATTAGCCTTAATATATCTCTTGCCACAGGTCTCATATTCTCTTGGTTCTGGACCTCATAATGAACTAGTAATCCGGGCGATGTGTTTACCTCGTTGACCACAAAAGATCCAGGCGTAGCCTCTCTTACATCCCTTGCAATCAGGTCAACTCCAGCCATCTTAGCACCTACTGCCTCTACAGCTCGCTTCCCAAGCTCAATGAAATAAGGACTTATCAAGGGTGTGACTTCAACATATATGCCCCCTTGGAGCCAGTGGCAAATATCCTGCAAAAAGACTTTTACCCCCCTTTTGGGGATCGACTCAAGATGATATCCCTGGCGCTTTAAGACCTTAATAGTGCTTCTCGATATCCTGACCTTGTACAAAATGGGCCTTGTGTTTCTGTGGTATTCAATATACCGTCCTTGTTCAATTCTATTTACGTTCGTCATTTCAATAAGCTCTCTCACGCTATTATGGCCATTTCCTTGCACATAGGCCGGAATCCTCGCACAGGCACTTAGAAACTCATTATTACAATAAAGAAGCCTAAAGTTGCTGCCTTCATAAAATTTCTCCACGATCACTTCCTTCCCATAAACTCCCGCCCCATTCACAGCCCACCAGATGGAAAAAAAAGATGCCGGTTTGATGAATACTCCACGTCCGTCACCAGTATCCCTCGCTGGCTTAACAACAATATGCCCCCCTATCCGGCGCCGGAACATGAGAGCGGAGCGGTAATCCCCCCTTTTTATGACAACATGCTCAGGAACTGGAATGCCAGCCTCTTTCATAAGTTCGCAACACAAAGCTTTATCCCCGGCTACCATCAACGTGCCCTCCCCATCAAAATCCGTGAAGGAATGCCAAACATGCCGTACCTTATCTCCCTTTCTGAGGCGAAGCACATCATTCCTCAGAACCCTAGCTTCGATCCCGAAACCCAGCGCTTCTCTGAGATAGTAAGAGTAATCAACCCTACTGAAATCGTCGCTCTTTTTTCCAGCGGCAGATTGCAAGATACACCGCAATGCCGAAATGGCGCGTATCAGCAAAACCGACAAGACTCGTATTACCTCATACACGGGGGATTTTGAATTCTCGACTTGAGCCATAGATCCCTAGGGTAGCTAAATCGTACAAAGCCAAAGAAGTTGCACTGTCCTTAGGCACACCCATCCTTTTTTTGTTCCTCTTTTCTCAATCCAATAACTTCAGAGGTCCTCACGGGCAGCAATTCTCTCTGGTGACAGTCATCGATTATTCTTGGTAGCACCTCAATAATTTCTCTAGTCTTATCATGCAATAGTATAATATCACCGCCCTTGATAGGGCTTTCTGAAAAAAAATTCAATAGCTGTGAGGTACTTGTACGGAAGTCTTTAGGATCCAAGCTCCATAACACGATAGGTATTCGTCTGGACCAGGTATAATACAAAAGATTTATACCAAGTTTTCCATACGGTGGACGGAGCATTGGCTGTGTTACATCGAAAAGTTCAAAGAATCTCCCAACCTCCTCTTCAAGCAAATTAAGTGAGGCACCTGAAAGTTCTCTATGGCTCATCGTGTGGCAACCGATTTCATGTCCGGCCTCTGAAATAGCGGAAACGCATTCAGGATACATCTCCATTTTTCTACCCATTAGGAAAAAGGTGGCGATAGCAGAGTGATTCTTTAGTATGCTCAGGACCTTCGGGGTATATACCGGGTCTGGGCCGTCATCGAAAGTCAACGCGTATTGATTATGTCTTTTCTTGCCTCTGCTTTTTACAATGGGCCCTAAAACAATTTCTTTTGCCACGTATTTTATGAACCTGGAAACCACCTCATCCTCATCCTCTCTATTCGCGCTTCTTGAGAAGGAAGTCACGATACTTAGTAGGGTCAGGGCCACAACCTTGCTCCGCCGCTTTGATTATATTATACATCTCTCTGGCTGTTACGTAGTGTAGACAGTATTTCTCGCCGTCGTTAAATTCTTTCTCAACATGCTCCAGAAACAAGTCCATGGGTTCGCCTAGGACGACCTCAAAATTTCTATCTTGGGCCCCATGTGTATGCACTTTTATAAAAATCCAATTTGGTTTTCCTATAACATGTATCCACTGTGATAACCATAGGTTCCATCGCCGTGGCGAGGGCGGATTATCCCAACTGATTTCTCCGTTTTCAATTCTGGGTTTGCGTATCTTCTTCCACATTCCCATGTCCAAACACAACGGCCCTTGAATAATCATCAAATCCCCTTTTTCGCAGGCCCCAACTCTTACATCACTTCCCCAATCATGAGACTTTGGTAGTAAAGGATCATCCGTCGCATAGTAAATGCTATTTATCTTTCGTGTTTGCGTATCAGAAGGAGCCGAAGGCAACGTAAAGTCTGCATAGCACCCAGTCTCTCTCAGTATCGTAATTTCGTTGTTCACTCCACACCATTTACCATCCGATCTTGAATTATCAAGAGCCCAATTTCCATGGATAAAACCATACATTACTTCATCACTATTCACATGCCTTGAAAGAAGGTTGTGAGTATCCCAAAGAATCTCTTTGAAGCGATTTAGTGAATTTCTTAAGTTGTCACTTGTATCATGATTATGGTGGTAATGGATTTCCACCTCCCCAACCCCAAGTTTACATAAAGATGCTAGCTTCTCAAGAATCTCTTGATCATACTCTTCAATAGGGTAAAAAAAAGTGTGTTGAAGAGGCACGCCTGTCCAGTCCCTGTGCCTTCTCGCCAGTTGCGGATAAACCTTTTCCCACATCTTAACTCTCTTTACTGCTGCAATTTCATCAGCCTCCCGCCAAAAAGGTTCAAAATGATCGACAAAGCAGAAAATTATATGGATAGGGTAAATTACTTCAACAGGCCTCAGTAATCTTTTTATTTTGTTGATCATGTACGTGGGCAGCCAAAACCGCAAGTTTTTTGGATCGAGCCTTTTCACTTAGCGTCTTTCCCCTTTAATCCGCCTACACGTTACGACCTGACTCTTGATTTTGCCCATTCCAGACAATTCTATAGCCTTTAAACCCAAACAGTCCACTTCAACCTTCTTTCCGTCTAGCGCTTGGCTCAATGGAGAATGAGAAGAGCAAGAAAAGGAAGCTGCCACTATGTCATTCAAGGGAATTCCAGTCCATATTGGGCCAACAAGGCCCTGTTCTTGGGTGTTAACAATCCCCCATTGGCAGCCTGAATACTTGCCGTACCCCATTGCTGATTTCCTTCAATAATTATTGGGCCTTTGGGGGTAATAGCTATATCCCATCCGATCGACCTAATTTGGTAAAAGGTTCTTTGTGCCTTTGCTGCCAGCATTAGCACTTCCTCCCAAAAGGGTATTTGATATCCTTCAAAACAGGTTTTAGTAACAGGATGTGCAGTAACGGGAAATCCATACCCCGGTTTCCTGAAACCCCTTCTTTCAAGCCTGCCTGTACCTAAATCGATTCCCACAACAATTCCTCCTTTGGAGAAATTATCCACGGGGGTTGTATTAGCACTGGTCCTCAACATTCCAGCAAGAAAGTTAACTGAACCATCTTTACATATAATACTTATGAGCCTGATCGTATTTATTGAGTGAGGGTTAATTTCATCCATTGCATTGTGCTGGTTCACAAACTCTTGCACAATAAGATCCTTCCCTTCTATTCTTTCCGACTGGACCTCGATCTTTGCCTCTCCTATATTTCCCCTTGAACGTAGTTCTGTTCTGCTAATAACATAAATGTCTTCCCCCATTAGCCCAAGAACCGGCTTCAATACAACTTTTTCTAATCTTTCCATCTCCATAAACTCTACCAAAGACCTACAATCTCTTAATCTGCCCTTTCCGTATAAACCATAAATTTTGGGCGTAGGAATACCATGAAATTTGCACATGCAATGGAAAATATACTTATCGTGAATTAGAAAAATGTAAGATCTTGGCCACAGAACATCGAAAAACTTGTCCTTAAGATAGGGCGAATCTGGATCATCCAAATAATTTCTGAAAGAGGATCGGTCCCTGCAGTCCATTCGGAACAAGTGATAATTTCTCGGGAAGATTTTCAAAACGAAAAAAAGGTAAAGATAGTCAATAACCTTAGTATAAAACGGCTTTATGGAATCCTTGTCTTCACAAAATGATCGAGAACTGAATCCATTGAAGAGACCAAAAATTCTGGAGTAGTGCCTGTAGAAACGCCGGAGGAACAGCAAAACCCTGACAAAAATCTTTATCAATCACTCCCTCTTAAAAGGCCTCGCACATTCCATATCAAGTGTGCGAGGCCTGTTGAGTATTAGTAATGTTATTTATCAATTGATGGTGGCTTCAAGTTGAAATTGTAATATTCAAATATGGGCTCTATATCATTAAGGGCCGCAAGTATTTCATCATCAGTATCGCCTAGCAAATAATGCTCCAAATAAACATCGGCCAATATATCCTCCATATTGGCTACCGTGAAAAACATAATGCCTTTATTAAAGGTTCCCACATAGTAGTTGCTGGAGTTACATCCGCCATAAAAAATTCTCGAATACCCCAGTTCCTCATGAGGTATCTTGATAGATCCGGTATAGAGAATCGTTTTTCCGAACTTTATCATTGACCCTGAATAATAATGGGGTTTCCAATGGAAGCTGTTATCTACATACACTGTGCCAACAATATTATGCACAAAGTCAGCTTTTGAATCTGAATCACTGCCTTCAGGGCCGGTGACTGTGAGA
>Ga0190359_1000578_pt1 | contig 24610 bp, 19 predicted proteins | sample 48721823_MG_FD_161269 | JGI IMG/M metagenome (GOLD analysis project Ga0190359, IMG submission 161269) | Hydrothermal vent microbial mat bacterial communities from Southern Trench, Guaymas Basin, Mexico - 4872-18-2-3_MG | ecosystem: Environmental > Aquatic > Marine > Hydrothermal vents >... | reverse complement strand
GATCAAATACCTCAAAATTCCGGGGAATGCCTGCCATTAAGGTCCCATCGCCTGAAATCGGAAACGGTATGCAGTTGGCGTGTGATGCCCGGTAAACTACCTTACCGTCTTTTGTCTCCGATACCATTCTGGCTAAACTGAATGGGCAGCGGGTAATATACTCTGTCAGCCGCTGGATGCCGGCTTTATCTCCTGCGTTTATCCGAACTGAGTTATCAACACTAAAACCGGAGTGTTTCCAGCTTCGCATGTTCATAACTGTCTCTTCGCTGATTTTGTGTTCATCAAGGAGCAGAGTTAATACCCGCTCCTGCCATAATTTCTCAGCGGACTGCTTCCAGATTTCCGGTATATGAACGAAGCGATGCACGGAGCCTGTCGAAGTGTGTCCTGACTCAGTGAAAATACCCTCCGCAGTTATAGTATGGACGTGAGGATGCCAATGACTGAGGTCACCGAAGGTTTGTACTACTCCTATCATTGCAGGTACTCAGCAGTCTCCATCAACCTCCAGCTTGAACACTTCACATATCGTTTCATAAGCTGCTCGACAGAGCTTTCCCAGAAGTGACCGATCGTAACGGAAGTATACCCTCAGACGCCTGGGGATGGTAAACACCCACTGACGGTGAGGAACAGCAGCAAGAACTTCTTCATTAAGACGATAGGCAAGCATCAAGGAACGCTTCTTATCGCATGACGGGCAGCAGGTTCTTTGACGGCATGAAAAAGCTACGAAAAACTCTTCCTTGCAGTCGGGACACCGGACACGGGCGAACCCTTCTTTCAAATCGCCGCACTTAAGAAACTTGTCAATGGATGTACGTATAACCGGCCTCCAATATCCGTAACGCTCCTGATACCGTTCTGGATATACTTCCGCAAACTTATCAAAATTATCCCGCACAAGTTTGAAGAATGGTGAGGCCTCATGATCACGGGGCTGATAGAACGGGCCGATATTTTTCTGAGGATGCTTAATCTGAGAGCTGCTGGACTGTTTTAGCCGCAGTACCCGCCGCCTCTTTTTCTTCGGTGGCGGTATGTACCTTTGGCAGAACGCATCGCCGGCACGGAGAGCATTCTCCTGCATTGCTAAAAGTGATTGTGACATAATAATACCTGAGATATAAACATGCCGATACTGCACATATGTACAGCGCCCATAAAGGACAAGATATCTCAGAAGTGAGGATTAGTCTGTGACGACTGTCACAATCGAGGAAGATTTACTGTATTACGGCAAGGGCTGCGCTAAAAGAGGAGAGCGCTTACTGAGTGCCCGTGAAAAAATAACTTTACATTTCAACTTGACTTAATGGCGAAGCGGAGGCATATAAGCGGGCAGGGCAGACGGAACCTCCATGTTATTAGACAAAAAGGTTGTGGGGTTCACAAAGGGAAGGGCGTACAATAGTGTTGGTAGTTATTTGATATTTGGTACCTCCATACATAATCCTTCCCCCGATAACAGGGGAAGTAAACTTTAACAATTGGGAGACGGGGATATTGCTTTTGATTTAAATCTTGGATCAGGGATCTAGCATCTAGTATCCAGTATCTATAAAAAAAGCAAGTCTATAAATAATTAAAAAGTCAAGCCACAATTGATAGCCTGGAACAATTACTCATGTCTGATGAAGAAACCATGCGGGATCTTAAGCGATCACTGGTAGGACGACCAAAACGACCGATTGCTCAAACTGCGATAGGAATAGGATTGACTTCAAATGGAGTAGCACAACTTGTCGTTTCCTGTTTCTATTTTATACTCGCAGCAGGTATTGATTCGAATGATGAAGCGACTAAAAAAGTGACGAGGAATTATGGTATAATCTATGGAGCCACAGGAATTGCTGAAATAATACCGGGAATACTAATGATAACCGCGGCAAAGGTTAAATGGCATAAGTTCAATAGATGGCAGGAGGAGCAACAATCAATTAGTAAGTATCCTTCCATTGCCATATCTTTATGCTTTAATTTATGAGTCGAATTGTCATTATTGTGGTGGTTGAAATACAGTCTTGTTTAAAGGCGATTAAACCTATTTCCTCTAAACATACGGACACCTCACACACCTACCCGCCGAATTCTCAACAAGCTCAGGTTCTTCAACCTTACACTTCTCTTTCGCAATAGTACACCGCGTATGAAATGCGCATCCAGAAGGGGGATTTGACGGACTCGGCACATCACCCTGCAGAATGATGCGGGAATGATCTTTCTTGATAGTCGGTGTCGGCACCACCGAGAGAAGGGCTTTGGTGTATGGGTGCAGCGGTTTGGTGCACACTTCGTTTGCGGGACCTATCTCAACGATTTTCCCGAGATACATGACTGCGATTCTGTCTGATATATGGTTGACCACACTGAGGTCGTGGGAGATAAACAGGTATGACAGATTGAGATCGTTTTTGAGCTCTATCATCAGGTTGATAATCTGTGCCTGAATCGATACATCAAGGGCGGAGACCGGCTCATCGGCAATAATGAGCTTGGGATTGAGTGCGAGCGCGCGGGCAATACCGATTCGCTGGCACTGGCCGCCGCTGAACTCATGGGGATACCGGTTGATTACATTTTTGGCAAGACCGACTCTGTCAAGGAGTTTGTTTATTCGTGCCGGACGATCTTCTTTTGTGCCGATATTGTGAATGGTAAAAGGTTCTTCGAGTATACTGCCCACAGTCATCCGGGGGTTAAGCGAGCTGAGTGGGTCCTGGAAAATGATCTGCATGTTACGGCGCATGGCTTTAAGTTCAGTACCGTTTAGACAGCATATGTCCCGTTTCTGAAAGGAGATTGAGCCGCTGGTTGGTTCGAGCAGGCGAAGGATGCTCTTTCCGGCGGTGGATTTGCCACAGCCGGATTCACCAACCAGACCGAGCACTTCGTTTTCCGCAATGGTAAAGGAGATGCCGTCAACCGCTTTCACATTGCCCACCACACGGGTGAATATACCCCGGGTAATTGGGAAATATTTCTTAAGGTTATTAATCGCTAACAGCATAATTACCCTTTAACTCTTTTTTGTCCGTCAACCGGTTCAGGGTTTAAAGGTTAAATGAACGGTAAACCCTGAACCTTTAACTTTTTTCTATATGAAAACACGCTGCTGATTGTGTTTCGGAAATAGTAAATTCCTCCGGCTGTGTCCTGCACTTGTCAGTGTGTCTGTCACAGCGTTCATAGAACCTGCATCCTTCAGTAAAATCTGTTGGGTCAGGGAGTGTTCCCGGAATAACATAGAGCTCTTTGTTGCTTTTTTCGAGTGTTGGCACTGAATTCAACAGTCCAATGGTGTAGGGATGCTTCGGATTTTCGTAAATATCAACCGCCCTTCCCCGCTCCGCAATTTTTCCTGCGTATAACACAACAACCGAATCGGCAATTTCAGCGACCACACCCAGGTCATGAGTGATAAAAAGTACAGCCATGCTTCGCTGCTCCTTGATTTCAGCGAGCAGCTCGAGAATCTGCGCCTGTACCGTTACATCAAGGGCGGTCGTCGGTTCGTCAGCGACCAGGAGCTTGGGGTCGCAGGAGAGAGCCATGGCGATCATCACCCGCTGGCGCATACCGCCGGACAGCTGGTGCGGATACTCGGTGACCCGTACATGCGGATCCGGTATCTTCACCTGCTCAAGCAATGATACCGCTTTCTCCTCCGCTTCTTTCTTCGTCATATTCTTATGTTGTCGCAACGCCTCGGCAATCTGGTAGCCGCAGGTATATACCGGATTGAGTGATGTCATGGGATCCTGAAAAATCATGGCAATATCGTTCCCTCTGATAGTTCGTATTTCGTCATTGTTCATTTTCAGGATATTCTTTCCCTCGAACAGAATTTCTCCGCCGCTTATTTCACCCGGGGGGCAGGGAATAAGTTTCATGGTGGAGAGGGCGGTCACCGACTTGCCGCAGCCGGATTCCCCGACCAGGCAGACCGTCTCCCCGGTATTGACCTCTAATGAGACATCGTCCACAGCGTTTACTATACCATCATCGGTTTTGAACCGGACAGAGAGATTTTTTATTTCAAGTAAAGCCATAGTCATTACTAGGTATCGTCATTTCCCGGATTTAGGATCGAATACGTCACGTAATCCGTCACCGAGGAAGTTAAAAGCCATTACCGTGATAAAAATGAAAAATCCGGGAATCAGTATCCATGGATGAAACCGAATATCGGCGATATTCATCGCATCGGAAAGCAGATTGCCCCATGATGCATACGGGTCCTGTATTCCCAGACCGATAAGGCTCAATCCGGATTCACCGAGAATATAGTAGGGAATACTCAGGGTGACCGACACGATAAGAAAAGAGAAGGTCTGGGGGATAATATGCTTTATAATAATAATAATATTTCTCTGACCCAGCGCTTCGGCAGCCAGCACAAACTCCCGCTCCCTGATTGATTTGGTCATGCCCCGTATCACCCTGGCAAGACCGGCCCACCGGATAAAGCTGAGTATGAAAATGATAAGCAGATAAATTGTTACCGATGAAATCTCCGGCGGGAACGCTGCCCGCAGTGCAAGCAGGAGGTAGAAACTGGGTACGAGCATGAGCATTTCGCAGATACGCATGAGCACGTTGTCAATTTTACCGCCGTAGAATCCGGCGATACCGCCGACCAGCACACCGATAATGGTACTGATGAAAACGCCGATAAGGCCTACGGTAAGTGACACGCGGGAGCCGTAGACAATCCGGCTGAACAGGTCTCTGCCGCGGCCGTCGGCGCCTATCAGATAAAACCGTCCCTCCTTTTCCACACCAAACAGGTGTCTGTCGTACGGGATAAAACCGAATAATTTGTACGGGTCTCCCCTGACAAACAGTTTCAGCGGAAACCGCCGGTCTTTTTTTTCGACGAATACCCGGTTGTAATAAGCATCGAATTCGTAGCCGTAATCATAGACAAAGGGAAAAATGTGGAAGTTATCCTCCTTGTCAAAAAAGTGTATCCTGCTGGGCGGATTATATGAGTTCGAGCGGGATTCGTTGTCATAATGATAGGGCGCAACAAACTCGGCAAATATACACACTACATACAGCACCACCAGTATGATAAACCCGACAAGTGCCGGCTTGTGCTTTTTAAGTTTAAGAAGACCTTTTTTCAGTTCGCTTTTATACTGTACGTCATTCATAATCAGCTGAGTTTTATCCTCGGATCTGTTGCCGCCAGCAGAAGGTCCGCCAGCAGATTACCTGAAATAAGCATAACGCCGCCGATTAACATATTGCCCATGACCAGAAACAGGTCCTGTGCCCGCACAGCTTCAAGCATAACTGAGCCCAGCCCGGGCCAGCTGGTGATAATTTCTGTAAGAGCCGCGCCGCTGAGCAATGCTGAAAATTCATATCCGAAAATGGTTATCAGTGGATTGATAGCATTTCTTAATGCGTGTATATAGATGACCCGATTCTCGGGCAGTCCCTTTGCCCGCGCCGTGAGCACATATTTGGTGCCAAGCTCCTCCAGCATGTTACCACGCATTATCCTCTGCAGGCTGGCAAGGGAGGCGGTTGCCAGAACGATCCCCGGTACTATTAAATGCTTTATTATATCAAAAAATTTACCAAAAAATCCCAAATCATCGTAATGCACCGATTTCATTCCGCCGATCGGGAGTTTGCCGATGAGCGGTAGTTCTCCAATAGTAGAGACGAGAAATAATAAAAGCAGTGCCAGAAAAAAAGTGGGCAGAGACATACCGATGTAGGAAATAAAGGAGAAAAATTTATCACTCCATTTATACTGGTTGACCGCACAATAGATACCTATTGGTATCGCAACCGTCCAGGTGATAAAGATTGAAAACATGGCGAGAAACAATGTGTTTAACAGATGGCTGCCAATGACATTTGCGACCGAAGTACGTTTGGAAAAGGAATACCCGAAGTCAAGGCGAATAATGTTTTTCAGCCAGTAGAGGTATTGGATAACCGCGGGTTTATCGAAATGAAACTTCTGCTCCATCTCTTTGATTGTCTCTTCCGATATCTGTGGATTCATTTTATAGGGAGCCAGAATATCACCGGGGGCCAACTGCAGGAACATGAAGGTGATAAATGACATGGCCAGAAGCAGCGGAAACATTGTCAGAAGGCGTCGTATCGTATAATTAAACATAGATGATTCAAAATATACTGTAATACCAAAGAAAACCAAGTGGATTTACTTCACATCCACCCGGTTTATAAAATAACGATTTTATTATTCTCTGTCTATTCCTGAGCACCCGGTTCTTTTATATAAATTTCTTCCATGTTATGAAGAATAGCACCTTCAAGGCCGAGGTAGCGCGTAAGATGAATGTTTCCGAAATGATTCTTCACTCCGAGAACTACTTCACGAAGCGGCATGTATACCTTCAGACACTGATCCATGACAATTTCCTGCCATTCCCAGTAAAGTTTTTTCCTTTTCTCAGGATCCATTTCACTTGCCGCCTCTTCAAAGATCTCCGCCACGCGGGCTTCCCACGGGTATGAAGGTTTTTTCTGCTTAGGATTGTAGATATAGCGGTATGACGAGTAAATTTCGGTACTTTTACCAAAATGGGGGTCAATAATACCGCCCAGAGCATACGCCACCGCATCCCAGTCATAAGTGTTGTTGGTTTTATCGATGAGATTATTAAATTCCACGAAATTAAGGTGGACCTTCATACCGATTTTTTCGAGATCCTTTCGTACCATCTCAAACATCTTTTGAATGATTTTTACCCCGGCGCTGGTGATAAGGGTGAACTCCACCAGATTACCGTCACTGTCTTCCAAAAAACCGTCACCGTCTCTGTCTTTGAATCCCTGTTCGGCCAGTAATTTTTTTGCCTTGTCAACGTCATAGTCATAGGTCGGCGCATTGGGATTGTGAAAGAACCCTTTATGCTTGCCCCACACCCCGTCGGGCGGGGTGGCCAGGCCGTTGTAAATAATCTCAATCATTGCCTGATAGTTTATTGCATGGGCACAGGCCTTTCTGAAATATTTATTACGAAACCATTTCTGCTTTTTCTCTTCCAGATAGAATTTCCCCGTTTTGGGATTCTTCTGGTTATTCTGATTAAAGGTGAAGAAGGAGTCGTACCATCTCGGGCCCACTTTATATAAGGTGAACCCTTTTTCCTTTTCCAGCGGTTTCAGGATTGGATAGTGCTCTCCCTGCACCGACAGTTGATCTATCTCGCCGTTTTTAAATTTCAGCATGGCCACGTTGGGCTCTTTTATTATCAGCATGATAAGGCGGTCTATATAGGGAAGCCGGTTTCCCTTCGCGTCCTTTTTCCAATAGTTCGGATTTCTTTTCATCACCACCCGCTGGCCCAGCTCGACCTTATCAAGAATAAACGGTCCGCTGCCGATTACATTTTTCGGGTCGGTTCCGCTGGAGAGAAACGATTCCAGGGTGCCGTCCTTCGCATATTTTGCATAGACATGCTTTGGCATTATATCCATGCCGGCCACAGTGAGAAACGGTGCGAACGGGTAGGGAAGGGTAAAGGTCACGGTAAAGGAGTCAACGGCAGTCACCGTGATTTTTTTACCTTTAATTTTAAAATTATCAGCGAGGCCGGAACGGATTTTTTTATTGTAGATTACGTCGTTAAAGGTAAATGCGACATCGTATGCACTGAGTTTAACTCCATCGGAAAAGAAAACATCGTTACGCAGATGAAATGTCCATTGCAGTCCGTCATCGGAGACATCCCATTTCTCGGCGATTCTGGGGGTAAAGGTCAGAGTGGCGATATCAAGCTCCACCAAACCCTCGAAAATGTAGCCCATTACACTGTTGGAATAGGCGGATGTTGACGTTGCCGGGCAGAATCCGTCCGGATCGGCGCCGAGAGGAATCCATACGGTACCGCCATAGGTACCGATTTCAGGGGTGTAGGCTTTCCCGATACTGTCTAACTGGGCAAGGGTATAGTCCGTTGATACGGGCGGTTGTTTCCGGGGTGTCTTTTTTCCACAGGATACCACCAGAAGGCTGCAGAATAGCACCACTATTATTTTTTTCATGGAGTGCTCCAATCAGTTTTTATATGAAGGTAAAACAAAGATTTCCTCAATATTGTGAAAAAACCTTCTTTTCGAATTATATTCCGCTTCAGCTATCGGCACAGGATTAATATTACCGAATTTATTTCTTACTGCAAAGAGTCTGAAGGATGAGACTAGGATAATAAAAGGAAGTTGTTCAGAATAGATTTGCTGCCATTCATCATAAAGTTTTTTCCGTTTAACAGGATCCATTTCCTGTGCGGCTAGGGTGAAAATGGTATCGATTCTGGCTTCCCAGGGAGTGGAAGGACTCTCCTGATAGGGAAACCACTCGTGGGTCCGGCCGCTGGATTGCCAGACATTTGCGCCGCTGTGCGGTTCATTGCCGCCGGTCAGTCCAAGTACAATGGCCTCCCATTTGTAGGTATGGTCAAGTTTGTCCACCAGATTATTAAATTCGAGCAGCGAGAAATGGACTTTAATACCGATTTTTTCCAGATCCTTTCGTATCAGCTCACAGTATTTTTTCCTGTCCGTATTCCCCGCATTGGTCTGGAGTGCAAATTCCACGGGATTGCCGTCGGGATCTTCGAGAAGACCATCGCTGTCTTTATCGGTGAAACCTTCGGAAGTGAGTATAGCTCGTGCGGAGTCAGGGTTAAAGGGGTATTTCCGCACGTTCGGATTATGAAAGAAACCGGCGGCTTCATTAACCGGAGTGTGCCGGGGCTCGGCCAGACCGTTATGAATGATGTTTACCATCTGTTCCTTATCGATGCAGTAGGCAACAGCCTGCCTGAATTTTCGGTTGCGGAACCATTTTAATTTTACCGGATCGACAAGCGGTTCACCGGTTTCTTTATCAATACCGGTATTCTGATTGAATATGATATGCCGGTGCCCGAGGCCGGGGCCGAGGTTATAAATGCGAAAGTCGTTTTTCTGCTCCAATGGTTTCAGTACCGGATAATCCTCACCGCGCATGGCAAGGAAATCCGTTTCGCCGTTTTTAAATTTCAGCAACTCTGCCGAGCGATCCTTTACATAGAGAAAGACAATCTTATCAAGGTAGGGAAGCCGGTTGCCTGCTGCGTCTTTTCTCCAGTAAATCGGATTTCTTTTTAATACCAACTGCTGGGAGGGACGGTACGATGTAATAACAAACGGGCCGGTACCGACAATCTCCTCAACCTTTGTATCGATCTCCCAGGTTGATGAGAATGTTCCGGCCTTATGGGCGCCATACAGTTTATGTTTCGGCAGAATAGGGGCCGAACCCCAGGTTATCATTTTCAGAAAAGGGGCGAATTTGAAGGGAAGTGTCATACGCACCGAGTGGGAGCCCGTTTTTTCGACACGGATTCGTCTTCCCCGAATGGTTAAGATATCACGGGCCGCGGACAGGTTGCGCTTGTCGTATATCGCTTCAAAAGAGAATACAACGTCATCGGCAGTAAAGGGTGTACCGTCGGACCATACAACATCCCTGCGTAATTGGAAATCATAGGCCAGGAAGTCCTCCGACACTGTCCAGGATTCGGCAAGAGCCGGTATCGATTTCTGCGTAACCACATCAAAGCTCACCAGTCCCTCAAAAACGAACTGAAGTACCTCTGAGCTCGAAGTTTCGTTACTCGTTATTAGATTAAATGTTTTAGGGTCGCTTCCGAAGGAGCTCACAATGAGTGACCCGCCGTAGGACCCGATTTCCGGTGAAAAGCTTTTTGCCTTTTCCACCCATGTATGCCAGTCTTCCAGAGCTAAGCGGCTGTATTGCCCAGGCTTTTTTTTACTGCAAGAATGCATGAAAAGCAGGGTGCAGGAAATGATTGTATATAGAACCAAATAGCGTCTTTTCATTGGTGGACCGATCCTACTGATGTAATGAAGTCTTTATATTACTAAAATAAAACAAAGCAATCGACGGTGGAGCGGAACGTAAAAAACAGATACCGGAATAGTTTAAACACATATTACGATTTCTATCGGAAATACGTAATATTAGGTAAAAAAAAAATTAATATTAATTATATCATATATAATGGTGGGTATTAGCCGTATATAATTCGAGAGTAGTTTGGTAAAGCGGAAGTTCCGCCTTTTCATTTCGTGTTAAGAAAAACGAATAGTATATTTATTCATACGTCTTTTACATAAGCTATGAAGAGAGTAATAGTATGAATCATATAGGTATACGATTTCCCCGGAAAATAAAAAGAATCCCGATAATCTCTTTTCTGTTACTGTTGTGTATACTGTGTGTGGGAGTATTCGGCGGCAGGCGGGATACTGAGCGGTGGGAGCGAATGGAGAGAGAGGTAAAGGAAAAAGTATTTCCCGCGGAATATCGCGACTCTTTACAGAAGGTTTTTGATGTCGGCGATAATACGGGATTACGGACGGAAAAAGGCAGGACGCTTCTTTTTAAACGAAGGGAAAAAGCCGTTTATGAAGGCGGGTGGGGATTTATTAATGCTGGGTGGGGGGTTATAGAAGCCGAGTTTGATAAAAAGAAGGCACGAATACTGTTCTCCGGGAAAGCATTCACCAATAATTTTACCAGCGCATTTTTTGAAGTCCGCGATTTTGTAAGGTCCGAGGTAGATGCCAAAGGGCTGTATCCCTGTTTTTTTGAACAGCATATCCATGAAAATCGATATAAAAGAAGCACATTCGCTCTCTTTGATCATGTGAAAGGGAAAGTATACAATAACAGGAAAAAGAAAAAACTGGAGTATACAATCGCCCCGTTTTCGCATGATTATATTTCACTGTTATATTATCTGCGGACCCGTGAATTTGCCCCCGGTGATACCTTCTCTATCCGCTGTTTTGTCCACGGGAAAGATTATCCGATTCTCTTTGAAGTCCATGGCCGTGAAGAGGTAAAAGTTAATGCGGGAACATTTAATTGTATCAAAGTGCAGCCCCACCTGGTAGGGGAGGGACGGAATTTCAATAAGCGTGATAAGATGTACCTCTGGTTTACCGATGATGAATACCATGTGCTGGTCAAAGGAAAATCGAAGGTTGCTATGGGGTGGATTAATGCTGAATTGATTCACTATGAACGGAAGTAGTCTTATACAGCACAGGTAGAGCCGATGCTTGCTATTCTCATCTCTCTTGACAGAACACTGTTTCTCTTTTTTAACAGTACTATTTCAAATCCCCTTTTTGATGGCATTTTTACCGTTATAACCCACAGAAATACCTGGATAATACCCGCAATTGTTGCTGCAGGTATTTTTATTTTCAGGGAAAAAAAGAGAGCGCTTATTGTGCTTCTGCTTCTCATTATTACCGCCGCGATTACCGATCCGCTCTGTGTGCGGGTATTAAAACCCCTGTTTCACCGTCTCCGGCCATGTCATCCCTCCTATTTTATTGACGGACGGCATCTGTTTCTTGCCGGCGGTCATTTTCTGCTCGGGTATAAAAAATCATTGTCTTTTCCATCAGCCCATGCAATGAACATGTTTGCCGCCGCTGCGTTGCTGACACTGCTCTACCCCAAACGGGCAGTATGGTTTTACCTTTTTGCCGTCCCGGTTGCCTTCTCCCGAATCTATGTTGGTGTCCATTACCCACTGGATTTTTTAGCGGGTGCAATAGTAGGTTCTGCTATTGGAATCTTGGTTTTTTATGGATATCAATATATAATGAATAATATACAGGCCAGGAAATTGAAAAAAGAGAATACTAAATAATGCATGTCTGAAGAAAGCTTATTTACTGTCATTCCGGTATACTGTTTGTCCGGAATCCAATAAATTAAAAATGGGATTCCCGCTAAAAGCAGACGGGAATAACGCTTCGAAGCAGACATTAATTTATTACACTTGGTTTATTACATGAAAAAACCTCGTCGAGGATCGCTTCAGCAGAAGATCATTCTATTTCTTAAAACCAGTACCGGTTTTAAGATAGTACTTTTTTTTACCGTCATGATTCTGCTCAGCTCGTTAGTGGTATATGCAATTGAGCGGAAAATCAATGAAGGTTTTATATCCTTTTTCGATAGCTTATGGTGGACTGTTGTTACTATATCAACAGTGGGATATGGCGAGCGATTACCGATTTCAGTTACCGGAAGAATCGTGGCAATGGTTACTATTTTTATCGGTATCGGTATCATGGGCACCGTTACCGGTCGTATTGCGTCTTTTCTCATGGAGCGTCAGATGAAAGAAGAGAAAGGGTTGCTGGATTACAGCAGCATGAAGGGCCATTTTATTATCTGCGGATGGAAACGGGAAATGAATCAGGTGTTGCATGAAATTCTCAACAGCAATCCCGAATTAAGTCCTCTGGAGATTGTCATCATCTCCAAAGCGCCGCCGGATGACGTCAACGCACTCAGAAATGATCCGGAGTTAAAAGGTATCAAATATGTCAACGGTAATTTTGTTGAGGAGCTTGAGATGATACGGGCCGGGGTTCGGACTGCATCCAAGATATTGGTGCTTGCAGATTACTATACCAAGGGTGATATGCAGCAGATTGATTCCAAAACGGTGATGGCGGTTATGTCGATCAAGAATATGAATAAGACAGCCTATGTATGCGCCGAGCTTCTGGATACTAAATTTGAAAAATACCTGAAATTATCCCATTGTGATGAAATCCTTCTGTCGCGAGAATTTTCGCGCTCCATGCTTGCTTCAGCTTCCTCAGGCACCGGATTGTCTCATGTGGTTAAAAGTCTGATATCGGGAGAGTGGGGGGTGGGAATTTCAACCGCATCCTTTCCGGATTCCTTTATCGGTAAAACTTTTCAGGAGCTTCGTACGCATTTTTATACCAGGCAGAATGCGCAGCTTATCGGGATGCTTGAAAACACGGGAAATATCATGGAGCGGAAAAGGGTGGCGTTGCGTGAAGCTCAGATGAATCCGGACATCTCAAAACTTATACCCGATTTACAGAGTGTAAAAATGCTTGTGGCGAATAAACCTGTTATTAATCCGCCCCGGGATTATATCATTAACAAGTATTCACGCGGTATTATCATCACCAGCTCGAATCATGCCTCTTCATAAGGAGAGAAGCTATGAGTACCGGTCATGAATTACAGGAAAAGATTGCAGATTTAAAGAAGATCAGCCTCTTTAAAGATATTGCAGAGGATGCCGCTGCCATGGAAAACGTGGCCGGACTCTTTAATACGGTATCTTTTGCCAAGGGAACGGATGTTCTTGAGGAGGGCGTTTTCGGTGATTCCATATTCATTATAAAATCCGGGACCGTTCTGATTATAAAAAAGACCATGCAGGGTGACCCATATGTCGTGACTGAATTAAATGCGGATATGAATATATTTTTCGGGGAAGTGGCGCTCTTGGATCCTGAAAAGCGCTCGGCCACAGTCCGCTGTAAAACTGACTGTGAATTTTATACTACCGATAAGGAGCAGTTCACCAGATTCGGTGATGAAAATCCCGGCATCGGATTGCTGATTACCCGGGAGGTGTCGCGTATTCTTTGCCAGCGGTTACGCAAGTCGAATGCTGATATTGTTACCCTGTTTGATGCTCTGGTTGGTGAAGTTGAAAAGTCCGGCGGCATCCAATAATACACTAATAATACTGCCTGCTTAAACATTTGCTTTTCTTTATTTATATTATAGCATACATTACATTTTAAGAAGGTTACTCACTATACGAATATTTTATTTGCCTTAATATTCGTAATACATCACTCGATTGTATGGTATGCAGATAAAAAAAATAATTACTTTGATAACTTCTTTTTTCACACATAAAATAGTTCTTATCCTGTTGATTATTTTCGGTAGTATAGGTGTAGCAATATATCCTGCCTATCTTATAACGAAACATTTCTTTAACTGGTATTTTAATGCCTGGGGCGCAAAACTGGTTGCGCTCGAGCAACGGGGCCTTTTATCCAAGGAATTCGGAGCGGCATGGCAGGATGTGCTTGCCGGTGAAGCCATGAATGAAAAGGCGGGAAGCGTGATTACTCAGGAAGCCGATACCGGCGGTGGCGTTCTTATTGTTGACGGCATTCCGGTGAAAGATTACCCTTCGTTAAGTATCGTGGCCCGTTTGAATGAAGTACATGCTTATTCAAATACTATTACGGTAACAGATCGGCGGGGCCGACGGATAGCGACAATACGGACCGATCATACCCGCGCTAAAATTGAGGAGTTTCCACAGACACTTCTCACCGCATTAATTGCTGCGGAGGACAGCCGGTTCTATGAAAATGAACTAGGCTTTGAATTTGACAGCTTTGTGCGTGCCATTGTCAGAGCAGTGTTCCGTTCGATTGCCTCCTTTTCTCTTTCCACACCGCGAGGTACTTCGACCATAACCCAGCAGGTAGCCAAGCTCTTTGTCTCATACCTTGACGAATCTGGACATCGCCGTGTCAGTAAGTCTGTTGATCGGAAAATGCATGAGCTGCGGCTTTCAGCCGCGCTCCGTAAGATGTACTCTGCGGACGAAATACTCGAAGTGTATATGAATCACTGCATTGCCAGCGATTACGGACTTATCGGCGTTAAGGATATTGCGCTGGGACTGCTGAATAAGGACCTTGATGAGCTGACGGACGCTGAGTGTGTCTATATTGCCCGGATGGTTAAATGGGGACGGAATATTCATTCGAAGATCGCCCGTCAATGCCGCATTGATATGCCGAGAATGGCGGAGGCTCTCGGATGGGATGACGCATACACACGGCAAGTCATCGCTGAGATTGATTCACTGACCTTTGTCAAACCAAAACAGATTCAGACCGATTATGGCCATCTCGTTGATCTGGCAAATGAGTTCTGGCTTCTTTACTTAAAGCAGAAAAACGGGGGAGATGAAGCCTATTTAAAAACCATGGATATTGTCGATCCCAATTCACTGATTCGGAAAAAAGGCAATTTAACCATTAAACTTTCAATTGACTTACCCCTGCAGGATTTTCTTCAGAAGCTGGTTAACAGCCGAGGTTTTGGACCGGATACCATAATTTATACCGATGTAAGAATCGGCAGTTACGGTGAGGATATTACCAAGAATACATCACCTGAAGATTCCCTCAGAGTAATATCTATCATTGATACCACCACCCAGTTTTCGGAGCCCAATGCAGAATTTTCCATTACCCTGGAGAAGGGTGATACGCTGGTTACCAATATAAGATACAAAAAAAAGTCAAAAGGGGTCTGGCGGCGGAGCATTTACTACTATACCAGACGGTTGATGGAGGTTGACGGCCAGTACTTCTCATATTGTATCCTTGATTCACGTACCGGGAAGCTGTTGGCGTACTACTCAAAGGATAAAATAGGCTCCCGGCTTAACTGCCTGCTACGGAATCCGGTGCCGAACGGCTCCTCAACCGCGAAACCGATTCTGAATGCGCTCAATTTCGATCTTGGTATTTTCCCGCCTTACGCCAAGTGGAGTGACAGCCTGCCGGTCACCGGCGACGTTCCCTGGGCACGGGAAATTATCCGGCGAGGAGGAAAACCGTACGAGGTCGTTTTTAAATACAGTGCCGTTCGCGGTAAAGGGTACCGAATGCATAACCACGATCATGTATTTGAGGGATGCCGGTATATATTCGATCATCTGGCTACCTCAAACAATATATTCGGGGTGGAGTCCATTTACCGTCTTAACCGGAAGCTCTTTGATCCCACCGGGAGGATTCTTCCTGATGCCTATCCCTTTGCGCAATTCCTGTATCGCCTTAATGCACTCGAAAGGATAAAGAAGAAATTTAAGACAAAGACAGTCACCGGTGTCCGGCTTTACAAAGAACTGGCAAGGATAGTCGGTGTTGATGTCGACACCATGATTGCCTATGGCAAAAAGATGGCGGTATCGGACAGTCTCTATTCCGTTGCTCTCGGTACTCTCGAGATGACGCTGTATGAACAGGCGCATATGTTCAATATGCTCTATAATAATGATCTTATCCAGCAACCGGCGGAGCATCCATGTCTCGTTATTGACAGTATCAATATTAACGGTACCGGTGTTAACATGGCGGAGCGCGATGTAGTAAAACGGTATCATCCGTTTTCGGATGTTAACAGGCTTCGGCCGACCTATCTTGGATTGCATAAGCGACTTACCTCCAACAGGTGGGACGGTCTGAACGATTATGACATCCCATACTCGGCTGATTCTTCATTTTCTCCCTTAAGCGATCTGGTGTACAGTGAGGATGTCTTTACGATAGATGAACCCCTGTCCAACTATGCCAAGAGCGGTACCACCGATGATATTTTACGTCCGTTCAATGTTGACGTTACGAGCAAAAAACGGACTAATTACGGTCTCTGGAACGCTGTGATCAGAATCGATCTTTCCAGGCTTTCAGGCGATTCCATTCCCGATATCCGTGATGTTACCATTGCCTGTATCGGTGAGTGTAATAAGAAGTATACAGGGTCCCGTGACGGAAAGACCCTGCATAAATATGTTTCCCGTGACCTGTTGAAAAATGCGGGAGAGAAACATCCAGGTGGTTTTTTCTCACAATATGAGCAGTACCTGAAACTGGTGACTCCCGACTCGGTGAAGTATTGCGGCGATATGCCGGTTGTTGAGAATCCGTGGATGCCGGTTGAGAAAAAAGTGGTGGATAGAGATGAATAACACCGGGATGATTGTGGCTATTATCACGCCGGTTACGATTATATCCTTTCTTATGTTAGTATAATTATTTTAACTGTCTGCTAAACTAACGTCGGTATTCAGAAAGCGGCATTCAGGTGAGTCCAATATTTTTCACCCGGTAAAATATTACCCTGAATTGCCTGGGTACTGCCAGTTAGGTTTATAACCTTTATAATCCTGACAGCCGGATTCGGAAAGCCGGCGTTTCTTTCATTGTCCAGCAGTTCTGCTATACTATATTGTCAGACAATGGAATTGGTCTGTTTTTTTTATTAATAGCGCTATATTGTGGTATCAGTAAAAACGGCTTTTTAAAGAATTAAATGAGAATTAAAAATGGATAGATGGGTAGTGTTTTACGCAAGTAGAAAAAAGTGCTAAAAGGTAACACTACTCCCCACACCCCAATCCTGCTTTTTGATATATACCTCAAATCGAACCTTTTCGAAAAGAACACTGACTCCGCCGCTCAGAATGTGGTGGCTTTCAAAGGCAATATCGCCGGGAGATCCCAGGATATAATTGGGTGCGTAGGCATATCCGAAACGGAGACAGATCTTTTTATTCAACCACGCCTCAATACCGGTGTGCAGTCCCACCTTGACATCCTGTTTTTTGTCGAATAAACCAAGGAACTCAACATCAAAGGGAAGTACCAGCTCTACCTTATTCTGCATAATCGGCGCATGATAGGCCAGTCCCACGGTCATGCGCTTGTAAACCTTGGGGAACCTGCCTTTACTGTCTGTCCATGTGTTTGTGTGCTTTAAACTATCTATGATAACAGTATCTAATAGAGAGTCCGGATTAACAATGGTAATAATAGTGTCATATACTGTTGTATCCTTATGAATAATTGACGGTTTTTCAGATTTCCAGCGGCGGGTGAAGAGATTATGAAAGGTCAGACCGAAATCCATACCGGGAAAGATGTTATCCTGAAAAAAACCCAGATCGAAAAGGAGCCGGGTCTCGTTACGTGATTCATTGGAGTATGGTGATTGAGTGTACCCCATCAGAACAGTGGTGTCGTGAATTTGCGCATCGTGAACATGTGCATAGACAGGAAGAGAATCGATGGGGTATTCCCATTTCATGTTCTCAATACGCATGTTCATGCCGAGATTCACTGCTCCCTGACTCGTACTTCTGTCGAAAAGGCGCCCGGAGACACATATAAGTATATCATTCTGGTAATTGTTATCCTCACGTTTCAGATTACGGTAGATGGAGCCGATTGTGGTTGTCTCGTTGAAACGCCAACTGGCTCCGGTAGTAATAACGTACCTTGAGAAGACAGAGTCTTTTGCATAGACTAAAGTGCCGGAGTAAGTATATTCACTCTTCACGTGCCAGCTGTGAATGAGAGCCGGATTGACCAAAGAGCTTGAGATTACTTCCGGCAAGGCAACACCCGCCTGTGATAATCCCATATAGCGGGGGATGATATAGTGGCGATGAGCACTGAACTGGGGATTCAGTATTTCGGAAAATGCACATGTAGCTGTTATAATCAGTAATAATAAAGCTGTTAAAGCTGTCGGATTCAGTGTGCTTATTTTTTTCATGAGTTACAAATTTTCTTCTTCTCAAAAGATGTTTTGCTATAAGTAACAAAAGTGTTCCAACTACATCTTTCATATAAAAATATATCAATACTGAATTATTGCCACTGTTAGATCCTTTTAATTTCAATCATATCCACTGCTCTAAATTTAAACTCTGTTTGCTGTTATAAATTTCTATTTATAGTTAGGCTAAGATTACTGTTAAGAAATGCACTTTTAGGAGATGGAGTCAGACACAGATACATTTATTCATCATTCGTTTGTAGGTCTGGACAATTTCTATTTCGGAGTATTTATTTAGGGCGAGCATATTCTCTACGCTTTGCACTGCGTGAGTATTGGTGTTGCATTCCTGGCTGATATGTGCCAGTATAATTGCTTTTGGTTTTTTATCTGAGCAGGATAATACCTTTTCCAGAAATGCTGCACATTGCTCATTAGATAGATGACCAATCTTTTTAATACGCCTTTTCAGCCAGGCGGGCCGCATGGATTGATCGAGCATGTCAGTGTCATGGTTGGATTCAATTAAAATTACATCCGAGTTAAGGAATTTACGGTAGAGAGAATCCTGCGGATATCCCATATCTGTGGCGATAGTAATTTTCTTTTTCCCGGTTGGTGAAGGGTAATACAGGTTGAATCCGAAACAGCCGCCCCGGGAATCATGGGGAACCTGGAAAGCCCGTACAGTAAAATCACCGACGGAAAACACTTTTTTTTGAAAAATTCTGAGTAAATTAAGCTCGTGCGCTTTCAGCATAATATCATAATGCTTTGTTAATACGGCAGATACGTCACTATGACAGTAAATTGGTACCTTCGCACTAACAAGTTTTTTCAGCATTGAATGGTTCACATGGTCTGAATGGGCGTGGGTGATCAGAACACCGGAAAGACTATTGAGGTTCAGATTGTGGTGTGCCAGATTTCCGGCCGTGTAGCGTGGGCTGAATCCGCAATCAACCAATATACTATTACTGTGGTTCCATATTACTGTGCAATTACCGGAACTCGTGCTTCCTAAAACCCGGATATTAATGCTCATGGGGATTTACAGCCTGTTTGTATAGAGAAAATGAATTGCTCATATGATTTGTAATATAATTGATAATTTGAAAAAAGGAGCTAAAATGATATAGACCTGGTATCTTCATATCGAACGAGAAAAAGTGTAACAAAAAAAGGATTATCAAACGTAATACTATAGAGGAATGCGGGGAAGGTTTTTATGGAAAAGCAGAAGAAAAAGATAATTAACAAGGCAATAAAGCGGCATAATAAGATATATCCGTGTGGAATTTATAGTTCCTTTGATGAATGTTTTACCCGGAGGAACGGAACGCTTTTTTTCTGGTATAACACAGAGGATAAGTCAACACACATTATATATCAGAAAATAAAGGATACATAATCGGCAGGTATGCATATTTTTCGTGTATTGCCACATTCCTCATCTTAAGGGGAAATTAGTTGCTATTAGGATGAGTGATCTGTCCCGTTATTGAATTATATGTCAGTGATACTTAGTGGCTTCAGCGATTTATCATATGAGGATTGGTTTTCTGCTTCTAGAATCAGTGTTTCTCCCATCGTTGTACCCCACTGCTGTAAAGTAGTTATTCGGGGCACACAAATTGCCGGGAAGTATCAGTCACCGATTTCTAATCCCTGCTGGTTATAATTTTTGATAAAGTTTTCGATAAGGGCAAGTTTTTCTTCAGAGATTTTCTGTATCTGAAAGCCGGCATAGAACAGATTCGAGTTTCCTTCCGGATTACACCACATGCATTTTGCTTCAAGTTCGACCGGTTTCATCTGTTCCGGCAGCATAAATTGGAAAGCAAAGATTCCACCTATAGTATAGGGATATATACTGGAAAGTTTAATTCCCTGGGTGGTTATATCTAACAAGATACCGGCCTGATTTGACGTCTGGCAGTCGAAGACTTTTACATGAGGAATAATCTGGATACGTTTTAAAATACGTTTGTTTCTTGATGAGACCACTTTTGGCGGGGAGAATAGTGCGCCTCCGATATCGCAGTTCAGCTTTTTAAAATCACATCCTTCGGGGATTTCTATTCCCCGCAGGTCTGCACCTCGGAAGTCAGAATCATAATGTTCTGTACCGAGCATTGCCCCTCTCAGGTCAGCACCGGTAAAATTGGATTCGCTGCAGAGTCCGTCGGCAATCCTGGCACCGCGAAGATCGGCACCCCTGAAATCAGCGCTGGTAAAATAGCCGAATGAAAGATTGGCACCTTTAAGATCAGCACCGATAAACCGGGTATACACGCAGTTGGTCGATGCAAAGGTTAACCCGCGCAATATCGCACCGGTAAGATTTGCATATTCCAGGTTTGTCTTGGTAAGGGTAAATCCCCGAAGGTCAATACCGATTAATTCACGATGCGACAGATCAATTTCAGAGAGATCCTTTGTTCGAATTCTGTTTGGATCAATACCGCACTGTACAAGGATATCCTGTGTGTGGCTATCCATAGGTCACCCCCGGCAGGTAACAGGTTGAATATATAAGTTGTTTTAATTATTTCATGGTATATACGTCTTTCCCGAAATCAGACTGATTCGTGCTGAACAGCGTGTTCAATCAGGGTGATAAAATTTTCCCGGCTGTACGGGGTCTGAGTAGAATCGGAAGTTCCTGCAGCTGGAATTTTTCACTAATACACTGATAGTACTGTTTCATACTATAGCCTTACATTAGACTTACATTACCCGATAAGAATTCATTCTAATGGTATCATAAAATGACGTAAATAGCAAAGAGTTTTGCGGTATGAGGTTTGCATTTTCCCGGTTGTGGAATCTGTGGCAGATTTATTGTTAATAGTTAAAGAGAGTCATGTATGGTTAACACCGGCCGGGACATGATATGACAGCGGTTCTGTAACCAGGCCCGAATCCGCCGGTTAAAAGTATCCGTCTACTGCAAAAATATTATGCTTTTTTCACTTATGTATTTGGTCTTTTCTTTCCCGTCGATATCGGTTTGCCTGTCAAGCCTGAGGATTATTTTATCATGAAAAACATTTACATCTGGTTTAGGTGTTCAGCTCATCCCGGGAAGATTTCGTTATAAGACGACTGGTTGTCAATATAGCTTTTGCTTTGTGTTTTCAGAATTTTACTTCAGCACGTAAGGCATACATCAGAAACTGTCCGGTATTATTGTCCACTCCCTGTATGTAAATAATCGTATTAACATTCTGAAGAATGTTGTAATACCACTGCAGTATACCAATGGTAACTTCATGCTGGAAATCATAGATTGCATTTGCGGAGATATTCATAAGATCATTAATAGTATATCTGACTGAGCCGAAGAGGTTGTGCTCTCCCCAGATACTGTTTTGCCAGTTATATTGTTTGTAAAGATATTCCGCAGTGAAATACCATATATCCTTGACAGAATAATCGGCGCCGATCATTCCTTCAAAGAATGCAATGGATGAGTCGGTGAGAATATGGCAGACAGCCTCACCATAGAAGCCGATTTCGATATCTCCCTTCCAGGTAAGGCCGATGACAGCTTCGTTTTCAAGATTCGTGCTGATACCTTTGTCCCGATACATACCGATGAGACTGAAATCGAAACTTGAGAATGTGGCAAACATTTTTACCGCAACGGAAAAACTTTCGTCAAGGAATGGTAATTCCGTTATAAGATCAAGGCCTGCAAGGTCGGAAAAAGGAATACGTATCGAAACTATATCCGAACCACTTCTTCGGTAATTAATATCGGTCAACTCCACAGATGAAAAGACATCGACAGGGGAGAAGACAAAACCCTTACCAAAATTGATTATCTGGCGACCCATGGTTATATCTGCAAAGGGCAGGTATATTGATAAATACAGTTTCCTCACATCGAGTAATACCGGAGCATTGCCAAAGGAGAACAGCTCGAATAATTCACCGATGGATGAATCTGAATCAGAGGTGAAGTTTTCGGGAATATACCGTTCAATGGTCTTGCCGTATGGAACTACTATATCAAACAGGCCTTCCACTTTAGCATAGTCGCGGTTGGTGTTTTTCAGATTGAGTGAAAGAACACTCATACCGGCAAAATCAGCTTCGTCCTTTTTACTGCTGTTGTGCACCGTATGAAGCAGGCCGAGATCGGTATACATTGATCCGCGGAATTTGATGCCTGATTTCTGTTGTGCGTAGGTAGTAAGTGTACAAAATAGAAGTATAAATAATAATATCTGTAACTTTCTCATAATAATCTTCTCTGCTATATGAATCGTCCTCATCCTCTTCCTCATCCTCCTCCTCCGCTCTTGCCTTTTTTTTAAAAGACGAGGAAGAGGATGAGAATGAGGAAGAGGAAGATTGTTACTTCCTCAAATACCTCATACTAAACTTTCCCTTATCCATGGGCTTATCAAAGACAATATCTTTCATGGTAAAAACGGTTTTACTGTTTTTCCGCAGTTTGTTTACCATTTCCACCTTTGTTGCAAATTGTCTCCCACCTATCTTTTTTGTTTCGAGCACATTAGAGACTTTGAGCAGCTTGCCGCTTTTTGCGTACATTTCCTCCTTCAGAGCCACAAAGGAATCTTTGGTTACCCACATTTTCCTTTTGTAATAGGGTACATCCTTTACTTTCGCATCAAGAGTGATTACATAACAATTCTGCTCCTTAACCTTTTCTTCTCCTGTTAATGTAATTTTGTATTTCTCGGAAAGCTTGTCCGATTCAAGAGCGTCTTCATAAGAGACATCACTTCCCATCATACCCTCTTTGAGCATGTGGCCTGAGATTTTCACCACATCGTTTTCCTCCGGGAAATAGATCCAGAGGTTTTTCTCCAGCATAAGGTATTTTGTACCTTCATCTTCCGGATTGGTAAACTCAACAATGGCTTTTGTCTTTTCACCGTCCATTGCTTCAACCGTAAGATTTTTTATCCGGACTTTGTCATCGACATGAATTTCCATGGTGCCGGTGTACTTAATGGTTTTATACTCACGGTTATTATCCATTTTGGAAAGAATCTCTTCACCGGTAAGAGAATAGGTCAAGGTATTTGCCAACATAACTATTATGGACAGTGAAGGTAGAATCGCTTTCATCAGGTGCTCCTTTTTATCTCGTAGATACAAAGTTTAAATTATCTTCATCGTTCTCCTCCTCATCCTCTTCCTCTACTCTATTTTAAGACGAGGACGAAGGACGAGCACGAAGACGAGGAAGATTTAAATACATTTATTTCAAGCATAATTTACACACTCTTAATTGCATCGACTGCATTCATGCGAGACGCCCTCCATGAGGGTAATACTGATACTACGGCAGATACGAATACCCCGATCAGCAGGATATTTATTGTGCTGCCCGGACTTATCTCGAAAAATATCCGCTGATCCATGGGGAAATTAAAAGAGCTCATCATAGCGGAAAAGTCAAGGCCGTTGATTGCAAAGTAAATGTTGAATATCATACCTATGGATATACCTGCCAGGCTGCCGATTAAACCGAGGACAATACCTTCAAAGAGAAAGAGGTTCAACACTTCAAATCTGGAGATGCCCATGGACTTGAGGATGCCGATCTCCTTGCGGCGCTCCAGGACCACCATCATCAGGATATTGGTGATGATAAAGGCGCCCAGAAAGGCAATAAAAAAGTAAAAGTAATTATAAATAATAGTGGCCATATCGACCATAGTGGCCCATTCGCCATGTTCGGTCCAGGATACAACGGCCAGTTGGTCATCATTGAGCAAGGTCCGTATTTTTTCAGCAACATCAGTTGCTTTTTTGTAATCCTTAAGCATGATAATTATCTGCTGGGTAGAGCCATCCATGCGCAGCAGCTTTTTAGCGTCTGTTAAAGGGATCTGGAAAAACTTATCATCAAGAATATTCAGGCCGGTTTCGAAAATACCGACTATATTGAATTTGCGAAGGTGCAGCGCATAATCTGCTCCCCGGGTCATTACCTTCAGGACATCGCCAACCTTCAGATTAAGAGCGTCTGCAATACCGGCCCCTACAATTGTTTCCCGCTCATTCTGAATATATCTTCCCCCTTCCCGCAGCGAGTTCTGCAGCAGTAGCAGGTCTTTTTCAACCTCGGGGTCCCCGGCCAGGGCCGCGGCATATTTATTGTTTCCCTCGTTAGCCAGCAGTACGCCGAAATTGACCCGTTCAGTCACCTGCTCCAATCGCGGAGAGATGACAGGATCGGCTTTTATAGCAGCAATAATTTTTTCAGGCTCTGCGATATTCTCGGTAACCGGATAAAATTGCCGCTTTTCACGGAATTTTTTGGTAGTGATTCGGATATGTCCGGTCTCGTTCTTGGTGGAGTTCTTTACGATCGAT
>Ga0190359_1000576_pt1 | contig 24680 bp, 18 predicted proteins | sample 48721823_MG_FD_161269 | JGI IMG/M metagenome (GOLD analysis project Ga0190359, IMG submission 161269) | Hydrothermal vent microbial mat bacterial communities from Southern Trench, Guaymas Basin, Mexico - 4872-18-2-3_MG | ecosystem: Environmental > Aquatic > Marine > Hydrothermal vents >... | reverse complement strand
GTAATAAGAATTAATAATATCCCCGACAAAATTGCTTTCTTGCTTATCAATATTTTTATCCCTATTCAATCCAGTCAAATACTTTTTCCCACCACTTTTTAACATTGGAAGGCTTTGTTAAAACATGTCCCTCGTCTTTAAAAATAACAAGCTGAGATTTTATATTATAAAACTGCAGCATTGAAAACATTTCAAAACTCTGCGAAACATTAGAAGTAAGATCCAGGTTCCCATGTGTCAATAAAACCGGAATCCTGTTTTGGGGTCGTAAATGCAGGACTGAAAGTTTATCAAACTTACGAATATTCTCAAAAGGATTTATTCCGAATTCTTCTATTGTAAAATCCTTTTTATAACTTGTTGTGTAAAAAGAAACAATATCGGAAATACAGGCATGAGATACAACAGCACTGAACCTGCCGGAGCTGAGCCCCGCAGTATTTGCAAGAAAAGCACCGTAAAAACTTCCTGCAGCAACAATTCTGGACTCATCAATAAAAGCATATCTATTTGTTAAAAAATCCAGTCCTGACATTAAATCTCTGTAAGCAGATCCTGTCCAGTCTCCGTTTAAAAGAGCGCTGAACTCCTTCCCGTAACCTTTTGTTCCTCTTAAATTTATCATCGCAACCACAAATCCTCTTGAAGCAAAAAGCTGAGGATTAATAAAATACTCAAATCTGTCATGCCATCCCGAATGAGGTCTGTTCTGAATTAATACAACAAGGGGATACTTTTGTTTTGCATCAAAAAAAGGCGGTTTTAAAATAAAACCGTGCACATTTTTTCTGTCAAAACTTTTAAACCAGAAATCATCAACACTTCCCATTTGTAAAGAATCAAGAAAAATCTGATTTGCAAATGTAAGTTCAAATTGTTTCTCGCCTTTTTCATTTGACACAAAAATCTCATCAGGCATATTAAAACTGCTTCTGCACATGAAAATATCATCGTTTTTAGGGGAAATTGAAATATTGTGATTATAACCTGTGTGTATTAATCCTCTGATTTTTTTCTTTTTCAACTTCACTGAAAACACAACCATTCTTCCCTGATCAGAAGCAGTAAAAAATATTTTCTCAGAAGTACTCCCCCACACTGCTTCATTTACATTCAGATTAAAATCTTTTGTCAGATTTGTGGTTCTGCCTGTATGTCTGTCAAAAATCATTAATTCACCCTGGCCTGCCCTGCCTTTAGACCAAGGTATTAAAATATAACTTACATATCTGCCGTCAGGAGAGAATCTCGGATTGTATCTGATACCAGGGCTGAACGAAATTCTTCTCACCTTTTTACCGTTTGACCTTGCAATAAAAACTTCATAATTTGTTCGTGTTGTTTTTATTGTATCAACATAACCGATAAATGTCAGCCTTCGCCCGTCAGGTGAAAAATCCATATTACAAATTTCATTACTAACAACAGGAACCACGTCTGTACCTTTTAAAATATTCCAGTATTCGGTTCCAGATGAGGTCATAATGTAGAGTTTAATCCCTGTTCTTTCCTGTTTTTCAGGATCAGTATTATAAACTTTAACATTATTCTTTTTGCAGATTTTTGGAATCTGAATAATTGCATAATATCTGCCGCCTTTTGACCATATAAAGCTGTCAACTCCTCCTTTTAACCTGCTGATCTGCTGAGCCTCACCGCCGTCTGTGGGAATAGCAAAAATCTGGCGTTCTCCCCTTCTGTCCGATAAAAATGTAAGCATTGAACCTTCCGGCCCCCATCTCGGATTGCCGTCATATCCCGGACTTGTGGTTAATCTCCTTGGTGAGCCTCCTCCGCTGCTGATAAGGAACACATCCGTCTCTTCATTATCATATTTGTAATTAGTTATAGAATAAGCCACTTTTTTACCATCCGGAGAAAGGACAGCATTGTCAATTCGTTTAAATCTGAAAAGATCTGCAGGTTCGACAGTTCTTTTCTGCGCATACAGAGAACCTACAAAAATTACAACACCAACAAAAAGCAATACTTTTCCGAAAATCTTCAAAATATTTTCTCCTGAAAAATTTAACGGGCGCATGTCTGAGCACGGCCACCGTCAATTGATACTGTTGTTCCAGTGATCCACGAAGACTTTTCAGTAGCAAGAAACAGTATCAATTCCGCCACTTCTTCCGGTTCTCCAATTCTGCCAAGGGGATGTGTTGACTTGCTGTGCTCAACAAATGCCTTGTATGCGTCCTGGTCCATTCCTCCGTTTTTGTGCAGATTTGTCCGTACAACACCTGGATTTACTGCATTAACTCTTATACCCTTAGGTGCTAATTCCAGTGCAGTGCATCTTGTAAGCTGATCAACACCTGCTTTACTTACACAGTAAGAAAGAATCCCGGGAAAAGCTCTGGTTCCTGTAACACTGGATACATTAACAACAGCGCCCTTTGTTTTTTCCAGATGCACTACTGCTTTCTGCATAAGCAGAAAAACAGACCTTAAATTAATGTTCATCATCATATCCCATTGGTTGACAGAAGTATCTTCTACAGTACCTGTGGCTATTACTCCTGCAGCATTGACAAGAGCGTCTAATCTGCCAAACTTCTCAATTGTTCTTTCCAGAACCATTGCAATATCTTCTTCAACCGAAAGATCTGCAGTTATGATAAGACCTTCTGCTCCTGTCTCATTTATCATTTCTAATGTCTTATGCAGCTCCGATTCATTTCTTGCGCAAATTGCGACATTATAACCTTCTTCTGCAAATCGTACTGCAGTACTTCTTCCTATACCGCTTGAAGCTCCTGTTACAAGAGCAGTCTTTTTATTATCCATATTGCAAAACCTCTTAATTTTATCTTAAAAATCAAAGCAACCATTTATGTATCATACCTGGTAATAATATAAAAAAATTTTTTATTTATTTACGGATGAAAATTGATTTTTTTAATTTTTCCGTACGACTTAATAAAAGGGATACTATCTTAATTATCTTACATAAAATTTCCGAAAACAATAAAATTTATTGTTTACTGTCCTCGTATTTTTAAATTATGATCCAGAATAATCCACTTTTTTTTATATCCCTGAACAAAGGTTCCTGAAAAATTCTGAGTTACATAAATGGCGTCAAGTCCCTTATATTTCCCCTTTGCAATTCCCATTCCAATCTTTTTAAACCTCTTTCTTAAAATATTTTCCCTGTGATGAGGAGACTTCATCCAGCGTTTAACCATTGTGCTTGCAAATTGTCTGTGTAAGTCTGAGGCAGAATTGCCTTTCTTGTGGTACCGTTAATATAAACTTTTTTCCCGTTTTTTACCTTTGTAAAAAATTCAATCCCGGAAATATCCAGTATAAAATCAACTCCTATATTTTCTCCAATGACTATATTTTCCATGAAAACTCCGGAATTTTTATACCTTTGCTGAAGAGTTTTATTTTGTTCTACAGGAGACTCATGGGAGAAATAATTCAATGTTGACATTTCTTTACTATGTGACCTGGCAGATACTGCAAGCAGAGAATCCTCACTCAATTGTCTTAACCCCCTGTTTTTCCGCTCCATATTTGTAAAATAAATAAAAGCTTTCTCAAGCAGGCGGGAATCAATATTATCAATTTGTATATATTGATTGAAATTATACGAGTGTATTTCAGTCTGCGATAATGGAAATTCGCAGGGCAGTAAAACATAGACAAACAGAACAAACAGACAATTGATACATTTGAATTTCATAATTATCCTCTAATTTCAGACTGTTTATCCGGATGTTGATATAACCTTCTAATTATATAAAATATAATTTTTCCCATACAATGCAAGAAAAAACCCCGCTTTTTACAACGGGGTTATAAAGAAGGGAGAGGGAGGGGTGCACAAAATCTATCTTAAAAAAACCATTCTTAGGACACGTCTGTATTCACTTGACTGCATAAGCACAAAATAAACGCCTGTTGAAAGAGACGTGCCGTCTATTTCAACTTTATAAGAACCGGGCTGAAGCAGACTATTTACAGGTTCATCAATCTTTTGCCCGATTGTATTATAAACGGAAATTATTACTCTTGATGTTTTTGGAACATCATACTTAATAATTGTTGTATTGTTAAAGGGATTCGGATAATTCTGATACAATTTGAAATTCCGGGGGACAACCGTCTGCGTCTGATCAACATATGTCATTATTATCTGCAGAGTCAAAGTTGAACTGCACGAAAGCCCGTGAGGATCAGTAGCAGTAAAAATAACTCTGAAAGTCCCCTGGGTGTTGAATGCTTTGATTGTGGCAATATGTGTTTTTGCATTTATGCTTACGGAAACGTTGTTTGTATCAGGCAGTTCGTATGTCCATGTTAAAAGAGTATCAGGATCGTCCGGGTCAGAAACATACTCATTAAGATTTACAGTCCACTCCAGAGTATCAACATCAAAAAACTGCCATGAGCCGAGTTCTGTTGTAAACTCAGGCGGTGAATTTACGTGTACAACAGAAACAAATACACAAAGAGTATCCGAAAGTTCTCCGTCAAAAGCTACAACTGAAAAACATGTGTCAGAGTCAGCATTTCCGGGAATGCCCCTTAATTCCGGTCCTGATAATTTCAGCCATTTGGGCAGATTCAGATACTTCACAATTACATTCTTACTGTCAGGGTCTTCCACCTGCGCCTTATACCGGAACACACTGCCCTCTGTTGCTGTGACAGTATCAGCAGATACTATTTCAGGAGGATCATTTACAGGAGTTACAGTCACACTGACTTTTAACGTGTCTGTATCTGTTCCGTCTGAAACAATCACAACAAAACATGTGTCTGTATCTCCTTCCCGGGGAGTGCCTGATACTTTTGTCCCTGCCGCAGAAAGCCATTTGGGCAGAACCGGATATGTAAAAACAAGATCATCGTTCTCCGCATCAGTGGCTGTCGCAGTGTACGAAAACGGCTGATCTTCCACAGCGTCTGCATGATCCGCACTTGTTAAAACCGGAGGGTCATTAACATGAACAACATTAATTGTAACGCTTTTGGGGACAGTATAAATTCCGTCAAAAAGAGTGAAAGTAATTACCGTATCCTGAGTAAATTCACCGGGAGTTCCGGAAAATGTAAAATTATTTCTTGAAAGCCATGACGGTACAGCCGTAAATGTCACTTCAACATTATCACCGTCCGGATCGTGAGTCTGTAAAGTATAGGAAAATGCCTGATCTTCAACTGCTTCCACATTTGCAGAAGATGCCAGATCAGGTGGATTGCAGTCAATTGTAAAACTCTGCTCAGGTGTGTTGAACGAATTGCCTGCGCTGTCATATGCAGTTACATGCCATGTATAACTGCCGTTTTCAAATATATGCTCAAGGATTATTGAAGTATCAAGTCTTGCAATATTTTCTACAGTAGTAACACCATTTACCACAAATGTATATGATCTGAACCCTGATACAAGGTCATTTGTACTGTTCCATTTGAACTCTGGCTTCTGAACATGCAGAACGCCTGACTGTGCAGGTGATATAAGTGAAAACTCCTCAGGAGGAGTTACATCCAGAGTAAAACAGAATCTTGTGCTTATTTTGGAATTTCCGGCAAGGTCAAAGGCCTTTACTTTCCACTGATGAACACCCTCTGTCAAATCATTATCAGGTATAAAAGTAAGACCTGTCAGATTATCTGCTATCAGTGTCTCATCAATATAAAACTTATAATAACTTATACTTGAAATATCATCGTGTGCAGGCTCCCATTCAAACGAAGGTTTTGTATTTAACACGTAACTACTGTCTTCCGGTGTAACAAGATTAAAAAGATTGGGCCGGGAAATATCAATATTTACTGTAAAAGTTTCTGTTGATTTTCTTGTATTGCCCAGAGAATCCACTGCAGTCATATACCACTGATGTGATCCCTCGGAAAGTGCATACGTTGAACCCGGGACAAGCGATGTTCCTGACGGATTAATATTATCAATCAGAAGCTGATCATCAACCCAAAGTTGAACACGAGCCAAACCCACTCCAGTATCACTGACTGCCTGCCACGAAAATTCCGGAGTTGCTGTTGATGACCAGGTCCCGTCTGCCGGCCCGATTATTGAGAAAACTTTTGGCTGTACGTTATCCATGAAAAATGTATTTATCTCCTCAGACTCCATGCTGTTACCAACAGAATCAACAGCAACAACATACCATGAGTGAGAACCGGGAGTAACCAGCACATCTGTAACTGTATGCTGAGTGGGAACAATATTATCCCTCATGAGTTGTCCGTCAAAATAAAACATGTATTTTTTAAGGCCGCTTCCCGCATCTGTTGAACCTGACCATTCAAAAACCGGATACTCCTCTTTTGTCCACGAGTTATTTGCCGGAGACTGAAGGTGAAAAACCGTAGGAGGATCCGTATCTCTGCTGGTGGAAAGGTTCCAGGACTCGGATGACTCTCTCACAACACCTGCCTTATCTACAGCTTTTATTGACCAGACATAATCTCCTTCACTTAGATCAAGATTTACAGATGTTGAATGCAGAGTGTCAGTATAAACCGAATTGTTAAGCCACAGTTCATAATGATCCAATCCTGACAAAGCGTCTGTTGTTGATTCCCATTTAAAGGTAACGTTTAAGGTTGTGCTTGTATTATCAGCAGGCTCAAGAAGATGAAATACTGCAGGGGGGGCCGAATCAATTCTGAAAAGAGCTGAATAAAACGACGCTGTTGTTGTACCATCCTGAAGAACACAGTCAATACGAAGTCTTACAGTACTGCTGCTTACTGTAAGTGGAGTCCAGTTTACGGATGTCTGCTCTTTTGAAACATTATCCACCACAGTTACAGGATAACCGTCTCCAGGAGAAACTGAAGCTTTTATAACATAATGATCAAAAATTACAGATTCAGGTTTAATATCCCAGTTAATTGTATGCTCAACATCTCCGGCCCAGAGTTCGTCACTTACAGGAGATGTTATAACAATTGCATCACTTATATGCTGGATATAAACATCGCTGTTTCCGTCTCTTGCATCCCGCCATACTGCAAAAAATCCGCCCGAGCCGTCGGATACTATTTCGTGACCATCCTGATAACCGGTTGTATCTGCAACAGAAAGTCCCTGAACATCAAAAAGCAAAGTACCGTCGCTTTTAATATGCTGTGCCATAAGGTTTGGATCAGAAGGTGAAGAACGGTCATCGTTCCACACAACAAATGCGCCGTTTGCTCCGTCTGAAACCAGTTTTGTTGTGTATTGGTACCCTTCGGAACTGTTTACTGCCATACCATTGGGCTCCCATACAGGCAACCCTTCCGACGAAATTCTCTGACCGTAAATATCATAACCTGTTCTGTTATCATCCCAGACAATAATTGCTCCGCCCAGACCGTCGCTTACAATTCTGCTGTTCGTCTGATGCCCGCCTGAAGTGCATACAGGATAACCATTGGTTCCCCACAATACATTACCGCTGTTATCAATTTTCTGTGCATAAATATCATTGTTTGTACCTGATCTGTAGTCCTGCCAGCTGATAAACAGATACCCGTTAAAAACATCTATATCAGGTTTCTGTTGATTATTGGATGAAGTTACAACAGCAAGACCCTGAGTACCAAAAAGTGAAAGTCCTGAACTGTTTATATGCTGAACATAAATATCTATATTTGTATATCCGTTCCTGTAATCCTGCCATGCTACATAAACTCCTCCGGCACCGTCCGGCTTGATAACCTGGGAGGATTGATTACCTGATTCAGTGCAAACAGCGACACCGTCTGTATGCCATAAAACATTCCCGCTGCTGTTAATTCTTTGAGCATAAATATCAGTACCTGAGCCGGATCTTTCATCAACCCAGACCAGTATCACCCCTCCGTTTTCATCAGACACTGCTTTAACCCTGGACTGCAGCCCTGAAGCACTGCATGCTCTGATTCCGCCTTTTGTCCAAAGTTCATTGCCCTGGGAATCCAGATGCTGAATATAAATATCTTCTGAAACTTCATCTTCCCACGCTACATAAACTCCGCCTGAACCATCCAATGCAACAGAAGGCCTCTTCTGATTGCCTGCAGCAGTTGCAACCACTACACCGCTTGTACCCCACTTTGTGTTTCCTGCACCATCTACATACTGCACATAAATATCAGCATCACCCTGAGGATTATTTTCATAAGCAAAAAATACTCCGCCTGCATCAGTGCTGACACTGCTTAAATTCAGTTGAGATGAAACTGCGGATGCACCTTTTATACCGTTTTTATCCCACTGTACCTGAGAAAAAACTGAAGAAGCATAAATAAGTATAAAAATAAGTATTTTTTTTACCACAAAAACTCCGCAGTTATCATTAAATTGATTTATCCCTTCTTTCTAACTATCGTATAATTAACTCTGCAAAATTTATACCAGGTTTCTGCAATAATTTAAATCTGAAATATAACCGTTTTTCAGCCTTGTAAACTGCCTTTTCCCCTTAATTTTCAAGTATGTTAATTAAAATTACATTTCATTTAAAAATTCATTTCATATTGCAAGTTATACATATATCATTATGGAACATCTTATAATTCCTTGTTTTTCCTGAAATTCTCTGCATCTACATTAAAACAACCCATGTTTTTTATCGACAAGTTTTTATTTTTCTTTAGTTTGCATGCAGAAAATAAACAAAAACAGCAATTATTTACAAAATCGGTATTCCTCTGATAAAAACAGGGGTAAGTTTTATTTAAATCCGACAGATATGTTGATTTTTTGTTAGTTTTTCTGAATATGGAAATAATTGCCGGTTATAAGTAAAAATTGTGTCCGAAATCTTTTATCAGGAATCCGGCTTTTGACGGACAGTGGATACCAACCCGCCATTTCGAAGGAACAAAAGCGATTTTAGAAATCTTATTATTTCTCGCAACGCTCGCAACGGACGCAAAAAAAAAAGAAAAAAACAAAAAACGGGTATAGAGGTATAAAGGTATATGGCGGAGGTGTTTTGCCGGCATCTGAAAATTTCCGTTAAAAAAATGTTAAAAAACGAACGACCGCTGTAGGGGCAGACCTGGGTGTCTGCCCTTTTCTCTCCGAACATCAATTTTTGATTTCATCTTTTACAATTAACCCCGATTTTCTATCAGAAAAAATATGATAATCAGAATCGGGACAGCGTACAAATAAAAACAGAGTATTATGATAGAACCTTTGAAAATTGCATTTAATTCAAGTCCCGATTTTCTTTAAGAAAAGACTATGATAATCAGAATCGGGATTATTATAGAAAAAGAAAACACTGTCTCCTTAATCCAACTTTCAGATATAAAACATATACTCAGATTTCACTTAATCCCGATCCTCTTTCAGAAAAAATATGATAATCAGAATCGGGACAGCGTACAAATAAAAACAGAGTATTATGATAGAACCTTTGAAAATTGCATTTAATTCAAGTCCCGATTTTCTTTAAGAAAAGACTATGATAATCAGAATCGGGATTATTATAGAAAAAGAAAACACTGTCTCCTTAATCCAACTTTCAGATATAAAACATATACTCAGATTTCACTTAATCCCGATTCTCCTTCAGAAAAAATATGATAATCAGAATCGGGAAAATCTCCAATCAATATTCGATATTCATTTTTAAAATGACAAAAAGGAATGCATGTACGCATTCCTTTTAATAATATCTTGTTTTATTATACTTACACAGGGAACAATTGTAACCGCTCCCTGCATTCATAATCTAAATAATTTCAGTCACACAGGACAATCTTTTCTGTCCTGTGCTAACTTCCTACTCGTATCTCAGCGCAACAATAGGATCCAGTTTTGCTGCTTTTGCCGCAGGATATATACCGAAAAAGAGCCCCACCATAGAAGAAAAACCCAATCCGGCAAAAATAGCCCAAACAGGAACCGCAGAAGGAAGGGGAGAGACTGCACCAAGAATGGCTCCAAGTAAAAGGCCCATACTTACACCAATAATACCTCCAAATCCTGCAAGAATAACAGCTTCAACAATAAACTGGTTTAAGATATCTTTTCTTTTTGCTCCGATAGCTTTTCTTATACCAATTTCTTTTGTTCTCTCTGTAACTGAAACCAGCATTATGTTCATAATTCCTATCCCACCTACAAGCAGAGAAATCATGGCAATGCCAATTGCAGCTGCAAAAATAACACTTGTCAGATTCTTCCAAGTATCAGCGAGAGTATCTTTTGTAATAATTTCAAAATCATTTGGTTTACCTGGTGGTACTTTTCTTATGGTACGCAAAATACCAATAACCTCATCCATAGCAGGCACAATAAGTTCCGGCGTTTTTGCCTGGACATTTATTGTAACGTTATTATCCTTTCCGAATATACTTTCAAAAGTAGTATATGGCATCACAACAATATTATCCTGGCTCTGGCCGAAAATACTGCCTTTTTCTTCAAAAACACCAACAACTTTAAACTTTTTACCTGATATATAAACACTCTCGCCAATAATATTCTTAAACGGGAAAAGTTTCTCAACAATATCAATACCTACTACACAAACCTTTCTCCTTGAGTTAACTTCACTTCCGATAAAAAATCTTCCGTCTTTTACATATCTTCCTTCAACACTCATCCAGTCTTCGGAAACTCCCTGAACAAGAACATCAGCATTAGTCTTATTGGAATTACCTTTTATAACTTCCCCCCATGTGTAAATAGAAGGAGTTGCATTGGAAACCAATGTAGCTTTATTTTTTATTATTTCTGCATATGATGTCTTAATATCTTTACGGTTTCTGAATTTTCTTCTTTCATGTCCCGTATTAATTGCAGGGTACTTCTGAATAAAAAATGTGTTCGCTCCGATCTCTGCAAATTGCTCGCTGACATACGAATTGATACCCTGAATTATTGTCATCATACTGATAACTGTAGATACACCAATAACTATACCAAGGGTTGTAAGAGCTGCACGAAGCTTATTTGTTTTTAACGAACCAATTGCTATTGAGAAATTTTCAGACAGATCCATTATTTTCACTCATTAATTAATTAAAATGTACTGGTTTACAAACAATCTTTCAGATCATCCGGATTGTACTTTGCGCCTGTAAGGTCTGCATTATGCATCTTTGCATCAGTACAAACAGCACCTGTTAAATCTGCATTTTTTAAAACAGCTCTCTGGAGATGTGCACCGGAAAGATCTGCATTTTGTAAATTGGCACCTGCAAGACTGGCTCTTTTCAGTTTAACCTTTTTGAGAACAGCATCTTTCAGGTTTGCATTATCGAGATTCGCTCCAAAAAGAGATACGCCGCTTAAATCAGTACCGCTTAAATCCGCTCCTTCAAGATTACAGTCCTGAAGATTCACTTCTGTAAGATTTGCATTTTTAAATTTTGCATTTTTAAGATTTGCCCCAAAGAAAAACACTTTTTCCAGGTCAGCACCGCTGAAATCCGCTCCTTCAAGATTTGCATTCTGGAAATGAGCTTTTTTAAGCACAGCCCCGGAAAAATCAGCTCCTTTAATATTGGCATAAGACAGATCAGCTTCTGTCAAATCAACACCATTGAATTTCTCTCCTTTTGCAGCCTTTTCAAGGATCTGTTCTCTTGTTAAAGAACCCATACTATTCCTCCTCAGTAAAGCTGTTTACTGCACTGTCCACAGAATCAAACACATTGATTACGCTGTCTAACCTTGTAAGTTCTATTGGACGCTGTACTCTTTCTGATAATGATGCAAGACGCAGATCACCACCGCTGCTGCGGAGAGTAGTCAGAACACCCATTAACATTCCAAGACCTGCACTGTTCATCCATTTTACATTCTGCATATCAAGGACAACATTTACCTTGTTTTCTTCTATCAATTTATAAACGTATTTCTGAAAAAATTCAGAACTTTCGTCCCCCATAAGTTCTCCTGAAAGCGAAAGGATAACAACTCCATCTGACTCTCTTTCATTAATGTTCATTTTATTCCCCTTCTATTCATAATGAAGCGCATCAACAGGATTCAGTCTTGCTGCTTTACCTGCAGGATAAAGACCAAAAAATATCCCCACAAGACTGGAAAAACCTATTCCCAACATTACTGACCATATTGTTACAGTAGCCTGCAGCGGAGAAACTGTAGCTACCAGCTTACCCATTCCAAAACCCAGTACAATACCAATAATTCCTCCTACTCCGCTGACAACAACAGATTCAATAAGAAACTGAGTAAGTATATTCCTTCTTTTTGCGCCTATTGCCTTTCGGATTCCTATTTCTTTGGTTCTCTCTGTCACTGAAACCAGCATAATATTCATAATTCCTATTCCACCAACAACAAGAGAAATAGCGCCTACACCTATGGCTGCAGCATAAAGCGCTGCAGTAAGTTTATTGTAAAGATCCATCAGCATATCCATCTGATTAATGGAAAAATCATCCTCTTTACCCAGGGGGACTTTTCTTACCCTTCGCAAAATCCCCCGTATCTGGTCTTTTGTTTCTTCCATAAATTTTGGGTCCTTTACTTTCACAGTAATCGTCAGACTTCTGTGTTTTCCGAAAAGCTTATAAAAGACACCTATAGGAATCTTTACCTGCTGATCAAGATTAAAACCCAGCATACTCCCCTGTTTTTCAATAACACCTATTACATTGAACCTGTATCCGCCGATTTTCACCCATTTACCTATTGGATATGTATCTTTAAACAGATCTTTTGCAACTTCCCACCCAATAACACATACCATTTTGCGGTTTTGTACATCAAAACTTGTAAGGTCTCTGCCAAGAGCCGGGAATGCATTCCCGGTTTTCACTTCGTCAGTTCCTGTTATCTGCACTCTTTCAACTGATCTGTTTTTATATCTGACAGTACGGGAAGTACCTACTGAAGGCGATACAGCAGCAGAAAGAGTTGAATACTTTTTCAGAGCCTCAACTTCTTTTAATGTAAGATCTTTTCTGTTGCGAAACTTTGTCCAGTCTGCACCGCTGACCCATGCAAATTTCTGCACATAAAGCACATCAGAGCCAAGAGAGGATATCTGCTCTCCGAATGCTTTATCGAGCCCCTGAGTAAGGGATATTATTCCAATAACAGTGGTAACACCGATAATAATACCAAGTAATGTCAAAAAAGCCCGCATCTTATTGCTTTTAAGTGAAAAAAGGGCAAGTTTAACTGCTTCCCATATTTCCGCGAGAAATGCCATCTGTTCTCCTGTTTAACTTTTACGCAGCTTCATCTCTTTCAATTATTCCGTCTCTTAAGCGGATAATTCTGTCGGAATGTTCTGCAATATACTCTTCATGAGTTACCATAATAACAGTATTTCCTTCGTCATGAATGCTCTCAAAAATTTCCATAATCTCATCGCCTGTTCTTGTATCAAGGTTTCCTGTAGGTTCATCAGCAAGAATTATAGAAGGATTATTAACAAGAGCCCTGGCAATGGCGACTCTCTGTCTCTGACCGCCGGAAAGTTCGTTAGGCTTATGCTTCATTCTGTCTTTCAACCCGACTCTTTCCAAAGCCAACTCTGCCATCTCCTTTCGCTGTGCAGCAGGAGTTCCGTTATAAATAAGAGGAAGTTCAACATTATGAAGAGCAGTTGCTCTGGGAAGAAGGTTAAAGGTCTGAAAAACAAATCCGATTTCCTTATTCCTTATTTCCGCAAGCTGGTTATCATCCATTGTGCTTACTTGTTTACCGTTAAGCAGGTATTCTCCTTCTGTGGGAGTATCAAGACAACCAAGGATATTCATAAGTGTGGATTTTCCTGAGCCTGAAGGGCCCATTATTGCCACATATTCACTTTTCCCTATCTTAAGGTCAAGATTCCTTAATGCATGTACAGTTTCCAGACCTATATGATAATCCTTTTTTAATTGATTAAGTTCTATCAGCATTTATTGCCACTCCTTTACTTCTTTGTCTGCAGCTTTTTAATTTTATTGTCTATTTTTACCTGATCACCGTGCTTAAGTTCTTTTGAAATCACCCGGTAACTTCCGCTTACAACAACATCACCTTCATTTAATCCGCTTGTTATTTCCCATTTAGTCTCACTGGAAATACCTGTTTTTACAGGAACCTGATTAGCTATGCCGTCTTTTACAACAAATACAACCTGTATCTTTTTATCTTCAGATTCTTTATCGAAGGACTTTGATTTCTCTTTATCGGATCCGTTTTCATCAGACTTAACAGGTTTGCGAAGCGTGACACATTGAATAGGCACTACAAGCGCGCTGTCTCTTGTATCTGTAATAATATCAACTGTTGCAGACATTCCGGGGCGTAGTTTCTCCGGTTTTTCAAGCATAAGCGCTTTTACAAGAAAGTTTGTAACTTCCTCCTGTGTTCCTGCTCCGGCTGTAATTCCTGAGTTTGAGATTTCAGTTATCACGCCTTTAAAGGACGTATCAGGATATGCATCTACCATAATTTTTGCAGTATCGCCGATACTTACATGAATAATATCATTTTCATCAATCTCTGTCTCTGCTATCATTCTGGTTAAATCCGAAACTTCCATAATAACATCAAGGGTAAATTGCGAACCCATTGCCATTTCGCCGACTTTCTTGTTCAGCTTGGTTACAATACCTTCAGTTGGAGAATAAAGTGTTGTTTTGGAAAGATTCTCCTCAGCCTGTTTCAATTGTGCATCAGCCTGCTCTACCTGAGCCTTTGCCTGCTCAAACCCTGCTTTTGCTATCTCCAGCTCTGCCTGAGAGATACCGTCCTTTAAAATCATTTTCTGCGCACGCTGAAACTCATTTTTTGATTTTTCAAAGCCTGCTTTTGCAAAACTGAGACTGGACTTTGCCTGTTCAACAGCTGCTCTGTATGCCTGAGGATTTAACTGTACAAGAAAATCACCTTTATGTACATAATCCCCTTCTTTAACACCTATTCTTACGATTTTACCGCTTACTTCTGCAGATATCTTTACCTGAACCTCAGGCTGGATTTTAGCCGGCCCTGAAACTGTTGCAACAATTCTTTCTTTTTTTACAATATCGGTCTGAACTGTTTTTGAACTTCCGCTTTTTCTTTTTAAATTACTTGCCACTATTAACGCAAGCACAACAACAACTACAAGACCGATAATCGCTTTTTTCTTATTAATAGCACCCATCAATTTTTCCCTTTCTGATTCATCGAGAATAAAATTAATTATCTTGTTAAAACACCCATTGCTTTTTCAAGCCTCGCAACTGCATATTTATAATCATAAAGAGCCTGAACATTATCACTCTTTGCCTTGGCATATGAAACCTGAGCATTAATAAGATCAAGCATAGTACCTGCACCAAGGCCGTACTTTTCTTTGTTTATACGCAGATCTTCCTGAGCTGCAGCAATAGCATCACGTGTAACAAATATCTTTTTCCTGGCCTGGTTTACCTGGAAAAATGCCTGTTTTACTTCAAGAGCTACGTCTTTCTTTGCCTGATCCAAAGCGATTTTTTGAGAACTTAAAGTTAATTTTGCTTTACTTACATAAGCATATCTTGAAAAACCCTGAAATACAGGCAAGGAAAGAGAAACACCTGCATACCAGTTGTAATCTTTATCAAACATTTTATCAATCGCACTAAATTTTTCATTATGCCATGAATATTGATAATAAGCCGAAACTGTCGGAAGAAACTGCGCTGCAGAATACCCGAATGCTGCCTTTGCAGCTTTTACATCCCACTCCTGTTTTTTTAATCTTGGATGATTTGTAAAAGCTCTGCTCATTGCATCTTCGTAACTTATATCAAAAGCTGTCATTTCCAGATTGTCAACAACATCTATCTCATGGTCAACAGAAAACCCCAGAACATAGTTTAACGAGCTTCTCGCCACAGACAGGTTGTTCTGAGCTTCAATCAGACCAAGTTTATCATTTTCCAGTTGCACCTTTGCTTTTAAAAGATCAGATTTGGGAGCTTTTCCTACATTATAAAGTGTCTCAGCTCTTTTGTAAGATTCTTCGGAAGATTTAATATTTTCCTTTGCAATTTCCAGCAGGTGTTCTGTTTTTAAAAGATTAAAATATCGTTCCTTAACAAGATAAATTGTCTGCTGTTTTATATCTTCCAGATTATATTCTGCACTTTTTGCCATAGACTTTGTTCTTTTATAATTGAACAAGTTTCTTCCACCGCTGAAAATCTGCTGATTAACAGTTATAGATGCTGAAGAAGACCATGATTTTATTTCAAAAGGCTGAACAGGAACAGGAATACCTGTTGAGGGATCAATTCTTAATTTTGAAGAAGGGCCGATTACAGAATGATAATATCCTACACCTGTTGATATCTGCGGTAAAAACTGAGACAAGGATTCAAGTACATCCTTTGATGCAATTTTCTTAGAAAACAGGCTTATAAGTACATTAGGATTTTGTTTTAATGCTGTTTCAACACATTGATCCAGCGTCATTTTTGCAGTCTGCGCTTCTGCTCCCCCGAGTAAGGAGATTGAGAAAACCAGAACAATCAGACTCTTAATATACCGATTCATTATTTTTCTCCTTTTATTAAAACTTTACTAAAAACCCATTTTTATTAATCCGCCAAGCACAACTGACAGCACAATCCATGTTCCCCAGACAATTCCAACCAGAGTGCCGGATTTTTTTGTTGTAAATTTATAAACTACGGCAAGACCTGTTGTCCAGAGTACAATCTGCCATATGGTGAATATATCAAATTTACTTAATAACCTGTATAAAAAAGAAGGAGTAGCGCCAATATCCGGAGTCGGCAGAAGAGCTGCAAGGCTTGTTGTAACTCCTATTGAAGTGTTTTTGGATATAATCAGAAAAGATTTCAGTATACCACCGAGCAAAGAAACAGGATATGTCCATGCAACAACTGCAAAAACATTCTTAAACTTTGCTTCTCCTCCCATTATTGTGTTGCCAACAAAAATCAGGACACCTGCTGTTATAAGCCATGTAACTAAAACGCCAATCGGGCCGAATATCGCAGCTGCAATTTTCGCTGTTCCCGCAGATTGATTCTGTGCCGCCTCAATTTGAGCAGCATCCATACCTCTTGCCTCCAAAATTTTCACTCTGTCTGCAAGAGCGATATCCATAATAAAATACTGAAGTACAATAACTCCGACTATCATTAAAATCAGAGGAACTATCCAGGAAGGCTTTTCATCAACAGCCTTAAATGTTTCAGCAGGTGAAAAAAATATTCCGATTAATTTCTGAAATACATTCATTTTATTATTCCCGTTAGTTTGATCCATTTTCTACCTCCTTACATATTCAGCATAGTTATTTATACCCAAACTTTATTAAAAAGTTTCATTGTTACAAGAATAAGCGATTTCCAGGGTTAAGGGCTTATTATAATATACGTAATTATTTTCACATGGTTACATTACTGTTTCCAAATAAGCTATACAATCATCCGAACTGTTAAAATTTTTATCTGCCAATATCTCGACACACTTCTTTATCCGTTCCGAAAACGACTGGGATTTTAAATAATTAACACACAATCTCTTTGAATATTTTAAAATAAAATGCCGGCTCTCTTTATCCATATGCTTTACTGATGAAAGAAACTCCATTACGTTAAGAAAATGCTGAATATTCGCTCCCATTAAAAGAGGTTTAAGACTGCCGCTGAATTCTATTATATTCAGATCAGGTTTATTCATTTTAATCAGCGATGCCATTACAAGCTCAGCTATAACTGTCTCATTACCTCTGTCACCCTCTGCTGCAAGAGCATCAAAAAGAGCCGAATAAGTTCCCGGATTTTCCGGAAAATTCGCCAGCACACATAATGCAGGCTTACGGTTATCCTGATTTGCATCTGTTCTGAGAGTTGTCACGGCATTAACAAAATCCTCCTTTTTGTTAAAACTTCTTATATTTTCATAACACTTTTTCACATCAACACTGTCAATACCGTATTCTTCAAAACTCTTCAATATGGCTTTTACTGAATCTCTGCCTGCTTCTGCAAGAACATAATAAAATTGCAATACGGCCTGTAAGCTTAAATCCATATCATGGACTGCAGTATCCAGCTTAGACCATCTTTTATCCTTATTCTTTGATTCAACTGGCAGTTTAGTATATTTTAAAATACTTTTATACTGCGGCTCTACTGCAAAGATAACTACTTTTAATTTCCTGTCTTTCTTAAGAAAAGTTTGTGCATGGACAGAAGCAAATGGCAGTCTGTCTTTAATACAGTAATTGCAGTAAATTTTAAATGTTCCATCTTTAAAACATGTGCTGTCAGAACAATTAGTAAAAGAATCAAGAACCATCTGCGGTGTCCACTGCTCAAGCCCTATGAATTCCACCTCATCCACCTTGCCCATATCCACTTTTAAAACCTGAGAAAAAATAAAAACCGGTACTAAACATAAGAAGAAAACAAAACGGGTAAAGTTTTTCATATATTCCCCCTTATTTTTTCACACTATATTTGACGTATAAAATATTTTATACTCTCAGTACAGAATAAAATTTACCTGTTTATACAATAAACACGCTTTAAAAATAAATATTCTGTCTTTTTTATTCGTTTATAAAATAATTGTTTTAAAATTTTACTTGCTTTTACTTCTTTAAAAATTGGTCTTTAATACTAAGCAAATACTCATATGCAGCGTCGTGATCATTGGGAATTTTTCCGTCAAGAATGGCCTCCTCAATAGCCTTTTTTAAAATCCCCACCATAGGCCCGGGCTTAAGCCCGCAAACTTTCATGATTTCTTCCCCTCTAACCGGAGACTGAAATTCTCTGAGCTTGTCTTTTTCTTTAACTTCTTCTATCCTTCTTTCGACATAATCAAAATTGCTTAAATGCTTTTTAACCCGCGCAGGATTTCCTGAAGTAATATCAGCTCTGCAGAGAATCATAAGATCATCAAGATCTTCACCTGCAGTAACAATAAGTCTTCTGATTGCAGAATCCGTTACTTCCTCCCCAACAAGATGAACAGGGCGCATGTGAAGTTTTGTCAGTTTCTGGGCATACTTACACATACTTCTGGAAAGTTTCAGGTTCATGCATATTTTCGGAAGCATACGCATTCCGACAATTTCATGCCCGTGAAAAGTCCATCCTGTGCCTTCAACAAATTCTTTTACTCTTGGTTTTCCGATATCATGAACCAGCCCTGCAAATCGCAGGTTCAGGTTATCAGTTACAAGCGCAATATTATCAACTACTTTTAGTGTATGCTCAAATACATCCTTATGATGATATTTTTCAATCTGCTCAACTCCTACCAGTTCAGTAAGTTCAGGAAAAATAATTGCAAGAATTCCGGTACTATACAGGATATTCAATCCAACAGAAGGTTTTTTATGTGAAAGAATTTTCATTAATTCATCGGTAATTCTCTCCTGTGAAATTATGGAAAGTCTCTCCTTTTGAGATTCCATTGCTTTTAATGTGTTCTCTTCTATAGTAAATCCAAGCTGGCTTGCAAACCTTGCAGCTCTCATAATTCTTAACGGATCATCTGCAAACGTGGTTTCAGGATCAAGTGGAGTTCTGATTATTTTCTGCTCAATATCCCTTTTCCCGTTAAACATGTCAATAATTTCGCCAAGGCCTTCTGAGGTTACTCTTGCTGCAAGTGTGTTTACGGTAAAATCTCTTCTTTTAATATCAGTCTCAAAATCACTTATCTCCACATCAGGATTTCTGGAATTCTCCCTGTAAACTTCTCTTCTGGCGCTCACAAACTCAAATTTAAAATCCCCCGATATAAAATTAGCAGTACCGTATTGCGGAAAAGTTACTAGCCCTCTTCCCCTCATTTTTTTTACAGCAACAGATGCAAATGCCGGCCCGTCTCCGAGAACCATAAAATCTATCTCATCTGTACTTTTTGATAAAAGCATGTCTCTTATAAATCCGCCGACAGCAAACACTTTTACATTATATAAATCTGCAATTTCACCTATTTGTCGCAGCAGTTTTTCTTGATTCTTAAGCATATGCGTCTGTCAATTTTTACAACTTTCTTAATTATTTGTAACTTCGTTAAACCATTGTGCTGTGCGGGACACTGCTTCATCTACCGAAAAAACAGGTTCATACCCAAGCTCATTCTTTGCCTTTTCTATGCTGAAATGAAAATCATGAGTCAGGTGATCTACAAGGTAAACAGTCAAGGGGGGGCGTGTTTTAATTCTCAGAGCTTTGTATAGGAAATCAAGTGAATATGATATACCCCACGCTAAAAAAGGGCTTAACGAAAATCTCGGCCCGGGAACACCTATGGCTTTTGTAAGTTTTAAAAAATACTCTCTCCATGTCATTTCCACACCGTCTGTTATGACATAAGTTTTTCCTATGCCCTCTTTTTTGGTTCCTGCGAGGAAAATACCGTGCACAAGATTTTCAACATATGTAAATGCACCCAGTTTTCTGCCCCCGCCAATAAGGCCCATCATACCGTTTTTTAACATCTTTTGCATCTTAAGCAGACTGGTTCTGTCGCCGGGTCCGTATATATCACCCGGTCTTATAATTGTAACATCAATTAATCGGTTTTTCTGATACTGTAACACCAGAGCTTCCGCCTCTCTTTTTGACTGGCAGTAAGCGTGTCTTGTTTTAAACTGAGGTGAATTCTCGTTCATGTTTTTTGCTCCGGTAAAATTATGCACAGCCACAGAACTGATGTACACAAATCTCCCTGCTCTGGATTCAACGGAACTTTCTATAAGATTCCTTGTGCCTTCCACATTAACCTTTCTGAAATCTTCCAGAGTACCCCAGTCGCTTACCTTTGCTGCAGCATGAAAAACAACATCAACAGAATCAGTTGCAGTTTTTAAAGATTCTTTATCATGCAAAGATCCGTACACTTTCTCAACATTCATTCCCTCAAGCAGAGAAAGATCGCTTGTTTTGCGGACAAGTCCTTTTACATGCCAGCCTTTATCCAAAAGGAGTCTGCACAGCGCGGCTCCCACAAAACCGTTTGCTCCTGTAACAAGTGCTCTCATATTAAATTTAACCTCTGTAGCATGGTGAATAAATCTGTAAAAATACCAAGGCAGGCATGCAGAATAAGGGGATAGATAAACGATCTTGTGCGAATCGCCAGATACCCGAAAATAAGCCCGCCTATAATTGCTCCGAAACTCTCACTTGCAGGTTTGCCTATATGAACAAGTGCAGACGGAATAAGCTGAACCAGTATTGCAGCTACAGGACCGTAAACTCTCTCAACTGAAAATAGCATAACTCCTCTGAACAGAAACTCCCAGCTTATATAATAAATAAGATAGAAAAATTCAATAACAACAAACATACCCGGTCTGCCTATAACGCTCTTTGCCAATGGATATTCATTAATCATAGTCTTATCCATTGATCCCAGAAATGCAATTAAAACAACAACAGGCAAAGCTATTGCCACAAATCGCAGGCCGTATTTTACATTCCCCACCCTTAATCCGTATTCTCTGATATTTGTTTTGGTAATTACACTTACCAAAACAAGAGGCAGGACAAACATTAAAATAAACGCAGATACATATTCGTAAATCGTCGCATAAAAATCAGCGCTTTTCAGATTCTGTATACCGGGGAAGAACCTGTAAAAAGCATCCTGTTTTCCGTAATAGACCCATGCAGTCAAAACTATTGTAGAAACAATAATCAATGCGGTTGTCTCAACATCCGCTTTTTTCAGAACTGAAATAAGGTTCAGACCTGCTGATTTTTCCCTGCTGTCCTCTCTGTTTTTCTTCATTCTAACAGAGCCTCCGAAATTATTACAAAACTATGATTCCAGTACTCCGCCTTCTTTTTTATCTGCACGTCTTAAAAGAATGGCAAAGACAAGGCCAAACAGCCCCAGTGATGCAAACATCACCATACTTGAAGTGTAGGAATGGGTCAGATCCCTCAGCTTTCCGTTCAGGAACGGGAATAATCCAAGTCCAATATTCTGGATCATGGTCATCAAACCAAATGCTGTCCCCACTCTCTTCTTTTCAACAATAAGAGGAATCGACGGCCACATTGCCGCAGGTACAAGAACAAATGCTATTCCAAGACTCATCATTGGAATTGCCGGATATATTTTTGTTATTCCCATCAGAAGATGGCTTGGTATCATAATTAATGAGCCTACAATCATTAAAGTAGCCCTTTTACCTACCTTATCAACAAGATGGCCTGCAAACGGTGCAGCAATCATTGAAGTAAAAATAATTATTGAAGTAATGCCTCCTGCAGTACTGAACATGTGCAGGAAATTATTGAATACCTGAGCAAGAAAACCTCCTGATGATTCAGCTACTCTTGCAATACCCCACTTGTTTGCAAAGAAATCCGTTGAGAGTGCTGTAAACGGAAAAATTGCAGAGTAAAAAGTCACACACAGCATTGTTACATACCAAAAACTGGGCTTGAATTTTTTGATGTCACTTAAAACTATTTTATCTCCTGCAGCTTCTGCATCTTCTTCCAATTGAAGAATTTTCTCGCCTTTTCTGTCAAGAAATACATATAAAATATTTGCAATTAAGGAAACAGAGCAGAACAGAACCGCAGCAATAAGCGCATATTTATAACCTCCGAAATGGCTTGCAATGAGTTCTCCTGTATTAAAACTGAACAGGGTTCCCAGTCTGCTTACAGTTAAAGCCACACCAAAGGAGAGAGCCAGTTCTTTTCCTTTGAACCATCTTGCAAGTATAGCGCTTTGTGCCACTACAAGGGGTTCCGAACCTGCCCCGAAAATAAATCTGCCGAAAAAGAGCATTGCAAGATTGGGAGCAAAAGCCACAACAGCTGCTCCGACAAAAACAAATGACGAAAAAATCAGGCTTGCTTTTCGTGTTCCAAGCCTGTCAATCAGCAATCCTCCGATAAAAACAGACAGGATTGCAGCAATTGAATACATGGTGTACATCGTACCTACTGTGCCTCTTGCTGCTCCCATATCTTCAATTATACTTGGAGCGACTGCTCCGATTATATCATATGCAAAATAACTGCCAAAAGTAAGAAGGGATGCAAACGCCAGTATTGTAAATCTGAAAGGTTTTCCCGACGGATGAAAAAAAGATCGTTCTTTCTGAACAGAAGCCATAACTTCCTCCTTCTGAGATGTAAAACAGTGCACTCTTTTTAATACGATACAAAATTATGAAATTTAATTTATTGAAATATAAAAATATTTTCTTTAAAAACAAATGCTAACAGGAAAATAATTCTGATTTTACACTACCGGAAACATACTATTTTACATACAATGGTTTCAGATGAATGCGGTTTATCCAAAAAATAAAATGATGCCATTAAAAATTAAAATTTCCCCTGTATTCCGATTGTTTTACGATGGGATATTATCACTCCGCTTACAGAGATCCCGGATAAAATTCTGCTTTTTCATTACCTTTGTAAAGGATTGGATAGAAAAAGAATACTGTACATTGAACAATTACTTAAAAATCATTGTAATAGTTTAATGCTTCATTCAGCCCTTTTCTTTCATAAACATGAGGAACAAAGCTGCTCAATGATACAACCATTCCATACCAGACTATCGGACTGATTTTAAACCTTGTCTTTTCCCCCGGTGCAGCAGGGTAATCAGGTGACGAACTATCTATTGGTTCCACTCGTGACTTTGTATAACCATATATTGATATTAAAACCCCGCTTAATATAAGTGAGTATTTCATAACATTTAAAACTTTTACTCTGTTTAAAACTTTCATACTTTCTTTATTATCACAAAGAGATTTTCTTAAATTCTCATAATTTACTTTGGTTATGGAATTGTTTGGCTTTTGAAAATAATCATAGCTCTGAGAAGTATGTTTGAATATCTCTTTTGTAAAGATGCCTATCTTATTATTCCTGATTCTTTTTATTAATACATTTCTAAAAAAGAATTTCTCTCTGAAATAATATTGCGGGATGTTTAAAACATGATAAAACTCTCCATTTATCTGAAGCCTGCTTATTTCACTTAAATAATACTTGCAGGAATCATTGTAAGTGACCAGCAAATCCGGCTGGCTTAAACTCGATATTTGTATTCTGCCATATAATTTGTCGCCGTTTTTCAATAAAATATAATCTTGTTGTTGAGGCCATAACAAAGCAGGAATAAAAATAACAATTAAACAAAGGCTGAGTAAAGTTCTGTTGGAATAATTATTCATTTGATCCCCCTTCCTGACGTCTTATCAATTATACTGAATTAATTATATATAAAATATCAATAAAATGCAGGAAAAATATATCCATCTCTTATTTTCTTAATTATTTTCATTGTAAAGCAAGATAAATACTTCCTAACAATATCACTTAAACAGTATAAATTAATAAAAATATCATCTCATACCTGTTATATTAAACGGACACACAAAGCATAAAAAAACTCGGAAATCAGGGAACCTACACAATTATATATGATAATTTAACTGCCAGTCGTACTGATAAAATTCAGTATATTTAAAACTAATCCTTTTTTAAGGAATTCTTATCAACAACGTTCGGCTTTTGATGGACGTGTCCGGCTGCTGCCTGATTCGTGGATTAATTCGTGTAATTCGTGGACAGATTCGTAGATAATAACCGTCGTTTCTAAAAAGAAAATGTCAAAATTATTTCTATACATATTGCAATTTATAAGTAAGATGGCTATATTAAATTATCTTAAACACTAAAATACCTGGTAATAAACTTCTTTACTAACCTGAATAATTCATAAA
>Ga0190359_1000574_pt1 | contig 24705 bp, 23 predicted proteins | sample 48721823_MG_FD_161269 | JGI IMG/M metagenome (GOLD analysis project Ga0190359, IMG submission 161269) | Hydrothermal vent microbial mat bacterial communities from Southern Trench, Guaymas Basin, Mexico - 4872-18-2-3_MG | ecosystem: Environmental > Aquatic > Marine > Hydrothermal vents >... | reverse complement strand
AAATAATTTTGTATAATTTCAGGGCGTGGTAATTATGGTATGTTTTAGAAATAGAGGATAAAATGGCTCGTAAATGTGACATATGCGGAAAAGGACCGATTGTAGGTAACAAAGTAAGCCATGCGCATAATCTTACAAAGCGCAGATGGGTTCCGAATCTGCAAAAGGTTAAGGTAATTGTAAACGGTACACCAAAAACACTAAGAGTTTGTACACAGTGCATCAGATCAGGTGCAGTAGAAAGACTATAATATTAAAGTTTTAAAAGGCACTATTTTAATAGTGCCTTTTTTTATTCCCTCAAACATTCCCGCCAGACAATAAAAAAATTTCAAGGAGGTCAGTGATGAAAAACAGGTACAGACCCGTCAATCACTTTTCAGGTAATATATTTTTATTCTTTTTACTTATTTTAATGGTTCATACTCTTGTTTTTTCTCAGGAAGCCAAACGTGTTTTTTTCCAGGACGCAGATAAGGCTCTTCAACAGGCAAAAATGATAAATGCAAAAATCTATTCTCCCAAACAATTTGCAAAAGCTCAGGAATACTACAACAAAGCTGACAAAGGCTATTCTCAGGGCAAGAATCTGGAGACAATCAGAAAACAGATTAAACTGGCTACTGTTTACTTCTTAAAAGCAGTTGAAACCAGTAAGATTGTAAAAACCGAACTAAGTGAGTGTATTGCAGCAAGAAATGACGCCTTAGCTGCAGATGCTCCTGTGTTTAAAAAGGATGAATGGAATGAAGCGGAACAGGAGTTTAACAATGCAGTAAAAGCCATTGAAGACGGAAATGTTGAAAAAGGACGAAAATCCGGTAAAAAGGCAATGGATCTTTATAAAAAAGTTGAGCTTGAATCAATAAAGGCTAACTACCTTGATGAAGCGAAAAAGTTACTTGAGTTTGCCGATAAAAAAGATGTTAAAAAACGAGCTCCCGAATCAATTAAAAAGGCCAAAGATTATATTATAAGAGCGGAAGATCTTCTTGCTCACAACAGATATGATACGGATCAGGCAAGACAACTGGCTCAGGAAGCTAAGTACGAAGCCGAGCATGCAATATATATCTCCGATACAATTAAAAAAATGGAGCAGCAGAACAAAACCGTTGAATCAGTTATTCTTGATGCCGAAGCTCAGATTCAGTTGATTTCCGACGCTCTTGATATGAAAGCAAGATTTCTGAAAGGATTCAGCGAACCTGTTACAAAAATAATTAATCAAATAGAGCAGCTTCAGAAAGACAATGAAAATCTTACTCAACAGCTTGAAGATACAAAGGAACAGGTGAAATCTCTGGACAGCCAGGTTATTCAGATGAAATCAAAACTCGGCGAGCTTAAGTCCAAAGAAGCGACTTTGTCTAAAATAATGGAAAAGCAAAAAGCTGCAAAAGATCAGTTCAATAAAGTAAAAGCTCTTTTTGCAGAAGACGAAGCAAAAGTGCAAAGAGTCGGAACCAATGTTACTATCAGACTCTATGGTTTAACTTTTGAGGTAGGAGCATCGGTTATAGAGCCAAAATATTTCGGACTTCTCGGCAAAGTGAAAAAAGCAATAGCAGTTTATCCCGGATGTAAAATAAAAATTGAAGGACACACAGATTCATGGGGAAACGACGCTCATAATCTGAAACTTTCTACAGAAAGAGCAAATGCTGTTAAACAGTATCTAATCTCCAGTTCGGATATTGAAGAAAGCAGAATTACATCTATCGGATACGGTGAATCAAAACCAATTGCAACGAATGAGACTAAACAGGGAAGAAAAAAGAACCGCAGGATTGATATAATTATCATTCCTTCTGAATAAACTTATAATAAATATATTTTATCACAAACCGCCGGAAAACAGAAAACAATCATTTTTTTATATCCCGGCGGTTTTTTTATTGTTTTTCCATAAATTTTCAGTGGATTTATTTAATATTAGTTAATTTTTACGAAAAATTCGATAAAGACTTGACATTTCAACTAATTATTACTATATTAAAAAGTATATAAATCAGATATATTCTTTCTGGGTTTCCCGATTGTTGCAATATTAATATTTCCGTCTCTTCTGTAATGATTTCTGAAAAGTGCAAATATTCCGTTCCTGTCTGATTACCTGATGGTTAATTGATACAATTTCATTGAAAATACGAATTTTACAGTAAAAATAATTTCTGATATTTAAATATCGGAGAGATTATATGATCATTGGTCATAATCCTGTAATAATGAATATCAAAAAAATTGTACGAGAGGTATCACAGCATGATTCCACTGTTTTGATTATTGGAGAAACAGGCTCGGGAAAAGAATTTATTGCAAGAGAGATCCACAGAAGAAGCAGAAGAAAAAACAGACCGTTTGTTGTTTTATCGTGTAAAGATCTTGACATTACATTAAGGCAAGAAGACATTCTGGGAAAAATTGAGGAAGATGCAAACGATATACTGAGAAAAACAGGCATATTTGAGCAGGCAGGTAAAGGCACTCTCTTTCTTGCAGATGTGCATGAAGCTCCGCCATTTTTTCAAAAAGAGTTTATATCAATGTTTTCGCAGAATAAATATTTACGAATCGGGAGCTCTTCTTTTACAAAAATTGAATTCAGAATAATAGCTGGTACATCCTGTAAACGCCTCTCAAAAAATGAGGATTTCAGGCAGGATCTTTACGAGTTTTTAAGCAATGTTACTATCTCGGTTCCTCCTTTGAGAAAGAGAAGACAGGATATTCCCCTGCTTGTAAATCACTTTATTAAGGTTTTTACAGACGTGAATAAAAGAAAATTTCCACCAATGCCTTCTCATATTTTTGAATCTCTAATGGAATATTCGTGGCCGGTGAATGTAAGTGAACTTAAAAATACAATCCGGAATCTTGTTTTAATGTCGCCTGACGGTGAACTTTCCACGGAATATCTGCCGTTTGAAATAAAAAAGCACCCTCTTGAATATATTAAAAACTACAAACTTAAGGATGCTGTTGCAGAAGTTGAAAAATTTCTGATCAGGAAAAATCTCAGCCGGTTTTCCGGAAATCAGTCAAAAGCAGCAAAAGCCATTGGGATTTCGGAAGCAGCTTTCAGGTATAAAATGAAAAAATTCGGTATTACAAAAAATAACTATTGAGGCCACACTTCTTCAAGATTACTGTATTTAATCCACCCTACTTTACCGTCCTTTAACACTATCTCAGCCCAATTATCACGTAAGTTTTCGATTTTTACTACTGTTCCGCTGTGCAGGGTAAAAAGGGTGACCCCTTCTTCAGAACTGGGAGCGCTCTGAACCTCAACTTTTTCTGCAGTAATTACAGCGCGTCTGTTTTTCTTTTGAGATTGGACATGTGCAAACAGGCTTAGAATTGAAATAATTAATATTGACAAGGACACAGCAAGTGCCGGCCTGCAGATACTTTTTATACTCTGCTGCCTTAAAACAATAAGCATTACAATAAATATTGACGCAATAACATAGAAAATACTGCTGATAATGATAAGAGCCTTTTGAGGCAAAGCAAAGATTATACTGTTGAATATTCTGACAAGAAAAAATTCAGGCATAGGAGTTATTTTGTCAACTACTCTTAAACCTGCAAGTTTCAGGTTCTGTTTTAAAGCAGGATCTCCAGGTATGTATTTTTTTGCCCTCTCATAATTTAAAATTGCACGGGCAATATCTCCTTTTCTGTAAAAACAATTTCCAATATTATAGTAAAGCTGCCCGCTCTCATAACCTTCGTTAATTATTTTCTGGTAACAAGAAAGCGCGCTGTCAACCTTGCCCTTTGCATAAAAATTATTTCCTTTTGTGAAAAGGTCCGGAATCTCTTCAGAATAGACCTGTGAGAAAATTAATCCGGAAAAAACTACAAAAATCAATAAAACTGTTTTTATATTCATACGCTCCATTATTACATTTCCCTGTTTAATAGATCTATTGCATCTTCAGCACGTTTTATAAATGATTTCATTTCATCGTGAGTACTTGTCTCAGGACTGAATCTCTTTATATCGCAGATATTTACACACTCAAAATACTCATTAATTGTTTTTTCACTAACTCCGAGTCCTTTAAGTTTCTCTTTTACGTCTTTTGTAATCAGTCCTGCTTCAGGTATGTTAAGTTTATCTGCAACAAAACCAATAAGAGCCTTACCTGCTTCTGCGTAAAATTCCTTGCCTCTCTCTTCGTCCATAACCTTTCTTGCATCTGCAAGCCGTTTTTTTGCCATTTTGCTGGAACGCTTGTTTCTTGCATAGGCCTGATCCGTCATCATCTTATCTGTATGTCTTCTGTAAATCACTGCGGATATGATACTTAAAACAGGAAATAACATTAGTATTAAAAACCACAGATTTGAAAAAACAGGTTCTGGTTTAGCAGGATAAAATCTGCTGCATTCTGTTTTAATAAATCTGATATCTTTATCAACAAGCATTACTTCTTCTTTTGTCAATCCAGTATGAGCAGTGCTTTCAAATTTTTTACTGCTTTTTTTAACATTCAGAACAATCTGTTTTGTTGAAATCAGTTCATACTTGTTTTTTGCCGGATTAAAAACAGATAATTTTACAGCCGGAAGTTTTTTTATCCCGGGTTTTCTCGGTATTAAAACATACTCAAATGTCTTTGTTCCGTGTACAATTCCTGATGTAAAAGAGACATTTTGAGTAACTTTCGGAGGATAGACCTCAAAATCATCGGAAAATTTTATCTTGGGCTCTGGAAGAGTCTTTAAATTACCGCTTCCTTTAACTATAAATTTGAATGTTACAGCTTCATTTGTTGAAACATAATTTTTATCCACAGAAGCGGAAATAACATAGTTGCCTACAATTCCTGAAAAATCAGCAGGTTTTTGCTGCTGCGGCAGAGGTTTAACACTGATTTTCATAGGTTTTGATGCAATGCTCTTATTAATCTGTCTGCCGAACGGGTCGTCAAAAAAACTGTCAAAAATATCATTAGATCTTCTTTTTACTCTGACACTGCACACAATAACCATGGGTTCCAGAACTTTGTCCCCTGCAGACATGGGGAAAAGAGCCATCTCTTTAATAGTTGCAACTGTGTAACGTACTCCGTTTATTACTTCGGTTTTTGTAACAGGACGGGAAGCATTCTTTGTAAAATCCTCAACCCAGAAACCTGTTGTTTCCGGTAATTTCTGAAAACCGAAAGAGGTAACATCAACCCTTGTATAAATTTTATATGTAAGAACCAGCGGTTCATTTACATACACCTTGTGTTTATTGGGAATCACTCTTAAATACAAATCTTTTGAAGAGATCATACTGCTGTTTGATCTGCTCCTGTTCTGCGGTCTCTGCGTTGAGCCTGAGGATTTTACTATCTCAATATTTATTGAACCTGTACTGTATGTTTTTCCACCTGCCTTTACTTGTACAGGATTTATGGTAAATTTGCCCTCTTTTATTGCCTGATATTGATACTGAAGAGTTTTTGTAACTGACATTTTCCCGTTTATAATCTGTACGCTTCTTGATGAACCGCTTCCGAGAAATGCTGCAAATGCGCTTAGATCCGGCAGGTCTGGCTGTCCGGATTTTTGTGAATCTTTGCCTGATATTTCAACAAACAGAGTAAACTGATCCCCGTTCTCAATAATATTTTTATCAACATAACTTTTTACCTGCAGCTGCGCAAAAAGCGGAGAAGAGCTTAAAACAGCTGCGTAAATACCGATAATAAATAATTTTTTAAAAACTCTTTTCATATTTCTATTCCGCCGGTAATTTGACTTTTCTTGCAAGATTATCCTTTAACAGAATGTTACCAGTCCTTTACCACTCTTACTCTTCCTGCCCTTGCAGTGTTTTTCTTTTTAAGCTTTTTCTGATTTTCTTTTAATGCATTTAAAAGCTGTTCTGCCTCTTTTTTAGACAATTTTCTTTTCTGACCATTCTGAGAATTCTTTTGCTGCTCCTGCTGTTTCTGCTTTTCCTGATTCTTTTTTTTCTGCTGATCCTTTTTATCCTGCTGTTTCTGCTGGTGTTGCTGCTGCTGTTTGTTCTGCTGATTAGGACTGCTCTTCTGTTTTTTTGCATTCTCTTTCAGTTTTTTCCTGACAAATTCCAGGTTGTACTTTGCATCCTGATCATCAGGGTTCAGTTTTAACGCTTCCTTGTATGCATTAATGCTTTCCTGTAGTTTATTGTTTCTATAATAAGTATTACCAAGATTGTAATATGCTTTTGCCTGAAGTACGGGATCATCCGAAGACAATGTTTTATTATAACTTTCAAGCGCTTTATCATACTTTTTCATTTTGTACAGAACATTCCCGATATCAAACTGCACTTCTTTTGATGAAGGCCTGTCAAGAAGAGCATCCTGATATTTATTTAATGCAGTATCGTATTTTTTTTCTGAAAAATATTGATTTCCCTGCTTTACCTTTTTCCGCGCATTCTGACACAATCCCTGGGTTGTGAAAAACAGTGCTATTGTAAAAATCGCTGAAATTATAAATATTTTATTCTTTAACTGCATATTCCTGCAAATTCCTTAATTTGTCCTAAAATCTTCCTTTCCACTCACCCTTTGCTTTTCTTCTTTCCGGAAGTACAAATTCAATTATCAATAAAAACAGTGCTGTAAAAACAAACAACTGGAATCTGTCTTCAAACTGAGTGTACTGTTTTGAAGCAAGAGATTTCTTTTCCATTTTAAGTATATCCCTGTAGATCTTACTCAGCTCTACTTCTCCGGGAGTGCCTCTGTAATACTTTCCTCCGGTTTCAAGGGCAATTTTCTGAAGACTTGCTTCATCCAACTTGGTCATAACAACCTGGCCGTTCTTATCTTTTTTAAAGCCTTTTCTGTTGCCGTTTTCATCATATACCGGTATTGGTACACCCTGCCTTGATCCAAGGCCTACAGTGTAAATCACAACACCTTGTTTTGCAGCCTCTTTAGCTGCTTCAACCGGTTTGCCTTCATGATCCTCTCCGTCCGTAATCAGGATCAAGACCTTGTGCTTCCGTTCCTTTTCATCAAAACATGTAACTGCTTTGTTTATTGCTTCTGCTATAGCTGTTCCCGGAACCGGAATAATTCCCGGATCAACAGCATTTAAAAACATTTTTACTGCGCTGTAATCCAGGGTTAAAGGGCACTGAACAAAAGCTCTTCCGGAAAAGGCTATTAATCCTACCCTGTCACCTTTTAACATGTCAATAATGGAGGCAATTTCATGTTTTGCCTTTTCCAGCCGGTTCGGTGTTATATCCTCTGCTGTCATGGAAAGTGACACATCAAGAGCAATAACAATATCCTGTCCTTCTCTCTTTACCATTTTAAGTTTTGTTCCGTACTGGGGTCTTGCAAGCCCCAGAATCAGAAAAAACAGTGCTGCAATAAAAATGACCCTTCTCCAGGCTCTTGCTCTGGTGTTTACAGAATCTGTTAGTTTTTGCACCAAATCCGGACTACCAAAAACAGACAGTGCTCTTTTTCGTTTTTTTGCAGCATATGCAAACAAACCTATCATCAGAGGGATTAAAAACAATAAATAAAGCATGTATTTAAAAGCAAATCTGAACATACCCCTACCTATGGAACAATTAAAAATTTTGTACTTTCAAAGACTGCAGCTCCTGCAAGAAGTACCAGTGCTGCACCTGCCAGATAATAGAAAAGTTCCGAGTATCTTGTGTACTCTTTAACTTCTATTTTTGTTTTCTCCATCTTGTCAATCTCTTTGTATATCTCCTTTAACTGCTCTGCATTTGTCGCCCTGAAATATGACGCTCCTGTAATGTCTGCAATTTTCTGCAGAGTGGATTCATCAATATCAACCTTCATTGGTACATATCGCCTGCCGAAAACAGGGTCATCAACAGGATAAAGAGCAGTACCTCTTGTACCAGCTCCTATAGTGTATATTTTAATTCCAAAGGCACGGGCTGCTTCTGCAGCAGTTAACGGATCTATTTCTCCCCTGTTGTTTCTTCCGTCAGTCAGCAGAATTATAACTTTGGATTTTGCCTGACTTGTTCTTAATCTGTTAATTGCTGCGGCAAGCCCCATTCCTATTGCTGTTCCGTCATCTATTATTCCGGTCTTAACATTGTCAAGAAAAGTTAAAAGAACAGAATAATCAATTGTTAAAGGACACTGGGTATAGCCTTCTGCTGCAAAAACAACAAGACCTATTCTGTCATGCTTTCTTCCCTTTATAAATTCTGCAGCAACCTGTTTTGCAGCTTCAATCCTGTTGGGTTTAATATCCTCTGCAAGCATGGAACTGGAAACATCCAGAGTAAGCACAATATCAATACCCTGTGTGGTTACCTGTTCCCCCTTTACTCCTGACTGAGGTCTGGCAACAGCAATAATCAGCAGTATAGCAGCAAAAATTCTTATACCTGCAAAAATTTCCTTAACCGGAAGATTTCTTTTATACTCCGTTTTTTTTGCAGTATTAAGATTGGAAAATCTTAAAGCTGCATGTTTTCTTCTCTTTTTATAATACCAGTAAACAAGAGCAGGTATTACAATCAATAATATTAAATATTGCGGATTTGCAAATCTTATAATCATATCTGTTCTTCTTTTAATTGCTCTTCAACAGTTTCAGATTCTTCTTCATTGGTTTCGGATTTATCATGTTCCTGAGTGACAATTATGATTTTTGTCTCATTAACAAACCTGTACGCAAGCTGCAGCATTTCGGAGCTTTCTGCTGGATCCGGAATAAATTTGGCAAATTTTACCATGTCGCACTGGAACAGAAATCTGCTCAGCAATTCCATTTGTTCCGGTTCAATCTGTTCCGATTTTATTGATGCCAGCAGCTCTGAAGTTGTCATTTCCGGCGCAGGTATAAAATACCTGCCTTCTATGTATCTTCTTATAATATCCGAGACTTCAATGTGAAATTCTTTAATTTTGCCCTGTGAAACAAGATCCTTTTCCTTCAATTGATCCAGCATCTCCAGAGCAATTTCATGCGGAGGCCTGGGAGGCTCTTTTTTCTCAGGTATCAGCGACCTGCCCTCTTTTTTTAATCTGAAATAGAGGTAAATAAGTGCTCCGAGAATTAATGCGGCAAAAACAAACACAAAGATTCTGATCTTCTCCCATAATGTTGCAGGAATTTCAACAGGCAGTTTGATATCTCTTATATCGCCCTGCTCACTGGGATTCATGCTCTCAACTACAATTTTTATCTTTTCCGTTGAAATTGATTTGTAAACAGAATCACCCTCTGTTTTATAGTAAATGGTCAGAGGAGGAATAAAATAATCTCCTGTGGTAAATGTGGAAATTTTATATTCCGCATCTAACCGGATTCTCTTTCCCTGTTTTTTGGGGTCATAAATTTTATAGCTGCGTATCTCAAATGCTCCCAGATTCTCACCGCTTCCCGGAGGCTTTATTTTAATATCTTTATCATAGGAAATTGAAACAGTGTAAGTAACAACATCTCCTATTTTTATCCTTGATTTATCCACTGACGAAGAAACCGATACAGGAGCATGCTGAGTAAAAGCATTAACAGACAAAAATATCAGACATAAAAGTAATGTGTTAAAAAATTTATTCATAGGTAATCTTCTTCTCTACTTGATTTTATCATCAAAAATCTTTACGTCCTCAGCCTGCATCATACGCTGCAGAAGTTCCGAATAAGCCTTTTTCTGCTTTTCCATTAAAAGATCCCTTGCCACTTCCTGCTTAACTTCATTTAAGGTTTTGATTCTCTTGATCTTACCATCTTTATCTTTTTCAGTGTATTTATCTTTGTTTGCTTTGTAGTACAGTTCCACATCATCAGCACTGATGTTTTCTCCGGACGGGATCTCCTTTTCAAGATATTTCTGTACCATCAGGCTCTTTTTTGCCTGAAAAGTCCCCTCAATTACATCTTTGTCTTTATCATAACCTGCCCGCTTTGCAGCATCATAAAAAAGTTCCGTAGCAATGTACTGAACAAGGAAATTCTTTTTTGACTCTCTGTCTTTTATCTGATTTTTAATATAGTCCGGAACACGGCTAAGATAAAAATCCAGATCACCGGAAGTAATTGTTTTATCCCCCACCTTTGCAACAACATCACCGGGCCTTCCGGTATCATCAAGCCCGGACTTAAAGTTTACAGCATCATTAAGTGCAAGTTTCGCATCGGAAGAACGCTGCAGTCTTTCCAGACATGCAACAATCTTTTTTTCTGTATCCTGCATAACAGGAGAATCGGGACATAATGTTTTTATTTTCAGATAAAAAGCAAGAGCCTTTTCATAATCGTTTATTCTGTCAAAGTATATATTCCCTATTGTGAACCAGATATTTGCGCGCTTTTCAATATCAAGCGGATAGATATCAAGGTAGTGCCTGTACTCTTCCACTGCCTGCTGATAAAGCTCGTTATTGTAGAGAGCATTTGCATATTCACGCACCTTTTCTCCGTCTAATTCCGCCCTGCCTGTTCTGATGCATGCAGACAGGAGTAAAATTAATGATACAAAAAGAAAGTACAAATGCCTGATCTTAAACACCATTTTTAAATTCTCCATAGTGTTAACTTCTTTTAGCCCGCATTCTGAAAAATTTAACAAGCGGTTCAATATATGGCCTGCTTGTATCAATATAAACAGAGTCCACATCCATTGATTTGAACATGCGTTTTCTGTCCTGAAGCGCTTTGGATGAAATCTCACCGAAATTATTTCTTATTTTGTAATCACTTGTGTTTAACAGAATCTGATCGCCGGTTTCTGCATCTTCCAGTTCTATGTACCCTATATCCGGCAGGCTGAGCTCTCTTGGATCAATAATATTTACTGCAACAACATCGTGTTTCTGTTTTACAATACGAAGCTCTTTTTCAAAATCTCCTGAAATAAAATCCGATATTAAAAATGCCACGCTTCTTCTCTTTGCCACTCTGCTTAAATACTCAAGTGCCAGGCCTACGTCTGTGTTTTTGTTTTCCGGTTTAAAATACAAAAGTTCTCTTAAAAGCCTCAGTACGTGACTTTTCCCCTTTCGCGGCGGTATGAACTTTTCAATCTTATCAGTGAAGATTATTAAACCGACCTTGTCATTATTTTTTATTGCGGAAAATGCCAGCAAAGCGCAGATCTCTACTGCGATCTCACCTTTCATCTGCTCATAAGAACCGAATTCTCCGGATGAACTTACATCAACCATGAGCATAATTGTAAGCTCGCGTTCCTCTTCAAAAACTTTGACATAAGGATGGCCGCTTCTTGCTGTTACGTTCCAGTCAATAGTCCGGATATCGTCTCCGATCTGATATTCCCGTACTTCCGAAAACTCCATTCCTCTGCCTTTGAATACAGAATGGTATTCACCGGAAAACACATCATTAACTAAGCTTCTCGTTGTTATTTCAATTCGCCGGACTTTTTTAAGAATTTCCTTTGGAATCATATTATCTGCCTTTTACGGAACTTCAACTTTATTAAGAACCTTGCGCACAACATCTTCCGAAGTAACTTCTTCTGCTTCAGCTTCATAGGTAACAAGCACCCTGTGCCTCAGCACGTCCATTCCTATTGCCCGGACATCTTCAGGTGTTACAAAACCTCTTCTCTGAAGAAAAGCATGGGCTCTTGCTGCTTTTGCAAGATAAATTGATGCTCTGGGGCTGGCTCCGTAATTAATCAGTTCTTTAAGATCATCAAGGCCGTATTTCTCCGGATCACGGGTAGCAAATACAATATCAACAATGTACTGCTCAATTTTCGGATCCATGTAGATCTCTTCAACAACTTCTCTGGCCTTAAGTATGTCTTTTGGAGTAACAACCGGTTCAACATCCGGTTCAGGACCTTTTGACATTCTTCTCAATATTTCCAGCTCTTCTTCGGGATTGGGATATGTTACAGAAAGTTTCAGCATAAACCTGTCAACCTGAGCTTCAGGCAGGGGATATGTTCCTTCCTGTTCAATAGGATTCTGTGTTGCAAGAACCAGAAAAGGCTCTTCGAGTGCAAAAGTCTGGTCACCTATTGTAACAGTTCTTTCCTGCATTGCTTCAAGAAGAGCAGACTGAACTTTGGCAGGTGAACGGTTAATCTCATCAGCAAGAATTATATTTGTAAAAATCGGCCCTTTTTTGGTTTTGAATTTGCCTGAAGACTGATCAAAAATCAGAGTTCCCAGAATATCGGCAGGAAGAAGATCCGGAGTAAACTGAATTCTGTTAAATCCTGTTTTGATTGCATTTGAAAGCATGCGCACGGTAAGAGTCTTTGCCAGGCCAGGTACACCCTCCAGTAATACATGCCCCCTTGATAAAAGACCAATTAAAAGCCTGTCAATCATATAAGTCTGGCCTACAATTACCTTTCCCAGCTCTTCTGTCAGTTTCTCAACAAACTGGCTCTCCTTCTGAATTTTTTCATGTATGGCCTGTATGTCCTTGTTCATTTATCCTCCTTTACACCACAAATCAAAACAAAAAATTATTTGTTTATATTTTTCCTGAAAATTGATTTAATTCCTTTTCTTTTTGATTCTCTCTCTTTAGAAGCCTCTTTTTCTTTTTTATCTCTGAGCCTGCTTTCAAGAAATGCTTCGACAAAAACATACGCTGCATCAACATCCGATTGAAGAGCTTTCTGACCTGAAAATTTCAGAACATCAACTCTGTTTAAAAGCTCTTTAAGTTTCTGCTCCTGAAGCCCAGTATCCTTTTGTTCAAGCATGCTGATGATTTCCGAAGAAGTTGCTTCCATTGCACTTATACCGAACTCTTTGCTGATATACATTCTGAAAACTTTAATAATTTCATTAAGAGCTAAATTAAAATCACTGTTTTTTGATTTTGTAATATTTTTTAGCCTGCTCAGGTAGTTTTCCTCATCAATATCTATGTTCTGCTCTGGTTCTTTATGTTTAAATCTATCAGATTTTTTCCTGAATGAATAAAATATTACACCTGAACCTGCGGCAAACAGAAAAATTACAAGCCACAGAAACGGAAATTTTCTGTGCCCCGGTTCAGGTACAGGATCAATTACTTTTACGCCGAACCTGTTGGTTCTTAATGTAACTGGAGTACTATTTTTGCCTTTTTTATAGACAAGGGATACAGGTTCAATGTATGCCATTCCCAGACCAGAGGGTTTAAGAATAAAAGTTATTTCTCTCACATTCCTGTTACCGTTTACATCAGCTTCAATCCTGTTGGCAGAAGATGTTCCTGTTATTTCCAGATTTGTAAGCTTGGGATCTCCTACATTTTCAATTGAAACCGAATCATCCCTGCTGCTCCAGAATACTTTTATATAAAGCGTAATATTTCTGTTCAGCGGTACTTTTGTGTCGGATGTATATGCCTGCAATTTAACTTCACTGATGACTGAAGTATCTGCTGGTAAACAATAAGAATAAACCGAAACAGAGCCTAGGATAGAAAACAAAACAAGAAACAGAGAAAATAATTTTTTCATTTTGCTCTCCGAATACGAATAACTGCTGATTTTTTATTTAAAATTTACTGTACAAACACTTTTTAATACTTATTTCACAATAAAAAGGTTCCCACAAAAAAAGGAATTTGCACAATCAACCGCTGTTAGTGCAAATCCCCTTTTTATTAACTTAACAATTGACTGATTCTATTTATCAACAGACTCCTCAATATTCTTAAGCTCAGGAATTTCGCTGATATCTTTCCCAAGATGATCAAGTTCCCACTTTACTGACGGAGCAAGCTGATGGTCAGGATATCTTTTAAGGAAATCTTCATAAGCCTGTCTTGCCTTTGTAGTATCATTAACACTGTTTGCGTAGATAAACCCCACCATAAAACTGCACTGAGCCGCATTCTTAGAGTCCGGGTATTTTTCCACAACTTTCTTTAAAAAGCTGATACCCTTTTCATAACTCTGAAGCGCATTCGAATAAATCAAACCTGCTTTATATAAAGCTTCCGGAGCAAGTTCGCTGGTAGGATACATTTCTCCCAGCTTTTCATAAGTACGCGCAGCTGCCTGATATTTTTCACTCTTTTCATAAGCTACTGCTTTATCCATAAGTTTTGTATCCGGGAGTTCTCCGCATGCCATTATCAGAAGAACAACGATTCCCAAAATCACCTGTAAATGAATTTTCTTCATTAGAGTGTTCCTCCTAGTTTATCATTAAGTGCAGTGTTAATATTAACTACTTTTCTTTACAAATGCAAGATTATTTTCTTTTACTGTAATCTCAACAACATCTCCTTTTGCGATTTCACCTTTCAGAATCTTATTTGCCAGTTCATTCGCAACCATCTTTTGCATAACTCTTTTCAAAGGTCTTGCTCCGAACGCCGGATCGTATCCTGTTTTTGCAAGGAGATCCTCTGCTTCTTCTGATATTGAAAGTAAAATACCCTGTTTCTCCGCGCGTTCTCTGATTTTATCAAACTGTATTTCCACTATCTCTTTAATCTGCTCCAGTTCAAGAGGATGGAACACAATAATCTCATCTATTCTGTTCAAAAATTCCGGTCGTAAAGTCTTTTTTAATAATCTGTCAATCTCATTTTGAATATCCTGATAAATCTTTTCTCTGTTCTCCGCAGTTATGGTTCTGCTTTTTTCCATGATATAGGAAGCGCCCAGATTGGATGTCATTATAATTATAGTATTATTAAAATATACAGTTCTGCCCTGATTGTCTGTCAGTCTGCCTTCGTCCAGAACCTGCAGAAGAATATTAAATACATCAGGATGCGCTTTTTCTATCTCATCGAGAAGGAGAACCGAGTAAGGTCTTCTTCTTACTGCTTCTGTAAGCTGCCCTCCTTCGTCATACCCAACATATCCGGGAGGAGCACCTATTAAACGGGATACTGAATGTTTTTCCATGTACTCGGACATGTCAATACGGATCATTGCCTTTTCATCATCAAATAAAAACTCAGCAAGAGCCCGTGCAAGCTCTGTTTTTCCTACGCCTGTTGTACCGAGAAAAATAAATGAACCGATTGGCCGCGATTCTTCCTGAAGACCTGCTCTTCCTCTTCTGATAGCATCGGCAACAGCCCTTACAGCATCATCCTGGCCTCTTACCCTTTTTGTAATCCTCTCTTCCATGTGAAGAAGTTTTTCTCTTTCGGATTCAAGCATTTTAGATACAGGAATTCCTGTCCACTTTGCCACAATTTCTGCAATATCCTCTTCTTCAACCTCTTCTTTAAGCATTTTATGTTCTTTCTGAAGATCCGTAAGCTTTAGATTAACCTCTTCAAGCTTCTTTTCAAGGGACGGTATAATGCCGTAAGTGATCTCTGCTGTTCTGGAAAGATCTCCTTCTCTTTCGGCCTTTACAGCTTCAGCTCTGTTTTTTTCAATTTCCCCTTTTAACTTTCTTATTTCGGAAATCAACTCTTTTTCAATATTCCAGTGAGACCTTAAAGACTTTGCCTTTTCCTGCAAATTTGCCAGCTCCTGCTTTATCTTCTTTACTCTTTCTTTTGACTTTTCGTCTTTTTCTTTCTTAACAGCTTCCATTTCGATTTCAAGCTGTTTAATCTGTCTTTCCACCTGATCCAGCTCATCCGGCATTGAATCTATCTCTATTCTGAGTTTTGATGCTGCTTCGTCAATTAAATCTATGGCTTTGTCCGGCAGGAACCTGTCTGTAATGTATCTGTGGGAGAGAACTGCTGCAGAAACCAGAGCGCTGTCCTGGATTCTGACACCGTGGTGAACCTCGTATCTCTCTTTTAATCCTCTGAGTATGGAAATTGTATCTGCCACAGAAGGTTCTGAGATTTTAACAGGCTGAAATCTTCTTTCAAGCGCAGCATCTTTTTCAATGTACTTTCTGTACTCGTTAAGAGTTGTAGCGCCGATACATCTAAGTTCTCCTCTTGCAAGAGCGGGCTTCAGCATGTTTGATGCATCTACTGCTCCCTCTGCACTGCCTGCACCCACAAGTGTATGCAATTCGTCAATAAACAGAATTATACTGCCTTCGGATTCATGAATTTCCCTCAGAACAGCTTTTAATCTATCCTCAAACTCACCGCGGAATTTTGCACCTGCAATCAAAGCTCCCATATCAAGAGCAAAAATCTGCTTTGTTTTCAGATTCTCCGGAACATCCCCGTCAACAATTCTTGCTGCAATACCTTCTACTACCGCTGTTTTACCTACACCGGGTTCTCCAATAAGAACAGGGTTATTTTTTGTTCTCCTGGACAGAACCTGAAGTACTCTCCTGATCTCTTCATCTCTTCCGATTACAGGATCAAGCTTCTGCTGGCGCGCAGCGTCATTAAGATTTATCGCATACCTTGAAAGAGCATTGTATTTGCCTTCAGGATTCTGATCTGTTACTCTCTGGCTTCCTCTGATATCCTTCATAACCTTAAGTATATTATCATAGGTAAGCCCTTCTTTTTTAAGCATATCGCATACAGGAAGGTTCTGAAGAGAACACGCTAACAAAATATGCTCCACACTGATAAATTCATCTTTAAGTTTTTGCGATTCCTTAAGACTCTGCTGTAAAATCGCATCAAGTTCTCTGGAAAGATACACCTGTCCTATACCGCCGCTTACCTTTGGAAACCGTTCTATTCTTTCGGTTAAGAAATTACGGATTTTTTCTAAGTTACCTTCTAATTTTTTTATAACGGAAACCGCAAGGTTCTCCGGATCATCAAAAAACGAATAGAGCAGATGTTCCGGTTCAATCTGCTGGTGGTTCTTTTCAGAAGCCATCTGCTGTGAACTCTGAAGAGCCTCCTGTACTTTTATTGTAAATTTATTTATATCAATCATTTTATTTCTCCTTTTAATCTTAATCAGAATATTATTGCCTGCAATTATTATATATTACTGATCATTTACTGCCACGTTGCTGACTGAATACTGCTGTTTATACCGGCAGTACTCAGTCTGCATCGCGCTAAAGCAATTATTCTTTATAAACCGCTTCAACACAATTATGTTTACGGGTCAGGTAATAATCATTTTAATTATCCCTGACCCGTTTAAAACATTCCGAATTCGAAAGACAACGAATATTTAAATTACCTCAACAGGAATCTGCCGCGGTTTAATTCTTTCATGTTTTGGCAGAGTAACACTTAAAACGCCGTCTTCCATTTTTGCGGAAATCTGATTTACATCAACTGTATCCCCAACTTTGAACTCGCGGTAAAAATTACCGTGCTCTATTTCATCAAGGATACATTTATCGCTTATTTCCTGGTTTTTTACAGCTCCGTAAACAGTAAGCAGTCCGTCTGCAAATTTTACTTCTGCACCTTCTTTGCTTACTCCCGGCATATTAAGCACAATGATAAAGGCATCGTCCTGCTCATAAATATCAACTTCCGGAGCTACCAGACTGCCGCTTTCCCACTCTTTTTTAATCTGCTCTCTATCCATTGCACCCCCCAAATTATTTATCGTCATCAACAACTTCAAAATCTGCATCTTCAACATTTTTATCAGCATCCGGAGTCTGAGCCTCTGCCTGCTGTGAAGCACTTTCCTGACCAGGCTGAGCTCCCTGTCCGGCCTGAGTCTGTGAATACATCTGGCTTGCAGCTTCCTGCCAGATTTTGTTCAGATCATCTGTTGAGGATCTTATTTCATCAATATTTGAGCCTTTCAGAGCTTCCTTTACCCTTCCCACAGCCGCTTCAATTTTACTCTTTGTACTGCCATCAACTTTATCACCAAACTCTTTTAAGTTCTTTTCTGTCTGGTAAACAAGCTGATCCGCAGAATTTCTTAGGTCTATCTCTTCCCTGCGTTTTTTGTCTTCCGCAGCATGGGCCTGAGCATCTCTGACCATTTTTTCAATCTCTTGTTCCGTGAGTCCGGAAGATGCTTCAATTCTTATAGACTGCTCTTTTCCTGTTGCTTTATCTTTTGCAGAAACATTCAGAATTCCGTTGGCATCAATATCAAAAGTAACCTCTATCTGCGGGATTCCCCTCGGCGCAGGCGGAATTCCGTCAAGATGGAACCTTCCGATTGACTTATTATCTCTTGCCATTTCTCTTTCGCCCTGAAGCACATGAATCTCAACAGATGTCTGATTATCCGCTGCAGTAGAAAAAATCTCGCTCTTTTTTGTAGGTATTGTTGTATTCTTTTCAATTAATCTTGTGAACACTCCGCCAAGAGTTTCAATACCAAGAGAAAGAGGAGTTACATCAAGAAGAAGAACATCTTTAACATCTCCGGAGAGAACTCCTCCCTGAATTGCTGCACCTATTGCTACAACTTCATCGGGATTAACACCTTTATGGGGCTCCTTTCCGAAAATCTCTTTTACAATCTCCTGTACTCTCGGCACTCTTGTCATACCGCCCACAAGAATAACATCATCAATCTCGTTCTTTGACAATCCTGCATCTTTCAGAGCTGTTTCACAAGGTTTAACTGTTCTCTGAAAAAGGTCATCGCAAAGCTGCTCGAATTTTGCCCTGGTTAAAGTAACATTCATATGTTTGGGGCCTGAATCCGTAGCAGTTATAAACGGCAGATTGATCTCTGTCTGTTTTGTTGAAGAGAGCTCAATTTTAGCCTTTTCAGCCGCTTCCTTTAATCGCTGAAGAGCCATAGGATCTTTGGAAAGATCCACACCTTCCGCTTTCTTAAACTCTTCAACAAGCCAGTTGATAATTCTCTGGTCAAAATCATCTCCGCCGAGATGCGTGTCTCCGTTTGTTGATTTTACTTCAAAAACTCCGTCTCCCAGCTCCAGAATCGAAATATCAAATGTACCGCCGCCGAGATCATAAACAGCTATCTTTTCATTCTTTTTCTTATCAAGACCATAAGCAAGACTTGCAGCAGTGGGCTCATTGATAATTCTCTTTACATCAAGACCTGCTATTACACCTGCCTCTTTTGTTGCCTGTCTCTGGCTGTCATTAAAATATGCAGGCACAGTAATCACTGCTTCTGTAACCTTCTGGCCAAGATACTCTTCTGCAGTCTGCTTCATTTTCTGAAGTATCATTGCAGAAATTTCCGGCGGAGAGTACTCTTTATCATCAATCTTTACTCTGGCCACATCGTTTTTGCCTTTTACCACTTTGTAAGGTACTTCACTTATTTCATTTTCAACTTCTCTGAACATTCTTCCCATAAAACGTTTGATTGAGTATATTGTTTTATCAGGATTGGTTACCGCCTGCCTTTTTGCAGGAGCGCCCACAAGCCTCTCTCCGTCTTTTGCAAAAGCTACCATAGAAGGAGTAGTTCTTGTGCCCTCTGCATTGGGAATAACAACCGGCTCCCCTCCTTCCAGAACAGCAACGCATGAGTTTGTTGTACCCAAATCAATACCAATAATTTTTCCCATCTTATAAAACCTCCTTATTTGTTTTTATTCTCTTTGCCTGAAGAAGAGCCAGGCTTTTTATTTTCCTTTTTTCTTTTGTAATCCGTTTCATAAAATCCGGATCCTTTAAATATTACCCCTGCCCCGGTGCCAATCAGTTTTTGAACCTTGCCACCGCATTTGGGACACTTTTTAACCGGGGGTTCGGTCATTGACTGAAATTTTTCAAATTCATAACCACACTCTTCACACCTGTAATCATAGGTTGGCATTTTACCCTCTCTTTCTCAATTTATTGCTGATAAGAAATTTTGTTTATAAGCTCTTTTTCCTCTTCAGTGGGATTCTCCGGTATCAGAACTTTTACCGTAACATACTGATCTCCCTTTTCCCCTCTGTTATTTATCCCCATCCCTGCAAGCCTGAATGTTTTTCCGTTCCTTGTCAGGGGTGGTATATGAAGATTGACCTTGTTTCCGTGCGCTGTTTTAACTTTAACAGATGTTCCGTTAACAGCCTGCTTCAAAGTCAGAGTAATTGTACAATAAATGTCATTACCTTTTCTTGTAAAAAACCTGTGATCCTGTACTTTGACAGTGACAATCATATCTCCCTGAGGATGGCCTTTTTTACCTTCGCCTTTTAACCGCACCTTTTTACCGTTTTCCACTCCTGCAGGCAGTTTTATGGAGTATTTTTTATCTCCGAGAACAACTCCGCTTCCATGACATTTATCACACGGATTTTCAATTATTGTCCCTTTTCCCAAGCATTTGGGACAGGGTCTGCTTACTCCGAAACCTCCCTGCACAACATTTACAAAACCCCTGCCTCCGCAGTTATCGCATGTCTTTACAGTAGAACCGGGCTTTGCGCCTCCTCCTCCGCATGCGGGACACGTCTTTTCCTTTTTTACTTTAAAACTAACCTTGCCGCCTGTTACACTTATTTCAAAAGGCACCTTTAGTTCAACATGGATATCATTTTCTTTTACAGTCTGAGCCTGAGACGCTGTCTGTGCACTGCCAAAATCAAAAAACTGGCTGAAAATATCTCCAAGCCCGAATCCTCCGAACACATCAGAAAAATCCATTGTAAATCCGCGTCTGCCTCTGGCAGATCTCCGGTTAAAGTCACTAAAGTCAAATCCGGAAAAATCATACGATCCTGCAGACCCTGTAAAAGGACCTCCGTATTTCCTCATCTGGTCGTACTGAGAACGCTTCTGACTATTGCTTAAGATATCATACGCTTCGGATATTTCTTTAAATTTCTCCTCAGCTTCCTTGTTTCCGGGGTTGGCATCAGGATGATATTTTTTCGCAAGTGTCCTGTATGCTTTTTTTATTTCTGCACTGCCTGCGTTCTCGCTGACACCTAAAATTTTATAATAATCTTTTGAGTGCATTCTCTCCTACATCATTGTTCTTTCTGAAGATTTTCCTACCTTGACTTTACTTGGCCTTAAAAGTCTGCCCTTAAATAAATAACCTTTCTGCCATACATCAGTAACCCTGTTATCCATGTACTGTTCTGTTTCTTCCACGCTTACAGCCTCATGCATTTCAGGATTAAAAATCTCCCCTTTTGCTTTTATCTCTTCCAGTCCTTCATCAAATAAAATTTTCATCATTTTCTGATAGATCAGATTCATACCCTGCAAATGGTGATCAGACTGCTCTCCCTTATAATCGTTCATCCGTTCCATATCATCAATAACAGGAAGAAGTTTTTGTACAAGCTCTCCTTTTGCAAAGGAAAACATCTGATCCTTTTCTCTCTGTGCCCGTTTTTTAAAATTAACAAACTCCGCCTGAAGCCGGATCAGTTTTTCAGCACAATCATCCGTACCTTTGTTTTCCTGCCCTGAATTATTAACCTTTTCCGCTTCCTGATCCGGGCCTGTTACAGGGATATTAATTATTTTCCGTTTTTCTTCGTTCAATAGTAATCTCTCTTTTATTTAATGGCAATTGATACTTCTTTAGGTTTCGCCTCTTCTTCCTTAGGCAGATTAATTGTTAATATACCGTTTTTATAAGTTGCCTTAACATTCTCCTGATCTACAGATGACGGAAGGCTGAAAGATCTCTGGAATTTTCCGCACAATCGTTCCACTCTGTAAAAGCTTCCGTTTTCACCTTCAAAGTCTCTTTTTTTCTCGCCGGAAACTGTAAGTACATTATCCTGAATGGATATTTTTACGTCTTCTTTATCAACTCCCGGAACTTCGCACATTACCTTAATGGAGTTCTCGTCTTCAAAAATATCAACAGCAGGATTCCAGTGATATTCGCCTGTTTCAGTTGATTCCGGTGCTCCGGAAAAATATGTATTAAAAAGGCGATTCACCTCTTCCTGAAGACTCAACATATTATTAAAAGGTTTCCAGTGTACAACTGTCATAACTAACCTCCTTATTTTTATTTCAATTTCGTTCTTTTTATAAGCAATTGTTGTGCCATACTATGTAACCATATTATTATCAACAAGTTACTTGCTTTTCTATGTTTTTTTAGATTACACTCACTTGCGCCATTTTGACTGTATTTACGCCATTTCGGCATAAGCTGCTTTACGTATCTCCATTTTACTGACAAATCAGCATGTAAACAATTCCATAAACCTTTTAGGTCTCGTGTAAGGGCACATTGCAATGTGCCCTTACATACTACACGCTTAACCTCTTTATTCTCATATCTGTGACAAAAATAAAAAGCCATAAGACCCTCTTGACTTATTAATATAAAATTAATATCTTCGATTAAAGGGGCGAGGCAGAACGAAATATGGCAGGTTTATGAACTTTGTTCATAAAGGAGGAAACCTGCGCTTTATTGTTGTGCCTTTTTTATTGGTACTTTCAGACCTCAAAGGTCTGCGAGACCTTTGAGGTCTTTTATTGTAAAGGGGGTGATGGATTATGGGGGTATGAAAAGAAGTTAAGACTGAAGAATTATTTTTAGAAAGGAGGCAAAACCCGTATCATCTTTTTATTCATTTACCGGATTATCTGGCAATGAATAAATTATTAAAAGGAGAATATCCTATGAAAAAATTAAGGTTGTGTATTTTATTTGCCATACTCTTGTTAATTTACGGCAATCTGAATGCACAAGGTAAATTCCATATTAAAATCAATACAACGAGGAGATGAAAATGTCTGTTACACAAAAATTGATAGTTAAAATTACATCAGCCTTTATCAGCATAATGTTTTTTATAATAGTAGTAAGCAATGTTATTGGAAGTGAAAGGGCAACCTATAGCAAGGGAAAGGAGAAATATGTTGCTGAGGTTTTAATACGGTTTACACCTGGTTTCTGGAACCCTAAGCATGGTCAGCCCGGGCCTTATCAACTCAGTATTTATGAAGAAGGCACACTATCCGGTCCTCCCAGCATATCAGTAGATAGGTGGGGGAATATTTATATTCTTGATGCAGGCAATTACAGAATTCAAAAATATGATAGTAAGGGTAAATTCTTAAGTAGTATTGGAATTGATGCTGGAAAACGAAGATCCGGTTCTGATTTTTGTATAGATAAACACGGGAATATATATATTCTTGATACTAATCCGGGAATTAGCAGCTATTATATGGACTATCTTGATCTCAGAGGTTCCAGTAAAGGGAAAAAACTTTATGAAATCCGACAATACAACCAGAAAGGGATGCTAATTCATAAGGCTTATTTTCTCTTCTCCCATGATTGGCTAAAAAAAACAGGTATAATTCCTCAAAAAATTTACGTTGATTATAAAGAAAACCTTTATTTAGGATATAATTCAAAATTGTGCCGGATAGGCTTTAGTTCCGGAAAGTCAGATATACTTGAAGTTAAGGAAATATTAGAAGGAATCCCCAGTCCTTATGATTCAACTCTCAGTTTTTATCTCGGTGAAAAGTTAGTTGACAAACATAGAATTCATGTTAGAAAATTGGATGCTCAAAGAAAAACCATAAAAAGTTTTGATTTAATTGTAAATGAAAATGTAAGCGGGATGGAATTTTTGGGAAATGATAATAATATGAACTCTTATCTGGCAATAAGTAAATATATATCATCTGGAAATATTAAGTACTATGATTCTTTCTGGGAAATACGAAAGATAGATAAATCCGGAACTTCAATTGTTAGAATAGATAATTTGCCAGTGTCATCTACCTTTTGTTGTAGAAAAGATAAAGCTATTGACAGGAAAGGGAATATATATTACTTGTCAATTAAAAGAAATGGTGGAGAACTTATTAAATGGTATAAGCAGTAAATAATGACAGGCCGACAGAGAAAGCATTATTAAAATGTTTAATTCAAATTAATTGTTCTGTTTACCAAGGTTACTTTCTGCATCTATTTTTATACTCACTGTTTTTGCCAATAAACGAGATGCTATTATTGATTCTGTATAGGTCTAAAAAAACCTCTTGACTTATTAACATAAAATTAATATTTTACATTTAAGGGGAGAGGCATAACAAAAAAGTTTTACAGGTTTATGGACTTTGTTCATAAAGGAGGAAACCTGCGCTTTATTGTTGTGCCTTTCTTTGTTTTAGACCTTTTAGGTCTCATGTAAGGGCACATTGCAATGTGCCCCTACGTACCTATTATTCCGAAAGGAGGTGATGGATTATGGGGGTATGAATATGCTGACCTTAAAATGAAATCTTAATTTATGAAAGGGGGCAAAATGAAAAACAGATTACTTCTTTTTTCTGCTGTTTTGGTTCTTATGTTTTCGCGTACTGTCCCGGCTCAAACATCAAATTTCCTTGTAAAAAAATGTAATTCATGCTCATTTAAAGATGTGGAAGTTACAGAAAACTCACGGCTCAGATTCCTGTGGTATAAATGGGAAGAAAACAAACACTGCTTGTATCTGTCCGAAACAGACAGCACAGGACATGTTACAATAGATTTCCTTGATATTTCAAAAACACTTAGCACAGGAGAAAATTCTTTAGAATATGTTCATTTTTCTTCCCGTGGAAAATACATAGCTGTTTTATCTTCTTATTGGACACCTTATATGATTATTTACTGCACAGTAGGAATTACAGATTCAACGGGAGCTTTCTTCTGGCGGCATGATAATATTAAATATTCCCGCTATACTACAGATGTCTCTTTTTTAACTGACACCACTTTTGTTTTTACATATATTCTGGAAAATTCATATCAATACCATGAATACAGCCATCCTGTTGTCATTCTGGAAAAATACAAAATTACAGAAACAGATACAGGAACAACTGTTAACAAAACAGATACCATGGTAGTAAATGACGAATTACCAGATCATAAATACTACTTTACAGAAGAATCAAGGCTGGTAAGATATAAAAACAGTGACGATTTTTACGTTTTCTGGACAGACTACAAAACAGGAGAAGGGCATC
>Ga0190359_1000572_pt1 | contig 24735 bp, 21 predicted proteins | sample 48721823_MG_FD_161269 | JGI IMG/M metagenome (GOLD analysis project Ga0190359, IMG submission 161269) | Hydrothermal vent microbial mat bacterial communities from Southern Trench, Guaymas Basin, Mexico - 4872-18-2-3_MG | ecosystem: Environmental > Aquatic > Marine > Hydrothermal vents >... | reverse complement strand
TGTGGCTGAGGCCTTCGGGCTCCAACTCAATCGAGTTGTGGTGCAGATTCATTGCGGTTCCCGCGGCTTGGGCCATGAGGTGTGTACGCAGTACTTGAGACGTCTGCAAGACGCACCTCGTCGCTACAGCATCATCGTACCTGATCGTGAGTTGGTCGCTGCTCCAGTGGAGTCTCCGGAAGGTCAAGACTATCTGGCGGCCATGGCTGCTGCGGCTAACTATGCTTTCGCCAATCGGCAGGTATTGGCCTATGCCGTTCGACTGGGGTTCGAGGATGTGCTGGCGGGCAAAGTATCTAACTGGGCCTTGTGGCAGGTGTACGATGTGGCACACAACATTGCAAAAGTTGAGAGCCACATGGTCGAGGGCAAAAAGAAACGCTTAGTAGTACATCGCAAAGGGGCCACCCGTGCCTTTCCACCGGGTCACCATGATCTACCATCGATCTATCAGGCCACCGGACACCCCGTCCTTGTACCTGGCTCCATGGGTACGGCATCGTATGTGTTGGTTGGAACTGAGCAGAACCTGGCGCTCACGTTTGGCTCGACATGTCACGGGGCGGGTCGGACTATGAGCCGCCGTGCTGCAGCCAGGAGTGCACGGGGAGAATCCGTACGTGGCGCACTGCGCGGGCAAGGGATCCGAGTGTGGGCGCGCAGCATGCGTGGTTTGGCAGAAGAGGCACCAGCCGCTTACAAAGATGTCAGTCTGGTCGTCGACGCCGTGGCTGGAGCCGGGATCGCGCGCAAAGTGGCGCGTGTCCGGCCAATTGCCGTTATCAAGGGTTAAGTTGTTGTGTCTGTCTTAGCTGGCAGGATGCGCCAGACATTCTTTGATTGTGTCACCCAGGCGGCGAATCCCTTCGACGATCATGTCTGGAGTGGCGTTTGAGAAATTGAGGCGCATGGCATGGTGGCCACCGTCTTCGTGTGGATAGAAGTTTACGCCTGGAACATAGGCGACCTTGCGTTCCAGCGCCGTCTGCAACATGGTCACTGTGTTGATCGGTTCAGGCACTCGGGCCCAGAGGAATAATCCCCCCTGAGGGTGTGTCCAGTTACACTCTTGCGGCCAGAACTCCGCAAGAGCGTCTAGCATAGTATGCATTCGCTCCCCATATGCGGACCGCAACTTCCGTACGTGTGCTTTGAGTATACCTCTCTGAGCAATGTCGTTAGCAATCATCTGATCGAAAGTGCTGGTGTGCAGGTCGGCTCCCTGTTTGGCCTGGACCAACCGCTGACGAATTTCCTCAGGGGCGACCACCCAGCCGATGCGCAATCCTGGCGCGAGGGTCTTTGAGAAGGTTCCCAGATAGATGGTCCGTTCGGGTGCCAAAGCGGTGATCGGAATGATATCTTCGCCTTCATAGCGCAGCGCCCCGTAGGGATCGTCTTCCACAATCAGGAAATCGTATTTGCGCGCCAGCTCAACAAGGTGACGACGCCGCTCTTCGGGAAGCGTGGTGCCTGCCGGGTTGTGGAAATTGGGCAGCACATACACGAACCGGACTTTTCTCTCATTGAGTATGGGCTCAAGACGGCTGACCTGCATCCCGTGATCGTCGAGCGGCACTGTCATGAACTCAGCCTCGTATGCTCGCCATGACTGGATGGCCCCGAGATAGGTCGGCCTGGCGGTTATCACCGCAGCCTCCGGATCAATGAAAACTTTGCCAATGAGGTCAAGTGCTTGTTGGGACCCTGTAGTAATTAGCACGTTGTCTGGGCTGTGGTCAATACTATATCTTGCCATTGCGTCTGCCAGCCAGGTGCGGAGGGGAAGGTGGCCCTCAGTGGTGCTATACTGCAACGCTGTTTTGGCGTTATGTTGCAACAGGTAACTGCAGGCCTCCTCGATCTCGCGTACTGGGAACAGCTCCGGTGCTGGCAGCCCACCCGCGAATGAGATGACATCGGCTAGTTGCGTGATCTTCAAGAGTTCACGGATGGCAGAACTTCGCATCTGGTTTGTCCGTCGAGCGAGGAACCGTTCCCAGTTGAGCGGAGCATTCGATGAGACTGTATGGATCGTCATAGCTTTACCCCCGCATGTGGCGATAGATCTTCCTAATTGATTCTAGGCCCGATTGTTGGGCGTGACAACTGATGAACCTCCTTAATCCGCCGTGAACAAGGGCGAAGCCCAGGTTCATCTGGTCTTGTCATCCGCTTGTCGTGGCCAGTGGGTATGCTAGAATGAATTTAATGAGTCAGATCGACATCGGTGTTGTCATCGTTAACTACAATACCAAGACACTCCTGCGACGATGTTTGGCGAGCCTCTTACGCAATGAAGGAGTGCGATTCCAGGTCTGTGTTGTCGACAATGCCTCGCAAGACGGGAGCGCCGACATGGTGGCGGAAGATTTTCCCGGCGTGGCACTTCAGCGCAACCCTGTTAATGTGGGGTATCCAGCAGCAAACAACCAGGGGTTGCGTTACTTGGGATTCCCGGGGCCCTCAGCCCCACGGTATGCTCTTCTTCTCAACGCTGATACCGAAGTTCCACCTGATGCTCTTGCAAAAGTTGTGGCGTTCGCAGATCAGCATGCGGATGCGGGTGTTGTGGGCCCCAAATTAGTGCGACTTGATGGGTCGCTCGACCTTGCCTGTCGGCGCTCTTTTCCGACTCCTAGAATCGCTTTCTACCGCATGGTGGGGCTATCTAAGATCTTTCCCAGAAGTCGGATTTTTGGTCAGTACAACCTCACCTATCTCGATGAGGACATGACGGCAGAAGTGGATTCGGTCGTGGGGGCCTTCATGCTTGTGCGTCGAGAGGCGATGGTGGATGTTGGGTTGCTCGATGAGACCTTTTTCATGTACGGGGAAGATCTTGATTGGGCTTATCGAATTAAACGCGCTGGATGGCATGTCTATTACTACCCGGAAGTAACCGTGTTACACGTGAAGCGGGCAGCAAGTCGGCAGAACCCGCAAGCCAGGGTCGAGTTTTGGCGTTCTATGGAGATTTTCTACCGCAAGCACTACGCGGCTGGGACCTCTCCTCTTGTGCATTTTGCGATCCTCAGTGTTGTCAGACTCTTGACAAGGTGGACAGCATGGCGCGTACATCTTCTGCAGCGGTGAGTCCGGCCCAAGCCGCTCGTCTGTTCGTCGGGCTCCTGTTGTTGACAGATGTGTTGATGGGAGCGCTGGCATTCAATCTGGCCTATGCCTTGCGGGTCTCCATTCCTTTTCCAGAACCAGCGCAGGGCGTAAGGCCCTTCACTGATTTCTTGCCTATGTTGCTTATCCATGTGGGCGCTCTAGTCGCCGGCTTTGTCTTTGCTGACCTCTATAGGCTGCACCGCGTGTCTCGGGTTGATGAATTCTCATCTATTGTGGTTGGGGCGACGGTAGGGACGTTGATGGGAATTGCTCTCGATTCGCTCCTGTTGCGCGGGCTGGTCGCGGACCGGGATTACCCGCGAGTCATGATGTTGTATGCTTGGCTGTTGTCCATCCTCTTGGCGACTCTGGGCCGATTGCTCAACGACTGGCTACGACGTAGACTGACCCTGCGCGGTTGGGGGCGTCGACGTGTCTTCGTAATCGGTACAGGCGATATTGCCCGTATGATTCTGCAGAAGATCGTCTGGACCCCTGAATTGGGGTATGACGCAGTCGGCGTTGTGGCTATGTCCGAAAGTCATGAACCAGATATCGTGGGCGTTCCTGTTGTTGGAACTGCCCAGGCTTTGGGATCGCTGGTGGATGCTTACCAGATTGACGAGGTGATTATCGCGCTGGCAGAAGAAACACCTCACCGGGATCTGCTGTGGCTGATCTCGCAATGTGAACGCGGGCGAGTGACCATCCGGGTCTATCCCGATCTTTTCCAAATCATGGCAAGCTCTGTGAGCATCAGTGAGCTGGGTGGTGTGCCGATCCTCACGGTACGCGATATCGCGCTAACGGGGTGGAGGCGCACAGCCAAGCGGGTCATGGATGTTGTGGGCGCGGGAGTGGGTCTTATTCTGTTGTCCCCGGTTATGATGCTGATTGCGGTACTCATCAAGCTGGAGTCGCCAGGGCCTGTTTTCTATGTGCAGGAGCGCATGGGGCTTGACGCCCGGCCGTTCCCGATCATCAAGTTCCGTTCTATGCGCGTTGATGCAGAGAGGGAAGGTCCAGGTTGGACCACAGCGGATGACCCGCGGCGCACTAAGATTGGCAGCTTCCTGAGACGGACTAACCTGGATGAGTTACCACAGTTCATCAACGTCTTGATCGGGCACATGAGTCTTGTGGGCCCTCGTCCGGAGCGTCCCGTGTATGTGGAGCAATTCCGCCGAAGCATTCCACGTTACATGGATCGCCATCGCGAGAAGGCGGGGATGACGGGATGGGCTCAGGTCAACGGCTATCGTGGCGATACTTCAATTGTCGAACGGACGAAATACGATCTCTGGTACATCGAGAACTGGTCACTTCTCCTGGATATCAAGATCATCATTCGCACCCTGCTACAAGTGTTTAAATCCCCTAATGCCTACTGAATCTCAGAAGTGAGGTCTCGTGATGACCGGAAACTCCTCTCCTTCGGTGCCTTCAACGCGGTACGACGAGCAGTACTTCTTACACGTCTGTGAAGGTTATGAGGAATTCCAATCCAGTGAGGGCGCCTATTTGTCCAAACGACTCGCTGAGGCCCTCGCTATCGCTGGTATAGCCGAGGGCATGCGGATACTCGACGTGGGATGTGGGCGGGGCGAGATCTTACTGCGGACCTCAGCTTTGGGAGCTCAGGCATACGGCATTGACTATGCTACCGCTGCTGTGCGCCTGTCGCGAGATCTCGTGCGCCATCATGCGCAGTCGGACGGCCTTCCGGTCGGTGTCTACCAGGCGTCGGCATTGGATCTCCCTTTCCCTTCCAATACGTTTGATCGCGTGTTGATGTTGGACATTGTCGAGCATCTTTACCCGAACGAGCTCACTTCCGCATTGGGTGAAGCGTACAGGGTGCTTCGACCGGGGGGGCGGATCGTTATCCACACAGCGCCGAATGTCTGGTATGACCGATACGCCTATCCGATTGTCAGGCTTGTGCGCATTGCGATGGGGCAGGGAGGGGCCTACCCGAGAAATCCCCGGGCAATTATCCCCGAGAACATCCATGTACACGTCAACGAGCAATCTGCTCTTAGCCTCTGGCTTTGCCTGTATCGTCATGGCTTTCGGCGCGTGAAGACATGGCTGAGCACTCCTCCCCAGCAACGACAAGAGCCTCTGGTTTTCCGCCTTGCGCGGTGGGTGCTTTTCAATGTTCCTCCTTTTCGTTGGCTGTTTGAGCGTGAGGTCTTTGCCGTGGGGGAGAAATGAAAGACCATCGCTACGTCGACGAGCTGTCAATCGAGGAACTTGAGCGGATTCTTCGGATTAGACGACGCCAGGAACGACTTCGCCGTCTCGGGAATCGCCCTATGGCCTCTGACCCTCTTACACAGGTCCCCTCCGACGGTAGAGGCGTTGAGAATGAGAGTGTTCTAGAGAGATCCTTGCCAGACAGCGTGGCGGTGTCCCAAGCTAGTGCTGTATTTGAGGCGCGGCGTCAACGCCGGCCAATCAAGTGGCGTTGGGTTTGGGATCGGTTCTTGTTGCTGGTTGAGGTGTTGGCTGTGGTAGGCTTGTTGCTTGTCTTTGCGCAATTGCTTTCCACCATTTCACTGATGAACGAAGAGAGCCGTGAGGCTCAAATCGTGCCCACTGCAACTGTCACGCCTGTAGTCAATGTGATGATTCTGCCTAGTGGTCACACCCCGCCTGATGCTTTTCAGCGTTCTGAGCCCGCTCCCATCCCGCTCCACTTGCGGGGGTTGATTGCTGAGATCACCCCATTGCCTGTGCCTACTCAAGGACCTGAGCACGCCCGGCGGATTAGAATCCCTGCGATCGGTGTTGATGCCCCGGTTGTGGAGGGGGATGACTGGGAATCTTTGAAAAAAGGAGCTGGTCATCACGTAGGCAGTGCAAATCCCGGAGAGCGGGGAAACTGTGTCATATCGGCGCACAATGACATCTACGGAGAGATTTTCCGCGATCTCCCGGAGCTGAGTATCGGGGATGAGATCTTGGTCGAGACGTTCACGAAAACGTACCGCTACGTAGTGGAACAGACACGTATCGTTGAACCTACTGAGACCAGTGTGATGGCAACTACAAGCTCGCCAGTCCTGACGTTGATTTCGTGCTATCCTTATCGGATCAATACACACCGGATTGTCGTCATTGCGAGCCTGGTCCGGGAGTGAGGGTCACGCAGTTTCCTGCTCGCGCGAGAGGTGGAGAGCAGACACGATAGCGTGGACCAGGATCGCCAGCCCCAAGTTCCTGGTGTGGATGAATATGAGAGTTCCAGCCACCCATAGCGCTGCTCGTAGCGCCAGGTTCTGACGTGCCCCAATGGTTTGGCCATCTAGCTTCTCCCACAGGGAGATGTTGAGCATGGTCTCCGCGGCGACGGGTATCAGCCCCAGCCAGCTGCCCGCTGTGAGCCCAGCGGTGATGACGAACGGCTCCCGATAGAATGCCCAATGTGCTTGATGGTAAAGGGCGTCAAGTGTCGCGTTGACAAACCGACCAAGCCCGGAGGGGGGCGTTTCTGTATCTGGTGGCAAAGCGCGGCACAGCCAACGACCACAGGCAAAAAGCGATGTGACGCCGACGGCTACGAGCAATGCCTGGCCTGTGTCCAAGGCCATGTTTCCCACGGCTGATGTGCTGAGAACGTCCGCTTCCAGCTCACGATCGAAGGGGCGCAGCCCCAGGCCATAGCTTGTTAGAGTGCCTTGCCACATGAGCGCGGCGGCCGGCAGACCAAGGCCATAAAGCATCCTGATACCCTGTGACAACCAAGGAAGTTGTAGGATCCGTTGGAACCCCGACCACCAAGCATTCGCAGAGGCGGCGGTGCGTGCCTGTCGGTCCACCAACCAACGCGCCATCGAGGCGAGTGTGTGGAGAGCAATGGAGAGCGATAGCCAATCCCAGCGATGCGTCATGAGGTCTTTCACTGAGCCTGCTTCCGCCCGTCGGGTTCCAATTGTTGTTCCTCCATGGATATGGAAACCGGAATGGTGACGGTGACCCGGGTTCCCTCTCCTGGTTTTGAGGCGATGACGGTCCTGCCACCGACCAGCTTTGCCCGCTCTCGCAGGTTCAGGAGTCCCAAGCTGTCGCGCGTAGCGTAATCGGCTTCCATGGCGGCAACGTCAAACCCTTTCCCGTCATCCTCGATTTCCGCTACTATGTTGAGGGACCTGGGGTAGAGGCGGATCCATAGATTATGAGCTTCAGCATGTTTGCGAGCATTGGCGAGAGCTTCGTCGATGATATAGAAGAGTGCTCCTTTCGCCTCGTGGTTGAGCAATTGCTCGACTTCTGGATTTGCTTCCAGATGTATCTCCGCGGGGGTGATCTCGCGAAGTTTCTTGACCAACTGCCGGATCGCCGGGAGCAGCCCCTGTGATTCGAGGATCAGGGGGCGTAAGGTGAAGAGCATCTGCCGGATTTCTTTCGTGGTTCGTCGGGCCATTTCCTCAAGTTGCTTGAGTTCCATTAGTACCTCTTGGGGGTCTTTGCCAACTAGCAACCGGAGGTAGTTCAAGCGCATAGCGATAGCGGCGATAGTCTGGGTGGGCCCATCATGGAGGTCACGGGCCAGTTTCTTACGGGCATCTTCTTCGACCGTCACAAGGCGGTCCTTCTCCTCCATGAGGTTTTGATAGAGACTGGCGTTCTGTAATGCCAAGACAGCCTGGTTGCAGATGGCGAGCAGGAGTTCCTGCATATCTGTGGTGTAGCTATCTGGTTCAGAACTGCCGAGTACGAGAAGGCCGAAATTCTCGTACCCCGCTCGCAGGGGTACGACGATGGCCTGAGCGCTCTCTCGGAAGCGATAGATCCGTCCCAATTCTGGATCACTGGCTGGGTTACCGGTCACTACAGGCTTGGACTGACTCAGCGCGCGAGCGAGAACGCCCTTCGTTGCCGTGAAACGGATCTCTCTTTCTTGAGGGGAGAGTCCCTTCCCTTTGGCAACATAGAGTCGTCCATCTATGCCATGAAGCAGGATCATGCTGACCTGTGACTGACCACGTGTCTCTCCGAAGAGTTGTTCAACCCCAATGTGGCTGACCTCTAGTACTGCGTCAAGTACACGTTCATAGTTGAGAGTGGCGCTAAGTGTACTGGCGAGTTCAAAGATCAGTTTGGTGCGGCGCTGCTCTTTTCTGAGTGCTGCCCGCGTCCTTCGGTCACGTTCCTCTTGTTCAGCTATAAGGGCGGTTTTAATTCGTGAGCCGACCAATGCGACCGCCCCCCCGGCAGCCAAGAGCACGACCCCTGTGATCACTGCTGGCAGGAGCTCGAACAACGTGAGTTGGGAAGGAGGTGTGTACATTGGGCGTGCCTCGAGCCAAGATATTCCCCAGTACACCGCTACGATTCCCACAGTCATGGCCGTGCTCACAATCCAGGGATAGCGGACGGCGGCTGTGATGATCGGGATGAGTGACACAAACAGCAATTGGTTTCTGATGTCGCGGTCCAGGGCCAAAAATCCCAACGTCAGTGCAACGTCCAGCACAAGTAGCCCCTGTTGAATGCCGTGGGCATTGGGATTTCTCAAGAAACCGATGAGTGCGGCTAAGTTCGCAGTCGCTCCAATTGTAAGTAGAAGGAATGCTTGTCGGGGAAAAGGTGCGTCAGTGAGCCCTGCATGGATGCCCACAATGCCGGTCACGACGAGCAGCAAGAACCATCGAAGGTTGACGAACAACCATTCAATCTTCTGCTCACTTGTGCGCATGGTTGCCCAACCTGTGTATCCACCAAGCATGGAAAGGTCACTCTCTCAATGGGATAATAATCTGTCTGCCTGCGCTAGATTACACAGAGAATCGAATGTGGACGACGTCACCATCCTTGATGATGTAGGACTTACCCTCGAGATGTACCTTTCCCATTCTCCGCGCGGCCGTCATGCTACCAGCTGCGGTGAGATCCTTAAAGGCAACCACCTCGGCACGGATAAATCCCCGTGCCAGATCACTGTGAATCGCTGCCGCCGCATCCAACGCAGTGCCTCCTACGGGCAAGGTCCATGCTCGCACCTCGTCTTCGCCCACCGTGAAGAACGAGTGGAGTCCCAGCAATTGGTAGGAGAGTTGGATAACGCGTGGCAGTGCCAACTCGCGAATTCCGTACTCATCCATGAACGCCGAGACTTCGTCAGGGGGAAGCTCCCGAAGTTCCATCTCCAGTTGCCCCTTGAGAGCCAGGACCGCACTTGACCGATGCGCAAAGCGAATGTCTGCGGGGGTGAACGATGGGTCATCATCGGTATTAAGCACGACTAGGACTGGTTTGATCGTCAGAAAGCCGAAACCGCGCAGACGTGCTTTTGTACTGGCGTCAAGTTCAAGGTCCCTGAGGGGGCGTCCCGCATCAAGCTCCTGACGCAACTGTTGGAACGTGAGCAGGCCCTCTTCCAGTCTCTCGCGTTCCTCTCCACGCGCTCCTTTGCGGAGGCGTTCTGTGATGCGCTCCACTTGCGTTTCTGCTGCGATGAGATCCGCAAGGAGAAATTCGCTCTCCAGGTGCTCCAGGTCGCGTTGGGGATCCACACTCCCAAACACGTGTGGGACCGTGTTGCTAAGGAACGCACGGATGACATACAGAAAGGCATCTAGTGGAGCGAGTTTGTTGCGCAGCTCGCCACTCAGCCCCGTTTTCCCCAGCTCTTGATCCATGCCGGCGATATCGACATAAGTCACCTTGGCATAAGTTGTCTTCTTAGGGTGGTACATAGCGCTCAGTTGGTCAATCCTGGGGTCGGGCACATCAACGGAGGCGCTAAACAATTCTAACTTGCCCGTGCTAGCTGCGCTGGTGGCGCGGTTGGCGCCAGTGAGAGCGTTAAAAATGGTCGTCTTACCGCTGGTCGGCAATCCAATAATGCCAATTTCCATGAGTTGCTATGCCCCAATTCTTGCGAGTTCGTTGCGGATCGTGAAGTTTGTATTGAGTATAGCGTGTGTAAGAGAGTGTGCAAGTCCTGGTAGACAGCAAAGCGCCACCGGCTGTGGTGGAAGTGCTACGCCACATCGCTATGCAGCAGTACGTGGTTGACTTCTGGCCGAATCCGAGTATCAGTAAGTGTCAGTTGTGAAGATCTTTCGCCTATCACTTTGAGGAGGATGCATGTTAGTCACTAGTAAAGAACTTCTCCTGGATGCCCAGAGAAATGGTTATGCTGTGGGTGCTTTCAACACCAACAACCTGGAGATCACGCACGCGATTTTCCGCGCCGCCGAGGCCAAGCGTGCGCCTATTCTTGTTCAGATCTCCGCAGGAGCGATGCGATATGCAGGTGTTGAGTTCTTGCCCATGATTGTGGCGAAGGCTGCGCAGCTAGCCACGGTTCCTGTCGCAATTCATCTGGATCATGGTCCGAGCTTTGAGGTCGTGATGCAAGCATTGCGGGCAGGGTTCACCTCGATTATGAGGGATGCGTCTAAGCTGCCCTATGATCAGAATGTAGCTGAAGTGCGCAAAGTGGTTGAGGCCTGCCACGCGATCGGAATTCCCGTTGAGGGCGAAATCGGTCGCATTGGAGGGGCAGAAGAGCATGTCGTGGTTACGGATCGTGAAGCGCTGATGAGCGACCCTGATGAGTGTGTTCGTTTTGTCGAGGACACCGGGATCGATTTTCTGGCGGTCGCTATCGGGAATGCACATGGGTTCTACAAGGGTGAGCCCAAACTGGATTTCGATCGTTTGATTGAGATTCGAGACAAAGTGCCGGTACCTCTGGTGCTGCATGGTGCCTCTGGCATTCCCGACGAGCAGATCACCATGGCCGTCGAGCGAGGAATCTGCAAGATCAATATTGACACAGAGATCAGGAACGCTTTCATTCGGACGATGCAAGCGTATACGAGAGAGAACCCCGATCAGATTGACCCACGCAAGGTGTTGGGACCGTGCATTGACGCAATGCAAGCGGTAGTCGAGCATAAGATAGAGATCTTCCGTAGTGCCGGTCGAGCCTGAGAGCAGAGGAGAGCGAAGCACGGACTTCTGCGGTCCTATTGTCGCGTCGCTTGTGGGCTGAAAACGCTGGCACAGATCGCTGACGGACCTTGTGCTCTCAGTGGCGCAGTTGATGTTTTCCGAGGAGCACGGTAGTTAGAGGTGCTTCTTGAAAGAGCTCGGGGAGGTGATGATGAACGTTGAGTACTTCAAGAAGTGGAGCCGTCACCTGAACAAGGACATGGAGCTCAAGGTCTACGGTCATGCGGGTGTGCCAGCGCTCGCCTTCCCTACGGGGTGTGGCCGCTTCTATGAGTTTGAAGACAACGGCATGGTGGATGCCATCGAGTGGTTCTTGGATCAAGGCAAGATCTGGCTGGTTACAGTCGATAGTGTGGACTGTGAAGCCTGGATGGCGCATTGGATGTTCCCGGGCGATCGAGGATGGCGCCACCTGCAGTATGAACGCTATGTCATGGACGAGCTCATTCCCTTTATCCGTGAGTATACCGGTTTTCGGGGACGCCTCTTGACTACCGGCTGCAGCATGGGGGCATATCATGCGGCGAATTTCTTCTTCAAACACCCCGATATCTTTGGGATGGTTATTGCATTAAGCGGTCTCTATAGCCCGACGCATTTTGTGGGAGATTACATGGACGAAAACGTCTACTTCAACTTCCCACTCTGTTATCTGCCCAATCTGACCGATCCGTGGTATTTGGAGCGATTCAGGGAGAGCGAAATTGTGTTCTGTGTCGGGCAGGGGGCATGGGAAGAGGAAAGCTTGCGCGATACCCGCCGCTTAGAGGAAGTCCTCCACTCGCTTGGCGTACATGCCTGGGTGGACTACTGGGGAACAAACGTGAGCCACGACTGGGTGTGGTGGCGCAAGCAGTTGCCGTATTTCTTAGGCGAGATTGGTCTACCGTGAAGCGAATTACTACGAGGAGCGTTGACACTTAATGGGTTTTAGAACAGCCAATATGCGGGAGCTGGTTGCAACTCTTCTGAAGTCTGCGTTTGAGGCAGCCCAACAAGCTGGGGCGCTTCCACCTGCTGAGGTTCCGGATCCCATTCCTGTGGAACCCAGTCGCCACGCGGCCCATGGTGACTACGGTTCCCCTGTTTGTCTAGGGTTGGCGCGTGTGCTGCGACGCTCCCCGATGGCTATTGCTCAGACGGTGGTGGAGTATGTGCCCGCGGTTGACTTCGTGGCCCGGGTCGAGGCTGCCCCGCCGGGATTCATCAACGTGACGCTTGCGCCGGAATGGTTGGCTGCTCAAGTGCCTGCAATCCTTGCCGCCGGTGACACTTGGGGTAATGTTCCCATTGGAAGGGGGGAACGCGTCCAGGTGGAGTTTGTCAGCGCAAATCCCACAGGGCCGATCACGATTGGTTCGGCGCGCAATGCAGTCTTAGGTGATGTGCTGGCATCAGTACTGGAGGCAGCTGGTTACGAAGTGGCGCGTGAGTACTATGTCAACGATGCAGGCTCGAAGGTGCGGAACTTCGGTGAAAGTATCTTTGCTCGGTACGCGGGGCTTTATGGTATGGAGGTGCCGTTTCCGGAAGCTGGATATCCGGGTGCTTATGTGACAGATCTGGCTCGGCAGGCGAAGGAAGTGTTTGGAGATCTCTATCTTGGTATGGATGCGGCTCAAGCGGCTCGTGAATTGGGCTCGTGGGGCATTGACCAGGTGCTGGGTTGGATCAAGCGGGACCTGGCGCTGTTGCGGGTCGAGTTCGACTTTTGGCGCCGGGAGCGGTACTTCTACGAGAGTGGCCTGTTCGACCAGATGATGCAGAAGCTTCGGGATGGGGGATACTTGGTCGAATATGATGGCGCTGTCTGGTTCCGACACGAGGAGCTAGAGAAGGACGCAGTGCTCATTCGATCACCGCAGGTCGTTGTGAATCCAGATGAGCGTCCTACTTATCTGGCCTCGGACATTGCTTATCTGTGGGATAAGCTGGTCCTCCGTGGATTTGATAAGGCGGTCTACATCTGGGGCGCTGACCATCACGGTGATGTGCCACGCGTCCGAGCAGCCGCCAAAGCACTCGGTCTAGATCCCTCGAGGCTTATCTTTATCCTGTACCAGATGGTCACCTTGACCCGGGGTGGGGAAAAGGTCAGAATGTCGAAGAGCTCGGGTGAGTTTGTGACACTCCGAGAGCTTATCGACGAAGTTGGGGCTGATCCAATTCGGTTCATGATGCTGACGCGAACAGTGGATGTGACACTGGAGTTTGACCTGGACTTGGCTGTAGAGCAGTCCGATCGGAACCCTGTGTACTACGTGCAATATGCGCATACACGGATCGCCGGTGTATTGCGTCGGGCGGCCGCTATGGGCTGGGACATCGAGGAAGTGGTTGGTGATCCTGCTTTGCTGCGGCATCCAAGCGAGCTGGCATTGATTCGCAAGATGCTAGCTTTGCCGGAGGTGATTGCTTTGGCTGCCAAGACTATGGCACCACATCATTTGGCGGCCTATGCGACAGAGCTGGCGTCGTTGTTCCACGCGTTCTATCGGGATTGTCGTATCGTCTCGACATCTGCCGATGATGCTGCACTGACGCGGGCGCGTCTCATGCTGGCTCGGGCTGCCAAGACCGTTCTGGGCAGGGTGTTGGGGCTGATGGGGGTAGCAGCACCTGAACGTATGTGATCCTGGAATTTCCATGTTGCACCACGAGGGGGGTGTATGGGACTCAAGCCGGATTTCTGGATCCGTGAGATGGCGCTGAAGCACAATATGATTGATCCGTTCGTGGATGGCCAGGTCCGCGATGGGGTGATCTCCTATGGCTTGTCATCGTACGGCTACGATATCAGGGTGGCTGACGAATTCAAGGTGTTTACGCCTGGGATCGGTGGGCTGGCGGTGGTTGATCCGAAGCACCTGGCCACCGAGGCAATGGTGGATTATCGGGGAGAGGTCTGCATCATCCCGCCCAACTCTTTTGCCCTGGCGCGGAGTTTAGAGTACATTCGGATGCCCCGCGACGTGTTAGGAACGGTATTGGGCAAGTCTACGTATGCACGTTGTGGTATTGTTACCAACTTTACACCTCTAGAGCCAGGATGGCACGGCTATATCACTATCGAGATCAGCAATACGACGCCTTTGCCGGCCAAGATCTATGCTTTCGAAGGCATCGCTCAGGTTCTGTTCTTTGAGGGTGATGCACCGTGTGAGGTCAGTTATGCCGACAAGAAGGGGAAGTATCAGGGCCAGCGGGGCGTTGTGTTGCCGAGGCTGTGAATGAGAAGCCCGACACCGTGATCAGTCGGTCTTCATGTTGTTGTGCGCTCCCATCTGAGTGATCATGGGCGATACCGTTCGACTTCTTCACTTTGCGGATCTCCACATCGGTGTGGAGAATTATGGGCGGTTGGATCCGGCTACTGGCCTGAATCAGCGCCTGGTAGATTTCCTCCAGCGATTTGATGAGCTTATCGAGTTTGCGGCGGAACATGAGGCAGATCTGGTCTTGTTTGCCGGTGATGCATTCCGTTCTAGAGCACCGACACCGACCCAGCAACGTGAGTTCGCTCGGCGCATACGACGTCTCTCGGAACTGGGGATCCCAATTGTGTTGTTGGCTGGCAATCACGACTTATCGGTTATGAAGCGACGTGCCTCGAGTGTAGATATTTTCCACACCCTCTCCGTCCCACACGTTGTCGTGGTGACATCGCCTGAGCTGCTTCGCATAGAAACGCGACATGGCCTGGTGCAGGTAGCAGCCGTGCCTTACCCATTTCGTCAGCGCCTTCTTTCCCGGGAGCAGTATCGTCATCTCCCTTTGCCGGAACTGGATCGTCGGGTTACTCAGGCTGCCGTTGCGCTTGTCGAACGCTTGTGTTCTCAACTGGACGCTGGCCTGCCCTCGGTATTGCTTGGACACTTCTCCGTGGATACGGCGGAACTGGGGTCGGAACGTGGTATCATGGTGGGGCGGGATGTCACATTACCCATCTCGGCGTTGGTTGATGAGCGATGGGACTACGTTGCCCTTGGCCACATCCACAAACATCAGGACCTTAATCCTTCGGCTAAGCCCCCCGTCGTGTACGCTGGCAGTCTCGAACGGGTGGACTTCGGTGAGGAGGGTCAGCCCAAGGGCTTCTGTTGGGTGGAGATCTCTACATCTGATGATGGGACACGCACGGTCAAGTGGCGGCATATCCCGTTAGCGGCGCGCCGGTTTGTGACGATACGCTTAGATGTGCGAGATGCGGCAGATCCTATGGAGGTTGTTCGAAACGTTGTCGCCGGACACGATGTCCGAGACAGTGTGGTAAGATTGCTGATCAAAATGACGGCAGCGCAGGAGCCCGGGTTGCGGGATGCCGATCTTGGGACATTGTTAGCAGAGGCCTTCTATGTGCAGATCAACCGGGAGGTGGAGCGAGTTGTGCGAGATCGGCTGTCTGGTGTGGAACCGGCAGGGCTGACGGCTGAACTCTTGTTAGAGCGATATCTGATCAGTAAAGGAGTCACCAAGGAAGAACTTCCCGTCTATCTAAGGGCTGCAAGTCCCATCTTTGGGGCAGAGCCGGGATAGGGAGTCGTGTCGTTGATATGAGATCAAGCTATACAAGAATCTTGAAGGTCGGACAGAAGTACAGCACCTGGATTGGAAGCCTGGTGAGGCTGTCTGTTGTAGTGCTAGGTGGCGTGTTGGGCCTGGCTTGGGGACTCCATCCTGTGTACGGGGCTGCACAGAGCGATATCGGTGCATCGGTATGGCCAGCTGCCTTATCGGACATCTGGAATTGGCGCGTCAGGCGGTGGGAGGAGGTTATTGTCCCGGCAGCGACTGACCGTGGGTTGGATCCAGACTTTGTGACTGCGCTGGTCTGGATGGAGTCGAGAGGCGATTCGAGAGCTGTCGGCCCAGTGGGCGCGGTCGGTCTTATGCAGATCATGCCCCGCGAGATGGGCTATCGGTGGCGTCCTAGCCGGGAAACACTCATGGACCCCGCGACCAATCTTGCATGGGGCACCCGGACGTTGGCAATCATTGTTCGACAAAGCCACGGGGATATCTTCAATGCACTTGCGGCCTACAACGGTGGTTGGGCACAGATTATGTACCGCGGCCCCAAGATCTTCGCCACCACAATCTTGAGGGATTATGCCTCCGCGGTGGCGGCAAGATATCCAGATTCCCGACGTTGGATGGTGTTGTATGCCGTTGCTGACTCGCAGGGGGTTCGTGGTCCCATCTGGATTGCGGACCGAGACCGGAGTGACGTCTACCTCTACGGCGCTGAGAATCGGGTACCTGACGGCTCGCCCCTAATCCCCGATGTCAAGCCAGCAGCGATCGTGGCCGTGTCTCATGATGAAGACACAGATGCCCCTTTCTTGATTGGGGCGTGGCTGTTTGACAAAGCCACTCAGCGTTGGCTGGAAGGTGAATCGGAATCTACCGCCCTGCTTTCTGAAGCGGGCGTCCTTACCTCGCTATCGATGGGAAGAGAGGAGATTCCCTCGGTGAGCAGCATCCCCGCACCGGGGCTCACTGTGGCATCGGCTCTTCTTGAGCTGCACTCAGATCGGTGTAGTAGCTCTGTACTGGGCACAGCCGCTGTGGCGTCTGAAGCTGAGGAGGTGCGCGTCGGACTGTGCGTTGAGCCGCCGGGGGGCTAACGGCCGTTTCTGTGAGGGCGATGTGGGGCAAGCGTATGCTTGCCCGCTGTTGCCTTGGGGGCTGTGGTGATGGTGAAAACTCAGGGTAGCGTTGGACAGTCTGAACAGGGAAGTGGCTCTGTGTACTGTTTGACTGTTGAGCGTCAGTCAGCTGGTTTACGAGTCGACCGTTTTGTGGCGACTCAGGTGCATGATCTCTCCAGGAGCGCAGTGCAACGTTTGATAGTGGCCGGAGAAGTCCGCCTTAACGGCCAGCCCGTGACTGCGTCCACGCGAGTGCGGACGGGAGATAAGGTGAAGGTGCGTATTCCCCCGCCCGAAGCCGTGGATTTAGCCGTTGAGGCCATCCCGCTGGACATCGTCTATGAGGACAGAGATTTGGTGGTGATCAACAAGTCGGCGGGGATTGTCGTACACCCTGGGGTTGGGCATATCCGAGGCACTCTGGTTAACGCGATCCTTGCTCATTGTCCGGATCTGAGTGGTGTGGGTGGCGAGCTTCGTCCGGGGATTGTCCATCGTCTCGATCGAGACACATCGGGTCTTATCGTGATCGCCAAACATGAGCGTGCACTGCGCGACCTGCAGCGCCAGTTCAAGCAGCGCTTGGTACGCAAGCACTACACGGCTCTGGTGTGTGGCTTCCTGAGACAGGCGTCTGGGATTGTGGAAGCACCGATTGGTCGACACCGTATCCATCGGAAGAGGATGGCTGTACGTGGCGATGGCAAACCTGCGCGTACCCGATGGCATATTCTTCGGCGTCTGCGCGACGATCGAGGCCATGATTTCACCCTTGTAGATGTGCAGCTTCTTACTGGGCGAACTCACCAGATCAGAGTGCACATGGCGTGGATGGGTTATCCCCTGGCAGGTGATCCGGTATATGGTACCAAAGCCACAGCAAGCTTCGCTCCCCGTCAATTCCTACATGCAAGAGAGTTGAGTTTTGACCATCCTGTGAGCGGTGAGCATCTGCACTTCCAGGCAGATCTGCCAGAGGATCTCAAACTCGTCCTTGCTCATCTGAGGACAATTGACGACGTGAGTTGAGTGCAGCCATCGTTCTGCTTCCCATTGACGGCGGCTTGGGTTTGGGTATGCTTTGAGCTATGAAGAAAGAGCGGCTTGATAGACTGATGGTACGCCAGGGCCTTGTTGCCACTCGCTCCCTTGCGCAGCGCATGATCGCGGCGGGCGAAGTGCGGGTAGATGGCGAGTTGATTGACAAGGCGGGGGCGAAAGTCCCTGTGGGTGCGAGGATTAAGCTGACCGCTAAGCCTCGCTTTGTGAGTCGCGGGGGAGAGAAGCTGGCAGCCGCTTTGGATCGCTTTGGTATTGACGTGTCTGGCCGGACTGTGGCGGATATCGGTGCATCAACTGGGGGGTTCACGGATTGCCTGTTGCAATATGGCGCTGCCAAAGTATACGCAATTGACGTCGGTTACGGCCAGCTTGCATGGTGTTTGCGGCAGGACCCACGTGTCGTGGCCATGGAGCGGGTGAACGCGCGGTATCTTGAATCTTTGCCAGAATCTGTGGATATGACCGTTTCCGATGTGTCTTTCATCTCGCTGCGGCTCATCTATCACACTGCGGTGCATTGGTTAAAGTCCTCCGGGTCTGTGGTGTCGCTCATTAAGCCGCAGTTTGAAGCAGGGCGTGAGTCCGTGAAACGTGGCGGGGTGGTACGCGACCCAGCCGTGCATCGGCGCGTATTAGAAGATGTGACCCATGCAATGGCGGGTCTGGGCTTGGAGTTGATGGGATTGATGGTCTCGCCGCTAATTGGACCAGCAGGGAATATCGAGTTTCTGGGCTGGTGGCGTGTCGACCGTTCGTCGGTCGCGGGATCTTCGGAGGATCGGCTGGGTTGGATTCTTGAGGCTTTGAGAGAGGCTGACGCGCTGCTGCGAAGAAGAGTCGGCAGGTGACGACTTACTTGCTTCGCTGAGGGCTCGAATTCAATGACGGGACTCTGATTCATTGGGGGATAGAGACCCCTTGAAGTCCCGGGGCATGGACTGGATGAGACTCATGAGTGAGAATCGACCATGCAGCATATTGGGGTTCTGGTTTCAGATTCCCGTGCGTCGCCGATGGCGTATTGCACTGTTTTCGGCGGCGGTTCTGCTAGTGCTGGTTGTGTTGTGGGCCGCTCGATCTGTTTTTGGGCTCTACCTGATTGGTTTGCTCCTGGCGTACATTCTGGCCCCACTGGTCCGGGCTATTGAACAGGGTTTCCATTGGCTGGCGGACAAGAGTCGCTTGCGCTTTCTGCACCGCATCGCCCGGTCTGCTGGTATCGTTGTGGGGTATCTGATCCTCTTGGGGGTTATCGCGGGTTTTGTGGCTCTGGTCATTCCGGTTGTCGTCCGAGAGGCAGAACAGCTCTGGGCTACCCGAGATGTCATTTGGTTCCAGGTTTCAACATGGGGCGCCAGGGTAATTGAGATGTACGATCGGCTTCCCCAACAGGTCCGTTTGCAGATCGACGCTGGGATGCGGAACCTGACGAGTATTGCCACTACCGCTGTTCAACAGGCTCTTCGGGGAACCTTTTCGGCGATCTCCTATACCACAGGGGTGGTGCTTGCCGTCATTGTCGTGCCTTTTTGGACCTTTTTCCTGCTGCGGGACTATGAGGCCATTCGCGAGAGTGTATACCGTTTTCTCCCCTCTGTCCTCCGTGATGACGTGGGGAGCATCCTGCAGATGCTAGATCACACAATTGGCTCATATCTTCGTGGACAGGTAATATTGATGTTGACGATTGGAGCCATGCAGACGCTCGCGCTGACGTTGCTGGGAGTCGACTATGCGTTGCTCCTGGGCGTCCTCGCCGGGCTCTTGGAGGTAATCCCCAACGTGGGTCCCACTGTTGCGGCTGTACCCGCCATATTGGTTGCCTTGGTGCGTAGCCCTGGGCTGGCGTTGCTGACAGCCGGGGCAGTCAACTTGATCCAAAACATAGAGAATGCCTGGATTGCTCCACGGGTGCTGGGAAGCAGTTTGGGGTTGCATCCCGTCGTCATGATGGCTGTGCTCGTGGTGGGGACCGAGATTGGTGGCTTCCCCGGGCTCTTGTTGGCCCCGATTCTCACCGCTATGCTGCGTGATGTCTTTCACTACCTGACATGTCGCTTTGCTGACACGCCTTGTAGCTCGGAAGAGGCCTTGGCGCGAGTGCTAGCTCGGGAGCCTTTCACTGTTCAGCTTTGACGTCTCTGGAGGACCGCCTGGATAGTTTCCGGGGGCTCGAGTCTCACGCAAGCATGAGAGTGAATTGTTCTGGGCGGTTTGCTTGCCAAAATTGGCGTCTACGGTATAATGTTGGGCGTTCGGGGCGTGGCCCAGCTTGGCTAGGGCGCTACAATGGGGTTGTAGAGGTCGGCGGTTCAAATCCGCCCGCCCCGACTTCTTTTCCAAGAGCAACCCAACCACACAAGCTGGGTTGCTCTTTACTGTTCCGAGGCTATGGGGAGCCTTACAACGAAAGTCGTCCCTGCATCCGGCCCCTCTACCGAGCTGGACACGCTAATGTCCCCTCCCATAGCCTGGATGATGCCGAGAGCGATAGCTAGACCGAGCCCTGCTCCTTGTTGTTCGTACCGTTGCCGGTTGATTTGGCTGAAAGGTTTGAAGAGGTGCCTGAGGCTGGCCTGTGGGATACCCACACCCCAATCCCTGATAGAGATCTCCACATAGCGATTGTCCTCGCTTAGGCATGCGCTGACGCGGACCCGTTTGACCTCGCGTCGCGAGAACTTGATGGCGTTGTCCAGCAGTCGACCCAAGGCGTCTATCAAGAGCTGTTCCTGAACGCGCACGGGGGGGAGTACTGCGGGTAGATCGATATCCAGTACGATATTCTTTTCGTCGGCCTCTGTCTTGAATAGAGCAACAGCACGCTCCACGATCTGGGGGAGATCCTGGCGAATCTCTGACAGTGCCGCAATCTCTTGCTGGAGATCGCCGCTTTCTAATCGTACAACGGTCAGAGCATCCTCCACGAGACGCGCCAACCGATCTGCACCGTTCTTGACCCCTTGTAGGAATTGCTTGAATTCACTCTCTGGAAGGGTCGCGGCCTCCTCCAATGCCAGCTCTGTGTACCCGTAGACACTCGTCAAAGGTGTGCGCAACTCATGGCTGAGTAGGGTCAATATCTGTTGTCTCAGTTGGTCATATTCACTCGCTTGGGACTCACGGATAGCTTCAGCGCGTCCAATCCGTGCTCGCACAACGACGATTAACTCTTGAGGATCAAATGGTTTGGTGAGATAATCTTCTGCGCCAAGTGCTTTGCCGCGCAGACGATCCTCTCGCTCGGCCCGAGCTGTGAGAAAGACGAACGGGATGGCCACCCAGGCTGGATTCTCACGGACCTTTTGATAGAAGGTGTAGCCGTCCATGCGCGGCATGGAGATATCCGCCACAATCAGATCAGGCGTGGAAGTCTGCAGCTTCTCCAGCGCCTCAATACCATCACTGGCTGTGAGTACCTCATAACCCTCTGCTTCCAGGATTCGTCGGACTGCGTCCAAGAGAAGATCGTGGTCTTCTACAGCCAGGATTTGCTTTCTCCTCTGTGCCATGAGGGTTACCTCCTTAGCGTACTGTTGTCTTGCTGTCCACCTATCTGGTGATCAGCGCTTCTGCTTCTCTGTCAGACAAAGTCTCATGCGCGGCAATGCGGTCCTCAAGTTCTTTAGCAAGTTGGCTGCCGTTGACGAGGATGGCTCCCACGATAACCCCATCCTGCAAAATGATCTTCCTGTAAGTTTTCTCCGTATAATCGAGCGCGCGTATCTCAGTCGCTCCATCTTCCGCTCGTGGGTTCACAAGGCCGATAGAAGTCACATCGACACCGGCAACCTTGAGGCTGGTTGCTGGAACGATTGCCTTGTATGGTGTGCTTTCCCCAGCCATGTTGGCGGCGGCGGTTGCCCCTTGGGCCTGGGCGATCGTGGCCAGCGCCCAATTCTGGCCTCTGTAAATGGCGACATCGCCCGCCGCGTAAATATCGGGAACGTTGGTGTGCATGTACTCATCAACTATGATCCCCTGGTCTACGGCGATTCCGGCCTGCTTGGCCAACTGGCTGTGGCAGCGTACCCCGGCCGCAATGATGACGGCCTGGGCAGGTAATCTCTCGCCGCTGGCGAGCTCTATTCCAGAGACTTCCTGGTCTCCAGTGAGCGCCCTGACGCGCGCACTGGTTACAACACGGATATCCATCTCTTCAATCAGCTGCTGCAGCAGTGTTGCTCCTTCGGGGTCGAGCTGGCGGGGCAGCAGACGCGGGAAGTACTCGAGCACAGTCAGTCGCTTGCATGTCCCCCGCAAGCCCCTGGCAGCCTCTAGGCCCAGGAGACCACCGCCTATCACGACAAGGTCCTGACTTGTGAAGGCGGCTCTCGTGATCTCGATGGTGTCTTCGAGTGTGCGCCAGGTGAGCACCCGCGCTTTGTCAACGCCGGGAATGGGAGGCACAAAAGGCCGACTGCCAGTGGCGATCAACAGACGATCATAGGGGACTTCGTCTTCGTGCCCAAGCACCCGTAGTGTTTTGGTTACAGGGTCGATCTCCTCAACAGGGCTTCCGACTCTAAGATCGATACCACGTTCCCAATACCAGTAGAGAGGGCGGCGAATCAACTGTTTGAGTGGGAGTTCTCCTGCCAAATAGCGAGTAAGCTGAGGGCGGTAGTAGTACGGAAAAGGTTCATCGGAGAACACAATCACTTCGCCCACTTTCCGACGGGCGAGATCCATCGCGGCCGTGAATCCAGCCACGCCTGCGCCCATGATCACGAATCGCATTGATACTCCCTTCATTCCTCTGGGGGCTCCAAAACCGTTATCAGGTCATCACGCACTCTTGGTATTGTACGGATGAATCGCGACGCTGCAAGAGCGGAGCAACCGTTTGCGATGACATTTCGCAAGTTGCGGACGGATACGTTGCTAGATAGGGGGCTTCAGTATAATTGGAGCGCAATGGACGATGAACCCTAAATCACTGGTCTCACAGAGGAAAGGAGACGTTAGCCATGGCAGTGGAGATGGTCATACATTTTCCAGGTGGAGCGTGCGTTGATGCACAAGTGGGCGATATGGTGATTCGAACAGACCAGCCTCCCGATGCGGGTGGTGAGGGTTCGGCTCCCACACCCTTCACTTTGTTTCTGGCATCATTGGGCACATGCACTGGGATCTATGTGCTGAGCTTTTGTCAACAGAGGGGGTTACCCACTGACGATATCAAGATCCTTGAGCGGGTTGAATTTGACCCTGCCACCCACATGGTCCAGACGGTGGACCTGGAGATTGTGCTCCCTGAGGATTTTCCGCAACGCTATCGTGCTGCCTTGATTCGCGCCGCGGAACTCTGCGCGGTCAAAAGACATCTGCAGCAACCACCCGAGGTCCAGGTGACAGCGAGGATAGGGACATCGAATTAATTAAGTGTTGTCTCGGTGCTCTTTGACACAGAGACAGTCAACGAGGAGGGAGCGCGCAAGCTTGCGCGCTCCCTCCTCGTTGTGCTTGATATCACTGTTGCGTCGAGGGGATCTGGAGCAGCGTTATAGTTCGACTTTCAGGTTCGGAAAAGCTGCCCTCCCAGCGTAGACAGCTTCATCTCCGAGTTGCTCCTCGATCCGCAGAAGCTGGTTGTACTTGGCAACCCGATCAGAGCGACAGGGCGCCCCTGTCTTGATCTGTCCCGTATTCAACGCCACGGCCAGGTCCGCGATGGTGGCGTCTTCGGTCTCTCCAGATCGGTGGCTCGTGACGGCAGTCCAGCCGTGCTTGTGAGCCATTTGCACCGCAGCGATCGTCTCTGTGAGAGTTCCGATCTGGTTGAGCTTGATCAGCACTGAGTTGACAGCGTTCTCCCTGATGGCTCGCGCAATGCGTGCCGTGTTGGTTACCAGGAGATCGTCACCGACAATCTGGATCCGATCGCCCAGCCTTTCCACCATGAGACGAAATCCTTCCCAGTCATCCTCTGCTAGACCGTCCTCAATACTGATGATGGGATACTTGTCCACCCAGCTTGCGTAGAACTCTACCATCTCCGCGCTTGAAAGGATGCGTCCTTCTTTCTTGAGGTTGTACTTACCATCCTCGAAGATCTCCGAGGCAGCCGGGTCCATGGCGATCCAAATGTCACGGCCAGGCTCATAGCCCGCACGCTGGATAGCTTCCAGAATGACCTCGATTGCTTCTTCATTGGTCTTTAGGCTAGGGGCAAAGCCGCCCTCATCTCCGATCCCCACACCATACCCTTTGCTCTTGAGGACCGCTTTCAATGCATGATAGGTCTCAGAACCCCATCGCAGTGCCTCTGCAAATGAAGGAGCTCCAATGGGCATGATCATGAACTCTTGGAGGTCAGGCCCATCCACAGCATGCTTGCCCCCGTTCAAAATGTTCATCATGGGAACCGGCAAGACATGAGCGTAAGTTCCGCCAATGTAGCGGTAGAGCGGCAGCCCTAAGTAAGCAGCTGCTGCCTTGGCCACCGCCAACGATACGCCAAGAATGGCGTTGGCTCCCAATCGAGACTTATTGGGAGTGCCATCCAGAGAGATCATAAGCTCGTCGATCCCTTTCTGGTCCGCCACCTCCCAGCCGACCAATTCTTCAGCGATCGTCTCGTTCACATTCTCCACTGCCTTCAAAACGCCTTTGCCGCCATAACGCGTCTCATCCTTGTCGCGCAGCTCCAGCGCCTCATGCACACCGGTTGATGCACCTGAGGGGACCGCTGCTCGTCCAATTGTGCCATCAGAGACATAGACGTCGACTTCAATGGTCGGGTTGCCCCGTGAGTCCAGGATCTCCCGCGCGACGATGTCCTCTATGTACGACATGCTTGACCTCCAGTACAGTTGTGTTTATATTGACTTACTTCTGGCAAGTCCAAATCATCTAAGCAGTCATCATACCCCAAAGAGATCGGAGAGCAAGAATGCAAGAATCGGCCTTGCAGCTTTCACCTCGATCTGAG
>Ga0190359_1000568_pt1 | contig 24851 bp, 12 predicted proteins | sample 48721823_MG_FD_161269 | JGI IMG/M metagenome (GOLD analysis project Ga0190359, IMG submission 161269) | Hydrothermal vent microbial mat bacterial communities from Southern Trench, Guaymas Basin, Mexico - 4872-18-2-3_MG | ecosystem: Environmental > Aquatic > Marine > Hydrothermal vents >... | reverse complement strand
TCCTGGAGAGGAGGGCGAGTTCTTCCTGACATATTACTGTGTGGACGAAGCGGGAAACAGGGAGAGGACCAGGACCGCAACGTTCCTTGTGGATGCCGTGGGACCCAAGGTCGTGGTTACACCCCCCATCTCACCGGAGGCCGGAAAGGAGGTCCTGTTCGATCTGTCCTTCACAACGGATGAGGGTTCGGGGGTGGAGGCATACTTCATCGATTTCGGGGACGGGGACCAGTCGGGATGGCTTGAGGAGCCCTTGATAGCACACACCTACTCGAAGGGAGGCACATATGAGGTGACGATCTTGGCAAGGGATGAGGCGGGGCATGAGAGCTCGGAGGAGATAACGGTTGAAGTGGCGGAAACGGGCACCCCGACAGTTATTCTTGTGGGAGCTGTAGGCGGGGCCCTGCTGTTTCTCATCCTCATGGTCCTGATACTGTTATTGATCCTGACAAAGAGAAAGGAACACAGGATGCATCCCCCCCATCCAAGGCACCATTATTTCCACCACCATGCCCATCTGCAGGGGGGAAAGCTTCCCCATCAAGGCCCGCCCGTGAATCGGAATCAGGTTCCGGTCAAGCAGGTCTCACCTCCGCATATTCAGGGGGGTGGGAATGTGGGTTACATCAGACCCCCATCCGGCAATCAGGCCCCTGCCAAACGTCCGGGCCCGCAGCCTCCTTCCCCGCCTCCTCCACCCAGGATGCCGGAGGTCCCCGCACCACCTGCACCACCGCTGTAGAAGAGTCTCGCGTCTTCCCAGGAAGCTTCAGATGAAGGGCTCGTCCATCGGCGGGAAGCTCCATCTCTTTCTCAGTTTGATGTATGTATCGAAGTTCCATATCCTCCGGATACCCGCACCGTCCTCACCCTTCAGGGTCTTGAGGACCGTCAATGCTCCATTGACGAACAGTCTCTCCTTATGCTGCCTGGTTATACCGAAATCCAGGGTTCTCACGTCCCCCGTGGGGATGTCGAGCAGTCTGCATATACGGGTGGGGTACTCCATGTAGGACATCTTGGACTGGCCGTACCGCATTGTATCGAATACCGCAAGACCGAAGTGGAACAGGTCCCCCGTATCCATCGGGGGGGACGGGTCCGAGACGAGGTTCATCCCGAAGGTGGGCCATCTAACCTCTTCCGGGTCCTTCCTGTCAAATGTCTCGAGGGGCAGATTGGAGGCAAAGGCGCCATCCACTATCAGGGAATGGTGAAGCCTGTAAGGTGTGAAGAAGAAGGGAACGGATATGGACATCCTTACGGCTGCCGCCACGGGGAAGCTCGGGGCCCTTAGATTACCGTACCTGTCCAGGACCAGATCCCGGGGCATCAGTATCTCGCATGAATGCGTGATGTCGGATGCCATTATCTGCAGTCTCGGAGAGTCCTTCCGGTCCAGTTCCGCAAGCATTCCAGCTGCATGCAGGGGAAGTCTTCCGAAGGTATTCGCCTCCTTTTCGACAAGCTTCTCCTCAAGCCATTTCTGGAAATTATCCCCCTTGTACATGCCGTAGGAGGATGATACGGCTATTATCCTTGCCATCTTGGGCAGGCGCTGATCCCAGAAGCCGTCCCGAAGCTGCATGAAGTCAAGGTCCAGCATCTCTTCGCAGAGCTCATCGGTGCTGTAACCTGCGGCCACCAGTGATGCATTGATGGCACCCGCGGAGGTTCCCGCGAGCCTTTTGATCCTGATTCCCAGCTTATCAAAAGCCCACAGGGCCCCTATCTGAGCGACCCCCTTCGCTCCTCCTCCTGCGAAAACAATGTCGCAAACATTCTCGTGCTCGTCGGAGCTGATCTTGAAATCCGGGTCGCGGGACAACCGGACCAGCCCCTCCTCGATCCTCTCGAGTCTGTCTCTGGTGCCTTTTGTGAACCTTCTCATGGGATCACTTCCCATCAATGGATCGTATCCGTCGGGATCAGTTCCATTTGACGGTCTCTACCACGGGTGGGGAACCCGTGAAGGGCTGGGTCCTTCTTATCATGAGGACAAGAAGGGAGCCATCATCCTGATGGCCCATTATGAGTTCATCATCGGGTTTCAGGCCGATCGACCTGAACCATTTGGTGAGCCCCCCGCCGATCCTGACCCCACCGGTCCGTGATATCATGCATTTGGACGTCAGGGAGGCATCCTTTCTTATCCATATCTTCACGGGCCCCTCTTTGAGGAGATGCCCCTTGTCCTTGGGAATGTAGAGGAACCCCTGTCTTATGGATGTCCTCGATATGGGGCAAACTATGGTCCTGTCCTCGGGGAACTCCTCCTGGGTGATGATATCCTCCACCATCTGGCCGGGAGGTTCCATGAAGCTGCCTTCCGTGTCCTCGGCTGCGCGGGTCGTTTTCCTCATTACCGGGGAAATATCGTCCTTGAGGATCGGGAGAATGGATACGTTGGACGGGTGGAATGCTTCCTTGACGATGTGCGCCGTCCAGGGATCCAGCAGGTAGAGGTACTTGAACTCTGCCTTCTCGGACATGATCCTTTCGAGATTCCGCTTCATGGCCTCTCCCTGTCTTCCCCCGAAGCTGCTCTTTCCGTGGAGGCTCATGGTCCTCACCCTTGCGGCAACCTCCACCTTTCCGTCCACCATGCCGGAAATGGCCGCCTCGTCGGGTCGAAGGACAATGTCCCAGTCCTCTATCTCCCTGTGTCTTTCCGCAAGGTCATCCCTGGCAAGGAAGAGAGCCGTGTTCCTTATTCTGTCATCCAGGTCCTTCAGGGAATCCTTGAGATTGAACAGGAAGACCAGCTGTTTTCTCATTTCTTCCAACATGTATTCCTCTTCGTTCATGTTATCGGACCCGCTAATCATTCTTGTTCAATAAAGGTTGCGGTATGGATTGTATTGAATATTATTGAACCCCGGGGTCAAACACAGGGATCGATATCAGGCTTCCCTTCTAGGGGGGAGGGAAACCTGCAGTTCGTCGGAGATATGTATGACCATGTCGTCGTTTGCGGCGATCGTGGGCACCCCGGTCCTGTTCTTGATCCATTCCGCCTGCTGCGTTGGTCCGTCGATAAGGAATCTCTTTCCCAGGTGGGTAAGAATGCAGAGTTCCGGCTCGATCCTCTCGGCGAATACGGCAGCGTCCTCCGTTGACAGGTGATGCGGTATTCTTGCCCTCAGCGGCCGGGTCGTTGCAAGGATCAGGACCCTTGCACCCATGTGGGCGTCGATTATCTCCCTTCTCAGTTCGGTATCCGCCACGTAGGAGATGACCCCGGAGGAGGTGTTGAATCTGAATCCGACAGCGTAAGGGTCCGAATGCATCGACGGTGTGGTCCTTCCCTTGATCCTGCCGAGCAGCCATTCATCGCCGGGGGAGGTGAGATGAACCCTGCCGAGCTTCTCTTGATGGTACCTGGAGATGCCCGGTCCCATTCTTCCGCTCCCCTTCAGCACGGACCTCGGTGCAATCAGGGTCCCTCTTTTCCCCTTGTGACCTGTCACCATGCCCTCGATGAGGGTTTCGGCGTTTGCGTAATGGTCCGGATGGCAGTGGGATATCAACAGTGCGTCGGTCCTTGTCGGGTCTATCAGGTTCCTCCTCAAAGCGTGCAGTGCTCCCGGACCGGGATCCACGTGGACCCTGGTCCCGTCGTCAAGGTAGAGGCCCCCCGTCGACCGTTCCTGCATGAGGGTGACGAACCTGCCTCCCCCCGTACCGAGGAAGGTCAACTTGGCCATGATATAACCGCATACATCACCGGTAATAATAAAGGTTGCCCGGAAAGGAAGGTGAATGGCTGACAGCAGGGGATGACTTGACGCAAATGATGACCCCCCTGAATCTAAAGGTTATAAATGAAAAGAACGGATGTCCCTTCAAGAGCCACTGCGCAGCCAAGAATGGACCGCAAATATACTTGAGATCTCGGCTCGATAACAAACGGAGGAAAATGCATGCATGCAGATGGAAAGAGCGTTCTCCTTGCCCTGCTTCTGATGGTGGTAATGGTAATGCCCGTCGGACTGGTAGGTGCGGGAGTGCAGCACGATAAGATAAAGGAGGAGGTAGTGAACGAGGGCGATACGCCCTTCATCACGGATTCCGACAATGTCAAGATAGAGAAGGTGGACCCGTCCACGATGGGGAAGGCTTTCGAGAAGATCGAGCTTCCCGAGCTCGAAGGGACCCCGACCCTTGACACGAGGCTTTCCGGGGTCAAGGTCCCCGGTGTGGATACGGACCTGTCGCAGAGTCTCAGGAACAATGGTTTCCATCCGGTGAGATCGATGGACATGGCCGCACCGACAAGGGCGTCGGACACATCCAACAATGACGACCCCTTCAACGGATCGAAGATCTCCTCGAACGGGGAAGTTGTGACCGGCGATATCTTCTATCCCGCAACCGATCCCACAGGGGACCGGGGAGATTACATAGATTGGTACAAGATGGAGTTCACCGGGATCGATCCCAACGTTCCCGGAGCCCTTCAGAACGTGACGTTCCAGCTGAATTCCTTCAGCAGTGACGAGGTCACCCTCTACGAGCTCCAGTATCAGGTAGATGCCCAGGGCCAGATCACGGAGTTCGGATCCGATATCCTTGATTACATCTCGGTTTTCATAGTCTACATGGATCCTTTCTGGGGATTCGAGGAGCTTGGAGGTGCCAAATTCTGGTACGATAACGGTGTGGATGACGGCTGGAGCTACACTGATAACTGGACCACCAATTTCAGAACCCCCGACAAGTCCCACGGTGTCGAGGATACCAACGGGATGACGGGAGGCCTCACCGAGGACGGTTGGTACTATATTGGGGTCTCCTATAGCTACTGGGTTACACCTGAAGCACCTGACAGGGATGATTTCTACGTGGATTACGAGTTCGAGGTATCCTGGACAGGGGAGTCGAATAACTTCCCGTTCTCGGATACATACACCGCGGGTGCTCCCAATGATCTGAACAATGCCACGGGAACACTTCCGACGATGCCAGGAAGGATACACTCGGGTCTGAACCACTTCGATTGGTATTCCTTCGAGGGGGTCAACAACGAGTACATATGGAACATGTCCTTGTGGTTCAACGTTACCTGGTCAACGATATCCGTTGGTCTCGAGATATCAGTATGGGACTGGTGGACAACCATCATAATGCTCTGGTGGGGAGCCGGGGATGACGGGCAGTATGACACGGATGACGATATATGGACCTACGATCCCATGTTCGGATACAAGATCCTTTACTCCAGCGTCTATCTGGCCACCTCAACCGGAGATCCGCTTCCGTGGTTCCAGAACAGATACACCCAGACGGGCCAGAACAACCAGCAGGTCAATATCTGGAACATAAACAACAGGACCGATGCCCAGGCGACGCATCCCTACATACAGGATGAGAATCCCAGAAAGATGTTCGTGGGCATTTTCACGGCACCCCAGAAGTTCCAGCAGACCTCGACAGGCGGGCTGGCCCAGGTATATGCCGATTATCAGGCCTCCGACGATTACACGCTGGAACTGAATGTGAAAGAAGTGGCTCCGAACAATCCCCCGGAGATATCCGACATCACCGTATCGTCCGATTTCCCCCAGTCGGATACGGGAGGATACTACGACACCGAGTTCCAGATCAACGTCACATACATGGATGAGGACAACGACCCTCCGAGCGAGTTACTTCTGGTGTTCGATGAGGGTACCGGGGCGGAGACAGCTCCCGTGGATATTCTCCAGGACGGCGACCCCATAGACCTCAACGACAATGATTACACGGACGGCAGGGAGTACAAGATAACATATCTCGGGAAGACCCTGAAGGATACCCCGTCACCCCACAGCATCAAGGTGTGGGCGAAGGACGACCCCTCACATCCCATGAAGACAGCCAGATGGTCCCTTCCCAGGTTCGACTACAACCTGACGGTCTGGGATGATGACCCCGTTTCCGTGAAGGACCCGTGGGCCGGCATACCGACCCTTCAGGAGGACGAGCCTCCAAGGTTGATCCCTCTCGAGGGATTCGACGGAGCCTTCAAGGATCCGGAGAACAGGTTCAGGGGCTTCAACATATGGGACCCGACGAACGAGACCTGGGCGACGGATTACTTCTCCGAGCTCATGCACATCAACATATCCAAGATCGACGGGATATGGCAGATGAACATAATGCTCAACGAGAACCAGCACAGCACTGCGGGAGAACCCGTGACCCTCCGCGCCTACGATGATCATTCGTGGGCAGTGAGGACCACAAGGGTCTATGTGAACCCGGTGAACGATCCACCCAAGGTCCTCGGGATAAAGATCGGCTCCAACACATACGATGAGGACACGGGAGAGCTGGACAATACGGATCCCCTGAGTCCCGTGGTACACTTCGAGGGTGTGGAACAGGCAAAGCTCGTTGAGGATCAGTTCTTCGAGTTCGAGATAATTGCGGAGGACACCGACCTCGAGGAGGAGAGACAGGACCTTGAATACGATTTCGAGACAGGTCTCTCCAGCCCGTGGAAGGAGCTCCCCTCCGTGGGTTACAATACGGGGATCGTGACCCTGGAGAACGGCATATCCAATGATGACGTGAAGAAGAAGAACAACAAGATGGCCTTCTCCATCTCGGACAGGGGAACGGACGGTACCATAATTCTAACCATCTACTTCGATGTGGAGAACGTGAACGATCCGCCCTCCATCACCATCCCGACGACCACCCCGAGGCAGTACACACAGTATCAGGCCGGCGGGATCAGGATAAAGCCCATCGCATCGGATATCGATCCGGGCGACTCGCTCACCTTCTCGGTGAACTTCGAGGATCCCCTGGAGTATGATGGTGAGGAGGTGGACTCCATAGTGGACCAGCTTCCGAACATGGAGGCCAGAAAGGACATCGACTGGGGAGTCGACACGAATACCGGCGAGTTCTGGTTCAAGCCCGATGACCAGAACATCTGGAACACCTCTTCAGGATGGGTGAAATCCATCGAGATAACCCTCGTGTTCGAGGTCAGGGACAAGGCAGGTGCGACAGCCACCGACAAGATCACCCTTGTCCTGAACGATCTGAACGAGGAACCGGAAGCCCCGAGCGAGATAAAGGCGGATCCGGACCCCTCGCAGGAGATCTACGAGGGTGACGAGATCACCTTCTCCGTTGACGAGGTGACGGACCCCGACGGTGACAAGGTGACATACAAGTGGGACTTCGGTGACGGAGCCACCGGCGAGGGCCGGACCGTGACCCATACCTATTCCAAGAAGGGATGGAAGACGGTCCAGATGTGGGTCGAGGACGGCCAGTTCGAGACCGACAGGATAAACCTCAGGCTGGAGATCCTGGAGAAAGAGGACACCGGTACGGGCACCGGAACCGGTACGGGCACCGGAACCCAGACCCCAACAACCACAAGCTCTTCCGACAATACCATGCTCTACGTCATACTTGGTGTCGTGGGGCTGCTGGTGGTCATCATCGTCATAGTGATATTCTTCTTCGCACTCAGGAAGAAGGAGGCACCGCCCGCACAGCAGTATCCGATGTACGATACCATGGGAGCTTACGGAGCTCAGGGTCTGCCTCCGGGTCAGGAGAATCAGCTTCCGCCCGGAGCTGCACCGGAGCTTCCCCCGGGTCAGGACTACTACCAGCAGCCTGACCAGCTGCCTCCCGCGGGCCAGGAGCAGGTACAGCCCCAGACCGAGGCTCCGGCAGCACAGCCCGAGACACAGGCACAGCCCGAGGCTCCGGCTGGCAGCACATGTCCGTCATGCGGAGCTCCTGTGGACCCGTCGTGGTTCCTCTGTCCCAACTGCAAGACACCTCTGCAGTGAATGGATGAATGGAACACCGAGTGAAGGGCATTTACGTGCCCTTCACTTTTCGTATGAAGATTCGGTGAAATACACCGAATCTTCACTCTTTTTTTATCATATTTTCACTAACGAGATAGTATTGTTGATGACTTCAGATAGAGATGACAAATGGAGATGACGAGTTCCTGTGAACATGAGTCGGGTCCGTTGAGAGACCTCTGGAGAGTCTTCCAGGATCAGTTGTTGATGACCCTGCCGATGACTATGGTCCCGGAGACCTTCTCGACCTTGATCCTTACCGCAGCTCCCTTGGCCACCCCGGGGACGTAGATGATGTACTTGTCGATCTTGGCGACACCATCCCCCATCCTTCCAACGTCCTGGATTAGGACATCGATCTCATCACCGGGTATGACGACCTTTCTTCTTTCCTTGGCCTGAAGCCCCTTCTTCACCTTGACGGGTCTCTTCGCTCCGCATGCCATGCATTCGATGACATTGATCCTCCCCTCCTTGATGAGATGTGTATCGGGTTTCCCGCATTCCCCGCAGATGACGAAGGTGTTCACGTATTCATTGACCTTCTCCTTGAGCTTCTCGGCCGGTATTTGCGATTTCAGGATGAGCCTTCTCCCCTCCCTTGAGCCGGCGGAACCCAGGGATCTGAGGATATGGCCCTGGATATGCTCCGCATCCCTTCTTATCGCATCGACAACCTCCTGAAAGTTCCTCCATACCGTGGTCCTGCCCTCGTAAATGATGTCCAGCTCCGGAACGGACCATCTCTCTTCCCCCGTGAGTCCTTCCTCCGGCATGGACTCGTGGGCCCTTTTCAGAAGTGCCTCGTAATCGAATTCGTCGGCCATACGTGTGCCTCCTTGTTTTGGCCCATGAAAGGACACCTATATAAACATCGCTCCACGGAGAGTCTACATCGAAGCGGGGGCCTCTATTCCCAGAATGGACAGTCCCGAAGAGAACACCTCCCTGGAAAGTTCGACAAGGGCAAGTCTTGCGCCCCTTCTTCTCTCGTCATTCTCCGATAGTACGGGGCAGTCCCGGTAGAAGTCATTGAAGGAGGAGGCGGTGTCCACAAGATATGTGGCCATCAGGTGCACCCTCCTTTCCCGCGCGGCCTTGGATACCACTTCATCGAACCTTGAAAGCTGCTTCACCAACTCCCTTTCCGCCCGTTCCACGAGCCTGGAGAAGTCCAAAGGTCCCGGGATCATTCCACCTTTCTCGAGGATGGAACAGGCCCTGGCATGTGAATACTGGATGAAGGGAGCCGAGGATCCCTCGAAGTTCAGCGCCTCCTCCCATCTGAACACTATCTTCTTCTCCGGCTGCACCCTTATCATATTGAACCGAAGAGCACCGATGCCGACAACCTCGGAAATGTGTGCGATCTCCTCTTCCTTCAGGTCCTTTCTCCTCTTCTCCACTTCCTCGCGGGCCCTCTGAACGGCCTCGTCAAGGAGGTCGTCAAGATAGACGGTCCTCCCTCTTCTGGTGGACATCTTTCCTTCAGGGAGGGATACGAAGGAGTAGAAGACAGCTTCCGGCACCTTCTCCAATCCGAGCTCACGAAGGGCCAGTTCGAGCATGAGGGACTGGTATCTATGATCCTCTCCGAGTACATTGATGGCATGATGGCACCTGCTGAGCTTCCACCTGTGGTATGCAAGGTCACGGGTGGTGTAAAGTGCCGACCCGTCCGATCTGGTGAATACGAACCTCCTCCTGAACCTCTCCTCGTCCCCTCCCTCTATGAGTCCGGAGAGGTCCAGATAATAGGCCCCATCCTCTTCCCTGCACAGGGGGCTCTTCTTCAGCCTTTCTATGACATCGAAAAGGGAGCCATCCTCCACAACCTGCGACTCATAAACGAACCGGTCCATACCGACGTTCAATCTGGATAGCGACGTCTTCATTCCGGAAAGGACCCTGTCGCAGGTTTCCCTGACGTCCCTTGCACGAATGGTATTCCCCCTTTCGGAAATGGGCCTCTCCCAGTCGCGGTCCCTCACGGCCTTTTCGTATTCGAGCAGCAGCTGATTGATGTCCCGCTCGACCTCTTCATCGCTCTCCATTATCGCATTCGCCTTCTGGTAGAACCTGACCAGTCGATGGTCCTCTTTGTCCCCCTCCGGGAGGTCGATGGTGGATGGATCGATGTTGAACAGACCCCATACAAGGATCATGACCTGCTTTCCCATGTCATTGACCCAGTACTGGGATTCGACCTCGAATCCCGCGTGCCTCATGAGTCTTACAAGGGTGTCCCCTATCACGGGATTCCTTGCCCTTCCCACATGGAACGGACCATTGGGGTTGGCGGAGGTATGTTCCACGATTATCTTTTCATTCCCCGTCTCTCCCTTTCCCAGAGATCCTCTTTTCGACCAGAGAAAGGATGCGGCATCGGAGATGTATCTCCCCGGTTCGAATGTGCAGTTGAGGTACCCTCCTTTCACCTCCAGTTCGAACAGGTCGCTCTTTCCCACCATCTCCTGCAGTCTGGATGCAGCTTCCGCGGGGGTGATGCCGAGCTCCTTCGCGGCCGGGAAGCACACGAGACAGAGGTCGGATTCCCTCCTTTTCGGTTTCTCTATTATGGGTTCGGACGAAAGTCCCAGTTCGGAAAAGGCCCTTTTCACCCTCTCGGTGAATTCCGACTCATAGGTCTTCTTCGGGTCGACAACATCCATGCAGTGTCGAAAAGAACGGATGCTTTTAACATTAACCGTTGTTTTTCCCTGCACAACCTTTTTCTATACTCTTTCGGATTTGGTCATGGAAGTTGGTTCAAGATGCAGCCCACCCCCGAAACATTCCGTCCGGCCGAGGACACCATCTTTCGCCTGAGGGCAAAGCTGGATGATAACGCATATCAGATACTGAGGGACGGAGATGTTCTCTTTCTGGCATTCCGCATTCCGGGAGAGGAAGTGGACCTGCTCCCCTCCCTGGAATATCTCTCCGAATTCCTCACCCCGGATGAGATGGAGGATGTCCGCGGGATAGTGATAATATCGGACAGGTCCTACGAGGTCACTTCCGCATCCATGATACTTCCCAAGCTGGAGACGAAGAAGGAGGAGGACGAGAGATTATACAGCGAGCTGAAGAGTGCGTTGAAGAAGAAGCTGGAACCTCTCGTGTTCACAGTGGAGAACGATATCCTGGAGATGTTCCGTGCGGCCATCCGTCTGGACGGTTCCCACAACAGGACCGATGAATCCATCGGTCTGGATCTGCTGAAGGTGGAGCTTCCGAAGGAGGGGGAGGTTGTTTACCTCATATTCGATGACGGATACAGGAAGATGAGCAGGCCTTCCTTCGAGAAGCTTGTGGACAATGCACTGACCTCTCTCAGGGCAGGCCCCTCGCTCGTGAAGGATGCCCCATCGCATCCGCTCTCGACCAGCAGGAGCCTGGTAGACAGGGGCGAGGAGGCAACTTCCCCGGAGACCCATCGCCCGTCAGTCACCGCGGCCGAGACGGCCCCCGGAGGTACAACGACCAAGTCCCCGGGGGTCGGTCCGGGAGATTCAGCACTGAGGAATGCAAAGGTAATCGCAAGGGAGTTCTCGAGGGAAATGGCCAATATGGGTTACCGCAAGGACAGCAAGTTCTCGAGGAGCGATGCGAACCAGTTCTTCTTCACGGGTCTGTCCGGCCCGGCGGTCCTTTTCAAGGTGATGGAAACGGAGGAGGAACTGGAACCGTTCCTCCGCATCCTGTCCCACAGGAAGGACGCGGTAGGGATCCTGGTGACAAGGGAATGGGACCCCGGCCTTGAGGCCCTGTCGAGAATCAGGGATTTCGTCTATCTGGATTTCTCCCGGGCAAACAGGGCTGTCGATGTGTTGAGGGAACTGCTGAAGGGGGGAGGAAGTATTTGAGCCGGGTGCCCATCGGCTGTTCCTCCCTGGATGCCATACTGGGAGGGGGAATAGAGAGTTCGGCCATAACCCAGCTTTTCGGGGAGGGGGGATCCGGGAAGACAAACATCTGCCTTCAGGTCACCAGGAATGTTGTGAGGGCGGGGCAGAAGGTAATATACATAGATACAGAAGGCGTTTCGATGGAGAGGTTCCAGCAGATATGCGGGACAGAGGAAGAGTACAACGGCATCTCGAGGGAGGTCCTGTTCTTCCAGCCGATGAGCTCCTCCCAATTATCCGATTCCATACGTTCCACGATGAAGCTTGTGGAAAAGGACCTCCATATAGGGTTGATAGTCCTCGATTCTGCCACGGTGTTCTACCGAATGAATCTGGGTTCGGGACGGGAGGAGGAGAACAGGAGGGAAGTATCCACTGTCATCCTCGATCTGATGAACATCTCGAGAAAGCAGGATATACCTGTCCTGATCACGACGCAGGTCTATTCCTCGATGGGGCCCTCGGACATAAGACCCATCGGTGGCCATTCCCTCGCCCATAATTGCAAGGCAATAGTGAAGCTGGAGAAGCTCGGGGATGGAGGGTTTCGGAGGGCCACGGTAACGAAGCACAGGTCCATGCCCTCGGGAGAGGAGGCCGTTTTCAAGTTGACCGGGAAGGGGGTGGAATCGGTGGAGGAGGAGGAACTCGCTCTCCTGATGTCGGCTGAACATATCAGGGTTAGATGATGATATAATTGTAGTATATGATGAGATACCGTTTAAATAATCCCAGACCCGAATATCCGTTCGAGACCGCAAATCATTATAGTATGCTCACGCATACTTGGAAATGAAAGTGCAGGTGTAAATTCAATATAAAATAGGGAGTGTGAATATGTCATCTCATTATGTGAAAGGGGCACCATTCAATGGAAAGACGGCTTTCGCCGTGACTGCCGTGCTGCTCATGTCCATGGCGGCATTTGTCATGATCGTGCCGACAGGTGTGGATGCGACCACGAGGCCTGGCGGGACCCTCAAGAACGATGAACCCGCGAGAACTTACAACACCGGCTGGTGGTGGACGGAAACGCCGGACGATCTTCAATTCAAGATCCCTTCAAAGACCAACGAATATACCGCGATAGCCATTCGAAACAGGGCTGCAGGAGAGGATTTCGATCTCTTTGCCTTCAACGATTACGCGATGACCCAGCAGATAGCGTCGTCCACCAAGGGCAGTGACGTCATCGATTTCGTCGTCATCGACGGACACACCTATACGGGGAACTTCAAGTATGCCAAGGTATACAAGTTCACGGGGTCCAACTGGAACTCGGGAATAAGGATAGAGTCGGACTATCACACCGTGGCGGCCGACCTCTATGGTTCGGATCCGGATGCGAACGGAGACCTTGAGATCGGGGTGCCCAGATATTCTCTTTTCGAGTATCATGGAACGGCCACCTATTCCGGGACCCTGAGAGGCGATTACCCTCTGGTTAATATGTACGATGTCTATCTCGAGGCGGGCGGGGAATATGATTTCGACATATATTCCGTCTATTCCGGCGAGAGGCTCTCGGCCTATCTGTTCAAGGGATCGGGAAACTCTGACGACGCTCTCGTCTCGGACAAGGCCACATCAAGCGGACAGTCCCTCAGCTTCTCCTTTGACCCCGAGGTCACGGGTTACTATGGCCTTTGCGTGATCGATGAGAATCTCGGATATGACGGTTCATTCCCCTACGACAACTACACCATCCTCATCTCATCCGATTTCGAGATGTCGGCGGACCCCGTAAGTCATCTGATAGCACCGGGGATGAACGCCTCCTACGAGGTGGACGTGGAATCACTGGGCATTACAGGTGATATTGACCTCCACTACAGGTGGAACGACGGCTCATCCAACATATCCTCGCCCTCCGGTGCCGACGTGACCCTGAGTGCCAGCAAGGTTATACCCGGAGGAGTTAGGACCAAGAAGGTCTATCTCAATGTGTCCACAACATCCTCGATGTCGGCAGGAACCTATTACATCGATGTCTACGGAAACGATACGGGCCTCAACGGGAACACCCACAGTGTCAGGGTCAAGCTCGTCGTGTCCACCAGTCCCGATTTCTTCCTCACGACAACCCCCGACCTGAGGGTGATATCACCATCGACATCAACCACGTACCAGGTGGAGCTCGATACAATAAACAGCTTCAATTCCAACGTGACCATGTATGCAAGCACGTCGCCCTCCACTACAACGATGAACTTCACCTTCTCTCCGGCCCACATCAATTCATCAAGCCCTTACACGAATCTTACCGTGACGACCTCATCCTCGACTCCCGTGGGTTCCTACAACCTCACCATATGGGGAACGGGAGGCTCCCTCACCAGATACGGCAATTCCACCCTTAGGATAAAGGAACCCATCTCCATAGATATTATCTCTCCCGGGCCGTCGGAGCTTGTCTCGGGTGTCTATACATTCCAGGCGAGTGCCGGAACCCCGTCGGATACGAAATCGGTGAGGATAACCTTCGGTGGAAAGATGGCCGCACTGGGAACGGTGAACATGTACTACAATTCCATCAACGGATTCTGGGAGCGGACGGTCAATACCTATTCCTATGTGGACGGGCCCTGTTCCATCAACATCACGGCCGAGGACTATGCCGGGGGTCTCACGACCTACGGGCCGATGAACTTCACCCTCTCCAACTCGGCTCCAAATCCGGTGATAAACAGTCCACTGGACAGATCCTACGTTACGGGTACGGTCATGCCCATATCCGTTAACACGACCTCTCATGTAATAACATGCAGATTCAGGGTCGATCAGAATGCATGGACCCCCCTTACGCGGTCAGGCAACACCTGGACGGGTTCATGGGATACCACCCAGATCACGGACGGTGAGCATACGCTGACCATCGACGCCAAGGACACGGCCGGTCTGACCGGAGAGACATCGATAACGATATTCGTGGACAACAGCAGGCCCACCTGCGGTATCAATTCGCCCATCGATGATCAGTTCATCGACGGATCGTACACATTCAGGGTCATATCAACGGATACCGTCGGGGTCCATCACGTTGACATCACCGTGTTCGGACAGACGACAACGCTGCCCTACAACCCCCTCACATCATCCTACGAATATACCATATCCACCACGACAAAGACCGACGGAACCTATACGGTGTATGCAACGGCATATGATAACGTCAATCTCTCCAAGAGCAGCGGCGTCATCACCTTCCATATCGACAACAATGACCCGACGCTGTCCATAAACAAACCCGAGTCGGGTGAGATCGTCGGTGGGATATACAACGTATCGGTGACATCTTCGGACCTCTTCCTTCAGAAGGTGGAGTACAGGATAGATTCGGGAGGATGGAAGAACCTGTCGGGCTCCGATCCGGATTGGTGGGTGCATTTGAATACAACGGCTTTGCAGGACGGGCAGCACACCCTTTCGGTCAGATCCCAGGATATGGCATCTCATCTTGCGGAGCAGTCGATCACCTTCACGGTTGACAATACATATCCAACATGCAACCTGGTCTCTCCCTTCAGCGGCAGGTTCATAGAAGGGGTGTTCACGTTCCAGGTCTCCGCCACTGATTCCGTGGGTATAGACAAGGTTGTGTTGAACCTGTTCACGGATGTCGTCCAGACAACTCTCAATCAGCAGACCGGGTATTTCGAATATCAGGTCAACACATTGACGGTAGCTGACGGCACCTACAATGTTTCGGCGTCCTCCTATGACCTTTCCGGAAAGATGACAAATTCGTCCACGATAACCTTCAAGGTCGACAATCAGGCACCGGAGCTTGCTGTCGTGGGCCTCCAGACCGGTGATTATGTCTCCGGAAGCATATCCTTCTCGGTGAACGTTTCGGACGCATTCCTGAAGGATGTGATGTACTCCATCGACGGAGGCGCCTGGGTCAATACCACTCAGGCATGGGATACGACCCTCCTCCTCGACGGGTCCCATCAGGTCACCCTCAGGGCGAGGGACGAGGCGGGCCATACTACCACCCAATCACTGACCCTCATAGTGGACAACAACGCACCTGTCTGTGCGGTGAACAGCCCGGTTGCCAACGAATACATCGAGGGGAGCTACACGTTCAGACTGTCCGCATCCGATTCCGTGGGAATAAACCGCGTCTATCTCAACGTGTTCGGGGCCAATTTCACGGCGACATTCTCGGGTTCATCGGGTTATTTCGAACTCACAACCGACACTTCGATCCGGCCTGACGGCAACTACACCTGCAAGGCCATAGCATACGATCTTTCGGGTAAGATGACCGAATCGTCCTCGGTGAGCTTCCACATTGACAACAATGCGCCACAGATGACCATAAACGGGCTGCAGACCGGAAATTACGTAAGCGGCAATATTACCTTCAACGTGACCGCTTCCGACAGGTTCCTGATGGATGTGAGCTATTCCGTGGACGGAGGTACCTGGATAGACGTATCCAATGTTTGGGTGACCTCCCTCCTGCTGGATGGCGGGCATACCGTGGTGTTCCGGGCAAGGGACCAGGCAGGACACTATGTCACCCAGACCATGACCCTCATAGTGGACAATACCGATCCGGTGGTTTCCATCAACTCTCCCTCCGCGGACGAGTTCATAGAAGGGGTCTATACCTTCAGGATATCCGCCCTCGACACCGTGGGAGTGGACAGGGTCTATCTGAACGTTTTCAATTCGACCCTTCTTGCAACGTTCTCGACCTCTTCCGGATATTACGAGTTCACCACCGACACATCCCTCAAGCTCGACGGGACATACAACTGCACCGCGACTGCCCGTGATATGAGCGGAAGGATCTCCGTTTCCGAACTGGTCTCCTTCAAGGTGGACAACAATGCTCCGGTGCTGAGAGTGGTGGACCCGCTGCCGGGCGATTTCCTTGAAGGTTTCGTGGTAATATCCGTTAATACCACGGATGTATTTCTGAACAGGACAGAATACAATGTTGATGGAACCGGATGGGTGGACATTTCGATACCGCTCAACACCTCCGTGTTCGGCGATGGTGCCCATACGATAACGATCAGGTCTGTGGACGATGCGGGTCACATGACCGTCACATCGGTGAATGTGATCATTGACAACTATGCTCCTGTCGGGACCATATCATATCCCGGTGAGAATGCATACATTACCGAGTTGACCCCGACCTTCAGGGTGGTCGCATCGGATATTGTGGGCGTGGACAAGGTTCTGATAGGTCTGGACTTCCCTGCCGTTACCGGGGATCTCTCCATGAGCTACAATTCCGCAACGGGCTATTACGAGTTCAGAACGGATGTGGCACTGGTACCGGATGGTGTTTACAACATAACCGTGACCGTATACGACCTCTCGGGGAAGGTTCTGATAATGGGTCCCACACCTTTCAACGTGGACACCCATGCCCCGGAGATAGTACTTAACGACCTGGCCAACGGTGATATCCTTTCCGGACTGACACCTATCAGCCTGTTCTCCAGGGATGTTTACCTCAATTACATGACCTACAGGATAGATGAGAATGAACCCGTTACGCTGGAACTTTTCATGGAGGATAGCTGGGCGAATGCCACCTTCATGCTCAATACCAGCCTCTACAATGACGGATCGCATGTCATCACGATCAGTTCATACGATAAGGCCGGTTGGTCCACAACGGTAACATTCGAGGTCTTCATGGACAACATCGCTCCGACATGCACAATAACCTCTCCCGTGACCAACGAATTCGTTGAAGGAGTGATAACGATACGCGTCACCGCGTTCGATGTTGTGGGCATAGATTACGTGATGATTCACGTCTACGATCTGGAGGCCCGGGTGCCGTTCAATGCCCAGACGGGGTATTACGAGTATACCTCCAACACCATAACATGGGGTGCCGGCGAGGACGGCATAAGGAACGTAACTGCGGTGGCCTACGACCTTACGGGGAAATCATATACCTACGGTCCGGTGTTCTTCAATGTTGACAACAGGGCACCCACGATAAATATCAACTCCCCCAAGGAAGGAGATATTATTTCCGGGATGTTCTTCTTCGACGTTGACAACGGCGACGTGTTCAAGAAGGGAACGGATTACAACATTGACGGCGCCTCCTGGCAGCCGGTCTCGATAGGATGGAACACCAATCTGGTCCCGGACGGACCCCACGAAGTGACGATCAGGGCAACGGATCTTGCAGGTCATATAACGATCGAGACGCTCATGGTGATAGTGGACAACCACGATCCGGAGATAATCATTGCCGGTCCCAATAACAACGAATTCCTGGAAGGAGCATATACTTTCAGAATAGCGGCATCCGACGAGGTCGGTGTGGAGAGAGTGGTGATGAGGCTTGACGGAATAGACAAGGTGATGTCATACAACACACAGTCCGGTTATTACGAGTACATGCTCGATACAAGGGCTCTCATTGATGGCACATACGAGATAAATGCCACCGTTACCGACAAGTCCGGTCGTACCGTGACCACCCCGAACGTGATGTTCAAGATAGACAACAACGCACCGGATCTCAGGGTCGAGGCACCCGTGAAGGACCAGCTGATGAGCGGTCTGTTCGTCGTGAGGGCCCAGACGGAAGACGAGTTCCCGGGAATCGTCAGGTATGCGATAGACGGGACCACCTGGTTCGAGGTGACCACCCCATGGAACACGACAAAGGTGATAGACGGAAGGCACACCATCACCATCAGCACCGTGGACCAGGCAGGACACAGGACGGATTTCGACGTGGATGTTATCGTGGACAATTCGGCCCCGGTGATATCCCAGGCCACGATCACACCGGGGCAGGTCCTTGCGGGGATCCAGACTCTCAGGTTCTATGCATACGATTCGATAGGCATCAGGCAGGTAACGCTCTCGGTCGATGAAGCCGCTCCCTTCGAGATATACCGCGGTGAGGGAGGGCTCTACTACGAGTATCTCTTCGATACCAGCATCGTATCCGACGGCGACCATACACTGACCGTCTCCGCCATCGACAGGGCCGGGAACGTTGTGGAGTCCGTATACGGAATAAAGGTGGACAACACGGGTCCCGAGATATCCCTTGATTATTACTGGATCGTGTCGGGGCAGGCGGTGAACATCGGCGAGGTGAAGGAAGGGACATCAGTAGTGTTCGAAGCGACGGTGCTGGACCCGTCCGGTGTCGGGAATGTCATGATAAACATAGACTCCCAGGGATGGCGGGAGATGTCCCCTGATGCTAATGCATCCAACCCGAATACCTATGTTCTCTTCTGGCCCACCTCCGGTATCGACGGCGGGTCCCACATATTCCAGATAAGGACCACCGACCGGCTCGGGAACGAGAACCGCATTTCCGGGATGATAAATGTCAAGGAATACAAGGAGGAGAAGAGGTTCATAGAGAGCTTCACCGAATACCTCCCCGTCATCTGGTTGGTCCTTTTCATAATCCTCCTGATCGTTCTCTTCGTGCTTGCCTATACCGGGGTGCTCACCCAGTGGGCAAGAGGTGAGGGAATGAAGAAGAAGGAGGAGGCCCCTGAGGAGGCCAAGGAAGGGGGAAGGAAGAAGTTCAAGAATCCTTTCAGGAAGAAGGGCGAGTCCTCCTCCAATGAAACCGACTGGGAACACGACGAAGTGTGAGATCGGACGGAGGAGAGGCTGCCTCCCCTCCGTTGATAATTTGAACAAAACCTTATAAAAGGCTCAAATAGAGTGTGGACCGAATATGTCTCTTGAACGGACAGGGGTAGAACCCCAATCCAGGATCCGGGCCATCGGAGCGGTGATCGTAATTGTCATTCTCCTTTTCATGGGAACTTCACAAACATTGAACGATGCTGCCGCCGATACCGCACAGATCGGGGGGGGATACATCTCCCCCAGGGTCTCGTCCGGTGACGATTCCATATGGAGGGCATCATCGGGAAACCAGCCGGACAACACCTCCGTTACATTGACCGTTGCCGGCTCCGGCACCAAAGGGATAACCCTGGCACCGCAGGATGTCGTGTTCATAATGGACCATTCAGGCTCCCTTCAGACATATGATCCCCAGGTTCTCAGAATCCTAGCGGCCCACGAGTACATCGACAACATGATAGCTCCCTTCGACAGGGCCGCCATCGTCAAGTTCGACAATACGGCCACACTGTTCCATCACCTGAGCTCCGCTTATGCCCAGGTACATGCGGACCTGGATGCCCTTGCCAAATCCCAGCCCCAGGGTCAGACGAATTTCCAATCGGCAATAGACCTTGTCAACACGGAGTTCGAGACCTTCGGAAGCGCGGAGAATCAGAGAATAGCCCTGTTCTTCACGGACGGTGTCCCGGACCCTCCCTCGGCGAACGTGACCATCTCCCAGATGGACGAGCTCGTAGCGAACGGCGTGAAGCTATACACGATAGGTCTCGGGCCCGAACTGGATGAGAATGCCCTCAGATGGATGGCAGACTATACCGGCGGACAGTTCTACAAAGCGGAGACTGCCCAGGAGCTCGTGAGCATATACATGAAGATTTCCGATCAGTTCTACAATTACACCGCTGGAATGAACCTCACAATTTCCGCCTATCTGAATCCTGAACTGGAGTATGTGCCAGGAAGCTCCAATGTTACCGAGGGATTCATGGTCAATACCTCGGATGGTACGCTTCTGACATGGAGCGTCTCCCATGTCAGAATAGGTCAGAACTGGTCCGTTCATTTCAGGGTAAGGTCCCCTGATGGGGACGGTAGGACCCGCGTGCTGAAGGATGAGAGCGAGATATCATATGTGGACTGGAGAGGACGCAACCAGTCGGTGGAGATACCGGCCTATTACATAACGGTGATACGGTCGCTGCCTCCCCCCCTGCCTCCTCCTCCGCCCCCGCCGCCGGCGGTGGTGCCAGCCCCCATTCCGCCACCTCCATCGGTGCCAGTGGTTGCACCATCGGTCAATGTGGCACCGGTTATCACGGCAACTCCGAGCATAACACCAGTTACAGTGGGTCAGGCGGCCACCGTGCCTGTTGAATACATGCTGGCCGGTCTTGCGGCATTGGGCATCGCAAGAAGGACGGCCATCAAGAAGAAGATCATCGAGAAACAGAAGGTAGGAGTAGGAGCATAGGGGGAAAGGAAATGAACAGAAAAGGATGGATCGCTGCCGCATCCCTTATGGTACTGGTGACTCTTCTGACCGGTGCCCTTTTCTTCACTGCAAGCATGGATGCGGGAGCGGAATGGGAGACGAACATCTTCGAGGAGGTCATCTCGGTCGAGAGGACACCGGATCACGTCAATGAAAGGGCACCGATGAACGGGGAGCCCCTTCATCTGGTGATATGGACCCTCAACGATCAGACCATCAATGCTGCCGATGTCAGCTTCACATGGTCCTTTGAAGGTGAGACCTCCGCGAAGGGAGGGTATCAGTTCACCAGAATAAACCAGACCGCCATGGAGGCGGAGATACCCGGATACCCAGGAGGATACACCATCAATTACGAGATAATCGCCTATGATGAGAAGAATCACCCCCTGACCTCCGCGACCTATTCCTACACTGTCGTGAAGAACGGTTCCTTCGAGGGCGACGATTTCCTGACCAACATCATGGTGGAATGGGGCCCCAGGGAACCCTCCATAGGGGAGCCCGTTACCATCAACATAACATCGCAGAATCCACTAGTACCAATCGAAAGGGCGGATCTCTTCTACACCGTGAACATCCCCGACCAGGAGGCCCAGAACGGGGTGGATTTCTTTGAAAGGGTGAACTCGACCCACATGACGATCGAGATCATCCCCTACCCTGCAGGTTCAAGGATATCATTCTACATCGAAGCCTTCGATTCATATTTCGACAAGGTGAGGTCCGAGACGTTCATCTACGAATATCCGCGCCCTCCCGTTATCGGACCGGTATACACGGGTTACATCTTCGTTTCGCTGAGGGACGAGCAGAAGAACGGGCCGGTTGACAGCAAGGACACCGTGGTCCAGTTCTACAATGAAACGTATTTCTACGAGACCTCCCCGGTCAACGGCATCGCCTTCACCAACCAGACGGTGTATCAGGGGAGCTACAAATTGAAGGTCATATACAAGGGGGAGGAATATGTCTTCGACCTGAATGTCCCCAAACAGGACGGATCCTTCAGCTTCCAGTTCGATGTGAACAGGGAGACATTCTCCGTCCCCTTCAAGGAACAGGAAAGACCCGCCTATCTCGAACTCATAGGGGTCCTGATGCTGATCGCGGCAACCTTCGGGGCCGGATATGGTGCCGTGAAGGTCAAGGAGACAAGGGAGAGATTGAACGAGAAGAAGAAGAGGTCCAGGAAGAAGACGGACAAGGTGGAAGAGGACACCATTCTCGAGAAGCTCATAAAGGACGAGGAGAAGAAGGAGCTGATAATGAGGACAGCGGCATTTGTCGTCCTTTCCCTAATCGGACTGTTCTTTGCCCCGTTCTACCCATGGTGGATGGTGATCATACTTGCGGCCTTCATATCGGCGCTCTCGTGGAAGCTCCCCTATATCTCGATGATACTGCTGTCCGTTTTCGTCACGGCCGCAGTGGCCTACCAGTCAAAGGAATTCGGCTGGGTGTTCCTCATATTCTCCATGGTGGCCATGATAGGCGGATTCTTCGATTGGCGCTTCGGGTACCTTTCGCTTCTCACCGTGTTCCTGTCGGGTTTCGGTTTCGGTTTCGTGGTTCCCCTTGCCGCAGCGGTGACCATTTCGCTGTTCATGGGAACGATGGTCCTCATCACCAGCGGGATATTCATGCTGATCGTGGCACCGTCCGGGAACTTCACCTGGTTGTCGTTCCTGTCGTCATCACGGCATGACAAGAGCTTCGTCACATTTTCCAGGGGTGTCAATCCGGCATGGAGTCCTGTGGACATCGTCAACGAGGTGGCCGGATTGAGCACGGTGAGGACGGATGTCCTCTCCACGGTGCTCATGGATACAATGAGGTCGGTCATCCCCTTCTTCGGCCTTCTTGGATGGGGCGCCGCAATGGTCGCCGGTTATATCATCCTGAGGAAATGGGAGAGAGATGGAGTGGATATCCGGTTCGACACGAAGAGGTGGGCGATACGCTCCATACCCGGAGTGATAATCGCCATCTTCGGCATCATCTCGATCATCTGGGCAGGGGACGTTTTCACGGTATGGACCGTTCTGGCCCTGCTTGGCTGCATCCCGGCGTCCACACTTGCCTTCACCCTGAGAGCCCTGGGAGAGGAAGGCCTCCCCGTCCATTACGGTGTGGAGCAGATAAAGAGCTCCGATGTCGGTAAGAAGGTCTCCGAAATGGTCGGGTTCAGACAGGCATCGTTCAACGATATCGGAGGGCTGGGGGATGTGAAGAGGGAGGTGAAGAACGCTCTCATGGTCCCACTTCTGGAACCGGAAATGGCGACAAAATACGGCGTGAAGCCCTCCAAGGGCATCCTCCTGTTCGGTCCTCCCGGATGCGGAAAGACATTGATGCTGAGGGCCGTGGCATCGGATCTGAACGTGGACATGATAGGCGTGAAATGTTCCGATGTGATGTCCAAGTGGTATGGGGAGTCCGAGGGCCTCATCGCCTCCCTTTTCGAGGAGGCAAGGGCAAGGTCCCCATGCATACTCTTCCTTGACGAGATAGATGCCATAGCCAAGAGAAGGGACTTCTATTCCACCGATGATGTCACCCCGAGGGTGCTGTCCATAATGCTTTCTGAGATGGACGGTATGGACGAGGCGGAAGGGATCATCATTGTGGCAACTACAAACATGCCGGATCTGGTGGACCCCGCCCTGATGAGGCCCGGGAGGTTCGACAAGGTCATCTACGTGCCGCCTCCGGACAGGGCATCCAGGAAGGAGATCCTGAAGATACACCTGAAGGGGAAGTTCGTCTCCGACGATATAGACCTTGACATTCTGGCATCTCGCATCAAGGGATTCTCCGGAGCCGACATAGCGAATCTGGTCAGGGAAGCATCCTCCATGGGTCTCGAGCGTGCCCTCGAGACGGGGAAGCCGCAGCCCATCACGATGGCGGACCTCGAACAGGTGGTTGACGAGATAAAACCCTCGGTGACCCCGAAGATGATCAAGATGTATGACAAATTGAGAAGGGAGTTCGAGAGGAAGAAGAGGAGTAAGAGCCCCTCTTCAAGGGAGAAAAGGAAGAGTGCTTCCGACCCTGCCAGGAACGGAAAGAAGGACAGTGCGAGCTCCACTCCACCTCCACCCAAGCCCCCCGATAGTGGAAAGGATGGGGGGGATGTGTATGACCTCGAGGAGCTCGAACATGAGCTCGATGAACTGGGAGAATGGGAGGAATCCTGATTGAGCTTCATCATCACTGCTTCCCTTGTGATCGCCGCGGTGGCCGCGATAATCCTCATCTATCTGGGGATGAAGTTTCCCAGGGGACGTGATGATTGGCCCTACGACAGGGAGAGGACCTTCAGGTACATCATATCGGGAACCCTGTTCCTCATGATAATGGGTCTGATATACTGGATCACCAGATACTGGGATTATCCATTCTCGGGGAAAGGGGTCTATTATCTTGCGCTGATCATACTTCTCATCCTGGTGGTACTGGGGCTTGTCTTTCCAGAGGGGAAGAGGGACCTGATCGAGTGAAGCCATCGAGCTCCGTCCTTTCGATCGGAGCCGGATGAGCTTCTTATATGGCACACCGGTCAGGATTCCAGCCTGTCTCTGAAGTAGAGAACGCTTCCGGGGAGCTCCCCCATACGAAAGGCCCTCAACCCTCCGGAACGGAATATCATGTAACTGCCCTTGAATCCCATGACCTCCCCCCTCAGCACATTTTTCCTGTAACGCATCGGGGGGGAGCTCAAGGGCTCTTCCAGTGGATAATCGAGCTCCGCGGGAGGGATATCCGTTCCCTCGGGTCCTTTCCCGATATTGACGGACGGAGGCATACCGCCGACGATATCCTTCCATCTCGAGACCACCCTCTCTTTCAGGCTCTCAAGGAGCCTCCGCTGTTCACTCATCCTGAGAGGGCCCGACCAGCTCCTCAACTTCACGCCGGATCTCACCGATTGCGGTATCTTCAGGGTCCTTGACACCTCCTTTTCCATGAACCTTGCGGAATATCTGTCCT
>Ga0190359_1000567_pt1 | contig 24880 bp, 19 predicted proteins | sample 48721823_MG_FD_161269 | JGI IMG/M metagenome (GOLD analysis project Ga0190359, IMG submission 161269) | Hydrothermal vent microbial mat bacterial communities from Southern Trench, Guaymas Basin, Mexico - 4872-18-2-3_MG | ecosystem: Environmental > Aquatic > Marine > Hydrothermal vents >... | reverse complement strand
GGACAGGTTTGCGATAATGACCATGACCTTCTCCTTTCAAGCTTCGGGTGAAAGAGACAGGGGGTTAGACGATGATCGGTGTTGTCTGTCGATGCCCCCAAGGAAGCGGCAGCCCTCCTTGGGGGCTTTGCTGCGGCAGCTTCAGGTATCCCGACGCATGAAAGGATTTCATGACAACAACACGATTTCCTGAAAAAATGATGGATTTACGTTGAAGAAGGCCGGTGAAGATCAGTTCGGTCGAGAGGATTCCGGGAGTGGGCCGCAGGAATGGCGTGGGAAGAAACAAAATCGTAGTGTGGATCGAGCCTAATTGTCAAGGCAAAAAACTGGATCGCTCGGGCTGGATCGAAACATCATTTCAAACGATAGAAATCAAACTCGGCAACAAGTTTTTTAAGTGGGGTTTCCACCATCAAGCCGTTTTATTGTTTGCCAATATAACATATTGAATTAAAAAAAACATTTTATCCAGTGGCGTTGGTGGGAAGCTTTTTTGCTGTCCTTAGACTCAATTCTGCATCATAGGGAAGATGTTTATGGCGCCATGACGCGATCTTCTTTTGATCATCAAGAGTCTTATTTTGTAATGTAAAGATTGAAAATCTACCTTTGACATAAAGTGGTTAAAGATCGTTTTTACTTTCTTTCCGTTGGGGGGCGGGCCTATCTCTTCATAAGGTACGCCGGGGCAAGAAAAATTGTTTGAATCTCCTTTTTAAAACAATTTTTTATGTAAAAGAGGGAGTTATGTTTAAACAGGCCAGGGGTTGACTTTTGATCGAATGGATATTATCAATATCTTTTATTTTGCAGCATACAACTTTTAAGCAAGCAGGTTGTATGCAAACAATATGGCGGGCGGATTATATGACCCGGATAGACAACGGCGTAGCGCCCCAAGCGAAGGCATCAAGGAGACATCACCAGATTTGAGGAAAGCCTGCTCAGGGCATCCTTGGGCCGGGGAAGAGAAATGAAAATCTTGGAGATGGGCGTCCGGCCATCAAAAGAAGGGCAATGACGCCACAGCGTCTTTCAGCCGGTTGCCCGTAAGGCAGGGGGAACCTGTCCTTTCCGCTCCACAGGGAAAGGACATTTTTTTCGCCATCACGGCTTCGCGGCTCACATTATATAGAGATAAAAACAGGAAAAAATGGCTGAAATAATCGAGTTAAAAGGGATTTACAAGATCTTCGGGCCCCGCCCCGAGATGGCCATGAAAATGCTCCAGCAGGGCATGAGCAAGAATGAAATCATGGAAAAGACCGGCCACGGGGTGGGCGTGGCGAATGTCTCCTTCACCGTCGAAGAGGGTGAAATTCTCGTGATCATGGGACTTTCGGGCAGCGGCAAGTCGACGCTGGTGCGCTGCCTCAACCGGCTCATCGAACCTACCGCGGGCCAGGTGATCATCGACGGGGTGGACGTCACCGCCTTGGATCATGAAGAATTGCGCCTGTTCCGGCAAAAGCATCTCGGCATGGTGTTTCAGCACTTCGCCCTTTTCCCTCACCGCACCGTCCTGGAAAACGTGGCCTACGGTCTGGAAATCCAGAAGGTGGATCCCAAGAAACGCAACGACCGCGCCATGCAGGCCCTGGAACAGGTGGGGCTCAAGGGATGGGAATCCTCCTACCCGGATCAACTCAGCGGCGGCATGCAGCAGCGGGTGGGCCTGGCCCGGGCTTTGGCCCTGGACGCGGACATCATGTTGATGGACGAGGCCTTCAGCGCGCTGGACCCTTTGATTCGTCGTGACATGCAAGACGAACTGCTGGCGCTGCAGGATCAACTGCAAAAGACCATCGTTTTCATCAGCCACGATCTGGACGAGGCCTTGAAGCTCGGCAACCGGATCGTATTGATGAAGGACGGCTATGTGGTGCAGCAAGGCACGGCCGAGGAGATCCTCACCAGCCCGGCAGACGATTACGTGGCCAGATTCGTGGCCGACGTGGACATGAGCAAGGTCCTCACCGCCGAGTCGGTCATGGTCAAGCCATCGGCGCTGGCCTATCTGAAAACCGACGGTCCCAAGGCCGCTTTGCACAAGATGAAGGCCGCCTCCATTTCAAGCATTTACGTGCGGCACGAAGGCAAGGTGGTGGGGATGGTCACCGCGGACGACGCTGCTGCAGCCCTCAAGCGCGGCGAGAAGTCCCTCGAGGCGTGCATGCGCAAGGATTTTCTTCGCGTGGCGCCGGATACCCAGGCCATCGAGATGTTCCAGTTGCTCGCCGAAACCAGCCACCCCGTGGCCGTGGTGGACGAGGCCGGGAGGCTCAAGGGGGTGGTCATCAAGGGCTCGCTGCTGGCGGGGCTGGCTGAAACCGCACAAGCGGGGGAGACATCCTAATGGAGGCTTACAAAATACCGATCGGATACTGGATCGAGACGTTCATCAATTTTTTTTCCGACCGCTTCTCTTTTATCACCAAGGCGTTTTCGGAAGTCACCGAGCGGGGATTGGATTGGTCGGTGGACGCGATGATGTTCTTTCCGCCTTGGGTGCTGATTCTCATTTTCACCGCCGTCGCCTTCCTGCTGAGCCGAAAGCGGGGCGTGGCGGTGTTCACCTTCATCGGATTGATGCTGATCTGGAACATGGGACTGTGGAGCGCCACGGTGAGCACCTTCGCCCTGGTGCTCGTTTCCACTCTCTTTTCCATTGCCATCGGCATTCCGCTGGGAATCCTGGCGGCCCTCAGCAAGGTGGCCTACCGGAGCATCATGCCGATTCTCGATTTGATGCAGACCATGCCGGCCTTCGTTTACCTGATTCCGGCCATTCCCTTCTTCGGCCTGGGGCCGGTGGCGGCGATTTTTTCCACCGTTATTTTTTCCATGCCGCCGGCGATTCGACTCACCTGCCTGGGGATCAAGCAGGTGCCCAGGGAGCTGGTGGAAGCCGCCGACGCTTTCGGCAGCACCAAGGGGCAGAAGCTGGTGAAACTGCAGCTGCCCATCGCCATGCCCACCATTATGGCGGGCGTCAACCAGACCACCATGCTGGCGCTTTCCATGGTGGTCATCGCGGCCATGATCGGCGCCAAGGGGTTGGGCGGCGAGGTTTGGAAGGCCATCCAGCGCCTTCAGCCCGACAGGGGGTTTGAAGCCGGCATCGGGATTGTGATTGTCGCCATCATTCTCGATCGGATCCTGCAGCAATTTGGCGTCCGGAAGAACTGACGCCGCTTACACTGGATCGTTTGCAGCGAGAGCAAACGGAAACCAAAAAATCGTAGAAAAAGGAGGAACTCGCGTTATGAAGAAGAAATTTCTGATGTCCGTCATTGCCTTGATTGCCGTCGTGGGCCTTGTCTTCGGCCCGGGCACCGCCGCCAACGCCGCCAGCAAGGGGAAGGTGGAACTGGCTTACGTGGAGTGGGCCTGCGCCACGGCCAGCACCAACGTGGTCCGCGCCGTCTTGCAGGAAAAGCTCGGCTACGACGTGGAAATAACGCCGGTGAGTGCCGCTGCCATGTGGCAGGCCCTGGCCACCGGTGACGTGGACGGAATGACCACGGCCTGGCTGCCGGTGACCCACGGTCACTACCTTGAGAAAGTGGGGGACGATGTGGTCAATCTCGGCCCCAACTGCGAGGGCGCAGGGATCGGCCTGGTGGTGCCGACCTACGTGACCATCGATTCCATCGAGGAGCTCAACGCCCATGCCGACAAGTTCAAGGGCGAGATCATCGGCATCGACCCCGGCGCCGGCCTCATGTCCAAGACCGAACAGGTCCTCAAGGACTACCATTTAGACAAGTTCAAGCTCCTGGAAGGCACCGGTGCCATCATGACCGCCGTGCTGGGCGACAAGATCAAGAACAAGGAGTGGGTGGTGGTCACCGGCTGGACCCCCCACTGGAAGTTCGCCCGCTGGGACCTCAAATACCTCAAGGATCCCAAAGGGATCTACGGCGGCGAGGAGCATATTGCCACCATCGTCCGCAAGGGGCTCAAGGAGGACATGCCCGAGGTGTACAACTTCCTGGACAACTTCCACTGGACCCTGCCGGAAATCGGCCAGGTGATGGGCTGGATTGCCGATGGCACCGAGCCCTACGATGCCGCCAAGCGCTGGATCGACGAGAATCCGGACAAGGTGGCCGCCTGGATCAAGTAATTACAATCTCGGCAGCATGCGACGCATCGCCCCGCTGGTTAAAGGCGGGACGATGCTTTTTTCGGCTTCCTTCCGTCGCTTCCCTTTCTTTTGCTCCAAATATTTAAATCGGCGCATCGAAAGCGCCGGCATAGCCGGTCAGCTCCACGTACCCCGAGCCTTTGAGCGACTTGCCGTCGGCCGCGCTGATATTCACCGCGCCTTCCCAGTAGGTGACCCCGGTGCTGGCGCCGGTGCGCATCTCCTGGTCGTCGAGCAGGGGCTTGATCTGAAAGATCTCATCGCCCACCTGCAACAGCCAGCCGGCCGGATACACCGCCTGGCTATGGGGACTGCGCCAGTGGCGGGTCGTTTTCAAATCGATTTCATCGCGGGTCAGGTGCCGGGCGGTGCCGTCGGGAAGAATCAAGGTGCCGCTGGAAGCGGGGTGCCAGGTGCCGTCGCCACGGCGCAGCACGAAGAGCATCAGCTCGCGCTGGTCGTCCAGCTGCAAGCTGAACCAGTCCCAGCCCACCAGGCCCTCCGCCAGGGGGGCGGTGCTGAATTCGTGGTCCATCCAGGCCTGCCCTGAAACGTCGAGGAAACGGCCGCCGAGCTTCAACTGCCCCCGGGCCGCCAGGCGGGTGAACGAGTAGTAGCAACTGGCCTGGGACGGCGTATCCCCCTTGCGGCTGTAGCCGTGGATGCCATGGCGTGTCGCCGGTTTGCGCGGCATCAGTTCGAGTTCGAAGGCGAATTCGCCTCCGTCCGCCGCCAGGCGATGAAGCGTCGGCGCGATGCGTGCCGACCAGTTGTTGACCTTGATTTCGACGGCATTGTCGTCGTCGGCGACCCCCGCCAGGCCCAGGGCGGCGCGGGCGGACCGCTCGGCGCTCAAGTGGCGGCCGGCGGCCACGTCGGTAACGGCGGCATGGGCCAGGTACACCTGGTCGCTGCGCCATGCCGATGCGGGCTCAGGCCACTTTTGGCGCTCGGCCGGCGGAGCGATGCGGTAGCGAAAGAAGGTGAGTTGAAAGCCGAAACGCGCACCGTCATCGGCTGTCAGGTGGCCGGTGTAGTACCACCATTCGGTGCGAAAAGCCGGGTGGTCGGCATGGTCCCGGGGAAAGTGCAGGTCGCAGGGGCCGGTCACCTGGCCATAGTCTCCAGCCGCTGCCCAAGCCAAGGGACAAAGCAGAAGCAAGCACAGTGTCCAGCCCCACCTTCGCCAGCGTGAAATCATGGTGCATCTCCAGCGGGATGTAACGATAGGGTAACGCTATGATCGTTTCGGGTAACGCTCCGGCATGTGGCCCAAGCGGTGGTCCCTCCAGGCGCCTGACTCGACCTAAAATTATTAAATAAGTTTATATATTAAATGGTTATGGTTATATTGACGAATCCGTGCGCTTTTCCCGGGGCGCCTGGCACGCTTATTGATTTCTTGTCAAAGTAACGAAGCGGAAATGGTCAAAATCGTGGATCAGGCCATATGGGAAATCTGTACCGGCCAAAGTCGGCTCCCCAGGGATGTTCACTCGCATCGGAAAAAGGAGGTCAGTCATGGGAAAAATGAAAAAATTCATCGCGGTCCATCACAATCCGGGAATCGATTGCAACAAGGTGCAAGCCAACTGGCGTCGCCTGGCCCAGGTGGAGTCGGCCCAGTGGGTGCGCACCTACTTTGATGACAAGGACGGCTGGCGCTTTTGCTACTGGCTGGCGCCGGACGCCGACGAGCTGAAAAAGATCTTCGACGAGATGGACGTCAGCTTCGAACGAATTGTCGAGGTGGAAGAAACCGTGCCCGACATGTGGGGCGACAGGTGGGAGGCCCACCTCAAGGCTGACGCCGAGGCCAGCAACCTCGGTGACTGATTGTCGGTGGGTGTCGGCGGGTGGCGCCGGCGCCCACTTTTTTAAAAGGTTTCCTTAAAGTCGTTCAGCGCAGGGTCCGGCGGGTGCCGTCCCAGACCACCAGCACCACCGCTGCCAGAATCGCCGCGCTGCCGATGTATCCCGGCAAACTGAAGTATTCCCCCCACCAGAAGTAGGCCACCACCGCGGCCACCACCGGCTCGAGGGTGGCGGTGATGGCGGCCCGCGACGCTTCCAGGTAGTGCAACCCCAGATAGTAGCAAAAGTAGGCGCCGTAAGTGCAGAAAAAGGCCAAGGCGGCCAAGGCGAGCCAGGCCGTCGGCGTTTTGGGGCTGAAGTCCACCAGCGGGTAGAGGGACACGGCCCCGATGGGCAGCAGGTAAAGAAACAGGTTCGGCGAACTGTAGCGGCCGGAAAAGTGTTTGCCGTAGATGTAGTACAGCGCGTAGCAAAGGCCGGAGCAAAGACCGGCCCCGATGGCCAGCAGATCAAAGCCCCTTTCCAGGCCGGCATCGCCGCTGCCGGCGGCCACCGCCACCACCCCGGCCAGGGTGAGGGCCAGGGCCAGGAGCTTGACCGGTGTCAGGGCTTCTTTGAACACCAGGCGGGCCATCACCGTCACCCAGGCGGGGCCGGTGTACAGGAGCACGGCGGCCAGGGCGGCCCCGCCGCGATTTACGGCCACCTGGTAGCTGGCGTAAAAGACTGTCACCCCCAGGAGGGCAAAGACGACGATGTGGCCGATATCACGCCGCTCCATGCGTACTTCACGCCGAAGGGCGGCATGGGCGGCAAAAAGCCCCCAGGCCATGACAGCCCGCCAGAAGGCCACCTCCATCGGCCCGATTCCCTGGCTGAAGGCCAGCCGCGAAAAGGGGCCGATATTGCCCCAGAGCAAGGCGGCGGCGATGATGAACAGGTATCCGCGCAAGGCCATAAGATCTGTTTTCTCCTCCCTTGGCCAATCGGGGCAGCCCTAACATAGAGTCGCGGCGGTTCAAAGCAATTTTCCCGCTATTGCCGGCGGGCGGGACTTTACGCGGAGGTCAAAATTCATTATAAGCAATTGAATATCAATGTGAATTATGAAAATGGAACCGGGAAGGAGACACGATGGTGAAAAGCGCCGCCGCGGGCGAGCTGACGATGATCAAAAACGAGACTTTGGATGACGGTATCCGGCTGGAAGTCATCGATGCCAGCCGTCCGCTGGTGGGAGACAGGTGGCTGGTGGCAGCGGTGTTTCGCCTGGTCATTCCGGTGGACGCGGTGCTGCCGGCCGGGGGGAGCGCTGATCCCGCCCCGGAGCAGGTCCGCGGCCTGATCGGTGATCCGGTGGTTTTTGAAAAGCGCCTGGAGCGCACCTTTATCGACGCCGATCAAAGGGAAGCGATCCTGCAAGACATGGTGCGGCGCTACCTGGACGGCGTGCGCGCCTATATTTCCAGGCCGGCGTTTGCACGGAACTACGTCCTCAAGCAGTATGCCGAAGCCTTGGAGAGGGCCCGCTGGTACGCCGACAACAGCGATCGGCCACTGTCGACGCCCGAGGCGGCAGCGGTCTGACTCCTGTGCAGGCAAACGGCTTGATTCCTTGAATTCTTGCCGAAGAGGATTGAATGGTCCGTATATCCACGTGGGCTGTGGTGAGGCGCTGGGGATGGCACCTGGCGCTGGCGGCGGTGGTAATGGCCGCCTCGCCGCCGGCGTTGGCCGACATCTACCGGTACATCGACCGCAACGGGGTGATGCATTTTACCAACGTGCCCACCTCCGGCAAGTACAAGTTCTACCTGCGTGAGCCGCGGCCCGTTCGTCCCGCTCCAGGGCCGCCGAATCGATTTGACCCTATCATTGCCGAGGCGGCCCGGCGCCACGGCATTCCCCAGGCGTTGATCAAGGCGGTGATCAAGGCCGAATCGGACTTCGACCCCCAGGCCGTTTCCAGGCGTGGCGCCCTGGGACTGATGCAGCTCATGCCCGCCAACCTGGAGATCCTGGAGGTGGCCGATCCATTCAACCCGCAAGAGAACATCATGGGCGGCGTTCGGTACCTGAAGGAAATGCTCGAACGCTTCGACCAGAACCTCCGGTTGGCCCTATCCGCCTACAACGCCGGCCCCCGCGTGGTGGAACAGTACCGCGCCATCCCTCCTTTTCCAGAGACCCAGCGCTACGTTCAAAAAGTCCTGCACTACTATCGTCTTTTCCAGAAAGCCTAACCGCTTGCCGCTTGCCGTTTTCTCGTTTTCCGAATCCGGTTAGGGCTGTCTGAAGCGCCGTCCGCGGCCGTCCGTTGGGGTCGGCGCGATCTTCAAGGCGCGGATCTTACGGTAAAGGGTGCTGGGATCGATGCCCAGCTCGGCGGCGGCCCGTTGCCGGTTGCCGTCGTGGCGGCGCAAGGCTTCGGTGATCATCAGCCGCTCCATGGCCTTGAGGGTCATGGGGCCTACGGTGCCGGTTTCGACGGGGTCGGCGGGCCGCAGTTCCGGCGGCAGGTGGCCCACATCGATGATGCCCTGCTGGCAGAGCACGAAGGCGTGTTCCAGGATGTTTTCCAGCTCCCGCACGTTGCCCGGGTAGTCGTGCTCCATCAGGCGCATGAGCACCGCCTTGGAAACGCCGGCCACCTCCTTGCCTTGCAGCCGGTTCAGCCTGGCGATGAAATGGTCCACCAGCAGCGGGATGTCCTCGCGCCGCTCCCGCAGGGGAGGCAGACGCAGCTCCACCACCCGGATGCGGTAGTACAGGTCCTCGCGGAAACGGCCTTGGCGCACCAGGTCTGCCAGGTCCTTGTTGGTGGCCGCCACCAGCCGAACGTCCACCGGCGTGGGATGAACGGCGCCCAGGGGCTCAACGCTGCGTTCCTGCACCGCGCGCAGCAGGCGGACCTGCATGGCGGTCGACACGTCGCCGATTTCGTCGAGAAACAGCGTGCCGCCCCGGGCCGCGACAAAGCGGCCGATCTTGTCCTTGCGGGCGTCGGTGAAGGCCCCCGCCTTGTAGCCGAACAACTCGGACTCCAGCAGGGTGTCCGGCAGGGCACCGCAGTTGATGGCCACGAAAGGGCCTTTGCCGCGGGGCGAGAGGTTGTGAACGGCCCTGGCCACCAGTTCTTTGCCGGTGCCGGACTCCCCGGAGATCAAGACGGTGCTTTCGCTGGCCGCCACCCGGGGCAGGATTTCGAAAAGGGACTGCATGGCCGGGCTGCGGCCGATGAGATCCTCGAAACTGTAGCGGGCCTCCAGCTCCTTTTGCAGTTGTTCGATGCGGGTGAGGTCCTGAAAGGTTTCCACGGCACCGACGATCCGGCCGTCGGCGTTGCGCAGCAGGGCGGTGGAGATGCGGATGGGCACCCGCCGGCCGTCAGCGGTGTAGATGCGCGCGGCGGCGTTGATCACCGGCTGGCCGGTTTCAAGGGTCCGTGCCAAGGCACAGTCGGTTTCGCAGATGTCGGCGCGGAAAACCTCGAAGCAGGGGCGGCCCATAGCCTCGGTGCGCCGGACCCCGGTGATGCGCTCGGCGGCCCGGTTGAACCCGGTGATCCGGCGGTGGAGGTCGACGGTGAAAACCCCCTCGTTGATGGCGTCCAGGATCGGGTGGGGAGTCGGTTCGGTGGGCATGGCGGATTCCTTCGAAATTGTGGTAATGCGCAATTGCCAATATGGCAAAATGCAATAAAAATGTTGATATATTCATTCAATATGCATTATTTTTCTTTTTTCAACTGGTGGGCCGCAATGCTTTAACTTGCTGAAATTATGTATAAAAAAATATATTTTGGCCGAAGGCTGAAACCCGGCATGCAGCTTGCTAAATGGGGGGCATGAAGATCGCCATCCCCCATTGGCAGGGGCGTGTGTCGCCGGTGTTCGATGTCTGCGGCCGGCTCCTGGTCGTAGAGACTGAAAGTGGCCGGGAGATCGGGCGCAGCGATGTCGCCGTTACCGGGCGCGATCCCCTGGACCGGGTGACGCAGCTCAAGACGTTGGGAATCGACGTCCTGATCTGCGGGGCGATCTCCAGGACCATGGAGGCGGTCTTGGCGGCAGCCGGAATCCGCGTTTGGGCGCAAGTCTGCGGCCCGGCGGAGGCGGTGCTGGCCGGCTTTCTGGCCCGCGGGCGCACCGCCGCCTGCCACCGGATGCCCGGGTGCCGCCGACGCCAGCGCCGGCATAGGCGCGGCCGCCATTGAAGTTAATCGTGCAATCTGCAAACGGAGGTTTATCATGCCAGGTGGAGACAGAACAGGCCCGTTGGGCCAGGGATCCCGCACGGGACGCGGCTTGGGATACTGCACCGGAAATCCTGCACCCGGGTTCGCCGCCGGCTTCGGCGGATGGGGCCGGGGCGGCCGCTTCGGCGGCGGGTTCCGGGGGCGCCGCTTTTGGGGCTACGGACGCGGCTGGGGCGCATGGCCGCCGGCCGCTTATCCCTATCCTTACAGCGGCGCCCCGGATCCGGAGGCCGAGCGTCGCGCCTTGCAGGATCAGGCCACTTTCCTGCAGCGGCAGATGGATGATATCCAGCGGCGTCTGGCGTCCATGGACAAAGGCGGGGAGTAGGAAAGCCCAGGCGCCCCGCCAGTGAATAACCCCAACCATCCTTCGGGCGTCGGGGAAAAATCCCGGCGCCCGGAGCGCCAAGGAATGAACCATGCCAACATACACGTATCGCTGCAATGCCTGCGGGCAGACTTTTCAACGCTTTCAACGCATGAGCGATGCCCCGGTGGCCGTCTGCCCGGACTGCGGCGGGGCTGTCGAGCGCCTCATTGAAGGCGGCGGCGGTTTTATCATGAAAGGTGGGGGCCACGGGGGCGGTCAGGGCGGTGGCAGGGGCCGGGGCGCCGGCGGGTGCTCCCTCGAACGTACCGGCCAGACCTGCTGCGGCCGCAGTGAGCGCTGTGACCGACCGGGATGCGGAGGTGGACATTGAGCCGCCCCGGCGGCCGTTATGTCTTTGGCCCGGTGCCCTCACGACGCCTCGGGCGCAGCCTGGGCGTCGATCTGGTTCCGTTCAAGACATGCAGCTACGATTGCATCTACTGCCAGTTGGGGCGGACCACCGACCTTACTGTCCAGCGCCGTGAGTACGTTCCCCTGGAGGCCGTGCTCTCCGACCTCAAAGCCAGTCTCGACCGGCGCCCGGACTACATCACCCTGAGCGGCTCCGGTGAGCCGACCCTCTATTCGAGGCTTGGCGAGCTCATCGCCGGCATCAAAAACCTCACCGACACCCCGGTGGCGGTACTCACCAACGGTTCCCTGCTCTACGATCCGCAGGTGCGCCGGGACCTGGCCGGGGCGGATTTGTTGATTCCGTCCCTGGATGCCGGCGACCCGCAAGTGTTCGCCGCCGTCAACCGTCCCCATCCAGCCATCGATTTCGATGCCATGGTGGCCGGTTTGGCCGCCATGCGCCGGGAGTTCAGCGGCCATTTCTGGCTCGAGGTCTTTATCCTCGACGGTTTCACGTCCGATTCGCAGGTGGATAACTTGGTCCGGCGGGTCAAGGAAGTCGGCCCGGAGCGGGTCCAGCTCAACACGGTGTGCCGCCCGCCGGCAGAGGACTTTGCCAACGGGGTCCGCCTGGAGCGGTTGGCCGAGCTGGCCAGGCGGTTTGCGCCCCAGGCCGAGGTGATCGCCGATTTTCGCGGCGTGCATCAACTGGGCGAGTTCGCCGCCGGCCGCCAGGAGATGCTCGACTTGCTGCGCCGGCGGCCCTGCACGGCCGGTGGTATCGCCGACGGCCTCCAGATGCACCTGAACGCGGTGGCCAAGTACCTGGAGGAGCTCGTTACCCAGGGATTGGTGGAATCCACCCGCAGCGGGGGCGCGGTCTATTACCGTGCCCGTGGAAAGGCGGACGTTAGCCAGGCACCGGCGCTAAAATCGACAGGCCCCAGAAAGTCAGGTGCCCGTCACCCCGGGCGTGACCCTGGGGCCATGCCGGAGGGCTGAAGGTTGCCGCACAATCGATACGCCGTCACAGACGAGCGATTCAGGGCTTCGGAGCGGCCGCCGGGAGAAAATGCCGCTTAACCACCAGTCGGCCGACCGGTTCGCCGATGTCCCGGGCGATGAGGGGACACTTGACCTTGAGCAGAAAAAAGATCGGTTTGCCGCTGGTTTCGCTCAGGGTCTCGAAGTTGCCCTGGCCCTTGGCGATAACCAGGTCGGCGGCGGCAAAGCGCTCCAGGAAAATTGGCGTACAGGTCTCCAGCAGGGTCCCGGGGGCATCGGAGCCGTTCCCCACCACCTGGACCACCTCGGTGAGCCCCACCGCTTGGGCGTCTTCCAGGGTGGCGTCGTTGATCACCGGCATGCCACGCACCACCGCGGTGATCTTTTCCCTCGGCAAAACCTCGATCAACAGGCGGTCGAAGACGATTTCCCCCGCGTTGTCGCAAAGATAGAGAATCCGGTCCGCCTCGGCCACGGCCCGGCGCAGCGCTGTGGCGGCATCCGCGTCCAGCGGCGCCGCCAAGGCCGTCTCCATTGCTTCCAGGACGTCTTCTTCCTGCAACCGGCCATATCTTCCGTAGTCGATGCTGTTGGCCGCCAGGGCCAGCTTGAGCCGGGCGGTGAAGCTATCGCCGGAGGCCTCGATTTTTCCCTTGAACTTTTCCGCCAGGGCCCGGGCGAGGCGGTTGGATTGCCTCTTTTCCGCCGCATAGGGATCTGTTGTGCCGGTGGCTTGCCGGATCAGGCGGTAGAGGTTGCGTACCGTGGCCGGGGGCGGGGCGGCGAAATCAACCCGGGCCAGCTCTCCGAACACCGCGCGCATCGTCTCCTGGAAGGACGGTTCGTCCAGCCCGCAACGCTCCAGGGCGGCAACGGCCTGGGCCACGAAACAAGGCAGACAATCGTAGAATGTTTTCATGCCCTTGCCGTAGCATTTTTTCAGGGCGATTTGAATGCCGCTGGTCCGGTCCATTGCGACAGCGATTGTTTTTTTCCGGGTTTGATGATAGATAAGAATAAAAGATAAACATTTAATGAATTAAAATCATAATTTTGTCTCAGCTGCCGGGATTCGAAGCACCATGTTGAAATGCCCCGGTCATACGGCGTCGGCCAGGCCCCCACCGTGAGGCTAAGGAGGTTGCCATGTACGAGACTCGATTCTGGGAAAAATCCTATGACCCCAACGTCCAGCCGGTGGATCCGCGCGATTGGGAAATCTCCTACGTCGATGCGGTCCGTTCCGCTTTCCGCAACTACCCCCAGAAAACCGCCCTGGCCTACATGGGCACCGAAATTTCTTTTGCCGACCTGGATCGCTACGCCAACCGTTTCGCTCACATGCTGCTGGCGGCCGGATTGGAAAAAGGGGATGTGGTGGGGATCAACCTGCCCAACACTCCCGAGTACGTCATCGCCTGGCTGGGAACCCTGCGCGCCGGTTGCGCGGTCTCGGGGGTGTCGCCCCTGCTCAGCGAGGAAGAAATGGCCTACCAGCTCGCCGACTCGGACGCCAAGGCCCTGGTGACCCTGGATGCCATCTTCGCCGGCCGGCTGGTGAAGATTCACCAGCGGCTGCCGCAGCTCAAGGTGGTGGCGGCGGCCAGCATCGGCGGGTTCTTGCCCGGCATCAAGCGCTTGCTGGGAAAACTGCTCAAGAAGATTCCCACCGGGGCCGTTACTCCCCTGGCCGGCAAGACGGTCCATCTCATGGGCGATGTCATCAAGCCGGGGGCTTACCCGGACACGGATCCCGGCATTGCCGTCACCCAGGACGACATTGCCTACATCCAGTACACCGGCGGGACCACCGGTGTGCCCAAGGGGGCCATCCTCAGCCATCGCAACGCGGTGGCCGACCTGCTCATCGTCCAGCGTTGGCTCGGCTGGAAATCCGGCCAGGGGCTGGCCCTCTCCGGGTTTCCCTTCTTTCACATCGCCGGACTGTTCTTCAATGAAAACTGCATCTACCTCGGCTGGACCCAGGTGCTGGTGCCCAATCCGCGCGACACGGACCACATCTGCGGCGAGCTGGCCCGGTACCGGCCCACCACCATCGTCAACGTGCCGTCCCTGTTCCAGATGCTCCTGGCCAACCCAAAGTTCAAGACCCTGGACCACAGCCGGGTGGAGTGCTGCATCTGCGCCGCGGCGCCGTTTCCTCCCGAATCCCAGCAGGACCTGGAGGACGTGGTGGGCAAGGGGAAGCTGCTGGAGGTCTACGGCATGACCGAGACGGCTCCCCTGACTACCATGAACCCGGCGGCCGGCAAGAAGAAACTCGGTTCCATCGGCCTGCCCCTGATCAACACCGAGCTGAAGCTGGTGGATCCGGGCACCGGCGCGCCGGTGCCTCTCGGCGAGGCCGGCGAGATCTGCGTACGCGGGCCCCAGGTGATGGTCGGCTACTACAAGAGGCCCGACGAGACGGCCAAGGCCATCGACAAGGACGGGTTCATGCACACCGGCGATGTGGCGGTGATGGACGAGGAGGGCTACCTGCGCATTGTCGATCGCACCAAGGACATGGTCATCGTCTCGGGCTTCAAGGTCTTTTCCAAGAAGGTCGAAGAGGTGCTGGCCGAGCACCCGGCGGTGGGCATGGTGGCCATAGTGGGAATCGCCAACCCCCTGCGACCGGGCAGCGAGCTGGTCAAGGCCTGCATCCAGAAAGCGCCCGGTTTTGCCTTCGAAGGCGGCGACGAGGCCCTCAAGGCCGATATCGTGCGTTTTGCCAAGGAAAAGCTCGCCCCCTACGAGGTGCCCAAGGAGATCGAATTCCTCGAGGCGCTCCCTCTGACCACGGTGGGAAAAATCGACAAGAAACAGCTGCGCAAGCGGTGATCATCGGCCCCGAGCAAAAACGCCTGCTGGACGCCCTGCGGCGCCGGATCCAGCGCGACGGCAGCGCCCCGAGCCTGCGCCGGGCCGTCGGCGATCTGGGCATCAGCCACGTCGCCGCGGCCCAAAGGGCTGCGGATCCTGGAAGGCAGGGGCTACCTGCGCCGGGTGGCCGCTGATGTGGCCTGGCCGGATTGATCAAGTGGGTGACAGTGGCTTGTGAAATTTCTGGCTTGCCTTCCGCTTTTTCGCTTCGATGCACATGGATTCCTGGTCAGGGTCAGGAATGACGGGAGACGGCCGGAATTGTCCGGGGTCAGTTCAGAGATAGCCCCAGGTGGCCCTGAGCACTTCCTGGTAGGTGGTTTTACCTTCCAGCATGCGCCGGATGCCGCTTTGACGCAACGTGGCCATGCCTTCGGCCAGGGCCCGGTGCCGGATGCGCTCGGCATCCGCGTCGGCCGTGGTCAGGCGGCGGATCCCCTCGGTAAAGGGCATTACCTCGTAGATCCCCAGTCTGCCGTAGTAGCCGGTCTGTCTGCAGCGGTTGCAGCCGGTGCCCCGGTGAAGGGTGACAGCGCCGTCGCGGCCCGGGTCCAGCCCGAGATCCTTCAAATGGGACGCCTCCATGGTAAACGGCTCCTTGCAATACAGGCAGATGCGCCGCACGAGGCGCTGGGCCAGGATGCCCACCAGGGTGGCCTGGATCAGGTAGGGCGGCACCCCGAGGTCCAGCAGCCGGATGATGGCGCTGGGGGCGTCGTTGGTGTGCAGGGTCGAGAGCACCAGGTGGCCGGTCAGGGCGGCCTGGACGGCGTTCTGGGCGGTCTCCAGGTCGCGCATCTCGCCGATCATGATGATGTCGGGGTCCTGGCGCAGGATGTTGCGCAAGATGGTGGAAAAGGTGACATCCACCGCCGGCTGGACCCCGATCTGGTTGAAGTCCTCGTGAATCATCTCGATGGGGTCTTCCACCGTGACCACGTTTTTTTCCGGCGTGGCGATGTGGCGCAGGGTCGAGTACAGGGTGGTGGATTTGCCGCTGCCGGTGGGGCCGGTGACCAGCACGATGCCGTGGGGCATCTGGATGAATTGCTGGTACCGCTCCTGGTCGTCGGCGGTGAAACCGAGGCCGTCGAGGTCCTGGAAGAGGACGTCCGGGTCCATGATCCGCATCACGACCTTTTCGCCGAAGGCCACCGGAACGGTGGAAACCCGGATCTCCACCTCCCGGCCGCCGCGGTCGATCTTGATGCGCCCGTCCTGGGGGCGGCGCTTCTCGGCCATGTTGAGCCGGCTGAGGGTCTTGATGCGGCTGACGATGGCGTTGTGCACCTTCTTGGGCAGCTTGTAGACGGTGTGCAGGATGCCGTCGATGCGCAGGCGCACGAAGACCTGCTCGCGCTTGGGCTCGATGTGCACGTCGCTGGCCCGCTGGTCGAAGGCGTACACCAGCAGGTGGTTGACCGCGTTGACGATGTGCTGGTCGGTGGCCGGCAGTTCGTCGCCGCTGGTCAACTTGACGTACTGCTCCAGGTTGCCCAGGTCCACCCCGCCGCCGAAGAGGTTCTCCGCGGCGGCAATGGATCGCTTGAAGCCGAAAAATTCGTCGATCAGCTTGATGATGTCGCTCTTGGCGCTGATGATCTGCTCCACCTTGAGGTTGGAGACCCGGGTGATGTCGTCCAGGACCTCGAAGTTGAGCGGCATGGGGGCGGCAACGGTGAGAACCCCTTCATCTACCGAGACGGGCAGAACGAGGTGCTTTTTGGCAAAGTGCTTGGGAACATGGCTGGTGACGGTGTTCAGGTTGAGCTTGAGCGGGTCCAGCTTGCGATAGGGCATCTTCCAGGCCGCCGCCAGGGCCTGGAAGATGCTGTCTTCGTCCACCAGCCCCTTTCCGCCGTCGCCGCGCATCAGGTTCATGGAGGCGATGACATCCACGATGGTCACCGGCACCCGCTCGTCGTCGGTCTCATGGCGGCGCTGCTGCTCGGCCAGGCGCGTCCGGATGCGCTCCTGCTTTTCCAGGACTTCCTTGGCTTGAGACTTGGAGAGCAGGCCGGCCCGGATCAGGATCTGGCAGACCAGCTTGGGATCGAAGGGGCGGGTGTTGAGGTCGTTTCGCATGGCAGACTCCGGCGCGGCATGAGGTGGATGCGACGTCATGGTTGAAGATCTCGAAAAGGCGGGCCTTCAGGGCTCCGGCGCAGGATTCTCCCCGCCCGCGGCATGCCGGGCCATGCGCGCATTGTGCGCCCGGACCTCGCGTTCGTAGGCTTCGCGGCGCTGCTGGTAGTCGCGGATCCTGGCGTTGAGGGCTTTGACGGCCTCGTTGTAGCGTGCCTGCTGGGCGTTGTTGACCCGCTGCCCGGCTCGCTGCGCAAGGGCGGCGCGCTCCTTTTTAAGCGCCTCGTACTCCTCGATCAAGGCCTTCTGCCGCCGGCGCAGACGCGCCGCCGTCTCCTCGGCGGCCTTTCTTTCTTCGTCTGTCTCGGCACTTGTTGTCTCCGATATCGGATGGGACGCATCGGTTTTAGCGGCGGTACGACCGGGTGCCGGAGAGACCATCTCCCGGTAGGTCTTGAGGTTGGCCCGCTGGTCGGGGGGCACTTCAGTCAAGTTGTCCGTAAAGCGGATTGTCCCGTTCTTGTCGCGGTACCGGTAAAACTCGGCGGCCGCCGGTGCTGCCAGGACCGTCGCCATCACCAGCGTCAAAACCAGTCGAAACCCCATGTCCGTCTCCTTCATGATGCAAGAGATGCCTCCCGGAAATTTTCAGCTCCCTGACATGAACCCCGGATCAAGTCCGGGGTGACGCGCTGCTGAAGCATGCCGGAAGCGTCCGGCAGGTTTTGCCCTAGCGGACGCCAGCAGGCGGCTCGGCCAGCCAGATTTCCTCCACCTCGCGGTTCTTGTTGAAGCGCAGGCCCACGTAGTCGCCGACGTGAAAGGCGCCCCGGGACGTCGCCGGCCCCCCGGCGCTGCTGCGGAATACCGCGTCGCTGCTGAAGCCGCGGCACGTGTCCGATACCACGAAGCAGTGCGGGTGGATTTGCTGGATGAATCCGTAGCGCGCCGGCGACGGCGGTGGGGGGATCCAGTCGCTGACCTGGATCATGGGCACCGGCTCGATGGGCAGCAACCCAGGCGTTTCTTCGGCGGTTGCCGGAGCCACCAGGATCACCGCCAAGCCAAGCAGCAAGAAAGAAACGACAAGATTTTTTCTTGTTTTTTTCATCATTTCGAGCGGCTCCTTGCCATCAGTCTATTTGACGCCAGTAGACCATGCCCCGTTCTTCACCGGTTTCTATCAGGTCGATGATCGATCCGGCCGCGGTGCTCATCAGCTTGATCTCCCTCTTGCCCATTCCCATGATGGTGGGGGTGAAGACCATGGTCGGATACCAGATGCCCGTCGGGGCCAGGTAGGTGTATCGATCAGTCGGGTCATCCCCTTCCGTCCAGTTCGGGTTTTCGATTTTGATCAAATCATTTTCGTCGATCACGTTGTCGTTGTTGATGTCGAACTGGGGCGCGTCGAGACGCCCCCCGGTGTTGGCATTGATTTCGTAGAGCCAGGACGACCCGCCGGCGCCGCACGGATTGGTGTTGGGGATGCTGGAGATCACGATGGCCTTGCCCGATCGGATCAGCACGTCCCGGACCACCCGCTCCTTGGTGTCCGGCAGGTCGAAATACCAGCCGACGTGGTTGGCTTCGGTGGTGGAGGGGTTGGCCTCCTGGCCGTTCGTTTCGTCGGCTTCCCACAAGTAATTTACTGGGTTATCGGTGAGCACGCGCAATAGTTGCCCGCCCAGGTTCGCATCCAACAGTTTGGTCTGTTGGGCCAGGCTCGAGTAGGCACTGAGGTTGCTGAGCTTATTGTCGCTGCCGCGGCTGAAAGTGCCCAAATACTCGGTGGCGTCGGCATCGTCGCCGAAATCCCAGATGCCGTAGATGGTTTGCACTTGCGTGTTGGAAAAATCACGGGAGCCCAGGTATCGGCCGGTGCCGAAGACCACGATGTAGCCGGGCTGCTCGGGATCCTGGGGCCGCATGACATCCGGCATGGCGGTGATCGGCTGCACGTTGCCGCTGGCGTCCTTGGCGGTGAACAGCGGCATGGGGGTGCCGCTGCGGTCGGCCTCTGTGTTATAGGCGACGTCCCAATCGCCGATGTTGCTTGACGTCAGGTCGAATTTCCACAGGTTGCCCCTGAGATCGCCGGCGTAGGCGTAGTCCACCAGATTGTCATTGTCCACGTCCACCAGCACGGGGGTCGAAAGGCCGTTGCAGGCGTCGCCGTTCGAGGCGCCGAAGCCGGTGTCGATTTTTTTCAACAGCTCGCCGGTGTGGGCGTCGAGCACGTAGAGCACCGCGTTGAGGTTGGCGCTGTTGTACCCGTTGCCGAAGATGGTGACCCAGCCGATGGCCGAGTTGACGGTGAAGGCGCGGCTGTAAGAATAGCCGAGGTCGGGATCGGGGCAGAAGGTGCCGCCGCCGGTGTATTCGCCTGTGCCGGTGGTGGGGGTGCCGTCAGCATTTAAAAGGCTGAAAGTGGTGGTGGATTGCACCGTGATTTTGTGTAGCCCGTTGGCGGCCGTGTTGCCCTCTACCCCGGCAATCTCCACGAAATCGCCGGTGGTCAGCCCGTGGCTTGTGGAAGTGGTGACGACGATAGGCGAATCATTGGTGGCCGCCGTGATTTTCAGATCGTTTTTTGGGTATTCCCACAGCACCTTGTCGGCCAGCTCGGCCTCTGAGCTGATCCCTATCGGATGGGTCACATCCAGGCAGTAGACTCCCTTGCCGCCCTTGCCCAGGCTGCCGGTGAGATATGCGCGGGGGGCGCCATCCTTGATTACGGAGGTCACATAAGGCGTCATGTCAACAAAGAATTCATGATCATAACCCGGCTCGGTGAGGTTCTTGAGGTGACTGAACACCAGCCGCGGCACGTAGGCGAACACTTCTTCCCCCGTGTCGGCGTTGAAGGCGTGCAGCATCCCGTCGTTGGCGCCGGCGTAGATCATCTTGTAAGTCGTGCCGCTGTGTTCGTAGCTGTGAAAGACCGGCGCTGAATGCACGATATCGCCTAGCTTGGTGTCGCGGGATTCCAGCTCGTTGATCTTGAAGTCGCGGTTGCGGTAAGTTCCCCCGTTTTTTACTTCCAAGCTCGAATCGCCTCGCAGGTATGCAATCATTTGCTCGGCTTCGTTTGGATCCGAGCTTAGCAGATCGAAAAGCGCCGTCTGCCCGGCATCGTAGCGGAAAGGGATCCCCGAGGTGCCGTTGAAGGTAGCGATCTTGCGCCCGGTATCCCAATCGGTGGCATATAGCTCTTCCTCGGCCGACCACAGGTAGCTGGAGCGGATCACTTCGCCCGTTTCGGAATCGAGCGCATATGCCTTCACGTCGCCGGTCCAGCCCTCGGTGTTGTAGATCGACTGGTAAACGGTGGATCCGGCGTCGATCTCTTCACCGTTGATCGTCACGCCGGCGCCAGACCCGATACGGGCCACCACGTCGTCGATAGCCTTCTTGAGAAAAGCGATCAGTTCCTGGGGCGTCTTGGCGCTGAGGTACTGCCCCCGGCCGTTGATGGCGGCGTGGAAGATGTCGTCGATTTTGGCCTTGGTGTCCGTTCCCAGCGGATTTCGCCATGTGGGATAGGTCCGTTCCTCGGGATTGAGGTTGTAAAGGTCGAAATCATCCGGATCATTGTATCCGTTCACGCCGAAGGTCACCCCGTAGGTGACCATGTGCTGCCAGGTCGCCTTGTCGTAAAAGTTGGTGGGCACCTCATCGGCAATGGCCGGGGCGAGATCGTTCTCGTAGTAATACATGGCGATATCGGCCAACGTGTTGGGAAAATCGTCGAAATAGGGCGCATCGTATTTTCCGTCCACATTGCCGAACCCTCCGGCGCCCCCGTTCCAGGCGCCGTCGGAGATGATGATGGCGAAGTTCTGCTGGCACGCGCCGCCGGCGTCGGTGGAAAGCGGTGAAACCTTCAGCTCGTCTTCCAGGCTGCCCGCCGTCTCGGTGGTGTGGAAGTAGAGGCCCACTTTGTTCAAACCGTCTCGCAGGGGCGTTGAAGCCGGGTTGCGCACCAGGTGGAAGTTCTTGATCTTGTTGATCAGTTCTTCACTTTCGTCACCGTATCCGCTGAGATGGACGGGAAGAACCGGTGAAAGACTGTTGCCGTTGATGGTTCGGTAACCGACCCGGACCCCCTGCAGCTCGGAAAGAACCCGGGTAAAAGCCGCCACGGTGGTCAGCCAACGCTTGCGGTAGTACTGGAACCAGTTGGCGTAGTTTTGCAGGTCCTCGTCGAAGGTGCGCGTCACCAGGGCGGCCGGCATGTCTGCCTGGTCCACTGCGACGAGTTCCCTGTCTTCGACTTTGTGATCGTTGTCGTTTTCCACGTAGCGGTAAAATTCGCGGGTGTCGAGGTCGCCGTCGCCGTCGCTGTCGGCGAAGTTGACCAGGTAGCGGTCTTCGCCGCTGTCCCAATCGCCGTCTGCATTGGTATCACTCCAGGTCCAGTAGTGGGCCTGGGTGACGATGGCGGTGGCGCTGCCGCCGCTTGGGACGAAACGGATGGCGTCGGCACCGGTCCAGTACCCGGTGCTTTGCTTATCCCGCTTGACCGTGACGGTCACCGTGTCGCCGGCATTCCAGTACCAGGTGCCGAGCACCTGGTACCCGTTTTGCGGCCTGCGCATGACGGCCTGCGACCCCGGCCAACTCACCTTGTAATAGGCGTTTTGATCCCAGCCATAGGCGTAGTACGGGGTGGTGTAGGCCGAAACTTCGTATTCGCCGTCGGCAGGAACGGTGTAGGTCCAGGTGGCAGAATTGTTTTTGGAGGTGGTATACCGGTGGCGGCCAAGGTAGGCGCCCGGCGCCGAGTAATTGGTGCGCCAGTATCCGTTGGTGCTGAAGGCACTGGTGTTTTCGTCCACATGCACCGGGGTGGCGCCGCCACCGGCGTCTTCGATGGCCACGTCCACCGTGTAGTAAATATCACTCAAATCGAAGGTGCCTTCCTTGGTAGGATGCAGTTTTGGCGCCTGCTTGTCGGCATCGGTTTCGCCATGCCACGGCTCATAGTCGTAGGCCGGGTTGTAGTACATGGCGTTGTAGCCGTGCCAGCGCGCTTTCCAAAGCCGCCGTTCGCTGGCGTTCTGCCGTGATCCGCCCAGCACCGGCCATGTTTGGGTGGGCCAGAGATTGTCGTCAGTTTCAAACAGGTAGTATCGATCCGAGTTGCCGATCCACAACAACCCTTCGCTTTCGGTGGTCATTATCTCCCAGTCCATGGATCCCGAGTCGTCGATGACAAACATGATGTTCGGCGGCGCGGCGTTCAGTATGACATCCAGCGGCTTGTCCCCCAGGTCGGTGCAGATGCCTGTTTCATCGCAGTCTCCGTCGAAGCAGTCATTGTCGATCCCGTCGCCGCAGATTTCTTCGGCTCCCGGGTTGACGTTGGGGTCGTCGTCATCGCAGTCGCCCATGCCCACGGTCCAACCGTCGTTGTCATTATCGGGGTCGTCGACGTCGGGGAGCACCTCGATTTGAACCGTCTTGGTGATGGCCGATCCGTCGTTGTCGGTGACTGTCAGGCTGGCCGTGTAGGTTCCGACGGCGGTGTAAGTGTGGGTGGGATTTTGTTGGCTACTTGACGTGCCGTCCCCAAAGGACCATCCATAGGAGGCGGCACCGTCGTATGCGGTCGATTGGTCGGTGAAGGTCACCGTCAGTGAAACGATTCCCCTGGTGGGAGAGGCGGAAAAATCGACATCCGGCTCGGCGTCGGTTACCGTGATGGTAGTCGATGCCGAGTGCGAGTCGCCGTCGGCTTCATATACGGTCAAGGTTACGGTATAGGTGCCCTCGGCCAGGTATTCGTGTGTCTGGTTGCCCAAGCCTTCCGCGGTCACGGTGGTGCCGTCGCCGAAATCCCACTCGCAGGAGGTGATGCCGTCGTGAGAGGCGGACTCGTTGAAAAAGGTTGCCGTAAACGGCTCTACTCCGGTGGTTTCATCTACACCAAGGGCGGCGGTAGGCCCGGTGTCGGAAACGTTGATCACGGAGCTCGCCGTGTGCTGATCGCCATCGTCTTCCGCGACGGTCAGCGTGACGGTGTAGGCGCCTTCCTGGGTGAAGAGGATCCCTTGCGGATTTTGAACCGTCGCAGTCTCACCATTGCCGAAGTCCCAGGCCCAGGAGACGATGCCGTCGTAGCTTTCCGATGTGTCGATAAAATCCACCTGTAACGGCTCGTTGCCGCTGGTGGCGCTGGGGGTGAAGCTGGCGACGGGATCGATATCATTTATCGTGATGGTAAATGTTTCGGCCAGTGAGTCAACGCCGCCGTTGGCCGTGCCGCCGTCATCGGAGAGGGTGACGGTGACGGTGGCGCTGCCGTTGGCATTTTCTGCCGGTGTGTAGGTGAGATCGCCGCTGGCCGGGTCCACGCTGGGCTGAACGGCAAAAAGGGCATTGTTGTCGTTGGTGACGGTGAAGGTGAGCACCTGGCCGGACTCGTCGGCCGGGCCGGGGCTTATTCCCGTGGCCCAGGCCGTGACGGTTTGAGGGCCGGAACCTTCAAAGACGCTCTGGTTGGCGCCCTTGGTGAAACTCGGGGCGTCATTGACCGGAGCAACATTGATCGTCATCGTATAAGCGGAAACGCTTTCGTTGATGCCGTCGCTTACTTTGAAGCTAAACGACGTGTAGGGAGAGCCATTCGCATCGGAAGGAGGTGTAAAAATAAGATTGCCAATATCGGCCGCCGGAATCTCGGAGCCGGCGGCGACAGCGGTTCCCGAAATTTTCAAGGCCCCCAAATCCGGAGGAGTGACGATCTTGACGTATTGCAGGGTGTCACCATCTGCATCCATAAACTCAAAATCAGCGGAAGAGAACGAATAGTCTGTGTCTTCATTGATGGCTACGGTGTTGTCGGCCGAGGTCGGGGCGTGGTCGTTGTCGGTGATTGTTGCCGTCGCTGATCCAGTCCCTACAGTCGACTTGAGGCCAGCGGTAATTTGCGCTGAAAAAGTCTCAATGTCTTCCACCAGGGCGTCATCCTGAATTGTGACCGAAAAACTGTGAGTTAGTCCGTTGATCTGGTTGTTGTAGCTGGCTGTTGATCCCAAAGTCACCGTCTGTCCAGTGATGGCCACATAATCATCGGGGGCAGTTGCCGTCCCGTCAAGCGTCGATAAGTTTACGGTTACCGGTGTTTCGAGTTTGTCAGGCGTGGAAACAGTGAATACGGCATCTGTGTTTCCTTCGATACCGTCCGTTGTTTTTGAGATGCTGACTGTAGCCTTATCGTTGTCATATATCGTCAAATACAGATAGTCCAAATCCGGGCCAGCCGTGCGAAGAGTGCTGTTGGTCGTCGGGTCGAAGAGATCGAACCAGAAGCCTTGAGTGCCTTCCACCACATCATCATCGGTAATGGCAACGACGAAATCCAAATGGTCCTCGCCAGGATTAATGCTGTATTCCTTTCCAATATCTGCATATGTATGTGGAATGCCCTCGGGCGCGGAAAAGTCATCCCCATAGGGCTTTGCGGTGCTGGGATATGTCCGGATTTTTACGGTTACGACATCCCCATCCTGTACTGCCGGCGTTACTTTCACGGTGAATGTCACCGTGCCGACCCCGCCCTCTGTAACGGAGCCGGCGCTGCCTGTCATCGATAGTTTGTAGAAAGGTTCGGCCTGCGCCGGAGACGCTATGCCGAAAGAAAACAAAAGCCCTAGCATCAAAACTGGCAGAAAAACAGGGGGCCTTCGGGCGATGACATGCCATCGACGCCTTTTTCGATGGTTTTCCCGCATCGTTTTTCTCCTTAAATGTTTTTATTGCCCATCAGGAAATGTTTATTACCCATCGGGCGCTTAAAACCGTCGTTTATAACCGCCGACAATATGGGCGCGGCCGCGTTGTTTTTCGCTGTAGCCGTAGGCGTCAAAGGAATAGAGCCGGCTTGATGTGGTCATGGAGAGGCTGCTGCCGCCGGTGATGCCTCGGGCCGTGACTGCGAAGTAGGTGT